>Ga0187893_10006381_pt1 | contig 20228 bp, 20 predicted proteins | sample MA1701074metaG_FD_139574 | JGI IMG/M metagenome (GOLD analysis project Ga0187893, IMG submission 139574) | White microbial mat communities from a basaltic lava cave in the Kipuka Kanohina Cave System on the Island of Hawaii, USA - MA170107-4 metaG ...
CGGGATCTCGAACGTCCGTTGGAACCACGAGCGCTCGCTCCCGCACCCCCGACTCCTCCCGCACCCGCTCCAGGTTTTCCACCCGCCGCCCGGCAATCGCCACGCCGTATCCCTCGCGGAGAAGCCCGAAGGAAACGGCTTTTCCGATCCCCGATCCAGCGCCGGTCACGACAGCGACCTTGACGGCCGTCATGCGGCACATCATAGCCCGGCGGCCTTCTTCCCGGCTTTCCGGGGGCGGGGTGCTACCCGCCCGGGTCCGGCTTTCCCGTGACCAGAATCGCGACACCGGTCACCATGAGCGCCGTCGCAAGGAGAATTCGCGAGGAGAGCGGCTCTCCTCCCGCGAGCCAACCGAGAAAGACCGCGATCCCTGGGTTCACGAAAGCGTAGGTGCCGACCTTGGATGCTCGCTCCACCCCGAGAAGCCACATGTAGGCGACGAAGCCGACGATCGAGCCGAACACGATGAGGTAGAGAAGGGCCGCGAGCGAAAGCCACGACACCTCGGAGGATGGCGCCCTCTCCCCCAAGACGAAGCTCACGAGGAGAAGGAGGGTCCCTCCCGCGAGGAGGTTCATTCCCGAGAACAGGATCGAGCTCCCGGGCAGCGGGAGCCGCCGGGAGAGAATGGTGCCGATGGTCCAGCTCATCGCGCTCAGGAGCACCACCGCGGCCGCCATCACATCCATCGACTCTCCCGGAAGGAGCTGGCCCGGCTCCGTCAGGAAGAGGACGCCGCCGAACCCGAGCACGAGTCCCACGACCAGCCGTGGAGTGAACTTCAATTTGCCGAGGAATACCTCGAAGAGAGCAAGCCAGACGGGAATGGTGGCGACGAGGAGCGAAGCGACTCCCGAAGGAATCCTTTTCTCCGCCCAGGCGAGAGAGCCGTGCGCCCCGAGAAAGAAGAGCGCCCCCAGCACGAGAGCCGAGCGCCAGTGCGCGGGCGTGAGCTTCTCGGTGCTCTGCCGGCGACCCCAGAGGTAGAGAACGGCGCCGGCGACGAGCGACCGCACGCCCATCATGCGGTAGGGAGCGAAGGACTCGATGCCGTAGCGGATGGCGAGGTACGTCGAGCCCCACACGACGTAGATCGAGGCGAAGGCGAGGAAGCGCTTCCAGCGGTCTTTAACTGCCATTTATCCCGTACATGGTTTTCAGTATTCTCCCACCAGCATGGCGGTCCGCGGAAAAGACTCCAAATGCACGGAGATTCTTGGCGTCGCCGTCGGGGAGGAAAATGAGCGACTCCGTCATCCTCGGCCTGGTCGGGATCATCATCGTACTTCTCTATCTGCTCCTTCACCTGAAGATGCGCGAGGCGGTCATCCGGGAGGACTCTCTCAAAAGGAGCCAGTCGGTCGTCGCGGGCAAGGCGACGGAGCACCTCGCGCCCCTTCTCCCCGGCTTCGAGTTCGACCCCCGCGACGCCCGTTTTCTCGGCTCCCCCATCGACTTCATCGTCTTCGACGGTCTGAGCGAAGGCGAGGTCCCGGAGATCGTCTTCGTCGAGATCAAGACCGGACCTTCCGCCGCCCTCACGAACCGGGAGCGCCGGATTCGCGAGGCCGTCGAGGCCCGGCGGGTCCGCTTTCTCGAAGTGCGGATCGATCCGTCCGATCGGAGGTAGAATCCTCCCCCATGGACAAAGAGACCGTGCACATCGTCGCTCACGTCGTCGCCCGCGAGGGCGAGGAAGCTCGCGTCCTCGCGGAGCTCGAAGAGCTCATCGAGCCCACGCGCGCGGAGCCCGGATGCCTCAAGTACGAGCTCTTCGTGAACAAGGAGAAGCCCTCCGACTTCGTGTTCATGGAGGAGTACGCGAGCGACGCCGCGTTCCAGGCGCACATGGACTCGAAGCACGTGGGGAGAGCCATCGCGCAGGCGGTGCCGCTTCTGGCAGCACCTCCCGACATCCGGCGGTATCGGCGCCTGAAGTAGTCACTCGCTTCTGAGAGCGGCGGCGGGATCGGTCCGCGAAGCGCGCGAGGCGGGGAGGAAGGACGCGGCTCCTGCCGGCAGAACCGACAGAAGCCCTCCGAGAACGAAAGAGAACGTGTCCGTCGGCGCGATTCCGATGAGGAGGCTCCCGAGCGCCCCTCCGAGCTGAGTCGATATGGCGAGGCCGAGGGCAGAGCCTGCCAGCACGGGGGCCAGGACGAGGCGCAGGAGGAACCGCACGATGTCCCGCCGCTCGGCTCCGAGCGCGAGCCTCAGTCCAACTTCCGGGATCCTCCGCGACGCCTCGTGGGCGGCGAGGCCGTAGGTTCCAACCGCCGTGAGCGCGAGCGCGAGGAGAGCCGAGGCCGCGAGAAGGGCGCCCACGGATCGCTGCCGCACGAGCAGGATGGCGCGCTCTTCCCCCACGGGCCTCGCGTCGAAGATCGGAAGATCGGGATCCACGGAGCGGAAGGCCTCGCGGACGGCGGGAAGGACCTCCATCGGCGGAGGCACGGTGGCCACGTGGAGATTCGCCTGCTGGAAGAACCGCTGGGCCATGGGGAAGTAGAGATAGGGCCGCGGCTCCTCCCAGAGCGTTCGATACTTGACGTCTTCGACCACTCCCACGATCTCGTAGAAATCGTGGCGGACGAAGCGGCGGTTCCAGGCGCGGATCCGCTTCCCGATGGGGTCGACTCCCGGCCAGTGGGTTCTCGCCATCGTCTCGTTCACCACGATCACCCCGGGGGCGTTCGCGTCGTCCGCGTCGGCAAAGACGCGCCCTCGAACGAGCTCGATTCCCATCGTTCGGAAATAGTCCGGCGTCACGATGTCGCAGTCCTCCTTGATCCAGTTGGGCGGATCGGACAGGGGCACCTCCTCCGGAAGGAAGAACGTGAGGAGCGTCATCCGCTCGAGCGGAGTATCGACCGACCAGGACGCGCTGAGGACTCCCGGAATGGCCTCGACCCTCTCGAGGACGTCCGCGTAGAACTGCCGCGCCCTCGCTTCGTCGTAGCGGAACTCGAGGGACGCGAGCTCCACCGAGACGAAGAGAACCTGGTCGGTGCGGAATCCGGGATCGATGCCGTAAGCCTTCGAGAGGGAGCGTGCGAGAAGACCCGCCCCTACGAGGAGAGAGAGGGAGAGCGCCACCTGAGCCGCGAGGAGCCCCGCCCGCGCGCGGCTCGTTTTCCCGACGATCCGGGTCGAGCCGAGATGGATGGTGCTGCTCAACGCAGGAACAACGCTTCCCATCACGGCGCCCGCGAGCGCGACGCTCGCCGCTGCCAGGAGGACGCGGGAGTCGACGCGAAGATCGAGATCGGAGAGCGCGATGCGAAAGAGAGTCAGCCGCTCGAGCATCCGGAGCGCGATCCAGGCGATGAAAAGGCTCCCTCCGAAGGCGCCTCCGTACAGGAGGACGTTCTCGAAGAAGAACTGCCGCGCGAGGCGGGCCCGTGACGCCCCGAGAGCCCGCCTGAGGGAGAGCTCCGATTCGCGGTCCTGCAGGTCCACGAGCCTCAGCCCCGCGACGTTCGTGACTGCGATGAGGAGCACGATCGCGACGACACCGAGAACGATGGCGAGGTAGGAGCGCGCCGAATCCCGATCGTGAAGCCGGGCGTCGGCGAACGGGGTCAGAATCGCCGTTGCCCCGGTATTGCTCTCCGGATAGGACTGCTCGAGAGCTCTCGCGTACGCCTTCATCGCGGCATCGGCCTCGCCACGGCTCACGCCAGGTTTCAGCCGCCCGAGGACACTGAGGGCAGGCTGGTCCCTCGGTGTGAAGAAATCGACGAGCCCGGGCCAGAGCTCGGGGAGAAGAGAGAGCGGAATCCACAGATCTGCTGGGCGCTCGAGCGTGATCCCGCGAAAGCCCTCGGGCGCCACTCCCACGATGGTGAGGTCGCGACCGTTGACCCGGATCGCTTTCCCCAGGACGTCGGGAGCGCCTGCGAACCGGCTCTCCCAGAGACGATGGCTCACGATGGCGACGGGCGCGCGGTCTTCCTCTTCGGAGGGAGAGAAGCTCCGGCCCGGCCGAGGTCTGACGCCGAGGACGTCGAAGAAGCTCGACGTCACCATGTCGCCGGAAAGGTGCTCCGTGGAATCCCCCACGCGGACGCTGAACGTTTCCTCCGCGTGGGCCGCGATGTCGGTGAAGACTTGCTGCATTCCGCGGATGTCTTCGAAATCGGGCCCGGAGACACCGCTCGGATCGCTCTCCCTCCCGGACCCGATCCAGAAGAGGTCCTCGCTCCTCTCGACGGGAAAGGGACGGAACAGGAAGGCGTCGATCAAGCTGAAGACGGCCGCGTTCGCCCCGATTCCGAGGGCGAGGCTCACGATGGCGGTCGCCGCGAGCCCCCGCCGTCTTGAAAGCCAGCGGAGAGCCATTCGACAATCAAGGGCGATGCCGGACACGGAACGCATCATAAGCCGGGGGCGCTGGGACCAGAAGCACCGGGATGCCGAGTTCCTGGGCGAGCCGGCCCCATTTCTCCTCGACTGCCGGCCCTCTCTTCCTCCCGGCCGGGCCCTCGACCTCGCGTGCGGTCTCGGCGCGAACGCGCTCTACCTCGCGGAGGAAGGCTTCGAGGTCGACGCCTTCGACTGGAGCTTCGAGGCGCTGCGGAAGCTCCGGGCAGCGGCGCGCGAAAAAGGGCGGCGCGTCCAGACCATCGCCTGCGACGTCACGCGCTTTCCCCTGCCGCGGGGCCGCTACGACGTCCTGGTGTGCTTTCGTTTCCTCGAACGATCCCTCTGGCCCACGATGATCGAGGCGATCCGGCCGGGAGGGGCGCTCGTGCTCTCGACCTTCAACCGTCGGTACCTCCGCGAGCGTGCAGGTTTCCCCGAGCCGTACTGTCTCGAAGAGGGAGAGCTTCTGGCCGCGTTCGGCGCTAGTCTCCGGGTGGAGCGCCACCAGGAGCTCCCGCGGGAGACTCACTCTTCCCTATTAGCGTTCCGATGATCCAGAGGGGCCCGACGAGGAGCTGCCTCAAGTTCTCGAAGAACGCGGGGGACTTTTTCTCATAGACGAAGTGGCCCACGAATTGAAGGACCCAGCCGAGAACGAACAAAGACCACAGCGCGGAGGCGGGAAGACGCGGAGCGAGGGCGAAGGAGAGAAGCACGAAAGCAGCGAACGGCGCGGTGAGCCGCGCGCTGAGGCGAAGATCGTAGGCGACGACGGCGCTGGCCACGGCGAAGGCGACCACCCCGTCCAGCTTGAAGAGAAGGCCGAGCACGGTGAAGACGATCGTCGGGATCCCCAGGTAATGGCAGAGCTTGTTCGTCGGGTGGCGGTGGGTGGACGCGTAGTCCTCGAAAAGCCTCGAGATCTCCTGGCTCATGCGGGGAATCGTCGCATCTTCGCGGGCGCGAGGCAAATCGCGATTAAACCTCGCGCTGCCAGGGGCTTCCCGTTCGCCGTGCTATGATGTTTCGACCGAGCAGGGAGCTCGCTTGGTCGTTTTGGAGGTGTAAAGGATATGGCGAAGGATTCGGGGACGGCCCAGAAAGACGAGGCTCACATCCCTGGCATCGATTACGACCCGGGCCAGGAGGGGCCGGCCTCCTACTCCATGATCGAGCCGCGGCTGAAGCAGATCTACGCGCAGTTCTACAAGGAGACCTACTTCACCGAGAACAAGGTGCTCGACTCCAAGACGCAGGAGCTCATCGCCCTCGCCTGCTCCCTCGTGGCGAAATGCGACGGCTGCATCGAGGGCCACATCAAGAAGGCGCTCAAAGAGGGCGCCACCAGGGAAGAGATCAGCGAGGCGATCGTCATCGCGATCGGCATCAACGCGGCCGCCATCGTGGACATGACGGACCGCGCGGCAACGAAGCTCGGGCTCAACCACTTCCCCGCCAAACGCAAGGGCTGAGCCCGGGAGATTCAGCCGGTCAGAGGCTCGGGGCCGTCACCAGGCTCGCGCTCTCCCATCCCATGCCGCTCCAGCATCCGGTAGAGCGTTCGCCGGTCGATGCCCAGTATCTCCGCCGCGCGTGAGCGGTTTCCCCCCACCCCGGCGAGCACGTGCACCAGGTACCTTCTTTCGATCTCGTCGAGCGGGGGGAGCCCTTCGAACAGCGCCTCCTCCACCTTCCGCTTCGGCTCCCGGAATTTCTCGGGGAGGTCCTCCGCTTCGATCGTCCGGCCGCGGCTGAAGAGGGCGAGCCGTTCGATAGTGTTCTCGAGCTCGCGGACGTTCCCCGGCCAGGAGTACGCGATGAGCCGGTCGAGCGCTCTCGCCGAGAGGCGCGGCGCCGCGACCCCGTCCGCCCTCATGCGGCGCACGAAGCGCGCGATGAGCTTGGGAATGTCCTCGGGGCGATCTCTCAAAGGCGGGACCACGATGGTGACCACGTTGAGCCGGTAGTAGAGGTCCTTTCGAAAGCGGCCCTCGGAGACGAGGCTTTCGAGGTTCTGGTTGGTGGCGGCGATGACCCGAACGTCGGCGGTGAGGCTCCGCGTGCCCCCGACGGGCGTGTACTCCTCCTGCTGGAGGACGCGCAGGAGCTTCACCTGGAGCGCGGGGCTGGTCTCGCCGATCTCGTCGAGGAACAGCGTCCCTCCCCGGGCGGCGTGGAAGAGCCCCTCCTTGTCGGCGGCAGCACCGGTGAAGGCGCCCTTCACGTACCCGAAGAGCTCGCTCTCGAGGAGCGTCTCCGTGAGCGCGCCGCAGTTCACGGCGAGAAACGGCGCCCGAGCCCGGGGACCCTTCGCGTGGATCGCTCGGGCCACGAGCTCCTTCCCCGTCCCGCTCTCGCCCTGAATGAGGACCGTGGTCTTCGACTCGGCCACGAGCGCGATGCTCTTGTAAACCGAGACCATCGACGCGCTCGCTCCGATGAGGGCGTCCTCGGGTTCAAGGTGGTCCCGTCCCGGAGTCACGCTCTCCATGGAGGGCTCCGGCCTCCGGGCGGAGAGCGCTCGGCGGATCGTCTGCCGCACGCCCTCGACGTCGAAGGGCTTGCTTACGAAGTCGAACGCTCCGAGCCGGACGGCCTCGATGGCGGTATCGAGAGTTCCGAAGGCCGAGATCAGGACCACCTCGGTTTCGGGATGGACCTCTTTGATCCTCTTGAGGACGTCGATTCCGGAGAGCTCGCGCTCGAAGTTGATGTCGCTCACCACCACGTCGAAGCGCTCGCGCGTCGCGAGATCGATCGCCGCCCGGGGATCCTGCCGGGTCTCGATGGCGCAGCCTACGTCGTCCAGGAGCTCGACGAAGAATTCGCAGGTCGACGGATCGTCGTCGGTGACCAGGATGCGCTTGGGCATGAGTCGGCACCCGAGAATACGAGTGCACGACACCGGAAGCAAATCGCGCCAGACGCTTGCTCTTCCGTGCCGGGAGGCGTAAACAGGGGGGTCGAGGAGGGTCAATGGCCGATAAGAACACACCCGACATCAAGCAACTGATCACGATCCCTGCCATCATCACGCTCGCCGTCACCCTGCTGCGGCTCGCGGGAGAGTTCATGAATCTTCCTGCCTGGCTCGCGAACAAGGAAGCGGGAGGCCCGGGCGCCCTCATCGGCATCGCGTGGCTCGCCCCGGTGTTCGGAGTCTACTTCGCGGGAAAGCTCGCCGGCGCGCCGGGAAAACTCTGGAAGAACCTCGCGAAGACGCTCTTCGCGTACGGGATCGCGGCCCGCATCCCCGTCATGGTCATCATGGCTTTCGCCACCTTCGGGAACTGGGGCACGCACTACGACGCCTACCCGCCGAACATGGCGGACATGTCGCCGTTGATGCAGTTCCTCTTCGGCGGAGTCGTTGCCCAGCTCGTGTTCTGGGTGTGCATCTGGACCGTCGGCACCGGCCTCATCGCGGGACTCATCGCCTCGAAGATTCGAAGCCCCAAACCAGCGACGGCGTGATCCGCCATCGGCTCGTCCCATCAGAGAAGATGATGGATAGCCAGGGCTGATTCGAGGTCCATCGGATCCGCCCGCCCCTTGGACCGCTACGTGGCGGGACCGTTCCGACCCTAAGCGGGAACCCGAGGGAAATCGATGGTGAACGTCGTGCCCTTGCCCACGCTGCTCTCCGCCCGGATCGTCGCCCGGTGTGAGGCGAGGATTTCCTGAACGATGGAAAGCCCGAGTCCCGTTCCCGCGCCCTCGGCCTTGGTGGTGAAGAACGGACGGAAGATCTGAGGGAGAACGCTCTCGGGGATTCCCTCGCCGTCGTCCTCGATGCGCACGCGGACGCACTCGCTCGCCTGCTCCGTCGTGACCGTGAGATGTCCCCCGCCCGGCATGGCGTCGAGGCTGTTGTGCATGATGGTGAGGAAGACCTGCTCGATTTGGTCCTCGACACCCTCGACGCGGGCGCCTTTCGCGCCGAAGCGAAGCGCGAGCTCGACGCGGCGCGCGGAGAGCGTCGGGCCAAGGAGGGCCGCGATGTTCTCCAGAATCCGATCGAGGTCCAGGGGCTCGCGCCGGAGCGAGGCCCGGGTCTCGTCGAGGATGTCCTGAACCGTTTCCGTCAGCTTCTCGACCTGCGACTGGACCATCGCGAGCTTCTCCTGGAGCTCCGAGTCATCGGCGCGGCTCCGCTTCAGGATCTGGACGTGTCCCGAGATGAGGTTGAGAGGCGTTCCGATTCTGTGCGCGAGGCGCGCCGTCATCTGCTGGGCGACGCTGCGCCTCTCGATGCTGAGGAGCCGCCGCTGCAGGTGGTAGAGCTCCTCGTTGAGCCGGGAGAGCTCCTGGTTCCTCGCCTTGAGCTCGGAGGTCGCCGCCTCGACGCTCTTCGCGAGCTCCTCGTTGAACCCCTGCACGCGCAGGAGGAGCTCCTCCCGCTCCTCCTGGGTCTTCCGGATCCGGGCGAGCATCTGGTTGTACTGCCGCGCGATGAACCCGATCTCATCGGAGCGCACGACGGGCGCCTCCGCCTTCAGGTCTCCGGCCTCGGCGCGGATCATCGCCTGGCGCAGGGACTCCATCGGCCCGTGGACCACGCGGCGGAAGACGAGGCTCAGCAGAAGGACCAGGGACGCGAGGGACACGGGGAGCACGATGAGGGCGAGTCTGCGGGTCTCCCTCGAGAGGAGCTCCACGGACTGGAGAGTCGACCACACGCCGACGGCGACCGACGTCCCGCGCGGGAGCTTCCCGCCCGAGATCGGAAGGGCGACGCTCCACAATCGCTCGCCCGCCTCCTCGAAGATCCGCGCCGCGGGTGCCCCCGTGGCGAGCGCCTCCTCCTGCTCGCCGCTCCGGCTCCAGCTCCGCCCCGCCGCGGATAGAATCTCCATCTCCCCGGCCCTGTTCCGAACGAGAACGCTCGCGGCCACGATCTCCGAGTTCGCATGCACGTACTCGGAAAGGATGCTGTCGAGGATCGCCTTTTTCGGGAGCCCGGCCTTGAGCCTGAGCGCGATCGACTCGGCGACGTCGGTAGCGGCGACGTACCGCGAGCGCTCCACGGATTCGACGCCGAGACGATGGAAGAGATAGGTGACGGCGCCGGCGGCCGCGAGCACGAGGAGGGCGGTCGAGGCGGTGAGTCGGGTCTGAAGGCGCACCCGAGACCTACCGGGCTTTCGAGGTAGGCGAAGGAAGCGAGGTAGGCGAGGTCTTCTCCTCTTCGGCCCGAGGCACCCGCGAGAAGAGCACGAGCGACGTTGCCGGAAGCGACGAGAAGAGCCTCTCGGCGTCTTCCTCCGCCACCACCAGGCGGACGCGGGGCTCGTCCTTGCGATCGCCGAGAAGGCGCAGCCGCTCCCGGAAACCCAGGACTTTCCCGGCCGACACGAGATGGACGGCGAGGGGGGGCTCGCAGGTCAGGATCGAGCTCCGCGGGACGGGCGGTTTCTTCTCCTCCTCCGTTCCGGGGGCGGCAAGTGCCGGGGGCGGGCCCGGCACGATCTCGACGGGGTCGCGGGGCGGGGCGGTGCACAGATAGAGCTCGTCGAGGGCGAGAGCCTCACCCGACGAGGCGAGCGTCCGGCCGATCTCGATCGACTCGAGCTTGTATTCGGCAAGCGGCACTCCCGCGAGCTTCAACGAGAGCGTGTTCGTCGCGGCGGCGGCCACGAAGTAGAACTCTTTGGATTTCGCCGCTTCGAGCTCGAGCCGGGCGACTCGCTCACGCTCCCGGGCGGAGCTGATGTCTTGCAGCAGAGCCGCGAGCAGGAGCACCTTCATGGCCCCTCAGAAGATGAGGACCTGCGTTCCGACGGGGGCGGTGCGGTACACACGCTCGAGATCGTCGTCCCCGAGCCGGACGCAGCCGTGGGTGATCGCGCGGCCGAGATACCGCTGATAGAGGGTCCCGTGGATCATGTAGCCATCCCCGAGGTAGAGCGCGTAGTCGCCGAGCGTGTCGTAGTCCCGCCTCTCCGACCAGTCGTTGGGAACGGACTTGCCTTCCTCGACGAAGGCCCAGTCCGGCTTGGTCCATACCGGATCCTCCGCTTTTCGGATCACCCGGAAGCTCCCCCGCGGCGTCTCGAAGACCCACTGCCGCTCGCCGTTCGGATCCTTGAGCAGCCCGCCGCTGCCGGTGGAGCAGATCGCCTCGTGGAGCACCTTGTCGCGCTTCTTGAGGTAGAGCTTGTTCTGAGCGGTGTCGATGACGATGTAAACCGAGCCCGGAATCATCGCGGCGATGCTGCGCTCGGTCCGCTTGATCTTCGACTCCAGATCTTTCCGTTCCTTGCCGATCGCCGCAACCTCCCCGGGCGGCAACTCCGCGCCCGCGGTCTCGGGCGCGACAGGGACGATCGAATCGTATACGTACAGGCGAGTCGAGAGGAACAACAACAGGAGGACCGTCACGAGAGTCGCACCCGCACCCGCCCCGATCCAGCGGTTGCGCTCTAGCGTCGGGCCTTCCGTCGCGGCCCGTGGCTTCTCGGATGCCGCGGCCTCGAGAGCGCCGGTCGAGGCCCCCATCGCGTCACTTGTTTCCATCGCTTCCCCCCTCCCCGTCTCTCCGGTCGCGGATGCTCTCGTAGGCCCCCACGATCACGACCGGGCTTCCGACGGCGAGCTTCTCGAAGAGATAATCCATCTCCTCGTTGGTCACGGCAACGCAGCCATCCGTCCAGTTCGTCCCCCGGCCTCCATCGCCGTGGACCTCGATCAGGCTTCCGATGGCGGTGTTCCGGTGGAGCTCGCCGTTCGCTTTCGCGTCGCGGAACCGGCGTTGGTCCTCGGCGTTAGGATAGTCGAGAAGGAGGGCCTTGTAGTACTTCGTCTGCCCGCGCCCCTTCTTCCGCAGCACGCGGTAGAGCCCCTCCGGAGTCGCGCCGTCTCCCGACCGGAGTTTCCGCTCGAGCCCGTTGTAGCCGAGCTCGACTTCGAATCCGCGGGAGGGCTTCCCCTTGACCCAAAGGACCGCCATCTGCGTCCGCTTGTCCACCACGAGCGACGGCTTCCCCGTGCGCCGGGACTCCTCGATCCCCGCGCGCGCCCACTCGCGCCACTTGCGGAGGTTCGCGGGATCATCGAACCGCGCGAAGAGGGCTTTCGTTTCCGGAGGGAGCTCGCCCGCGAGGTCCGCCGCCTCGCGCGCTCTGTCGGTCGCGATCGCGAACGCGCCGCCTTCGAAGAGCCTCCGCGCTTCGTCGAGCGCGACCTGGGCCCGCCTCAAGCTCGTCTCGACCGCGAAATGCACGTTGTGAAGTCCCGTGCCCCTCGCGTGCCGGAGGGACGCCGCCGCGGAGTCGATCCACGCCTCGGCTTCCTCTTTCTCGGCCGCCCGCTGCCTCTCCACCACCCAGAACGCGATCCGGGCATTGTCGAGGGCGCGCGCGAGCTGCGGCTCCCATGCGGGGGAATCGTCCAGAGGCCAGACCGTCGTCTGACGGACGACGGTCTCGACGTCGAGAAGCCCCTCGCGCGCGAGGCGAATCGCGTCATGGGCGAGACCGACTTGAGCGAGAGGCGCGAGGGCCGCCAGCTGCCGTCTCGTCGCCTCGATTCGCGCGAGGGCGAGCGCGCGCTTTTCGGAGCCGCAGCCGGCGAGAGAGATGACCCCCGCCCCGAGGAGTACGGGAAGAAGGAGCCTGAAACGCACGAGATCAAGATTACCGCAAAAACGAGGGGGGAGCGGACCCCTTTCGGAGCCCGCTCCCCGTGGATTCCAGATGAAAAGGAGATCAGCGTTTCTTCGTCTTCGCCTGCGCGATGTCGGCGGCGATGGCGTTCGCCTGATCGCGGATCGACTGCGCGCTCGACTCCGCCACGAGGTACTTCCCGTCGGCGAAGGACTTCTGTGCGGCGGCGATGCTCGCGGCCGCGGCATCGAGCTCACCCTGCATCGCCATGAGGTCCGCTTCGGTTCCCTTCCCCTTGGGGGCGGTCTTGAGCGCGGCCGTCGCGGCATCGAGAGCAGCCTGGGCTTCGGCAAGGACGGCCTCCGCGCGGCCCTTCGCCGCTTCCTTGGCGGTCGCGGCTTCGGTGGCGGCGGCGTTCGCGGCCTGGGTGGCCTTGTCGAGGAGCTGGGACGCCTGATCGTAGGAGCGCATGAGCGCGAACTTCTCGTTCTGTGCGTTGACCTCGTTCATCGCGGCGGTCATCGCATCCTGAGCGAGGGTCCACGCCTCGGGAGCGTACTCGGCGGCCTCCGCGGTCTTGGCCGCTTCGAGAGCCTGGTTGGCGGCGTCGATCGCGGGCTGGGGCGCCTTCGCGCACGCGGCGACGAAAACAAGAATCGCGGCGAGCGCGAGGAATGACATTCTTCGCATCTTCTTTAATACCTCCAAAGCGAGCACCGGAATGGCGCTGCGAACCCCCTGGACTGCAAGCACGATGCCAAACCCAACAAAACGGCTGCAGAACACTAAGCCCGCGTCGTGACTTGGGATGGGAGGCAGGTCTCGCGACCCGTGAGTCCGCCGGATGCGTGAAGCGCTGTGGCGAAATGGCCAGGCGAGGAAAAAACGCCTCGGTCGGCTCGAACCCTTGAACCCCTCAGCTTGTTATCTAGCTCACGAAAAACTGGTTATGGGTGTCGATCGATCTTACGTGCTTGCCACAGTCCCTCCACGACCTTGTCACCCAACCGATTACCCACTGCTGGCTGCCCGCGAAGGTCGCCGATTGTCGGGTTTCATTACGTACTCCCATCAACGATTGCTGGAAATCCAGAGGATCTCCGCGGGCACGACTATTGCTCTCCTTCTCGAGCTGGCGCATCGCCGTGCTTGTGTTCGCGCGCCCAATCTTCCTGGAGAACCGACGCCAAAAAGGAGGCCCGATGAGATCCCCGACGATTGGATCACTGACGTTTTGCGCCATTGCTTTGGCGGCCGCCCCCGGGCAGGCCGCGTTGATTCAACTCGACGCGATGCTCGATGGCGCACAGGAGGTGCCGCAGGTAGGTTTGCCCGGCTCGACGCAGGCAGATCTCGGAGGCAGCGGTTCCGCAACGATGACGTTCGATGACGTCACCCATGTCCTCACGTGGACGATCCTGTACAACCTCAACACGGGACCTGCAACTGCTGCGCACTTCCACGGGGCCACCAACCCCGGGGATCTCTCCGGTCCGGGAATCGCGTCGCCGGTGCGGGTAACGATTCTCGGCATCGCGGGCACCTCTTCGGGAACGGTGATGGGCTCGTTCGATCTCGACGCTCTCGTGAATTCCGCGGACAACAGCGCCAACCTGCTCGGGGGCCTTTGGTACGTCAACATCCACACCCTCACGTTCCCCAGCGGCGAGATTCGCGGTCAGGTGCTGCGGGCGCCCGAACCCGGTGCGTTCAGCTTGCTGGCGGTGGGCCTCGCGGCACTTGGAATCAGATGGACGCGGAGGAAGAGGCGTTTAGCCGGTTGAAGCTTCCTTCTTCTTCCGCCCGTTCACGAGCCTGCCCATGAGGGCCCCGAACTCGTGGAACCGGAGCGCCTGAGGGCCATCGCTCAAGGCTTTCTCGGGCTCGGGATGGATCTCGACCATGACCGCGTGAGCGCCGACCGCTTTGCCCGCGACGGCGAGCGGGGCGACGAGCTCTCGCCTTCCCGCGGCATGCGATGGATCGACAATCACCGGGAGGTGCGTGCGTCCGCGGAGGACGGGCACCGCGCTCAAGTCGAGGGTGTTCCGCGTCGCGGTCTCGAACGTCCGGATCCCGCGCTCGCAGAGGAACACCTGCTGGTTTCCGCCGGCGAGGATGTACTCGGCCGCCTGGAGGAGCTCGTCGAGAGATGAGCTCATCCCGCGCTTGAGCATCACTGGCCTTCGCGCGCGGCCGACCTCCGAGAGCAGAGTGAAGTTCTGCATATTGCGAGCCCCGATCTGGAGCACGTCCGCTTTCTCCGCGACGCGCGCCACCTCCTCGGGGGAGAGCACCTCGGTCACGACCGGCAGGCGGTACTTCCGTCCGGCTTCGACGAGCATGTCGAGCCCCTCGTAGCCGAGCCCCTGGAAGCTGTAGGGCGAGGTGCGCGGCTTGAAACAGCCGCCCCTCAGGATGTGTGCTCCCTGCTCCTTCACTTCGCGGGCGCAGGCCAGGATCTGCTCGAAGGACTCGACGGCGCACGGGCCGGCGATCACGACGAGCTGGTCTGCGCCGATGCGCACTCCGCGGACGTCGATGACCGTATCCTCCGGCTTGTACTCGCGGCTCGCGAGGCGGTAGCCCGCGGGCGCCTTCTTCTCGGGAACGGGAGTGAAGGCGGCGGAGACGGACTCCGGCTCACGCTCTTCGCCGGGCTCGGTTTCCGCGGAGGCCGAAGGCGCCGGAAGGTCCTGCGAAGGGTAGCAGCCGAGCACTTTGATGAAGCGCGCCTTCCTCGTCAGCTCGTCGATGGCGCTCCGGACGTTCGCGTTCTCGAGGTTCCCCTCGAAATCGACGTAGAACATCTCCTCCCACGGGTTCTGAAGCACGGGGCGGGACTCGAGCTTGGCGAGGTTGATCCCGTGGTCGCGGAAGACCAGGAGCGCCTCGAGGAGCGACCCCGGCTGGTTTCCGGTCATCATCACGATCGAGGTCTTGCAGGGAATGCGGCTGTCGACCCGGACCGGCTTGCGCGCGGCCACGAGAAAGCGCGTGTAGTTCTCCTCCTGGTTCGCGATGCCGCGCTCGATGGCGGAAAGGCCGAAGAGACGCGCCGCCTCTTCGCTCGCGATCGCGGCCTCAGTGGGGTCGTTGTCCTCCTTGATCTTTCGCCCCGAGAGGGCAGTATCGCTGAAGTACTCGATCTTCGCGTGCGGCATGCGCGCGAGGAAGCGGCTGCACTGGAGGACCGTCTGGGGGTGGCAATAGATCGTCTTGATGTCGGAGAGCCGGGCCCCGGGAAGTCCGAGAAGGCAGTGGTCGACCTTGAGCTTCACCTCTCCCACGATCGAGAGCTGCGCGTGGAGCAGCAGGTCGTAGACCTCGTTGATCGCACCCGAGGTGGTGTTCTCGATTGGAAGGACTCCGAGATCCGCGGTCCCCTGCTCCACCGCTTCCACGACTTCTTGGAACTGATGGCAACTGAGGTAGGAGACGGCCCCGCCCCTCCGGGCGAGGTGTTTCTCGGACGCGAGGTGGCTGTAGGAGCCCTCGATTCCCTGATAGGCGACGAGGAGAGCGGGCACGCTGTCGTTCGCCCGATCCTGGAAGTACTCGAGCTGCACCCGCAGGGAATCCTCGACGATCTCCTCGAAGAGCGTCGCGACGAAATGGGTGTCGAGACCGAGGTTCCGGCCGACCCCGATCCGGTCGGAGAGGAGCTGCTCCTCCCGGGCCCGGTCCCGGAACCAGTCCGGCTCGATCTCCTTCGCCTTCGCCGCTTCGACGCTCCTTTTCCGCCGTTCGCCCAGGAGCCTCAAGAGCTCGCTGTCGATCGCGTCGATCTCGCGCCGAATCTCCTGGATGGCCTTCACTTCGTCCTGGGTTCTCTCGCTATCGCTCATTTTGTCCGCCTCGAAATCAAGGAAAAAGATCTTCATCGGGGGAATGTGGGGTTGGGGGGAAAGGGTATTTTGGCGCTAGGCGCCAAAATAGAAGCCATAGAAGAAAGACCCGGCCGCGCGGGAGGGAGTCGATTTCGCGTCCATGGGCTCTTCCAGGCCCTCGATTATTCCCCGGACGGGGGCCCGTCGTCAAGAGCGAGGGGAGCGCGCACTAATAGAGCAGCCGGGTCAACTTCGTGCGGTATTCGTCCGCCAGGGGGCTGCGGACGCCGATGAGGTGGAAGATGTCGACCATCAGCTCCTTCGCTTCCCCCTCCGCCAGGGCTCGGCTCGACTGCGCCGCCTGGAGGAGCGCCTCGAGGGCCCCCCCGAATCGCTTTTCCGCGGCCAGAAGCTTTCCGAGGTCGAGGAGAAGCGGACCGGAGTCTGAGCTTTCGGCGATCTTCCGCCGGAGCTCGGCTTCGCCCGTCGCGGGTCTGCGCTCGTGGAGCTTCACTTCGGAGAGGAGCTGCGCCGCCCGCTCTCCGAGGGGCCCGGGGGCGGCGACGGTACTCGCGAGGGCCGCGGCCTCCGCGGTCTCTCCACGGGCGAGGAGGATCTCGGCAAGCCCCACCGAAGCGCCGGGATGGCCTGGCGCGTGGGAAAGCGCTTCGCGGTAGAGAGCCTCGGCTCTTTCGGGATCTTCTGCTCCAAGCGTCACGGCGCGCTCGAAAAGCTCATCGGCCTCGGACGGCACGAGCTTTCGCACGAACTCCCGAACCGCCTCCTCGGGGAGAGCCCCCGTGAACTCGGAGGCGAGCTTCCCGTTCCGGAACGCGATGACCGTCGGGATTCCGCGCACGCCGAACGCCTGGGCGTAGCGGGGGTTCCGGTCCACGTCCATCTTGGCGAGGACGAACTTCCCCTGTGCCTCGTTCGCGAGCCTCTCGAGAGTCGGCCCGAGGACCCGGCACGGCCCGCACCACGCCGCCCAGAAATCCACGAGCACCGGCACTTCGTGCGAACGGGCGACGACGTCTGTCTCGAAGCCTTCATCGGTGACTTCGATGATGAAGCTCACGAGGCGAACACTCCCAGGGTTTGCGTCGCTGGGTCGGGTCTGCGGCGTTCCCGGCTTTCGAGCGCCTGGCGCTCCGCGTCCTCGATCTCGGCCTCGACCTCGGCCTCGGCCCGCTCGAGCGCCTCGTGGTTCGAGCGCGAAGGGGAGAGCGCGAGCGGCGATTCCGCGAGATAGGTCTCGTACATTCCGATGGGATCGCGCTTTCCCCAGTGCGTGAAATCCGCCTGCGCGAGGATCGCGCGCGACTCGCCCTCGTCGTGAGTCGCGTGGCCACCCATGCGGAACGTTCGGGCGGTGACGATCACCGGCCCTCTCCCCGATCGGCAGAGCTCGGAGGCGAGGGTGGTCGCGGCGTAGACGTCGAGCACGTTGTTGCCGTCGCACGCGTAGCGGGCGGCGGCGTAGATCGTCGCGACCTCGCTCATGGGGGCGGCGCTGTGCAGCGCTCGCGGAGTTCCGAGCGCGATCTGATTGTCCTGCACGAAAACCACGAGAGGGAGCGCGAGCGCCTTCGCGCACATCATGCCCTCGTGAAACGCGGTGGTTCGAGTGGCGCCGTCCCCCACCCAGGTGAGGGCGACGTTCGGCTTCTTCGCGAGCTTGAACGAGAGCGCGAATCCCGCGCACACCGGAACGAGCGATCCCACCATGCTGATGGGGGCGACGACGCCCTTCAAGAGGTCGCCGACGTGGACGTCTCTTCCGCCGCCCGGCGCGTCTGCGGTCGCGAGGTATGCCCGGAACAAATCCGCGAGCGGCATTCCCATCTCGTGGGCAGCCCCCGCGTTCCGGATCATCGGCCCCACGACATCGCCGTTCTCGAGGGCGTGCACCGCGCCGACCGTCACCGCCTCCTCTCCCGTCCCGAGCCACGCTTTGGAGAGCACACCGGTTCGCACCCAACGCTTGAGGGTGATGTCGTGGAGTCGGTTTCTCACGAGGCCCTTGTAGAGGGCGAGATGCTCGTTCGGCGTCAGGGCAAGGAGGACGCTCCTCCGGCCCGGGTCGGCGAGGAGACGTGCGCCGAACTCCTCCATGACCAGGGGGTCGGGGACCCAGTCGCGGTACTCAGGCGGGTCGTAGGCGGGGTAGCGTTTCATGCTTTACAGCGAGCGGAGTTCCTCGGCGGCCGCCAGGAATCTCCCCACATCCTCATCATTATTAAAGACAGCGGCCCCGGCGCGGATCTGCGTTCCGCCTTCCCGGAAGCTCACCCGGACCTCACGACGCTCGAAGACTTTCTGCGCCTTCTCCGGATCCTTGCCGTGGATGAAGGCGACGATCGCGGAGCCGTTCTTGTCGGGAGTGCGCAAGTGAAAACCCAGGTCGACGAGGCCACGGCGCATCTCGCGGGCAAGCGCTACCGTGTGATCCTCGATGGCTCCGAGCCCGGTCTTCGCCAGGTAGTCGAGGGCGGCGTCGAGCTGATACATGGGCCCGAAGGCGAGGGTCGCGTACTCGTACTTCCGCGCGCTCGGGTAGAGGCGGAACTGGTGGTTCGGGCCCTCGGATTCGAGCGAGAGCGCTCCCATCCGGTCGGGGGGAATCCGCTCGAGGTGCTCCTCGCGGATGAAGAAGGGGGCGACACCGTAGCTCGCGAAGAGCCACTTGTAGGTGCCGGTGGCAACGAAATCGACGCCCTCCTCGCGCAGATTGGTCCTGAACATTCCAAGCGCCTGGATTCCGTCGGCGTAGAGGAGCGCACCGTGCGCGTGGGCGAGGGACGCGAGGTCCTTCAGATCGTGGCGGAACCCGTTCTGGTGGGAGACCCACGAGACCGACAGGAGCCGGGTCCGCGCGTCGACGTAGGGCTCGAAGTTCTCCCGGTCGGCGCGCCCCTCGACCGAGGGAGCGATGCGGAGCTCGATGCCCTTCCTGGCCTCGAGCGTCTTGTACAGAACGTAGCTCGTCGTGTAGTGAAGGTCGTCGACGACGACGTTGTCCCCCGGCCGAAGGTCGAGGGAGGACGTGACGAGGTTCTCCCCTTCGCTCGTCGCGAACAGGAACCCGATCTCGTGAGGAGCGGCGCCGAAAAGGTCCGCGAACTTCTTCCGGGCTTCGTTCGTCTTCTCGAGCATCGCCCCGAGCGAGATGGGGTTCTCCGCCTTGGAGCGCACGAAGTCGACCCCCGCCTCCTCGACCGGGCGCGGGACGGGACCGATGTAGGGGGTGTTCAGATAGGCCGAGCGCGCCGCGGCTGGAAAATCCGCGCGCGCGCCGCCGGCACCTCGGGTTTCCGAGGCCTGCGTCTGCGTCCTGCCTTCCATCCATGCCGTGGGGCCCCACCCCCACGGCTCTCGCTCCGCGACTCGCTGCGCTCGCGCTGCGCTCGGGCTGAAGGCTCCTGCTCCCGTGGCCAGAAACTCTCTTCGGCCGAGCTTCACGACTTCCCTTCCTTCTTGAGCGCCTTCGCCATGAAGAGCGCGCGCTGTCCCGCCGGATAGATACCGACCGCGGGGCCGATGCGAAACCCGCGGCGCGCGAACATCCGCTGCGCGCGCGCGTTTCCCTCCGCGACCGAGAGCCGGATCTCATCGACTTCCAGGGGTGATTCGCGGGCGAGAGCGATGGCGCGCTCCAGGAGCGCCCCTCCGATTCCAAGCGAGCGGAGCTCGGGAACGACCGCGATCGAGAGGAGCTCGGCAACGGCTTTGGACGACGGGCCTTCGGGATGGAGCGCCAGTATGAAGAACCCCGCCGGAACGGAGTCCACCTCGGCGACGTAGGTGGAAACGATCTTCTCGCGGAGCCAGTCGGCCACGTAGCGATCGTAGCTTCCGAATTCCAGAAAAACCCTGCGGCAGAGCCCGACGATGAAGTCGATATCGGAGTCCTGGGCGGGCCGCAGCGTCGGGTCCGTCGCCAGGGAGCGTTCTTTGCTTCCCGGCTGCAACCGCGCCTCTCAGAACGGGCCGGGAAGAGGCTTCTCGACGACCTGGACGTCCTCCACCGGGGACGTCACGACCCGGAGACCTTCGGAGGACAGCTCGCAGCAGAGGCCGATTCCGATCCAGGCGACCTTGAGGAGCGTCCCTCCGTAGCCGGAGCCGCACAGGTATGCCGGGGTTTCCGTCGGAAAGAAGCGGCCCCCGCGGACCAGAATCTTCCACTGGCTGGGATGAACGACGGTGATCTCGTAGAGGCTGTTGCGCGTCCGCAGCTCGAGCCGCGTCAAGGGATCGAGCCGCGTGACGTTGAGCCCTTTCCGATCGGCCATCGCCTCCGTGAAGCCGGAGAGCGTGCAATGGCGCGGCACGACCAGCTCCCGTTTGGAGTCCTCGAGGACCGAGGTGCTGGTGATGAGGTTCTTGTCCATTCTCGCCTGCCGCTTCCCCCGAATCACTCCTC
>Ga0187893_10006382_pt1 | contig 20224 bp, 9 predicted proteins | sample MA1701074metaG_FD_139574 | JGI IMG/M metagenome (GOLD analysis project Ga0187893, IMG submission 139574) | White microbial mat communities from a basaltic lava cave in the Kipuka Kanohina Cave System on the Island of Hawaii, USA - MA170107-4 metaG ...
AGCGTGAATCTCCACCGGACAAGCCGGTGGCATCCCGGTTCTCGTCGTCATGTCTTTTTGTAGCTGCCAGCGTGAATCTCCACCGGACAAGCCGGTGGCATCCCTGTAACTCGTCGTATATACTTTTGTAGCTGCAAGCGTGAATCTCCACCGGACAAGCCGGTGGCATCCCTGTAACTCGTCGTCATATCTTTTTGTAGCTGCCAGCGTGAATCTCCACCGGGCAAGCCGGTGGCATCCCGGTTCTCGTCGTCATGTCTTTTTGTAGCTGCCAGCGTGAATCTCCACCGGACAAGCCGGTGGCATCCCTGATCTTTGGTATTAGTTTAGTAGACACCGAACGCGCACGTGTGTGAACATGGGCGGCAATTGGATACAACGCACCAATAAGCAAGCGAACCGGGGACGTTGTCAGACTCGCGCATCGGCCGACTTAAGGCGCCGTTCAGCGCTCGGGTGGGAAAATCGAGCTGCTAACCGAATGGCGAAGCCCTCTGCGGTAGCAGAGCGCAAAGCTATCGCAGACTTGTGTTGATAGTTATTTCGCTATGAGAAAATTATTCCTTTTACTCTTCCTCGCCGTCACATGTGCGCTGCACGTTACGCCTCAGTCGGGAAGGAGAATACCGAGAACGACGCCGGCGGCGCCCATTCAACCACCACTGACGCCGGCTCTAGAACCCGAGCGTCCGCCAACAGCGCCCCCACCCCCCGCAGAATTGTCTTTTCTGCCCGAGAGTCTGCGGGAGCGGAAAATTAACGGGCTCAACAGTGGCGGTTTCCGGCTCGCGGATTTTCACGGCAAAGTCATGGTAATAAACCTTTGGGCGTCATGGTGCGGTCCCTGCCGAAGAGAAGTTCCGGAGTATGAGAAGGTACGCAAGGCGTACGAGGGACGCGAAGTGGAGTTCATCGGATTGACTACTGAAGATCCGCGCACTTCGTCTGACCGGGTGAATCGGTTCTTGCGCGATATTAAGTTCGGTTTCCGTCTTGGCTGGGCTGATCGCGAGATGGCGCGGACGTTGATGAATGGCCGGAACTCAATCCCTCAGACGTTGGTCCTCGACGCCGGCGGTCGGGTAGTGAAGCATTGGACCGGCTACGCGCCTGGACACAGTGGTGAAAGATTAAGGCAGACGATCGAACACGCCCTCCTGACAATTCCACGTACGTGAGTAGCAAGAGGTGGATAGGCCACGCCACCGTCCCCGGGGAAGCGCGCTGCAATAGCGCATTTGGCAAGTATGGCGTGAGGATGCCGGAAATTCTCCAACAGAAGTGGGCGCACTAACGACGCCGCAAGCCCTTCTAAAACTTGTTAGCCCATCTCTTCTCCGCCATGATGATGCATCTCAGCTTTTCGGCTGGCTATGGGGTAGCAATTTGCAGCGACATCTAAGCCAGATGGCATCTCACCCAGCTTCCTTCACGATCTATTCGCTTCTGCTTGCTTGTCGGTGCGCTAAGAAAGCTTCCTTGAGGGTTTCACTAACTGCCGAATCCGATTCCTCAAGAACAAGTTTTTGATACGCATTCAGGAACTCCAGCGCAATCGGTGGAACAAATGTAGAAAGTGACGAAGAAACCCAATGCTATCGAGTATTGCTATTTCAGTTGGAAACTCTGTTGTTAGCGGTCTCCTTCGTGGGATTGGCGGGACTATGACCGGCCCGGATTGATCGATCGCGGCGGATCTTCAAAAGTCCTCGCTTTTAAGCTGCTTTCAGGACATTTACGGCACGCTGCAGTTCTCCAGAATTAGAAACGCTTTTACACCAAAGGCGCCGCCACCAAGTCCACGAACAGTGCCTTCCACGGTCACTTCCTCATTCGCATTCAATGCGGCCACGCGCGCGCGCTGCGATCCGAGAAAGTAGCAGGTAGCATTTTTGTAAGTTGCAGCCGAAGTGTTAAAGGTCAGGACGATGTTTCCGCCAGCCCTGGCCTCGATGGAGTTGACTGTTCCATAGATTCGGACCCGTTTTCCAACATACAACTGATTAGCGCGAACTTCATTGGTCTCAAATTCTCTGACCAACTCCCCTGCGTGCATCGCTGCGGCACTAGACGCGGGCGGAGAGTTTTCTGGCTCGGTCGCGGCAGTATCGACCGACGATGTCGCGCTGATACCTGCCAGATTGAATTTCTCGACACTGGTCCCTAAAACTAATTTGAAAAACTCGTCAGCCAGTTGCTTGTACTCGGCAAGCTCTTTCCGGTCGTTGGTTTCTACGCCATCGAGATAGCCGGCCAACACGAATCCGCCAGTCACCACAAGCCAATCGTGCATTTGTTGCTTTTCGAAATCGGTCATCGATGTGAAATCCTTCGCCGCAGACATTTCCTGTTGCAGGATCTCCACCAGCGCATCTGTCACACTCTCAGCCGGCTCGCCTGTTTGGTGATAGGCCATCGAACTTGCGGCCATAAAAAATGCCAGTGCGGCGGCAATATTGTTCGACTGCCCTCCCTTCCCTGCTTCAGCTTCATACGATCTTTGTATTGCCTGAAAGATCTTAATAAGCTCCGCGCGTTGCTCAGGATCTTCGCTGAGCGCATAGGCGATGTGCTTTGCTACGCCGGAATTCGCAACAGGCTTGAACTGCAACACGCCATACTTAGCGGCAGCCGACTCGCTGCTGGATCTCGGCGGGACGGCCGAGGCTGCCGAGCTTGCCCGGCGTGATCGCTGGTTTGCTATCGATTGCTGAATTCTCTTCCGATTGATAGCACCCTGGATCATCACACTCGCTGAGGAGGAGATTGGATTGTTCCAGGTGGTCCCCCAGGCGCCGGCGTTTTGCGCGTTCACTGCGACTGACCCAAACAAGAGAAACAGTACAAAAAATAAAACCGCGCGCTTTTTCATTGGTCGGTTCCTCCAGATGATTGTCTTTACACACAATGATTTTCTTATAACGCGAAGTCTTCAATGCCTGCCTGATCGCTACTGCCGAAACTTCAGTTGGGCGGGCGATGGCCCGGCTGCGGTCCAAATGATTTTCATTTTCGTTCAAGCCCTGCACCTTCGTTTTGCGAACGGCGAGCGAAAGACGTCGAATTCTCCAGTAAACCGGATCAGTATGCGTGCGACTATAAGCAGCCCTGTCGTCTCCGAATTCAGACGAGGCCGGAGTGCTTTGGCGAGATTCGTGATGTGTAAAACGAATTCGCGACATCGGCCCTAACTAGCGCGGGGCTCAACGAGTAAACAGCGAATCGTATCTCAATCCGCTCGAGCCTTCACCGCTGCCGACGCGTTTGCGGCGGCCAATCCAGAGGTGAGTTGAACCGTCATGCCACCGCGCGAGTTGATAGCTGCGTGTGACGCGCATGCCCTCGCGCGGGATCTCTTCCTCGAAAATGTCGAGCCGCTGCGTGTCGCCGCTGTTGAGAATGCTGCCCTCCGCTTCGACGAATTCTTCCTGACCGTCGAGTTTCAACAGTTTGGCCCGTTCCAAACGCAGACCCGTGGTTCGTTTCACAGGCACCAACGGCACCCAGTAGTCGGGAACCTCGGTAGCCAGTTTGTAAACTGTCTTGACCGGAGTTGACTGCGGCGGCGGCGGTGGCAAGGCTCCGTTGCGTTGTTGCTCGAATCGGTTCAACTGCTGTTCACTCGCGCTCTCGATCACGCGTTCGACGCCCCAGGACATGTTTGCCATCTCGTCGCGCAAGAACAGCACTTCTTCGATCGGCCGGCTTTCCAGACTTTTCAACAGCGTCGGCGGCAGGAAAAACAGATTTGCGGTAGCTTTAGTAAGTCCGCTGCCGCGTAAAGGTGAGTGCTGAAACATTTGCCACGTTGAAAACGGTTCCGGCAGCTCGGCTGATGGTCTGAGCGCGGAGCGCACGCCGAACGAATCAGTCACGACCAGCGATTTGGTTCGATAGAGCGAGCCAACGTCTAGTTCGACCGGAATGACAAACCAGTCGTTGCCGTACGAGAGCGCAAACTCGACCAGCAACAATCGTAGCATGTCAGTTGGTCCAGCATCGACTGCGCCGAAGTTCACTTGCGCATCTTCAAACTCCCAGAACCGCGCTGCGGGCATGCCGCGAAAACTGGCGGGCGCGGGAATCGCCGTGGCCATGACCTCCTTGAAAGACTTGTCGGCAATCGATCCCAGTGTCACTTCGAAGTTAGAGTCGAACGCGTACCAGTCCAGGCGACCTTCGTAATATTCGGGAGCGGTCAAAACGTGTTCGCCGTCGCTGAAACGAGCTCCCACCGAGAATGCATACTCCATTCGTTCCGGCAGCCACGATTGGTTGCTCGCTTCGGGTTCGCTGTAAAAGGTGTCGAACCATTGCAACCAGAGACGCGCGGCGTCTTTAACTTCCGCCAGATCGGGCGTGGCGATTTGCAGGGTTGGAACAAGAACAATTTCGGCGCCGGCAGTTGGCCGAAAGGCAGCCGCGAGCCGTCGACCATCGGGAACGCGCCCGGTCATGAGATCCACGAACGCAAGACTGTCATGGTCCAGGATCGCGCGTTGCGTATCCGATAGTGGTTGAAACGCATATTCGCGAATAAACGCGCTGCGGTAGCGCGCCAGCGACTCAGCCGAGAGTGGTTGCTGTTCCAGTAAGCGCAAGAAGTGCCGGCCAGCTTCCGCAGCCACGCGGAGTTTTGTTGGTTGCGCTGTTTGATTCCCGCTGGGGCGCACTGCCTCGCGCTCAACCAGCGTTTCCAGTGGCAAACGGCCGCCGTCATACCTCGACGCGCTGACCTGCGTATTTGGCGCGATCGGACCGGAGTGATAGCGCGTCAGTGGCGTTCCTTCACCGCGCCAGCGCGCGATTACCGGCGAGCCGTTATCTTCGCCTTCAAACTCACCAAACTGCCATTGCCGCGCGAGCAGCCAAAGCGCGTCATAGACACGCGCCTGCAAACTGGTGTTCATCTCCGCGTCGCGGCTGCGCGGTTCCAGTCGGAGCCAACTGGTGATTGACGGCATAAGTCCCTCTACTTGATCGTCGTAAAGTCAGTCGAAACTGTCTCGTTCAATGCATTGAAAGCGAAATACAGCGCCGGCAGATAATGGCCCACTTCGTCAAGCGCCTCGGAATCAACGGCGCGGATGCGCGCGAGGTCGAGCGTTTCCAGCAACACCTGTTGTAACGACCACGTGGTCCATGGTTGTCCGATCTCCGGCGGAACGGCGATCAGGATCGTTTGCGGCGGCGCTGCATTCGGTTGATCGTATTGAAGCGCGATGCCCGTGATCTCGGTCGGACCAGGCACGACTTCAACCCATTCGTCGATCAGCACACCGGCAAGTGATTGTTGCACGTCAACTGGCACAGCAGACTGGATCGCGAGTGAGAGTTTTCCGACCGGCTGATTCTGACCGGGTTTGAACGGCAGCGCTACCCAGCGATCATTGGTGGAAAAAGGAAGCTGTGCAATCGTCAAATTGAGTCGTTCGCCGCTATTGAGCGCTTCGGAATAATTCAATGCGGCGTTGAGTCTGGCCGCGCCGTCGCGCACGCGCGCGACCCGCTCGAACCACGTGGCGGAAGCGAGCGGATCGCCATCCTGCACCCTGGGGTTGTCGGTCAACGCTTGCTGAAGCTCCGTTGCGCCACTGGCTTTGAAATGCGGCAACACGACGAAAGCTTTGCCGAAGATGATCCGCAGTTGACTCAAGAAGCGATCGCGTTTCTCTTCGACAGTGGGCGACGCGGTGTCACCACCGTTTGCGAGTTGTGCCAGCCGTTTGCCTAACTCCCTGCCAATCGATGCGGCCTGCACGCGCAAAGTGTCTCGATCCGTGGCCGAATCACCCGCAGCCGACAGCGGCACGGCGCCAGCGACGCCGTAGGACGCCGCTCGCAGGATCAATTCACGCAATTGGTCGAGATTTTCCGCGCCCGGCGTGACGAGTTGATCTGCGAGATCTTTCGCGATCTGTGCCAGTGATCTTTGCGCCGCCGCGGCGCGAGTCTCCAGATCATCCACGTCAACCGTGAGACTCGGGCTGCGTTCGGGCGGATTCAGATCGCCATCGTCAATTGCCCGCACCGCGCCGAACAGTTTGCGGGCCGTCCGCAACAGCTCGCTGAACTCTCCGTATCCCAACTCGCTCGTTTTCCATTCCGGTTTGCGATTGGGACTGATGCGCAGCAACGAACCGGGCGCGAAGCCCCCATTCATGCGAACCGCGTGATAAAGAATGCGCTGTTCGATCTCCGCTTGCTGTCCGCCTTGTCCACCTTCGACGGCGTAGATGAAATCGAGCGGCGCCAGCCGCAACTGATCCAGCTGGACCTCTTTCGAATCGATGAGCTTTTCAGTTTCCGGTTCCACTTGCTCAATGAGGCAGCGCACATTTGCCGGGCTCCCGAGCAGTCTTGCTGCCCAGGCGTTCAGATGTGGCTCGGCATCCGCGCGAAAGGTATGGGCAGGCGCCTGCCAACCTATCGGCAATTGCGCATTTCCACTGAACAGGGCGATCAACCGGTGTGTATGGGCCACGCCCGAGCGCGGCGTTTGCACCACTTCGAGTTCCGGCGGCGGCGTCTCTCCACCGGCAATCGAATCGATGGTGTTCGCCGCACGCAACGGGTTTCCGCGCACGATCTGATAGACGCTTTCCGCCATCAACGCATCGCTTACTGCGTCCACCGATTGTTCGAGCAGGTTGAGTTCGGCTTGCAAGGCTTTGAACTTCGGATTATTCGGATCAAACGGCGGCAACTTCGTCTTTTGCCCAACTGATCCGCCGAATGGAATCGTGTCGCTGGTCCATTGCGGCGGTTGAGCGCTCTTGCCTTTCTGCCATCTGCGCATCAGCGCCAGACCATCGACGACATTGTTCGCGGCAACTGCTTCAACCGCGACGCCCGGTCCCGGTTGGTTCAATTTTCCCGCGACCAGAGGAGCCAGCTCACGAAAGGTTGCGATGAACTCCGGCACCTTAGCTTCCTGCAAACGCCGCTCGAATCGGTAACCTAACAACGCGCCGAGGGGTTGACCTTGTCGCACGCCGTCGAGCAGCCATGACGCGAGCCGCACGCGCTCTGACGACAAGTCGACTGCCAGCAGATCGTTTGGTTTCAGTTTGTCTGCGCCCGCATGGGCCAGGTGAGCGCTGCGCAGAATCGCAACGGCCGAAGCCTGCGCCAGCGACGGCGCGTGTACAAACCCGGGATTGTTTGCCGGTTGGAACACGGGTTCCTGTTCCCCGGGCGGCGGAGTGACTTTCGGCGGGGCGGCTGCCGGTCTGAGGTTCATCACCCAGCCGTAGCCGCCCAACAGAACAGCGTTCGCATTCGCCGCCCGCATTTGCGCCAATCGTTTGGTGGCAAATGAACTGATCCACGCGTCGAGCCGGTGCGAACAGAGATCGAGGGTGCCGGTCAGCAAGCGTTCCAGCTTCTCGACACTCAGCGACTGCAAGTGGTTCAGGCTGGTCCGAAACTCGTTGATTGATTTTAGATCCGGCTCGCGCGCGATGTCGGGTTCGCCGGTGGGCAGGAATCCCAACAAGTAACGGGAGAGTTCCATCGGCTGTGCCTCGCCGGTGATATTGATCTTCATGGTCATCTGCCGCCAGATGGTGAGCATTGGCTGTCCGACCGGCAGGTCAATCAACTCGGGTTCACGACGCAGCGCCAGCTGTAGCAAGCCACGCTTGATCAATAGCCGTGCAGCGGCGTTGGTGTATTCGAGCAACATCGAATGCCGCAGCAGCAGATGTAGCAATGTGTGTGGCGGTGGTTGTTCAACGGACAGGTTACGAAAGCGGATTTCCTTCACGAGGTCGCGCGCGTCGAGGAGCGTCTTGATGTAGTTTGGCGTGAGTGACGGGCTTTGATCGGCCTGGACCAATGGACCGTTCAGCAGCGCGACTGGTCCAGAGTAAGTTGCGTGCGCCAGACGCGGACGCCACGTTACCCCCAACGGGTTTTGCAATACTGCGGTAGTCAACCGTCCCTGTGTGGCCCACCACGCGAAGAGTGCGTCGCGTTTGCCCTTGAGTAAAGCCTGTCTGGCGGCGAGTGCTTTTTCAAAAGCGAGTTGTTTCGCACGCTGTGCCTTGACGAAAGCCTCACGCAATGCTAACTGCTGCCTCCTGAACTGGGCTCGTTGCGCCGGGGTCAAGTCTGGGTCCGGCTCTTCGATTTCCGGTGGCTGCTCTGGCACCGGCGGCTCGATGTCCGGCAGGTTCCATGCGTCCTTATAGAAGTCTGCACTGAGAAAAATCCACAAGTGTTCGAGGTACTGGCGGCCGAGCAGATTGCGCATCGAGTAGTGCGAGGACAAACCATCCATACTCAACACTTCGGTGAGATCTTTATCGATGCCTGACTGCTGAGGCGTGTCATCGCTGCGCCCAAGGCGCGGCGTCTCCGGCAAATTGCGTCGCCAGATCTCGCGCAGCCGCAGCAGGAAATCGTGCAACGCTGCGTCCCGATTGGTATCGCGTAACGTGTCGTCGCCATTCTGGTTGCTTGAGGCTTTCCACGCGGTGAATGAGGTGACCGGCAAAACCCCGTAAGGCTGTGCACCGACGCGAATCGCCGGCAGTGGACCAGTCGCGCGAACATACTGAACGAAGTGCCTGCGCGCCCACTCGATATCATCATCGCTCAACGGATTCTCGCCCGGTTGACCCACGCCGAGCATCTGCAACAGAAAGTAGCCCCACGTGGCCTGCCAGAGGGCGCGGTTCATATTTTGGGCATCAATCTGGTCTATCTCAGTAGCGTGCGAGAGGCTGGCAAAAACCTCCGGAGTGCGCGTCAACCCCAAAGCCGCGGTCAACACATCAGCGTTCGACCGATCTCCCGATTTGAAGATCGTGGACGTGCGTTCAGCCTGATAACTCGCCTCATGACCGGCATCTTCCGAACTGAAGCCGGAGGGCACTTCGGCAGTATTGTTTGACGGCGTACCTGGCAACACGAAACTGAGGCCGTCGGTGTAGTGATGCGCGCTGAATAATTCCGTTAGCCGCGTGGTCAAGTCAGTGTTGGCTGCATCCTTGATGCCCATCACCAGCAAGAAGTCGAAGCCCGCGGCCGCTACCTCTTTCGTCAGTGTCGCACGGATTCCCATGCCGGCCGCTTCAGCCTCGTTGAAATCCACCATCCACTTCATCCCCGCATCGATACCGACGTCGTCGACAACGGCAGACGGGGAAGGATCAGGCCCGGCCGCCAAAGATTCGCGGATTGGACCGCCCGTCGTGTTCAGGATCAATCGTCCGTTTTGGTAACCGAGAAGAACCCAGAAGTTGGGCATTGCGCGGGTGAGAGGCGCGCGGGTCCAGGGCTCTGTTTGAGTCAGGGGCGGAGGAAAGTTGATCGGCTTTGACAATGCCGCGTCCGGCGCGATCGGATTCGGGGGACGGTCATCAGGATTGAGCGGTTTCAATACGCGCGCGATCCACGCCGCGCGCGGCGGATCGAACCGATCGGCCAATTGACGCCACGCAGCCTTTGCGCGCTCTTCGTCACCGGCGGCTCGCCACGTCTGTTCATAGAAATGTTTTCCCCACGTCAACTCTTCCGCCGTCAACCCCGGTTCGTGCGTGTCGACATGGATTTTGTCGAGATACACCCGCACGCGCAACTCGGAACGTCCGTCCGCTAACGGAAAGAATCGGGTCTCCAGGCGCACGGGAAACAAGACAAGTGGTTGGGCCGGTCCGGACGAAAGCGGCGTCGCCACCTCGGGCGTGTTTGGGATGTTGGGAATGTCAGGATTCGCGGTCTTCATGAGTCGCTTTTCCGGATCATCTGGCGAGCGTGGATAGCGATGCGCACGGGCCTCTGCAAGGTGATCAAAGCCTGATGCGCAGAGTTCTTGCCCCATTTGACGTGATCGATTTCGCCCAGTGCGGTACTCGTTGAGACGTGCGAGAGAGCCTTCAGCTCGTCTTCGGCGCCGGCAAAGTGCCGCCAACTGAGATCGCTCCAGGTGGTTAAGGTTGGCGCCTGTGGCGGTGAGAAGTCTGCGATGTCCAGTCCAAAACGCGGTTCGGTTGGTTGCTGTTGAATTACAAAGAACCAACCGTTCGGATCGGTTGGCGGCTTACCCAGCGCTTCGTCTTCTGTCAGATCGAAACCGACAAAGGTGACGTCTGGTTTGAGCGTGCCGCGAAACAGTGGCTGCCGTTCATCCTCCGGCTTGCGCGAGACGTCCAGTTGCGTACCCGTCTTCACGGCCCGCACCGCGTAGATGACCGAATTGGGATAACGGCGGAGCAATTCGCCGCGAATGAGTAATACGAGTTTGCCGCTCGTGTTGGGGGTGTTGTCGCCGAGATGATTATTTCCCCACTTCGTAATCGGTTCGAGATCGACGTCTGCGTGGCCCACTGACGTATCCCAGAATTGCCGGAAGTAAGTACCGCGCTGGTCCGTGGGATAGTTGCGCCACAGAAGTTCGCTACTCATCTCCGCATTCAGTCCGACCATGAACGACTCGACAAACGGCGAGTTCGTCTCCAGCAACGCTACGGTGTTCGGCGGCACGTCGTCGAGACCGGGAAGCAGAAAATCCTGAGAGAGGTCGCGCAATGCTTCATACATCGGTTGCGGAAAGTTGGGGGCATCCATGATCGGCTCGAGCGGATCGGCCGGTTGCGGTGCGCCGGGCGGCAGCGTGAGTGACGCGAGCACGCGCGTGCTGATCGTTTTTTCCGGATCGACGCTTTGCAGCAGCTTCGCCTTGACGTTGGTATCAAACAAATTGAACTGCGGAGCAAGAGCCGTTTTGATAGTGAGAAAGAGTTTTCCCAGTTTTTCGTGATGATTCTGGACCACTTTGCGAAACATGGCCGCGTCGGGACTGTCGTTCCCCGGTTCAAAATTCAGGAGACTTCGTTTCGACGATCCTTCAGGCACAACCTTAAAGTCGCTGAACTGAGGGGCGTTGGCCACTGACGGCAAGATGCGTTCGAAGCGAACCATCTCCTTTAGCGCCCCGCCGGCGGCAGTCTGATTCTCTGAAACCTGATTGATATTGATTGGGCCAGTTTCGGGTTGCGTGACGAAAGCGGCTGTCGCGACGGTGCTGAATTTCGCCATAAACAACATCGGCGCGATCGGCGGAGCTCCGCGGGTGGCGAAACGGGCGCTGACCACACCGCGCGGATTCGTCAGTCGCCGCAAAGGTGCGGAAACGGCTGTGCTGGGCACGGCGGACCGCGCGATCTTCTGTGAAAGGAGTGCGCGTTGATCGGTGGGCGAGGTTGGTTCGACGACGAGCCGCGACTGCGCCGGAGCCAGCACTTTCAGCAGCGTATCCTGAGAGAACTGGCTGAAATGTCTGGTGTGGTAAACGGCGCTGACACTGCGGCCCAACTGACCCTGTCGCCGGATTTGATTGATTCGCTGAATCTCGCCCAGTTGTTCCCACGCCGAAGCCATCAGCTCCTCCTGCTCGGCCTGGACCACTTGCGTGCCAAACGCCGCCGCGACGCGTTGACGCGGATCGAGATTGAGTTCGTCCAGCCAGTTTAGCGGCGGGGGCGCGGTGACGTTCACGACGTGACGCGCCGCTTGCCAGCAACCGTAGACTGGTGGTCCAACGATGGGATCGCGCTGGTCGTTTTCATCCATCGCGACCTTCCACGCGCGGTTGAGGATATCGTGCAGTGCTGCCTGGAACGGCGCGCGCACTGCAGTAGGCCAATCGTCGGGTTTGCTGCCGACGACTCGCAGTGCGCCTTCGAGTCCGAGCTTTGCCCCGGTTGAATTCGGTGGCAGTGGCGGCTGGATTGTGAAGCCGGGTTCGCTGATGTCGATCGGACGCTTCCCGACGTTGGCGGGCATTTCGCGCGCCTTGAGCAATCCGACGAGCGATTCAAAATCGCCGCCGGTGCCGGTGCGAAACGTCCATTGATAATAGACGGGCAACGTCACCTCGGCCGGAGGTTTCGCAGGAGGCTTTACTTTTATGGTCCAGGCGGGCGTCAGATCCAATGGTGTAGGTTCGTCAGGACGTTGAAGCGGTTGGCCCAATCCCGCACGGCGACCCTGTTCGAACGCGGGCACAACACAGGCAACGTACTCGGTCAGCGGTTCGAGCCGGCGTGGACACAAGAGTCGCGAAACAGTCAAAGCCGGATCGCCGCCAAGTGCTGATTTCAGCGTAGCTGCTTGGGGCTGCGCGCCCGCGATCTGCGCGTGAGCCCAGGCCCATGATTCGTCCAAATCCGGAAGCTCCTGGTCGGGCCGGGCGGGCAATTTAATCTCGAGTACGGGCAGCGGGAGGCTGCGATCGATACGGATCGCGACGCCGTCCTGCTTCTTCACCACGATCAGACAGAGCCAGGGCCGCAATTTGTTGGCGTCGTCCGCCTTTGCCGGAGTGAAGAGCCACGGAAAATCAGGACGATCGAATTCAATCGCGGGAAAGTAGTTTGGCTCGAAGTCGGTTGAAAGGTGGCGCGGCTCGGTGCGCACGACTTGTTGCGGATCGATACCGATGACATCGCCTGGGCCATACAGCCGGACTTGCCGTTCAACATTGGGGGGAGTGTTGTTGATGCGCAGGTTGACGTTCACCGACACGACTGCTGGTTGACCGGCGGTCATGTCAGTTGTTTGGATACCGGCGGCGGCGCCCTGACGCACCCACGGTAAGAAGACGTAATTGGCGGCGGGTTCAGCCATCTTGTTGATCCCTTACTTTCTTACTTCGGAGAGACGGAGGATCTGCAAGCGGCGGGCTTGCTCCGGAGTCTGCTGTTTGATCTGCCGGAACGCCTGCGCGGCTTCCGCATAAGGACTCGGTGGCCGCACCGGCGAAAGATCATCCGTGGCCACGATGCTCCAGCCTTCTTTCGTCACCTGATACTTGCCCACGGTCGGCACCCGGTATTTCGCTTTGCCGCGGCGACGAAGGTCACTGCGGCCGGCCGCGCCAAACTGCGCCTGCTGCAGCAGCAGCGCCTGACTTAACTGGTAAAATACTCGCCGCGGCGGCGGCTGCGGATCGGTCACGGGCGGCGGCAGTTCCGCCGCGCTGCGATGCGCCACCTTCGTATCGTCGTCAATGATCCACGTCTCAAACTCAATCGTCTTCACTTCCAGCCAGTCATTCGGCTGACTGGTAAAGGCGATCTCGTCCGAGCCAAACGTGATGCCCGCCTCCAGGGACTCAAATGACGGCCGCGAAAGTTTCTCGTGGTCACTCATCTCAAAGAACTGGGCGGGCGCAAAGAAGTCCCGCACCGGGGCGAAGGACTCATCATGGCCCCCCAGTTGGAGATGGCTCACGCTGAACCGGCGGGGCCCCGCCGGCGCCGCCTGTCCAAAACGTGAAATATCGACGTTCAGCGGCACCACCCCTTGTTTGATCGTCAAGCTGCCGAGCGGATGCAACCGCACCTCCGCCGCCACCGTCGCGGCGGCCCGCAACTCGACCAGTGGTCGCCCGCGCGCCGGCAGGTTAGTGGTCCAGTTGGCCGGGTTCGCGAGGGCTTCGTGCAATCGGGGCAACACCTCGAGCGGTTCCGGCAAGGGCGGCTGCTCCCCTGCGACCAGCACCTTGTCCACGCGGAAGGAAACATCCCACCACAGAATCGAAAACGTCGCTTTGCCCTTCAGGTGCAGCGGCCGCGGCCCTGCCAGCGTCCCTTTCAGTTCCACCTTGAACAGGTTGGTCGAGCCGCGCTTGAGTTGCAATTGGGCGTGAAACTCAGCCAGAAAAGCGAACGGGTCAAACTGGATCAGCACGTCGAAACCGATCGCGCCATGCACGCTGAAACCGGCGGCGGCGGCATAGAGTTCCGCACGGGCCCCAAACTGCACGGTGTTCGACGTCAACGCAAAGTAGGCTTCACAACGCAGCCGCGGGTTATCGCCAGCCGAAAGATTGAGCGCGAGCCGGGCCAGTTTGGGGAAGTTCGGTGGCGGATTGAACGCCGGGTGCAAGCCTCCCACGGCCAGCGCGAAGTTCGGCGACGACTCCCACTTCAGGCGCATCGCCATGTCGCCGGTCAACGCAAACTTGTTCAGCAGCCGCGAATCGTGCAGCGTGGCGTCCAGGGCGGCGCGGCTCTGGTCGAAGTCGAGCACCCCCACCGCGTCCATCTGCAAGCGCACCAGATCCCGATCGGGACGCGGCAGCACGGAGCGCACCTGCGCCAGGATCAGCAACCGGCGCCGGGCTCCAAACTCCAGCACCAGCGCCACTTCGGCAGTGATCAACGCCGGAGTGCCCCAGCCGATCTGCACCATCGGGCCAAACAGGTAATGACCGGCTGCAGCGGGAAACAGACCGCTGATGTTGCTGAGGATCTGCGCCGCGTTGCGCACCGGATCCGCGGGAAACATCACGCTCTCGAGCGCCTGAGACTTGAGGCCCGCGCGCAAGGCTTCCTCATCGAAGCTGCGATTGATGGCGAGCAGCCCCCCGATACCCGTCAACGCAAAGCCAAAACCAAGCTGGATCGGAGTGAAACCTTCCACGAAGATGATGATGACCAGTGAATAGCCTTTGCCGCCACCAGGCATGCGCGTACTCAACAGCCCAACGCCTTTGACCGAAATCTTTTCGGCTATCTCGAGTTCGAGAATGCCACTGTACTCACCCTTCTCCTGATTGAAATGCAGGAAACCGCCGCCGTGAACGACCGGAGAGCCGACGGCGAACCCCAACCCGTTCGGCGGTTTGAAATGTAGATCAACGTCGCACACCCCGAGGTTGCCGCCCGTATCTGGAAACGAGAAGACCGCCTCCATGCCGGTTTGCTCCACGACCGCTTTGACTGGACCAATCTGCGCACCAAAGGAAGCTGAGACAGCGGTTCGAATAACGGAGCCGTCCGTCTTAATCGCGAGGTGAATCGAGTTGATGGTGAGGACGTTGAACAGTGATGCCCGCACCGGCAGGACAGTCTCCAGTTCGGCGCTGCCTCGAAAGTAAAAACCTTTCTTGTTGGACCAGCCAATTGCGAGATCGAAATCCGCGCTCAGGCCGTCCCGAGGCAATATGGTTTGCAGGAAGTTGTCGCCGTCACCTGCTGAAATCACGAGCGTAGCCGCGCCCATGTCCAGCAGGAAACCAAACTCTTGATCGCTGCTGCCGAGGTTCAGATCGCCGGAGATTCGAAACTGCTCGATCTCCAGTCGCGTGCCTGTCGAACCGCCAATCACATGACCCGGGAGCGCGGTGATGATAGGACTAGCGTTCACGCCGCCGGCGCTCGCACCCCCGAAGATCTGCAAACCCTTCGGACCAATCGCCAGGCCGAGGCGAACCGTGGTGAGATCCAACGGAACTTCCCAATCCGGAAATACTTCGCCAAATGGCATGACCACCAGACCGAGGTCTCCAAGATCGCGGGGAGAAAAAGCGAACGCGACCCCGTAACGATTCGGAACCTGAAAATCCGGCTGAAGAAAGACCCGCAGCAACCCGCCGCCGACTTGAGCGCCGACTGTTTCGAAATCCACATTGCTGTCAGACCTGTTTACATATTTCGCGCTACAGCCGAAGTCCCCGAGCAGCGCAGCGATTCGCGGGAAAAGCTTTTTGCTGATTGCCTCCGCGTCCTCCGCGGTGACGAGTCCCCCGGCCGGCACGTATTCAGCTTTCAATACCGCCAGCGGATCCTTGAGCAGATCGTTGATTCGCTTGAGCGATATCTCGACGGGCGGACGAATGATTGTCAACAGGGTGAAAACGTCGTGAATCGCAGGATGCCAGGTCTTGAGGTAATCGATAACCAGTGCATTAATGAGATCTTTAGCGACTTCTTCCGCCCCCAATGCGGTTCGGGGCTGTGTCTGAATTTGTCGAACAGACGAGAATAGCTGGTCCACACTGGCGAGTGCTTTGAGAGCATCGGTGAGGCTCGCCGGTGGTTGCTCAATAAGAGCGTCAAGCTGCTCGTAAGTATTGATGAATTCAGCAAGCTTGTTGTCGGAGCCGCTCTTTAACTCCCGGCCGGTAACGTCGAGGAGCAGTCGTCCGAGAGCGCCGTCCTCATTCGCGACTGCCAGTGGTATGAGCAGCAGCCTAAGCTCGCTTAAAAGCGTTTCCTGAAGATTATCGCTCACTTTATTTGCCGTGCCCGCGATCGAGAATTGAGTGAAACTACTTGATTGATACGGCCCCGTCGTCGGTCAAAGCCAGGTCGCCCTTGAGGATTGACTTGACGGCTGCGTCGGTAACCTGGTTTCCGGTAGTCCACAGGTATCCGTCAGTGATCGGCTCGTACCACATGTCAAATTCCAGATTGCTATTTTTCTTTGCGTTCGTATACAGATCGAACTGGGAGTTCATCAAACCCAGCCACTTTGATTTGAAGCTTTTCTCGAGTTCGTCGAGGGCCTTGTTCACTTCTCTGCTTTTCAGTTTTCCAACAACTTCTTTAAAGCCTTTTTCGAGGTCCGTCTTTTGCTCTATGAACTTCTCGATCTCTGCCTTCTTGCCTTCATATGTAATCGTTTTTCCTTCTCTGGCGGAGGTCTCTTTTTCTGCCTGAGTTGGATCGTTTTTGTATTCCTGGGGATACTCGATAAACCACGGCAGCCCTTGAATCAGGACCTCGTTGTATCCCAGATAGCTGCGTGGCGATCCGAATGTGAAACCTATCGCCCCACCGACTTTCACGTCGCGGCCCAATGCCGCGCGCAGCCGTCGGGCCACTCCTTTGAACAATCCCAGTCCCGCCCGGCAAGACAGCAGCATGATGGTTATGTCTTTGTCTTTGCGTTTCGTCTTCAAGTTCCCATCTTTGGTCAGTAACTCTATGAATCTATCCGTACCAACATCCGCACTCGGCCCCATGGCGTAAAGCCCATTCTGATTACCGTGACCTACGACAAAGATGACGTCAGTGTCCTGTAGGCCTGACAAGTCTATCGGAACCGGATTCTTGTCATACTTGAAGGGATGAACTTCCCATCGTTCCTTCAGACTTCTCACCCGCAACCTATAAAGGACTTTCAGCAGTGCGTAGTCCTCATGAATTGGTGGCCGCGGCACGTAATCCGGCTTCTTCTTTTTCCACTCGTCATCTGTAAAATCCGAGGGACCCGCTACGGTTATGAATCGGGTGGCTTGGGAGAAACGGATGGCTTCCTTATTATCGCCCATCGGTAGCGAATCGCTTCGTCTGATTAAAGGCGGTTTGAGGGGAACGCAGATACTATCACCGCACTTGAGCCGCGGCAATGAAGTTTGATTGTGTGTAACAATCCTGACAACGCGGCCATACACTCTCACGCAACCGAGGAAGGCATGCGGGCTAAGAAAGCGCAGTTGGCCGGCTATCGCCGGAGCGTTGACTCGAATTTGCCGCAAACAAAAGCGGCGGGCGTGAAAGCCAACCGCAAAGTCCCTGAAACCAGTAGATAGGTCTGAAATTTTAGTTGCGACCAACTGGTTTTCGGCTAGTTGGCCAATGCTTGTTAACCTGACTTTCCAGTGAGAAAAAGTCTTTTGTTTTCAAAAGTGGTCAGCCGAGCAGGCCTCGAAGTCCTTCACGTGTCAGACTTTCGCAGAAGGCGTAGAATGCGTTTGATTCTTGGCGTCAGGGTTGTCATGGCATACTTCATACCCGTGAAACTGCGCATAGTCCTACTGCTAATCCTCCTGGTTTTTTTACTCGCGCCAGCGAAACCCAATTTTACTCAAGCGACGATAGCCTTAACTCATGCCACCGTCATCGATGTTACCGGCGGGCCACCCAAGCGCGACGTGACGATCGTGATCAATGGCGATCGCATCTCGTCCATCGGAGACAGCGCCACTACCTCTGTGCCCGCAGAGGCCAAGGTGTTCGATGCCACCGGCAAATTCCTGATTCCCGGGCTGTGGGACATGCACGTGCATTGGTATTCGAAAGACACGTTGACTCTGTTTACCGCTAATGGCGTGACGGGTGTGCGGCAGATGTTCGGTAACTCTGATCTGCTGCGGTGGCGTGAGCAGATTGCCAAAGGCTCGCTGCTCGGGCCGCGCATGGTTGTGGCCAGTCGAATTATCGATGGACCGGAACCCGTCTGGCCCAATTCGATCTCGGTGCGCAACGAAGAGGGAGGGCGCAAGACCGTTAGAAGAGTCAAGCAGTGGGGCGCCGACTTTCTGAAGGTCTATTGGCTCTTGTCGCGCGATGCCTACTTTGGTATTGCGGATGAAGCGAAGCAGCAAGCCATGCCTTTTGTCGGCCACGTTCCAAACTCAGTGTCTCCGGCAGAGGCCTCGGATGCCGGGCAGAAGAGCATCGAGCACCTGACGGGAATCATGATTGCATGTTCGGACAAAGAGACAGAGTTAAGAGAGGTGATTGTGAATCCCCGGTCTCACGGCGCGCGTGCCCGCGCTGTGGAGATGGCGATGGAAACTTACAACGAAAAGAAGGCCGCGAACTTGTTCGCGCGCTTCGTTAAGAACCAAACATGGCAGTGTCCAACGCTGACCGTGCGACGCAGCAACACATATCTGGGAGATGCGAACTTTCGCAGGGATGGACGTCTCAGATACGTTCCACGACAATTGCAGCTAAGGTGGAGCCCGCGCTTTCGGCGTGTAGACGATAGCGACGGCGCCAGGAAACTTCTCCAGAAAGAATTCGAAATCGTCGGCGCGATGCAGAGGGCCGGCGTGCCACTCCTCGCCGGGACAGATACAGGTAATCCATTCTGTTTTCCGGGTTTCAGCCTGCATGACGAACTTGCGCTCATGGTCATTGCCGGCTTGACCCCGCTCGACGCTCTGCGCGCCGCCACACTCAACCCGGCGAAGTTTCTTGGTTTGGAAAAAACGATGGGAACGATCGAGCGGGGGAAGATCGCCGACCTGGTCTTGCTGGACGCGAATCCGCTTTTAGACATTCGCAACACGCAAAGAATCAGCGCCGTTGTGTCAAATGGCCGGCTATTCGATCGTCAGGCTTTAAATAAGATGCTTGCAGCAGCGGAAGGCGCGGCTAACCGGTAAATGCTGAAAATCTTTTCGCCTCTCGGTAGTGGCGACGCTTCCAGGAAGTGATCTTCTGTCTAAGATGGTACAAGGTACAAAGTATTTCGCTCGTTCCCGGGTAGAGGTCACGTTAACAACCATTTACATCTGTTTGCCGGTATTCACGTCACAATTTGTCACAAGGATGAAAGCGAAAAGATTTCAGGCGGGTCCGGTAGTGAATTCTGTACTGAGGAAAGCTGCTACAATGCACTCGTGGACGCTGGAACGGTCAATTGCCCGATGTGTGGCGCCGCAACTTCAGCCGACGATTCGCAATGTAAATATTGTGAGGCCAGGTTGGCCACCGTGTCGTGTGCTTTCTGCCTTGGGATGATGGTCATAGGCAGCAAGCATTGCCCTCGATGTGGCACGGCGGCCGCCACGCGCACCCATGCTGACCCTCCTCCTGGTCGTTGTCCGCGTTGTCGAATCGAAATGCGACCGGCTTCGATCGGCGCCACTGCGATCAGCGAATGTGAACGTTGTACGGGACTATGGTTAGACGTACCGTCGTTTGAAAGAATCTGCGCTGATCGAAAAGAGCAGGCCGCCGTGCTGGGTGCTGCGTCACGCGCGCCGGTACACGGCGCTTACGAGTTGAAGGTACGATATTCACCTTGTCCTAGATGCGAGCAACTGATGAACCGGATCAATTTTGATCGTTCAGGAGTAGTTGTGGACATTTGCAAAGGACATGGCATCTGGTTTGATCGAGATGAGCTGACGCGTACTGTCGAATTCCTCCGCGCCGGTAAGCTTGGGAAGGCACGCAACCAACACAAGACGGAATTGGAACGGGAGCGGATACGTACGCACCGGGCAATGACGACGCGGCTTGAATTTGGTGCGAGCTCGGCTGATTACGACTACCCCTGGTATCACACCGGAGTCGCGATCGCCTCCGCCGCCGATGTCTTGAGTCTGCTGCGGGATTGAAGTCACCAAAGAGTACCACCGAGCGTTGAAGAGAGGATTCGACCCCACTCGTTCTCACGTCCAAGATGGCGATAATAACCGCGACCCGAGCGCATGTAAGCGTCTTCTAACTGAAATAATCGGTCCAGTTGAGACCGTGTGAATACTCGAACTGCAGTGTCAGGAGGTTAGTACCACCGCGCGGTACCGGGTGGGTCATCGCTGGGTCACGCAACCCAAACAAGCGCCACTCAACCACGGAACCGCTTACCGTAGTCAGCGCTCACAATACTCAATGTCGCAAATGCTGAGAGTCGACCTTGAGCCTAGTCAGCGTGGCTTACTGTTTTTTAGTCTGTGTAGCCCCCA
>Ga0187893_10006383_pt1 | contig 20221 bp, 23 predicted proteins | sample MA1701074metaG_FD_139574 | JGI IMG/M metagenome (GOLD analysis project Ga0187893, IMG submission 139574) | White microbial mat communities from a basaltic lava cave in the Kipuka Kanohina Cave System on the Island of Hawaii, USA - MA170107-4 metaG ...
ACCCAGCTCGCGCCAGATCTGGCGGTTCAGCGCGTTCACCGGTGGCCGGTCCAGCCGGATCGTCGCGACGCCGCGCTCGTCGGTGGTGACGGTGACGAACTCGCCCACTGGCGCACCTTTCTGAGATGAGAATCGGGCCACGCGCTGGTCCATTTGCCGGATTTTCGCCTCCGAAGAGGCGGCATCAGCCGGCCTTTTCCTGCACTGTGCAGTGGACCTACGAGGGCGGCACATCGCCCGGGTTTACCCGATTCTCATCCTCCGGGTTACGGCGCCCGCCGGCATGAGCCGCGGCTGGGGAACTGGCGGTAGGCTCGGGCGCCGTGGACGCTCCTCTCTGGGCCGGCCTGGTGGCCGGCGTGCCGCTCGTGGCCCTCGGCGTGCTGGTGTTGGCGACCCGCGTGACCCTCAGCGCCTCGGCGTGGGCGGTGACGATCGGGACGGCGATCCTCGCTCTCACGCGGTTCGGGCTTGACCCGATACCGCTGCTCCTCGCCATGGGCAAGGGCGCCTGGACGGGGGTGTGGATCTTGCTGATCGTCATCCCCGCGCTGCTGCTGTACCAGGTCATGGACTCGTCGGGCGCACTTGACGTGCTGAGCGACGCGCTGAGCACCGTCGCGCCGACCCGGGGCCGGCTGCTGCTCTTGGTTGGGTGGGCATTCCCGTCTTTCCTCCAGGGTGTGGCCGGGTTCGGCGTGCCGGTCGTCGTCGCGGCGCCGATGCTCGTGCGGGCGGGGATCCCGCCGATCATCGCGGTGGCCGCCTGCCTCGTCGGCTATCACTGGTCGGTGACGTTCGGGTCGATGGGGTCGTCGTTCTTCGTCGCGGCCGGTGTCGCACAGCTCAGCCCGGAGGCGACATCCGCGTTCGCGCTCCGTGCGTCCACGCTGCTCGCGCTCCTCTGCTTGGTCGCCGGGCTGATCTTGCTGCTCGCCTGGGCCCGGGACGAGCTGCGGACCGCCCTACCGCGCGCGTTGGCGGTCGGTGTGGTGATGGGCGGGACGCTCGTGGGGGTCGCCGCGCTCGCGCCCGCGCTCGCATCGACCGCGGCGGGCCTGGCGGGGCTCGGCGCGGCCGCGCTGCTGTTACCCGCGCGCGGCTCGCGTCCCGCCTGGCGGAGGCTGCTCCGGACCGCGGCGCCCTACCTGGCCCTCACGGCCATGGTCGTCATCGCCTTCGGCGTCCCACCGGTGCGTGAGCTCGCGAGTAGGGTGCCGGCGATCGCGCCGGCCTTCCCGGTGACCCGCGCGGCGTTCGGGCACGTCAACGCGGCCATCCCGGCGCACCAACCGCTCCGGCCGCTGCTGCACGCCGGCCCGTACCTGCTGGTCGCTACCGCGATCGGAGCGGTGCTCTACCGCCGCCTCGACAGCAGGGGTTTCGCGAAGCGGCCACGCGCGGTATCGAGAGTCCTCACGCCATGGGCTCATCGCTCGTTCAGTACGGCGGTCTCGCTGCTGGGCCTCACGGTGCTGGCCGGGGTCATGGTCGACGCCGGGATGATCGAGGCGATGGCCCAGGCACTGACGCGGGCGCTCGGCCCCGCCTACGTCGTGATCGCCCCCGCCGTCGGCGCGATCGGGACGATCATGACCGGCAGCACGACCGCCTCCAACGCCCTCCTCGCCCCCCTACAGGCCAGCGCGGCCGCCCGGCTCGGCCTCCCCGCGCCCGCCCTCCTCGCCGCGCAGACGGTCGGCGGCAACGTCGGCAACGTGCTCACGCCGGTGAACGCCCTCGTCGCCGTCATGGCCACCGGCTCAGACGGCGAGGTGGGAGCCGTCCTCCGCAAGGCCGCCCTCCCTGCCCTCCTGCTGCTGGTCGTCGCAAGCGCGGCCACAGCGATCCTGACCCTGCCATAGCGCGCGTGCTACATTCGTCGTATGACACGGACGATCACCCAACGAGAGCTGCGCAACGAGAGCGGAGACATCATGCGCGCCTTGGATCGCGGCGAGGACTTCGTCGTTACCCGCCAGGGTGTGCCCGTCGGCGAGCTGCGCCCCGTCCGGCGCCGCCGCTTCGTCGCGCGCGACACGCTGCTGGCAGCCGTCGCCGGGGCGCCATTCATCGACCCCGACGGTTTCCGAGACGACGTCGACTCCGTTCTCGAGCAGTCCATCGAACCGCGCGCATGACGGCTACGACCGCGCCCCGCCCCACACGCGGGCTGCTCGACGCGTCGGTGGTCATCGCGCTCGAGCACGTACCGCCCGCCGCGCTTCCCGACGAACCGGCCATCTCCGCCATCACGATGGCCGAGCTCGCCGCCGGCCCCCATGCCACGGACGACCCGCGGGAGCGGGCCGTCCGCCAGGAGCGCCTGCAGCGCATCGAGGCCGCGGTTGACCCCTTGCCCTTTGACGACCGGGCGGCCCGCGCGTACGGACGCGTCTACGCCGCCACCCGCGCCCGGGACCGGAAGCCGCGCGGGGCCCGTGCGGTGGACCTCTTCATCGCCGCCATCGCGCTGGCCAACGAGCTCCCGCTCTACACCCGCAACGCCGCCGACTTCGATCATCTCAGCTGCGTCGGGCTCACAATCCACGCCGTGTGATACGCCGCTCACCGCGTTCTGCCGCTGGTCGTCGCGAGCGCGGCTACGGCACTGCCATGTGTTAGCATATGGTCGTGGCGCGCGCGCAGACGTTGGTCCAGCTCAACGACACGCTGTTGGCCGCCCTCGACCAGAGAGCCGGCAAGCGTGGCGTGTCCCGGAGTCAACTGATCCGCGAGGCGATCGAGGCGTACCTCGCCGAGGACTACGACGCGGAGATCACCCGTCAGATCATCGCCGGGTACGAGCGCATCCCCCAGGCTATGCCGGACGAGTGGGGAGATCCCGCCGCGTTTACCGGTGCCGTTGCGCGAGACCTCCATCGCCGCCTCGACACCGAGGAACAGGCAGCGGGACACGAGCCATGGTGACCCGCGGCGAGGTCTGGTGGTCCGAGTGCCCAGACTGGGGGCGGCGCCCGGTGCTGATCCTTACCAGGGACGAGGTTGCCGAGCGGCTCTCATCTGTCATGGCCGCGCTGGTGACGACCGTCCGGCGCGACCTGCCAACCGAAGTGTCGCTCGACCGCGACGACGGCATGCCGCGCTCGTGCGTCGTGAACCTCGACAACGTCACGAGCGAACCGCGCGTATACCTCACGAGCCGCATCACCCGCCTCGGCGCTGAGCGTATGCAGCAGGTCTGCCGGGCTCTCGCACACGCCACCGGCTGCTAAGTCGGAGTTAGGGTCCGTTACGACGGCAGGCCGGGAAGAGCACACTGCTCGTGGTGCTGCTGGGCATGCAGCACCCGCGGTCGGGCCACCGTGAGCGTGGATGGCACCCGAAGTCCCCTGTTCGGGGGAGAACGCCGTTCCGGGTCCGAGCTTGCGGGATGGCCTACGGCCCATCATGTGCGGAACGCGCGGCTAGCCGGGACGCCCCACACCTCGTCCTTGTCGTGTTGCCCCAGGAGAGGCGGCGCCAGGGGGGTCCCTGGCGGGGTGCGGCTGTAGGACAGCGGGCGGCCCGGGAGGCGGACGGGGCCGAGGGTGGCGTGCTCGACGACGTCGATAAGGCCGAGGTGGTCGACCTGCGGGGAGCCGTAGACCTGGTCGAGGGTGCGGATCCGCCCCGCGGGGACGCCCGCCGCGTCGAAGCGCTTGATCCAATCCTCGACGCACAAGCTGGTGAGGGCGGGGGCCATGGCGGCATCGAGCTCGGCGAGACGGACGACACGGTCAGCGTTCGTGGCGAACCGCTCGTCGGCGGGTTCGAGCCCGACGACGGGCGCGAAACGGCGCCAGAGCCCCTCAGATCCCACGGCGATATTGATGTCGCCGTCCGCGCAGGCGAAGGCTCCGTAGGGAGCGATCAATGGGTGGCGGTTGCCCGCCGTCTCCGGGACCTCACCAGCGATGAGCCAGCGAGTGCCCTGGTAGGTGTGCACCGCGATCATCCCGGCGAGGAGCGACGTCGACACCTGTTGCCCCCGACCGCTGCGCGCACGCTCGGTCAGCGCGGCGGCGACCCCGAACGCCCCGAACATTCCCGCGAGGATGTCCGCGATCGGCACACCGACCTTGCTCGGAGGGCCACCCTCGGGTCCCGTGAGGCTCATCAAGCCGCCCTCACCCTGAGCGATCTGGTCGAACCCCGACCGATGACCGTCCGGTCCGCCATCCCCGAAGCCCGTGATCGACAGGGTCACCAACGCGGGGTTCAGCGCGGCGAGCGCCTCAGGGCCCAAGCCCAGCTGCTCCATCACACCCGGCCGAAAGTTCTCCACGAGCACGTCCGCTTTGCGTACAAGGTCTCGAAGGCGAGCGCTGCCCTCGTCCGACTTGAGGTCCAGGGTGATCGAGCGCTTCCCACGATTCACCGCCAAGAAGTACGGGGACTCGCGCTGGTCTGGGCGGTCCGGGGGATGGGCGAACGGTGGCCCCCAGCCACGCGAGTCGTCGCCCTCACCCGGCCGCTCGACCTTCACGACGTCGGCGCCCGCGTCCGCGAGCATCATCGTGGCATACGGCCCTGCCAACGCCCGGGTGAGGTCGAGCACCCTGATTCCCTGCAATGGACCGCTCACGCAGCGCCCTCCTGGTTCACGATCCCCAAGACTAGAGCATGACCCACTCGGTCTCGACGACTCGGGCGGTGTCGCCTGAGCCGAGCTGGCACAGGATGCTGACGGGTCCTGACACGACGCCCAGGAGCTGGAAGCGCCCGCGGGGGTCGGCGTCGAGGTCCCGGTCGCCGCGTTCGTGGCGGACCCGCAAGAGTGAGGGTTGTGGGGGGAGGATCTGACCCTTCAGCCAGCGACGGCCGTCTGCGTCGTGGACCTCGAGCTCGACGGTCATGTCGGGACCCTCGAACCTCAGGCGACGCGGGCCGAGCGTGTCCTCAGGGGCAGGCTCGGGGGAGTCGAGGACCGAGTCGTAGGTCAGCTCGGCGAGCTCGGCACCCACCGTACGCCAGGCAAAGGCGGCCCGAGCGGCCTCCTGAACCTCCGGCGGGATCACGTCACAACCCATAGGCGTGGTCTTGGGCACGCTCTCGTGGCCACGGCTCGATGCTTCGAGCAGCGCGGTGTCCGGCTCATCGCGGTCAGCGGTGGAGGGCACGGGGAACTCGGAGGTGTTCGAGGCGAGCGTTGTGAATAAGAGCGTTGGATCGCGCGTTTGATACCTTCCCATCGATTCCCGCGATCACGCAATTGCCCGCGATCATGAGCCCCATGGCCAGATCACGCCCCGACGTATGGCCGACGCCGAGAAGCTCCTGGACGGCACCACCGATCGGAGCGGCGCCCACGAGGGCGACGAGCAGGCGGCCAGCGGGGCGGGCAACCTCTCCGCGTGCCGCATGAGCCAGCAGTGCCGCGGACGGCGCGGTCGTGCGGGTGCTCGCTCCCGCGACGGCCGCCGCGACGGTGCCGGCCATCCGAGCTCCGCCGAGCATCGGGGCCCGCAGCAGGAGCAGCGGAAACGCTTCAGGAAGCAACCGCAGACCGCTGAGGAACCCGGCGACGATGTCGTCCCCGCTCGGCGTGAACCCGGGCCCGAGGCCGACGAGTGCGGCCGCGGCCCGCGCCGCCGCATCCGCGCGCAACGCGACGGCGGCGGTCGCCAGCGCCAGGGTGCGCTCGTGAACGGCGGTACCGACCGGACCGCAGGGCAAGGGCTCTAGGAGGCGCTGTACCTCGACGAGGCGCCCCGCGAGCACCGCGGGCTCAGCCCTGGGTAGCCGTGGCACGGGGTCCCACCATCGGCGGATCTGGACGCCCATACCGTGGACCTCGATCCTGCCAGCCCCGACGCGGGCAAGCTGCCCGGGCCCGACCTCGGCGAATGGAGCTGATCGGGCAGGCGCGTTGACGACCACCGCGTTCGGGAGCGCGACACCGTCCCGGGCGACGACGGCGACGACCCGCGCCGCCTCCCCGACTTGGAGGTACACCGCGTGAGCCCCCGCCACGAGTACCCGGGCCTCAGCTGGACGCGCGGCCACCAGGTCGAACAACGCGGCACTCGCCGCCCCCCTGACCCAACGAGCGGTGACGCTCACGATGCCCAGGCCGCCGCGAGCAGGCGGGTGCCTTCGGAGAAGGACGTGCCATGGGCACCGATCGCGCCAGCGGGCGGCAGCAGATCGCGCGCGAGCAGGTCGGTTACATGCTTGGGAAGGGACCGGCCAGGGCGCGTCACGGGAGCACTGTCGCGCAGGCCTTGGATCACTTCGGCGAGTCGAAGGACATCAGGCCCCGCGATGGGAACGATGACGTGCAAATCGGCGGGACCGGCGATGACCCGCTCACGGTCGACCGCGGCGACGGCCTCGGCGAGGTCACTGGCGTAGAGGGGAGCGTGGCGACTGGGCTCGCCGCCGTTCGCGGTACTGCCGGCCAGCGCGGCGGTCAGATCGTCCTGCGGTCCGTACGTCAGCGAGGGGCGGAACACGACCGACTCGAGGGGTGCCTCGGCGAGCATGTCCTCCACCTCGGCGCAGGCGGCGAGGTAGTCGTTACCCTCAGGGGCCTCGGCGCCCAGCTGGGAAAGCCAGATCACCCGGCGGCATCCCGCGCCGATCGCGGCGGAGAGCACGGTAGCGGCGGCGTCGAGCATCAGCCCTGGATCTTGCAGGGGAGAGGATGCGAGGTGCATGACCGTGTGCACCTGCTCAAGGGCGCTCTCGAGGTGGCCCTCGTCGTCCAGCGCGCCGCGAGCCACCTTGCAGCCCAACGCATGGAACGGCGCGGGGTTCGCGGCACCCGCCCGCTCCAGGTCGAGGAAGACCCGTACCTCGCCGTCCCGGGCGAGCTGGGTGGCCACCGTGCGGCCTACCGCGGTCTCGGCCCCTGTGACAAGCACTGGCATGAGGAAAGCGTAGTGTGCCGCCCGGGTTCTGCGAACCCGGGCGGCACACCAGCGTTGCTTAGGAACTATTGAAGGATGGGCATCGCGTCGGTGAGCTCGTCGGCGGAGGGCAGTACAATCCCCTCACCCGTGCTACCCACCTCTTGCGAGACCTCCTGGGTGGACATGCCGTTGGGGCCGTTCTCACCCTGTACGGTCACTCGCTGCGTCCGTGACTCTTCCGTGCCGATGACGGTCACGCTCTGACCGGTCGCCCCGGAACGGTCCACGTGCGCGTTCGGGTCTTCCTCCTCGGCCTCTGCGTCGCTCTCGAACAAGCCGCTGAGGCCTGAGGGCAGCTGCACGGCCGTACCATCGGTACCTTCGTTGCCATCTACGGCTGTCGCAGTGTCACCTTCACTCGAAGAAGCCGCAGCCGTCCCGCCCGCACCGCCTCCGGAGGAGTCGGGCGGTGCCGCCGATGCACTGTTCGGAGCGGCACCGAAGGCGAGCGCGAGGAGCGCGAGAAAGAGCGAGGTGCTCAGCCTTCCGATCATTTTCATACCTAACCCCCGTTGAGGCGTCCAATAGGGACGATATATAACGCTCAGAGCGTAACGCACTATTGGACGATTTGGTAGTGGTATGGCATTGATTTCCGATAAGTCGGAGCACGCGGCAACCGCTATGCGCGGCCGAGGTCGATCTCGATGGGCTCTACGTCGCGCTCCTCGTCCGCCTCGACTGGCTCGTCGTCCTGGTCACTGCCCGAAGACTCGTCGATCTCGATCGAGGGCTGCGGGATCGAGTCCTCGGTCCCTTCCTCGGGCTCTGGAGAATCAGGCTCATCGCCAGGCGGCAGCTCGGTCGGACCGTCACCGGTTGGCGTCGTGGTTCCAGGAGCGCTGCTGCCGGGAACGAACGTGTGCTGGCCGCCGTAGATCGTGACGGAGGTGCCGACCGGCAGGCGCCCGAACAGCCACAGCGCATCGGTACGAGACACCCGCACGCAGCCATGGCTGGCGGGGTACGCGGGCACGGAGTTCGACCCGTGGATCGCCCACCCCTGGTAGAAGTACATCGGGTCGTAGAGCGTGCCGAGGTCGGCCTCACGGACGCCGCTGATCTTCCGCAGGATGGTGAAGGTCCCGACCGGCGTGAGGCTGCGGGCGATATCCCCGTCTTCTTGCTCGTATTCAGAGCCGTTGCCCGAGCTTATGGGGAGGATCCGCGCGAGACGGCCGCCCTCGACGTAGTAGAGGACCTGCCTGTCCAGGTCGATCTCTACTCGCCGTGCCGGGCCGCCACGCAGCCGCGGGCTCACCGGGTCGTCCAGCGCGGCGAGTGTCGCGGGGCCGAGGACCCCGTCGGCCCCTAGGCGGTTCACCTTCTGGAAGGCCAGCACGGCACTCCGGGTCCCCCCGCCCGCACTCCCGTCGACGGGTCCTACGTAGTACTTCAACTCGGCCAATCGCCGCTGCACGGCCGCGAGACTCCCCGCCTCGTCGGGTTCCTCAGGCGCTGGAGGGGCCGATGGGCTGCCGCTTGGAACCTCCACCGCAACCTCAGGCAAGGCGTCGATGTGCGGAGCTTCGCGCCATGGCGCCCTGAAGATCGACGCGGGGAAATCTGCCGATTGCGGCACCAGCGCTGCGACGGCCACGCCTACACCAGAGCCGAACATCATGAGCAAGAACGTGAGAAGAATGCTGCGGCGAAACATGAACGCGATTGACTCCTACCTCGACCTGCGGGATCTCCCCTTCGCGAATCCTGCCGGATCGTATGGGGGATATGCCAGGAAGCGAACCCGCGAATGGGCAACAACAGGCCGGTGCTGCAGATTGACAGTGGCCATCACGTGGCCAAAAGATCAGGATACGAGCGGTCCGGAACGCGCTAAGCCCGCGAGGAGCTGGTCGGCGGCGGTGTAGGGATCGAGCTCCCGCTCTGCGACCCGTCTTGCGAGCTCGTCGACGAGATCGCCCTCCCCTATGGCCCCGAACCGCTCCCGCACGTGCTCTAGCGCGATCTCGCGGAGGGCGAACCGGGCGCGCTCACAGCGCCGCACGGGCAGCTGGGCGGACTCTTCCAACCATGTGTGGTGTTCATCGATGCCGCTGACCAGCTCGGCGATGCCCTCGCCGGTGGAGGCGACGGTGCAATGGATGGGGGCGTGCCGCTGCCCAAGCGACTGCATATCTCGCAGCTCTTGCACAGTGCGGTGGGCGCCGTCCCGATCAGCCTTGTTGACGCAGAAGAGGTCCGCGATCTCCAGAATCCCCGCCTTGGCGGCCTGGATGGCGTCGCCCATCCCGGGCGCGAGCACCACGACGGTCGTATCCGCGACCGAGGCGATCTCGACCTCGGCTTGGCCCACGCCGACGGTCTCGACGACCACCATGTCGTAACCCGCCGCGTCAAGGACGAGCATGCCGTGCCCTGTCGCCCAGGACAGGCCGCCGAGATGTCCACGGCTCGCCATCGACCGGACGAATACGCCTTCGTCCAACACGTGGGATTGCATCCGGACGCGATCGCCAAGCAACGCGCCACCCGAGAACGGCGACGTCGGGTCGACCGCGAGCACCGCCACCGTGCGGGCCTGCCGGCGCCACTCGGTGATCAGCGCGCTGACCAGCGTCGACTTGCCGACGCCCGGCGACCCTGTGATGCCCACCAGGCGCGCTGATCCCGTGTGCGGATGGAGCAACCCCACAACCTCACGCAAGCGCTCGCGTGACCCGTCCTCGACACACGTGATGAGCCGCGCGAGCGCCCGCCGTTCCCCCGCCAGAAGGCGCTCGACGAGCTCTGAGGAGTCCATGTGGCGTCAGGACGCACCGAGGACGGCGTCGGCGAACTCGGTGAGGGTGCGCACCCTCCTGGGGTGGTCCAAGACGTGCAGGCCAGGGTGGTCGATCACCCAAGAGACAAGCCCCGCCGCGTCAGCCGCCGCCGCGTCGTAGGAGACGGTGTCACCTAGGTACCAGGCCTCGTGCGCGTGAAGGCCGAGCGGGGCAAGCGCGTGCGCGAAGATCGCCGGATCCGGCTTCTCCACGCCGACGACCGTCGAGTCGACGATGACCTCAAGAAGCGTCGCCAACCCCGCGCTCTCCAGCGCCGAGGCGATCCGGCCATCCGCGTTGCTCACGACACCGATCTTGATGCCTGCCTCCCGCAAGCGCGTCAAACACTCGACGGCTCCGGGGAGCGGGTCCTCCCACAGGTGCCGCTCGTCGTTGGCCTCCTTCCAGGCCGCCGCCATCACCTCCGCCGGGACGTCGCAGCCCTCCGCGAGCCGATCCAACCACCGTGACCACCAGGTACCGGCGTCACCAGCACCGGGAGCGAACTCGTCCTCCAGCAACAGCAACGTTCGCCAGAAGGCGTCCGGGAGCTCTCGGGGATCGGCTCCCCGCCGCCGGAGACCCGCGGCCAGCCGGTCAGCGTGGACCTGGACTAGCGTCCCGCCAGCGTCGAAGAGGACGCCTCGGGGTGCGGACGTCACAGGGTCTCGACGACCAGGCAGTAGCCCTGCCCGCCACCGCCGCAGAGCGCGGCCGCGCCGGCGCCTCCGCCCCGGTTGCGGAGCTCGTGAATGACGCCCGCGGTGATCCTCGCGCCGCTGGCGCCGATGGGGTGGCCAAGAGCCACGCCGCCACCGTTGACGTTGACCTTCCCCCTGTCGAGGCCGAGCAGGTTCGTCGAGTGGAGCGCGACACCGGCGAACGCCTCATTGATCTCGAAGAGGTCAAACTCCTTCGGGTCCTTACCGATCCGCTGCGCGGCTTGCCGGATCGCCTCGGCGGGTTGATGGTGCAGCGACGGGTCAGGGCCTGAGACGGTGCCGAACGAGACCACACGCGCCACCGGCTGCAGGCCGAGCTCTTCGGCCTTCGACCTGCTGGTGAGGACGAGCGCCGCGGCGCCGTCGGAGATCTGGGCGGCATTCCCGGCGGTCGTAGTGCCGTCCTTCGCGAACGCCGGCCTCAGCTTGCCCAGAGACTCGGCGCTCGTGCCTGGTCGCATGCCCTCGTCTTGCTCGACGACGACGGGGTTACCCTTGCGCTGCGGCACCTCGACGCTGACGACCTCCCCCGCGTAACGGCCGTCCTTCCATGCGTTGACGGCGCGCTCGTGCGACATCGCCGCCCACTCGTCCTGGGCCTGCCGGCTGAGGCCATACTTCTCAGCCATCCGATCGTTCCCAGAGCCCATGTGCTCTTCGTCGTAGGCGTCCCACAGGCCATCGTGGATCATCGAGTCCTCAACCGTGCCATCACCCATGCGATAGCCGGTCCGCGCCTTTGGGAGCAGGTACGGCGCGTTCGACATCGACTCCATCCCTCCGGCGACGACGACGTCGTAGTCGCCGAGACGGATGTATTGGTCCGCGAGATGCACCGCGTTCATCCCCGACAGGCACACCATGTTCACGGTCAGCGCCGGGCTCTCCATTGGGATCTCGGCCTTCCGTGCCGCTTGCCGCGCGGTCGCTTGGCCTTGGCCCGCCTGCAGGACATGACCCATGACGGTGAAGTCGACCTGGTCCGGCGCCACCCCTGCCTGCTCGAGCGCCGCCGCGATCGCCCGACCGCCCAGGGCCATGGCCGATAGCGGCGACAACCCACCACCAAACTTCCCGATCGGGGTCCGCGCGTATCCGACGATGACGGCCTCGTTCATGGCTTCTCCTACCCTGACGGCGGGGGTGCGGGCCGCAGCGGGAGCTGCGGGGGCTGGCCCTGGGCGCTGTCGACGCGCCCGGGCGCCCTCCATCATTCCACGCGATCGGGCGCGTTCACCGCGATGACCTCCCCATACCCGCGTTATCTCCCGCTCGAACCCGCTCAAGGTGCACCGTCCGTGGCGGTTAGCCCCTCGATAAGCGGTCAAAGTGTTACATTTTGGCGCGGATGGCCGCCGCCGCGTTGCTCGGCAAGCCGCCGTTGCTCAGCAAAGTGTGTGATCCCGGGGCAGGGGCTGGCCGGCCGGCCAGCCCCTCATACACTTTGACGGCGTATGAGGTTGCAACGCATAGATCACGTCGGCTACGCGGTCGAAGACCTCGAAGAGGCCATCCGCTACCACCAGCGTCTCTATGGCGCCGAGGTGGCGCACCGCGAGGAGATGGAGCGGGATGGCGTGCGCGAGGCGCTGCTCGCGATCGGCCCCAGCTTCATCCAGCTGCTCGAGCCGACCCGGCCCGACTCTCCCGTCGGCCGCTTTCTGGAACGCAACGGCCCAGGGGTCCATCACATCGGCTACGGCGTCGCGGATGTCGCGGCCACCCTGGCCGACCTGGCCGACCTCGGCGTCCGCCTCGTCGACGAGCACCCGCGGCGCGGCTCCCGTGGATGCACCGTCGCGTTCCTGCACCCGAAAGGCGCTATGGGTGTCCTCATCGAGCTCGTCGAGGACCCCGCTCTAGACCCAATGCCACCAACCTAGGCTCGTGGAGCGTCGGAAGGTCGTGGCGTGGTAAGTGCGCGCGCCGGTGTGTCGACTCAGTCGCCATATGGACGACGCAGTCGACACACCTACCGATCATGCGCTGTCCCCGCACGAGCACAAGTGCGGGCGCCAGCCCATCCCCATGCCGGTAGGGCAGGACGCCGTGCGAGCGAAGTTGATGGCATTTGCCCTAGACCCGTCATAAGAACTCCCCCCGAGACCCTTGAGTCTCGGGGGGAGCGGGTTCTTCGTGACCGCTAGCGGGCGGTCAGGGAGCTGCGCCGGTCGAACCGGCGAGCGGCTCCGACCAGTCCGGCACCCAGGATCAGGGCCACCAGCGCGACCAGCGCCAGCGGGACGCTCGCCCGGCCAGTCTCGGCCAAGGCGTCCTTCTTGCCGTCGTCCTTCCCCTTGCCGTTGTCCTTGGCGCCGTCGTCTTTGGCGCCGTCGTCCTTGCCATCGTCGAACTTGCCGTCGTCCTTGCCGTCGTCCTTGCCGTCGTCGCCCTTGTCGCCGGGCTTGTCGGGCTTGTCGGGCTTGCCGACGCCAGCGGTAACGGCGCCACCACCGTGGCCGCCGCGAGCAGTGTTGCTCCCGACGTCGTCACAGGGGGTCGTCACGATGATGTTGAGGGCGCAGATACCGATGCTGACACCGATGCCACCATCGCCACCATCGCCACCGACCGCGACCGAGCTGTCGTCACCGACTCCATCGACGACGCCCTTGCCACCGTCACCACCGCGTGCCGTGTCGCTGCCAACGTCGTTGCAGACGAGCGGGCTCAGGATACCGATGGCGCAGACACCGACGCCGAGGCCGATGCCACCGTCGCCACCGTCGCCACCGAGCGACACGCCTGCGCCGTCGCCGCTGCCTCCAATGACCTTGCCGAGGCCACCATCGCCACCGAGGCCATTGTTGCTTCCGACATCGTCACAGGTGATCGCGGCGAGGATGCCGATCGCGCAGACGCCGACACCGATCGCGATGGGACCACCATCGCCAGCGTCGCCACCAGCGCCGACACCGGTACCTTCACCGGTACCACCGATGGCCTCTGCACGGCCACCGTCGCCGCCCTTGCCGTTGTTGCTGCCAACGTCGTCACACGTCACCGGGGCGAGGATGCCCAGGGCGCAGACGCCGATGCCGATGCCGATGAGGCCACCGTCACCACCGTCACCACCGAGCCCGACAGCGTGGCCATTACCATCCTTGGCCGTCGCCGAGCCGCCGTCGCCGCCAATGCCGTTATTGGCGCCGACGAGGTCACACGTCGCGATCAGGCAGACACCGATACCAAGGGAGAGCAGGCTGGCACCATCGCCACCGTCACCACCGACGGCAACGCTGCTGCCGTCGATCGCGATCTCGCCATCTTCACCGAAGACGTCCGGGGTGGCGTTGATGCACATGCGCAACAGGCAGCCGCCCGCCGCGAGGAACTGGCCCTGGGGCTCGCCGTCGTCCTCGTCGTTGTCGTCGTCCACTGCTTCGTCAGCATTAGGTTCGAGCCTGTTGAGATCCCCGACGAGGGGCTCCAGGGGACCGGTCTGAACGCTGGGTGTCCCATTGTCAAGTGAGATGCCGGCCTCGTCCGCATTGGCCGCCGGTAGCAGACCAGCCAGCAAAAGCAGGAGCGTGCCGAATGCGGGGAAGGCACCCCGAAGAAACACGCGAGGAGCGGTAGCACGGGCTCGCCGCTCCGAAGGGGCAATTTCCATGAAACCTCCAGTGGGGGGCCCCGAAGGATGATGAGTCCCGCGGAGCTTTTGGCGGAACCCAGGCTTGTCGTTCTCCGGGTGTTTACCACCCGGCTTGGGCTAGTCGCAACGACCTAGTCGATATAGATCGGGACAAAGATCCCGGTCAGAAGGTTACCAAATCGCCCGCAAAATCCGCTTTCATTCCTGGTCAGATCCGTGATCGCGGGTTTGCCGAGCCCAGCTTCCCGCCCTTGATCCACCGCGCGAACTACTCCGCCATCGGATGCCACTCCTGCCCTTATTGTCCAATTGGACAGGATTCGTAGGATCCCGCTGCGCAGCCAATTCACGGGCTGGGACCCCGGAGGACGCCACATGTCCACGACGAGGCGTCCAACATCAAGGGCGAGTGCTCCAGACGCGCGAAGGATCGGGCCTTGTTCGCGGATCCAATCCACGAGTCCACGTACACTCGGCGGGGTGAGGTTCTTCGACCGTTTCAGGCGTCGGCGACGTGGGCCGGCAGTGTCGGGTGCCTCGGCCCAGACATTCGCTGAACTCGAGGGGTTTCTAAAGACGCGCGAGGGCATCGAGGCCTACCTCGAGCCCCCCACGGCGGTCTACGCGACAACGCTGTGCTTGGTGGCCGCTGACGGAGAGTTTCTCCGCCGGCCCGTCAAAGACGAGCGTCAAGCCCACACGCTCTGCAGCGAACACCACGTCCCGCTGTATGACGCGCGGAAGGTTGGCTATCCAAAGCGCATGCGCGACTACCAGCGCGGAACGCGCCAGCGGCGCATCAGCCTGGACGATCTCCCACCCCTCGACATCTCCAAGGACCAGGACGACTAGTCGTGGAGGCGCACGGTCTCCACGAAGACCGTCTCCATCGGGGATTCGCGACGCAGGGGGACCTTGGCGATACGGTCCACCACGTCCATCCCTGAGGTCACCTCACCAAAGACCGCGTACTTGGGTGGAAGGTTCACATCGGCGAGACAGATGAAGAACTGCGAGCCATTGGTGTCGGCGCCAGAGTTCGCCATCGCCACGATCCCCCGCCCGTAGCCACGGTTGCGCGCGGCGGACAGCTCGTCCGCGAAGCGGTACCCGGGGCCACCGCGGCCTGTTCCGGTCGGGTCGCCCATCTGGACGACGAAGCCGGGCACGACCCGGTGGATCACCGTCGCGTCGTAGAAGCCATCGCCCGCGAGGAAGGCGAAGTTGTTCGCGGTCACCGGAGACTCGCCCGAGAGCAGCTCAATCTCTATCGCCCCGCACGACGTCGTGATCGTCGCATGGTGGCTCGGCCGGTCATCGAGCACCTGCTCGGCTCCCTGATAGCTCGGCTTCTGCGCTCCGTACCCTTCGGGCACGCTCCCGCCGCAGGCGACGTCCATGGCTGCACTCCTTGGCTCGCTACTGGCTGCCGGTAGCCGGCAGCGACTCGATCGTGACGGACTCGATGTAGATGCGCTCGTTCGGTGTCTCGCCCTGCGCCCCCGACGTGGGTATCGCGCCGATGCGCTGTAGGACCTCTAACCCCTCGGCGACCTGACCAAACTTCGTATAGTTGGGCGGTAGCTGGAACTTGTCGTTATAGACGAAGAAGAACTGGCTTCCCGACGTGTTCGGCCCCGCGTTCGCGAACGCGACCGCGCCGGGCGGGTAGCTCTCCAGGGCGGCGCTGGACAGCTCGTCGGGGATCGTATAGCCGGCATCCCAGGTCGCCTCGTTCGTCCCGGAGCCGGTCTGCAACGCGCCGATGGTCATCGCGTTGCGGAAGATCTCCAACCCATCGAAGAACTGCTGCCGCGCGAGGAACACGAAGCTGTTCACCGCGACCGGGGACGCCTGCTCGGCGAGGTCGACGACCACCTGACCGCAAGAGGTCTGGATCATGGCTCGGTAGTCCATCCCGGGCTCAAGCGCCTGGGCGGGGCCACCGGGGAACGTCGGCCGGGGCGCGGCGGCGTTGGCGGGCTCGGTCGCACCACACGCGACCGGAGCGTCGCTGCGAACGATCGCGGGAACCGTCCCCGAGACCGCCCGACCGGCTGGGATCGGGCGTTCGACGCTGACGAAGACGAGGACTCCACCGAGCACGACGACGGCCGCGATGACGATCATCGTCTGAATCGTCTTGCGCCGATCTTGGCGTCGCGCGGCGGCACGGGCGGCTTCTCTCTGGCGCCGCAGCTCACGCTTATGTTGTTTTCCGCTCATATCCACTCATGCCAAGCGAAGATCGATCCATGCCAATGCCAGCCCCCGCGGCAGTCGGCGGACTTCGTGGCTAGTCGTCCTCTTGGCTACGCCGGACTTCAACCCGCCAGCAGTGGCGGTGCCAATGGCGGCGGAGGTCAGAGTCGCCGACCGGCCATACGACGACATGCCCTTCTCCAGCGGGCACGACGTTACCGCACTCAGGGCAGAGGTAGTCCTTGACCGCCCGACCCTCGTCGACACGCTGGACCTCGTACCCTTCGATCTCCAGCTCGTCTTGCTCGCGAGAGGGAGCGAGAAGATCGCCCAGGCCGCGCATTGCGTCGGCGTTCTGCCAGGGACGAGTCGCCCGCTTCTTCCGTGCGCCTTTGCTCATTCCTCTACTCCGGCTAACGTCAGCACCAGCGCGAGGCCCTCGTCCGAGCCACGCCACAACTCGTAGATCAGCGCAAAGCCGGCCCGTCGTACTAGCCAGCGGACCGCAATCAGCGCTACCACCAGGTCGTCAGCCTGTCCGATGCCCGGGATGGCGTCCGGCACCAGATCTATCGGTGAGACGAGGTAGGCCGCCGCAAGTCCAGCGAGCAACTTGGCGCTCCGAGGTACGCGCGGATCGACGGCGAGATCCTTCACTAGAAGTATGACGTCCCAGGCCACTCGAAGCAGCGCAACGCGATCCAAACCGTTGACTTGCTCAGCCTCACGGGCCGATTGGACACGCCGGACGACGTCTCCCACGGCGAGACGCTCACGGCGGCCATGCGGCGGGCCGGGAACTCGGGGCATCAGTATACGTAGAAGCCGCGGCCGACCTTCCGGCCGAGGTAGCCGACCGCCACCATGTTCTCCAGGAGAGGAGAGGGAAGGTATCCCGGGTGCCGGAACTCCCCGTGCAGCGCCTTCAGGATCTCGCGCGTGACATCCAGACCCACGGCGTCCATCAGCTCGAACGGTCCCATCGGATGCCCGCAGCCAAGCTTCATCGCGGTGTCGATGTTCTTCGCGGTGGCGTAGCCGTCGGCGAGCATCTTCACGGCGTCGTTGAGGTACGGGAACAGCAATGCGTTCACGATGAAGCCAGCGCGATCCGCGCACTGCACGCCATGCCGACCCAACCGGGCGACCACCGCACGACCTTGTTCGACGACCTCATCCGACGTCCGCAGCGTGGGAACGACCTCGACCAGCCGCATGATCGCGGCGGGGTTGAAGAAATGGAGGCCGACAACTCGCTCGGGCCGGCTCGTCGCCATCGCGCACTGGATCACGGGAAGGCTCGAGGTCGTCGTCGCCAGGACAGCCTCGGGCTTGGTGTGGCTGTCCAACTCGGCGAACATCTGCCGCTTGAGGTCGAGGTTCTCGGCGACGGCCTCGATGACGAGGTCACAGTCACCGAAGTCGCTTAGCTCCTCCGTCACCGCGATCCGGCTCAACGCGGTGTCGCGGGCGCGCGTATCGAGCTTGCCCTTCTCGACGGCCCGCCCCAGGCTCTTCGCGATCTTGGCCGTCGCGGCCTCGGCTTTCGCGATCGAGCGAGCACGCAGGGTCACATCGAACCCGGCCTTCGCGCACACCTCCGCGATGCCACTGGCCATCGTGCCGCTTCCCAGCACACCGATCCGCGTCCATCCGGCGATGACCGACTCGTCCGGCTCGGTCGGGGCTGGCGCGTCGGCGGGATCGATCTTGCCGGAGCCAGGCTCGGCATAGGTGTAGAACCCGCGGCCGTTCTTGCGACCCTTGTAGCCGGCCGCGATGAGGTGCCGGACGGCCGGCCGTGGCGCATACCGAGCGTCACGGAACTGCTCGTACATCCGCTCCATGATCGACCTGGCGCTGTCCAAGCCGATCAGGTCGAGCAGCGCGAGAGGCCCGAGGGGATGGCCCGCGCCGAGCCGCATCGCCGCATCGATATCCTCCCGGCTGGCGTAACCGGTCTCGTACATGCCCGCGGCCTGGTTCAGGTACGGGAACAGCAAGAGGTTGGCGACGAAACCGGCACGGTCCGCGGCGACGACGGGCTCCTTGCCAATCTGGAGCGCAAACGTGCGGGCAGTCTCGATGACGTCCGGGGCGGTCATCACGGTCGTGACGAGCTCGATCAACCGCATGACGGGCGCGGGGTTGAAGAAGTGGAACCCCAGGACGCGGTCCGGCCGGCGGGTATGAACGGCGACATCCATGACCGCGAGCGAGGAGGTGTTGGTCGCGAAGATCGCGTCGTCCTTCAACACTGAATCGAGGCGGCGAGCGGTTTCTTGCTTGGTCTCGAGCAGCTCGGGCACCGCCTCGATCACGAGGTCCGCGTCCGCGAGCACCTCGATCCGCACATCCCCCACGATGCGCCCGAGGATCGCGTCCCGCTCGCCGGCGTCGAGGTTTGAGCGCGCGACTTGACGCTTCAATGAACGCTTGATGCGTCCGTAGCCGGCCTCGACGTCCTCGTCGCTCCTCTCGACGAACGTCACCGGCAACCCCGCACGCGCCACAACCTCGCAGATGCCCGACCCCATCGTCCCGCAGCCGACTACCCCGACCTTCCCGATCTCCATCACGGCTCCTCGCAGTCGCGCTCGCCACCAAGTCTATTTGTGTGCGGGATATCGGCGATATACCGCCGGGATCCCACACAACGTTCGGGTTATCCACAGCTGCAAGGTCCCACCCATCGCGGAGTGGGAGATTTTAAATCATTCTGTTCCTCATGAATACATGGGGATCCTTGATAAGTACTGGCAGGCAACACCATCACGTCGTCACCATCGCCCAGGCTCACGCGTGTGGCCTCGACCCCACGACCTTGCGACGGCGGGCACGGGCCGAGTGCTGGGAGCGGCTCCACCCCGGGGTGTTCGCACTTCCGGGGTCGGCCCACACCTACGAACGCCAGGTCAGCGCCGCGCTCCTCGCGGTGGGCGGCAACGTCGCCGCATGCCGCTGGACGGCGGCCTATCTCTGGGGCATGACCCAATCCCCCCCGGAGTTCGTCGACGTGCTGATCCCGCACACGCGCCGGGCGCCACGCCTCGAGGGGGTGCGGGCACTGCGGAGCGGGACGATCGTGGAGTCCGATCTCGGGCAAGCGGGTGGCTTGGGCGTCACCACCCCGCCCCGCACGGTCTGCGATCTCGCCTCGGTGATCTACGACGACCAGACCTTACGCACCCTTGTGGTTGGAGCGATCCACCGACGCATCCTCGATCCCGCCGCGCTGCAGGTCCAGCACGCGCGCCTCCAGCGGTCGCCCGGCGCGGTGCGCCTCAAGCGGGTTCTCCGCGAGGTCGCGGCACAGCGTGTCCTGCCGAGCTTCGAGCACGAGATCCGCGCGTTCCTGCGCAACCGTGGCGTGACTCCCTACCCGCAGCCGCTTTGGGTCACGTGCCCTGACGGTCGATCCCACCGGATCGACATCCCCTTTGTCGAGCAGCGAGTCGGCGTCCAACCGGCCACTGACCACACCGACCAGGATGACGACGACGACCTCCAGCTGGCCGGCGCCGGTTGGCGCGTCGCCCGCATCACCCGGCCACGCTTCCTCGACGACCGCGAGCGGTGGCTCGACGGCTTGCTCCGCCTCCTCCGCACCCCTCCCGGCAGGTCGTAGCGCCCGGTGTGCCGTAATCCTGCACTGCTCAGAATCGCCGAGCTGCTCATAGATAGTGAGTGACACAGCGCTCTCCGTGCACATTTCATCATTCGCGGGGGCCAGCCGGCATTTTCTTGCACTGTGCAGGAAAATGCCGGTACACCGGCATAACTCTGCACAGTACGACGAAGTAGCCGCAAGGACGCGCACATCGTCCGGTTTGCCGGATTTTCATCGTCCGGGGTGCCGGTGCCAGCCGCCACAAGCCGCTAGCCGGGTGTTCCGCACATGGCGGGCCGTAGGCCATCCCGCAAACTCAGACCCCGAACTCCGACTTAGGGGAGCATACCCCCCAAAGTCGGAGTTCGGGGGGCATCTCGTCCCACTGG
>Ga0187893_10006388_pt1 | contig 20205 bp, 17 predicted proteins | sample MA1701074metaG_FD_139574 | JGI IMG/M metagenome (GOLD analysis project Ga0187893, IMG submission 139574) | White microbial mat communities from a basaltic lava cave in the Kipuka Kanohina Cave System on the Island of Hawaii, USA - MA170107-4 metaG ...
GGCTTCCGCCATCTGCGGCGGCGGCTCGGGCTCGGGCTGAGGCTCGGGTTCCGGTTCGGGCGCAGGTGCGGGCTCGGGCTTCGCGGCTGCCTGCGGCTGCGGCGGCGGCGCGGGCTGCTCGCCCTTGGCGATCTGCACGGCCGTCTCCGGCGTCGGCACGGTCGCGGCCTCGGCGGTCCGGATCAGCTCGAAGTCGGGCTTCTTCGCGGGCGGGGAGGAGCCCGCGCGATCCGGGATCTGCAGCACCTGGCCGGGGTAGATCGGGCGGCGCGCGCCGATGTCGTTCTCGGCCACGAGCTTCGCCACCGTCGTGCGGTGGCGCGCGGCGATCCGGCCCAGCGTGTCGCCACGCCGAACGGTGTAGTACTTGTTCGCGTGCTGCTGACCGTGGCGGCTCTCCTTCGGAACGGCCGCGAGCCAGGCCGAGGCGTCGCCGACCACCGTGCCCGCGGGCAGGCGCAGATCGTAGCCCTTCGGGATGCGCTTGCCGGAGCGGAACACAGGCGGGCGCAGGGCGGGGTTGAGCTCCTGGATCGTCTCGCGCGAGACGCCGAGGTTGCGCTCCAGATCCGCCACGTCGGCGTAGAACGGCATGGTGACGGTGTCGACCACGAACGGCTCGTCGCGCTCCAGCGGCCCGAAGTACGACTCGTACGAGCGCACGATCCGGCGCGCGGCCAGGAACTGCGCGTAGAAGTTGCGCGACGCGAAGCCGAAGCTCGGGCTCTGGTAGCGCTCGATGATCACGTCGATGCGGCTGGTGCCGAGCTTCTTCACCGCGCGGTTCATGCCCGCCGCGCCGTGGTTGTAGGCGGTGAGCGCGAGCGGCCAGTTGCCGAGCAGGCCGTAGTTCTCGCGCAAGAGCCGCGCCGCCGCGTGCGTCGCGGTGATCGGGTCGAGCCGCTCGTCGACCACGTAGTCGACCTTCATGAAGCGCCGGCCCGTGCCGCGCATGAACTGCCAGGCGCCCGCCGCGCCGTACTTCGAGTAGGCGTGCACGTTGAACGAGGACTCGACGTGCGGCAGGTAGGCGAGGTCCTCGGGCAGGCGCTGCTCGCGGAAGTGGGCGCGCATCTCGGCTTCGTACGCGCCGGAGCGGATCAGGCCCTCGCGGAACTTGTCGCGCTGGCCGAGCTGGAAGCGCATCCGCTGCTTCGCGTCGCGGATGTCGCGCAGCGACGGGTCGCGGCCCAGCGCCTGGTTGAACGCGCGCAGCACCGCGCGCTCCGCATCGTTGCGCGGCTCGGCGCCGAGCGCGAGCCGGTCGAGCGCGTCTCCCCAGCGGTCCTTGGCGCGTTGGACGATCGCCTCGCGCCGGCGGCTGTTGCGCTCGCCGTCGAACCGGATCAGCTCGTAGACCACGCCCAGGTGGCGTGCGTCGTGCAGGAAGCCGCCGTCGGTCGTGGACTCGATGTACACGCGCGTCCAGAACGCGACAGCCGGCCGCATGGCCTCGGGCTCGGGGAACGGCTCGCTCGGCGCCGCGCCCGCGAACGGGGCCGCAGCCACGAACGCCAGCGCGAGCGCAGGGATCGAAAGGAGCCGCCCGATTCCGCTCACCAAATCTACCCCCGCCGCCGACTGGTTCTGATCGTCGCGCCGACCGGCGCGCTTGAGAGTCGGGCAAGGTAGCAGACGCTCCGGAAGCGCCCGCCCGCGGTGCTATGCTGCGCCTCTTCCGAAAGTGGCTCGGAAACGGAGGAGCGTGGCGCATGGGTCCCCTGTCCGGAATCCGCATTCTCGAGTTCGCAGGCATCGGCCCGGGGCCGTTCTGCGCGATGCTGCTCGCCGACATGGGCGCGGAGGTCGTGCGCATCGACCGCGCTCAGCATGTACGCGGCGGCGACCCAAGCCAGCCCCCGTCCGATCCGCTGCTGCGCGGCCGGCGCAACATCGCGTTCGACCTGAAGCAGCCGCAGGCGATCGAGGCGGTGCTGCGCCTGGCGTCGAGCGCCGACGCGCTGATCGAGGGCTTCCGCCCCGGCGTGATGGAGCGGCTCGGGCTCGGGCCCGACGTCTGCCTCGCCCGCAATCCCCGCCTCGTCTACGGCCGCATGACGGGCTGGGGGCAGGACGGCCCGATGGCGCAGGCCGCCGGCCACGACATCAACTACATCGCGCTGGCCGGCGCGCTCGAGCCGATCGGGCGCCGCGGCGAGGCCCCGCTGCCGCCGCTCAACCTGGTCGGCGACTTCGGCGGCGGCGGCATGCTGCTCGCGTTCGGCGTGCTCGCGGGCCTGCTCGAGGCCAAGCGCTCGGGCAAGGGCCAGGTGGTCGACGCCGCGATGGTCGACGGCGCCGCGCTGCTGATGTCGATGTTCTGGGGTATGCGCCACTCGGGCTTCTGGAGCGACGAGCGCGGCACGAACCTGCTCGACACCGGCGCGCACTTCTACGACGTGTACGCCTGCGCCGACGGCAAGTACATCTCGCTCGGCTCGATCGAGCCGCAGTTCTACGCCGAGCTCCTGAAGCTCTCCGGCCTCGAGCACGAGAAGCTGCCGAACCAGATGGATCGCTCGCAGTGGCCGGCCATGAAGCAGCGCGTCGCGGAGCTGATCAAGACCCGGACGCGCGACGAGTGGTGCCGGATCATGGAGGGCAGCGACGTGTGCTTCGCGCCGGTGCTGTCGATGGCGGAGGCGCCCGGCCACGCCCACAACGCCGCGCGCAAGACCTTCATCGAGATCGCGGGCATGACCCAGCCCGCGCCCGCGCCGCGCTTCAGCCGCACGCAACCCGAGGTGGCGCGCCCGCCCGCGCACGCCGGCCAGCACAGCGCCGAGGTGCTCTCGGCCTGGGGCTTCGCCGAGGCCGAGATCCGCGCGCTGCGGGAGTCGAAGGCGATCGCCTGATCCGGAGTGCCTGAGCGCGCGATGAGCGACGCCAGCGCGATCGACGCGAGCCGGCACCGCGCCGGGCTGCAGTGCGCGCGCCGGCTGTGGCTGTCGGTGCGCGCGCCGGAGCTGGGCGAGGGCGCGGCGCTCGAGGCGGAGCGCGCGGCGCGGCTGCGCGCGCGACGCGAGCTGTGCGAGCTGGCGAGCGCGCTCTTCCCCGGCGCACGCCCGGTCGCGGAGCCGGACGGAGCGGCGGCCGCGGCGCGCACGCGCGCGCTGTGCGCGGATGCGTCGGTCGCGCGCATCCGCGACGCGGCCTTCTCGGCCGAGGGCGCGCTCGCGCGCGCGGACTTCGCCGAGCGGATCGACGCCACCCGCTGGGGCTTGCGCTTCGTGCGCGCGGCGCTGCGCCCGAGCGAGGCGACGCTCGACGATCTGGCGTTCGCGACCCACGTCGCGCGCGCGTCGGGCGTCGAGATCGGCTCCGTCGAGCTCGTGCTGCTCGACGGCGACTTCGTGCGCGGCGCGGACGAGCCGGACGCGCGCGCGCTCCTGCGCCGCAGCGACGTCACGAACGAGGTCGTCTACCTCGCCGCGGATCTCGCCGCGCGTCTGCGCGCTCAAGCCGAGACGCTCGCACAGGCGATCGCGCCCCAGATCGAGCCGTCGCCGCACTGCCGCCGGCCCGACACCTGCGAGTTCATCGCGCACTGCACAGCGGACAAGGCCCCCGACTGGATCGGCTTCCTGCCCGGCCTGCGCGAGGGCGCGTTCCAGCAGCTCCGCGCCGACGGGATCGAGCGCATGGCCGAGCTGCCCGACGCGCTGCTGCGCACGCCGGCGCAGCGCAACGCGCGCGCGAGCGCGGCCGCCGGCGCGGTCCACGTCGCGCCCGATCTCGCGCGCCGCCTGGACGGCTTCGGGCCGCCCGCGGACTGCCTCGACTTCGAGGCGATCCTGCCGGAGGTCCCTCTCTTCCCGGGTACCCGCCCGTTCGAGGTAGTGCCGTTCCAATGGTCGGCGCACCTGCACCGCGCGGGCGGCGAGCCCGCGCACGCGGAGTTCCTGGCCGACGGCCGCGGCGACCCGCGGCGCGCGATCGCGGAGAGCCTGCTCGCGGCGCTCGCGCCGCGCGAGCTGCCGATCCTGGTCTACTCGAGCTTCGAGGACGACGTGCTGGCCGCGCTCGCGGGCGCGTTCCCGGACCTGGCCGAGCCGCTCGCGCGGCTGCGCGCGCGGCTGCGCGACCTCCTGCCCGTGCTGCGCCGCGCGGTCTACCACCCCGCGTTCCTGGGCGCGTTCGGGCTGAAGCGCGTGGCGCCGGTGCTCTGCCCCGGCTTCGGCTTCGCCGACCTCACCGGCATCGCGGACGGCGGCGCGGCCTCGCGCGCCTGGCTCGCGCTCGCGCGCGGCGAGCTCGAGCCGCAGCGCGCGTCGCAGGTGCTGGCGGACCTGCGCCGCTACTGCGCGCGCGACTCGCTCGCGCTGGCGCGGCTCCTGCCCGCGCTGCGCGCGCTCACTCCGTCAGATAGCTGAGCGTCGAGCGCACCCAGCGCAGCCGCGCGGAACGCAGCGCGGAGGAGCTGACCGATGGCAGCTCGACCGTGAACGCGGTGCTGCCGCCGGCGGGAATCCGGCCGACGCTGAAGGGCAGCTCGCGCCCGCCCACCGTGAGCCGGAACTCCGCGCGCAGCTGGTCGACGCTCGAGGCGTTGATCAAGCGCCCGGACACGCGCAGCACCCCGCGCGAGTCGTCGAGCGCGAGCTGGCCGACGTAGAAGTCCGCGCCCAGCGGCTGGATGGTGGGATCGGAGAGGTCGACCGCCGTGCCCTTCTCCGCGTCCGAGCCGCGCGACGCGGTCGCCGGCGCCTCGGAGCGCTTGCCCGCGGGCTGCGTCTCGCGCGCGAGTGGGGCGGGGGGCGAGGCAGGCGCGCCCGCCGCGGCCTTCGCCTCGCTGCGCTCGGACAGCACGTGCGTCTTCTCGCCGCGGCGCAGCTCGAGCGCCACGCCCGCATCGCCCGCGAACGCCGACACCGACTCCGATCCGTCGGGCGTGCTGAGCGAGAGCGCGGATCCCTGCGGCGAGGTCGCGAGCCGCACCGTCTGCAGCGGCGCCTCGGCCCCGGCCGCGGAGAACAGCCCGATCACCAACTGCGCGGGCGCCGCGCTCGCGCCCGCGCTGGCCGGCTCCCGCCCGATCCAGACCAGGTTCCGTCCGTCTTCGTCGACCACGCGCAGCGCGCCGCGCAGGGTCAGGTCGGTGGCCTCGAGGCTGCCGCCCGCCGCGCCGGCGGCGGGAACGTCGAGCTCGACGTTGCTCACGAACAGGAAGCCCGCGAGCGCGACGCTGATCAGTGTCATGAAGAGCGCCCCGATCCCGAGCCACAGGCGGCGGTTCGCCTGCTCGAGCGCGACGAGGCGCGCCATCACCCAGCCGTCCTCGTCGCGAGTGGTCTCGTCCATGAGACTCTCCTTGCTACAAGTGGTCGGTCTGATTCCAAGCCAGGAGCTTCGGCTCCGGCTCCAGCACGAGCTCCGACAGCCCGCAGTTCGACAGGTGGAATTTCTGCCACTGCATCGGATTGCCGTGCAGCAGCTCGCCGAGCGCGATGCCGAGCGCGGCCCCGTGCCCCACCACCACGACCTCCTCGCCGCGGTGCGCGCGCGCGATCCGGCCGAGCGCATCGGTCACGCGCGCGAGCACCCCATTGGCCGACTCGCCGCCGGGCGGCGCGTAGTCGCGGTCCGCGTCGATGCGGGCGAAGAAGCGGTGCTCGTTCATCAGCGCAAGGTACGAGACGCCCTCGAGTTCTCCGATCCCGTACTCCGCCAGACCCGGCTCGAGCACTGCCTCGAGCCCTGTCAGCTCCGCGATCGCCGACGCGGTCTGGCGAGTGCGCAAGAGCGGGCTCGTGTACAGCGCGCGGGCGCGCGGCCGGGTTCGTGCAAGGAACTCGGCCGTGCGCCGCGCCTCGCGGTGTCCGTGCTCGGTGAGCGGGCTGTCGGTCGAGCCGTGCCAGATGCGCGCGGTGTTCGCCTCGATCTGCCCGTGTCGAACGAGCAGGAGCGTCGCCGATCCCGAGTCGCTCACCGCGTCGCCGTGCCTCGGCTCAGCCGCGGATCCAGCTGCCGTGGAAGCCGTGCGGAACACGGCGCGGCATGTGGATCGCGGCCAGCGGGGGCTTGCGCATGTCGCTCGCGTCGAGGATCACGAGATCCGACGCGTCGCGCGCCTTGTCGTACACGAAGCCGAGCGCGTAGCCTTCGTCCTCGCCCGAGCGGTCGGTGGCCTCGGCGAACACGAACTCGCCGGGCTGCGCGTTCGGGCCGAAGTCGTGCACGCTCGAATTGCCGCGCGCGAGGTCGTACTTGAGCAGCACGCCCGGCGCGCCGAAGCCGGACTCCGCGCCGGGCCGCGGCCCGATCGCCCAGCCGTAGCGGTGGCGCAGGCCGACGAGGCGCTCGTCGACGCGCGGGAACGCGTGCGAGGTGTCGTCGAGCTGGCGCTCGGCGACCTTGCCGGTCGCGAGGTCGAACTCCCAGCGGTGCAGGTACGAGGGCGGGAAGTCGTTCATCGACTCGCGCCACATGTACTCGTGGCGGCCGACGTCGCAGATCACCTTGTCGCCCTCGACGTAGGCGTTCATGGGGTGGAACACGTAGCAGGGGTCGATCTCGAACCAGCGCACGTCCGCGTCCGTGCCCATGCGCGGCAGGATGCCGATGCGCGCGCCGTAGTCCGGATCCCAGCCGAGCGGGATCTCGCCCTTGATCGCCTTCTCCAGGCTGAACGTGACGGGCAGGTCCATGAAGATCGCGTGGTCCCGCGTGATCATGAAGTCGTGCATCATGGTCGGGCCGGGCACGTTGATGTCGGCCGAGTGCACGAGCGCGCCCTTCGCGTCGAGCACGTGGTAGACGAGGAACGGCGCCAGGTAGCCGTAGCCGAAGAAGTGCAGCTCGCCGGTCTCGGCGCACAGCTTCGGGTGCGCGGTGAACGCGCTCGTGAGCTTGCCGCCGTAGCTCTCGCAGCCCAGCGTCTCGAGCTCGGCCGAGAGCTCGTACGGGAAGTGACCTTCCTCGAGCGCCAGGATCCGGCCCGCGTGGCCGACCACGTGCGTGTTGGCCGCGCTGGCGGTGCGGTCCATCATCGTGTTCGGGTCCATCGCGTCGAGATCCTTCTCGAGCTTGGTCGTGCGCACGTAGCGGTTGCGGTACCAGACCGCGCGGCCGGACTCGATGCGCACGCCGTGCACCATGCCGTCGCCCATGAACCAGTGGCTCGACGTGCCGCTCTTCGGGTTCGCGCCGTTGCGCACGTACAGGCCGGAAAGCTCCGGCGGGATCGCGCCGGTCACGGGCAGGTCGAAGCGGGTCAGCTCGTCCGCGACGGGCGCGTAGTTCCCGGACAGGTGGAAGGGCTTCTCGTCGGTGGTGGGCTCGGTCGCCATCGGCGCACTCCAGTTCTCGTCAAGGCCCGCGGCGCTGATCCTACACCGAGTGGTTGGCCTCGCGCTCGGCCGCTTCGCGCGCGCGCGCCAGATCCGGCAGCAGCGCGCGGGAGGCGAGCCAGAAGTGCAGGCCCGACCAGGCCAGCAGCAGCGAGACCAGGAACAGCGCCCAGCGCAGCGAGTCGTCGCCGAAGCGCGGCGCGAGCGCGTCGGAGAGCAGCCCCGTGCTCCACGGCCCGAGCGCGAGCCCGATGATGCTGATCACGAAGATCAGGATCGCGGCCGCGCTCGCGCGCATCTTCGGCGTGGCGAGCGCCTGGGTGATCGCGAAGGTCGGCGCCTGGTACATGAGCCCCGCGCCCGCCGGAATGGCGAGCAGCAGCACCGCGAGCGTCGCGTCGTTCACCACGTACACCGCGAGCGCGCCCGGCAGCCCGAGGATCATCGACAGCGCGGGGACCCACGCGCGGCCGCGCTCGTCCGTGCGGGCCCAGCGGTCCGCGAGCACGCCGCCGAGGTAGTTCCCGATCCCGCCGCCGATCCCGAAGATGAACGCGAGCCAGGTGCCGATCTCGCCGATCGCCATCTGGTGCGTGCGGATCAGGAACGACGGCGCCCAGCTGATCACCGAGTAGCCGACGAACGCGTACAGCGCCGACGCGAACGAGAGGTGGCGGAACGCGCGCGAGCTCCACAGGAAGCGGATCACCTCGCCCGAGGACGGCGCCGGGCCGCCGGTCGAGTGCAGGCCCTCGGAGTGGCCGCGCGGAGCCTCGCGCAGGGTGAGCGCGACGACCGCCGCGACCAGGAGCCCGGGCAGACCGACGACCACGAACGCCTGACGCCAGCCGAGCGTCTCCGCCATCCAGCCGCCGGCGAGGAAGCCGACCATGATCCCGACCGGCACGCCGAGCGAGAAGATCGCGAGCGCGGTGGCGCGCTCGGCGGGCTTGAAGTAGTCCGAGATCAGCGAGTGCGCGGGAGGACTTCCACCCGCCTCGCCCACGCCGACGCCGGTACGGTACGCGAGCAGCGACAGGAACCCGCCCGCCGTGCCGCACAGCGCGGTCATCAGGCTCCAGAGCGCCACGCACACCGCCATCACCCACTTGCGCGAGTACAGGTCGGCGATGCGCGCGATCGGGAAGCCGAGCGTCGCGTAGAAGATCCCGAACGCCGTGCCCGAGAGCAGGCCGAGCTGTCCGTCCGTGAGCTGGAGATCCGCCTTGATCCCCGGCAGCAGGATCGACAGGATCTGGCGGTCCACGAAGTTCACCACGTAGACCACGAACATCAGACCGAGGGCATAGCGGAGATACGCGCGCGAGTAGGTAGGTGGGTTCACGGCGCGCATCGTACCAGCTGGGAGTGGCGAGACATGCGGCGGATCGTGCGCGGAGTCCTGGTGCTGGTCGGAGTCCTGGTCGCGTTCGCGGCCACCCTGATGGTGCTGTCGGAGTGGGGCGAGGTCGTGGTCCTGCACAGCCGCGCGGAGTCGGGCGAGCTGCGCGCGACCCGGCTCTGGGTGGTGGACGACGCGGGCGCGGCCTGGCTGCGCTCGGACGGCCGCGAGCGCGGCTGGTTCACGCGCGTGGCGGTGAACCCCGAGGTCGAGCTCGAGCGCGGCGACCAGCGCCTCCCGTACAACGCGATCGTCGTCGACACGCCCGAGACCGTGGCGCGCGTCTCGGCGCTCATGCGCGAGAAGTACGGTTTCACCGACGCGTTGATCGAGTTCGTCGAGGGCGGCTGGACGCCGGTCGCCGTGCGGCTCGACGCGCGGGAGTCGTCACCCTAGATCAGCATCGCGAGCTGGCGGCTCTGCGCGAGCAGGAGTCCGCCGCGCGTCCAGATCTCTCCGTCCTCCTCGAGGAAGCCGTCGCGCGCGGTGTGGGTGCGGAACACGCACAGGTAGAAGTCGTCCGGGCGCGCGCTGGCCGGGATCGGCGCGCGGAAGTGCACGGTCAGGTCGATCGTCGGCACGCCGCGCACCGTTCCACCCGGCCCGAACTCCGCGCGCTGCGCGATCGTCGGCGGCCAGGCGTCGCAGAACATCGCGAGCGCGGGCGGGTCGGGCACGAACGGCTCGGCCAGGCGCATGTACCCGCCCGCGATCGTACGCGCGTGGGCGCTCGAGCCCGGCGCGCCGAACGCGGGGCGCGTGTCCATGCGCTCGCGCATCGGCACGGTGCGGCCGTGGAGCGAGGCGTAGCCCGCGAGCGTCTCGGGCGGCGCGACCTCCGGCATGTGCAGGTCCTGGAACTCGAGGCTCTCGCGCGAGCGCGCGAAGTTCGCGAGCGCGAGCACGACCACGCGTCCGTCCTGCTCGAGCCGCGCCGAGAGCGAGGTGGCCGAGCGCCCGCTGCGCTCCACGCGCACGAGCACGCGCGCGGGGCCTTCCGCCGCGGGCGACAGGTAGTGGATGGTGAGCGAGCGGGGCGCGCGCTCGGCGTCGCCCACCGCGTCGCACAGCGCGCGCAGCACGATCGCTGCCAGGTAGCCGCCGTTCGCGCCGACCACGATCCACCAGCCGCGGTCGATGCGCGCGTCGTACACGCCGTCGCCGGCGCGCGTGACCGCGCTATCGCGTTCGAAGCGCGTCACGCGTCGGCGAAGGCGGGCAGCACGCGCTCCGCGAACAGCCGCGCGGGCACGCGCGTGTCGCGGCCGAAGAACTCGATCACGAGCAGCCCGCAGCCGAGCTTGCGGTGCTTCTCGATGCACTCGATCACGCGGTCCGGAGCGCCCCAGATGCCGTGCTCCTCGAGCGCCGCACCCATGTGCCCGCCGTAGATCTTCTTGGCCTTCTCGAGCGACTCCTGCGCGCGCGCCTCGTCCTCCTCGATCACCACCACGCACTGCTGCGAGACGCGGATCTCGGCGAAGTCGCGCTTCACCTCGTCGCAGCGGCGGCGCAGGGCGTCGACCTTGGCGCCGAGCTGCGCCTGGAACACCGCCAGGTTGTTCCAGATGTCGGCGTGCTGCGCGGCGATGCGCAGCAGCACCTTCTCGCCCGCGCCGCCGATCAGGATCGGCACGTGGCGCACGGGCTTCGGCTCGCACCAGGCCTCCGACACGTGGAAGTGTCGGCCGGCGAAAGTCACGCGCTCCTCGGTCCAGAGCTTGCGCAGAAGGGAGGCCGTCTCCTCCAGCGCCTTCATGCGCTCGCCGAGCTTCGGGAACGGATTGCCGGTGCCGGTGAACTCGGCCTCGAACCAGCCCGCGCCGAGCCCCGCGATCACGCGCCCGCCCGAGATCTGGTCGAGCGTCGCGATCTGCTTGGCCAGGATCGCCGGATTGCGGAAGAAGGGCGGGGTGACGAGCGTGCCGAGCTCGACGCGCTGTGTGACCGCGGCGACCGCCGAGAGCTCCGTCCAGGCCTCGAAGATCGGCAGGTTCGGCGCCGGCACGCCGTACACGTGATCGCACACCCAGGCGGAGTGGAAGCCGAGGCGATCGAGCTCCTCGGCGACCGCGCGCGCCTCCTGCCAGCTGCGCTTGATCTGCGGCAGCGTCGCGCCGAACTGCATCGCACCGGTCATGAGCTCCTCCTCGGCGCGATTCTACGCGATGACGCGGTTCCCGCCTGCCGCCTTGGCCCGGTACAGGCGCGCGTCCGCGGCGGCGAGCAGCTCGGCCGCGGTCTTGCCGTCGTGCCCGGCGCTGGCCACGCCGGCCGAGACGCCGAGCGGCGCGCCCGCTTCCTCCGCGGCCGCCGCGAACGCGCTGCGCACCTTCTCGGCCACGGCGACCGCGCCGTCGCTCGAGGTCTCGGGCAGGACCAGCACCAGCTCGTCGCCGCCGTAACGCCCGGCGGTGTCGCTCGAGCGCGAGCGCTCGCGCAGGAGCGCCGCGAGGCGCACGAGCGCGGCGTTCCCCGCCGGGTGGCCGAAGCGGTCGTTCCAGCCCTTCAGGTCGTCGACGTCGAACATCACCACCGCGAGCTCGCGCCGGTAGCGCTGCGCGCGCCCGAGCTCGTGCTCGAGCGCCGCGACGATCCGGCCGAAGTTCGCGAGCCCCGTGAGCGCGTCGTAGTCCGCGCGCAGGAGCGCGGCCTGGTGCGCGCGCGCGTTCGCGAGCGCGGCGGCGCCGTGCGCCGCGAGCGCGCGCAGCGCCTCGAGCGCCGGCCCGGCGGGAGCGGGCGACGCGAACACGCGCAGCCGCCCGAGCCGTTCGCCGCGCGCCTCGAGCACGAGCTCGAGCGCGGGCTCGCCCGCGTGCTCGCCGCTCGCGATCCGCACGCCCGCCTCGCGCTCGCGCGCGTCGAGCTCGAGCGCGGCGCCGCGCGCGAGGCCGAGCCGGAGCGGCGCGTGTACGAGCCGCGCCGCGACCTCGTCCACGCGCAGGCTGCTGGCCAGATCGAGCAGGGCGTCGAGCAGCGCGCGCGTCGCGAACTCGTCCACCCCGCGCCTCAGGCCAGGGCCGCGGCCGTCGCGACCGCGAAGCGCGGCGACGCGGCGGCCTCGCAGCGCCCGGTCTCGGGATCGCGCGACACCGCGAGCACGCGGCCGTGCTCCCACGGCCCGCCGCGCCGCACGCGGTGGCCGCGGCGCTCGAGCTCTTCGATCACGTCGCCCGCGATGCGCGACTCGGCCGCGACCGCGCCGGGCTGCGACGTGCGCGGGTAGAACGAGTCCGGCATGTGCAGCGAGTGCACGGTCGGCGCGTCGATCGCGCTCTGCAGGTCGCGCGCGCCGAAGTCGACCAGGTTCAGCAGCATCTGCACCGTCCACTGGTCCTGCTGGTCGCCGCCCGGCGTGCCGAACGCGATCCGCCGGCCGTCGGCGAGCCGCGCGAGCGAGGGCGTGAGCGTGGTGCGCGGGCGCTTGCCCGGCGCGAGCGCGTTCGGGTGCTCGGGGTCGAGCACGAACATCTGCGCGCGCGTGCCGATCGGGAAGCCGAGCGCGGGGATCACGGGCGACGACGGGATCCACGCGCCCGAGGGCGTGGCCGAGACGAAGTTCCCGTCGCGATCGACCGCGTCGAGGTGCGTGGTGTCGCCGCGCCCGCGGGACGCGGCCAGCGCCTGCGGCTCCTGCGACGGCGCCGGGTCGCCGGCCACGAACGGCCAGCCGCGCGGCAGCCGGCCGAGACCCGGGCGCAGCTCGAAGGACGCGTGCGCGGGATCGACGAGCTTCGCGCGCTCCGCGCCGTAGTCGTCGGACAGGAGCTCCGCGAGCGGAACCGACGCGAAGCGCGGGTCGGCGTAGCAGGCGTCGCGATCGGCGAAGGCGAGCTTCGCGCACTCGAGCCAGGTGTGCAGCGCGTCGGCCGAGTTGTGGCCCATGCGCGCGAGCTCGAAGCGCTCGAGCAGGCGGAGCTGCTGCAGGAAGACGGGCCCTTGGGTCCACGGCCCGCACTTCCACACCCGCGTGCCGCGGTAGTCGGCGCGGATCGGCTCCTCGAGCGTGCCCTCGTAGCGCGCCAGGTCGTCGGCGCGGAGCAGCCCCGCGTGCGCGCGGCCGCTCGCGTCACCGACCGGTGTCGCCAGGAACTTCTCGATCTCCTGCGCGGCACGGCCGCGGTAGAAGGAATCGCGCGCGGCGCGGATGCGCGCCTCTCGGCCGCCGTTCGCCGAGCGCTCGGCCGCAACCAGACCCGCCAGGAACTCGGCGAGCGCGGGGTTGGTCTGGCGCTCGCCGACGGCCCGGAGCGGCAGGTAGAGGGCGGCGCTCGACGGCCACTCCGCGCGGAAGCGGCGCTCGCAGAACGAGACCACGGAGCGCAGGAACGGGTACATCGGGAAGCCGCGCTCGGCGAGCGAGCGCGCGGGCGCCAGCACCTGTTCGAGCGTCATCGTTCCGAACTCGCCGAGCAGGCGGCACCAGGCGTCGAGCGCGGCCGGCACGGTCGCCGCGAGCAGGCCGTCGCCGGGGATGCGATCGATGCCGAGCGCCGCGAAGCGCGCGCAGGTCGCGGCCTCGGGCGCCGTGCCCTGGCCCGAGATCGCGAACGTGCGGTCGTCGCGGGCGCGGTACACCAGGATGGGTACCTCGCCGGCCGGCCCGTTCATGTGCGGCTCGAGCACCTGCAAGGCGAAGCCCATCACGCAGGCGGCATCGGCCGCGTTGCCGCCCGCGGCGAGCGCGGCGGCGCCGGCCTGGGTCGCGAGGTTGTGGCCGGCCGCGACGGCGCCGCCGTAGCCCTGCAGGACCGCTCTCGGTGTCGCACTCACGCGCGCCATTCTACGCGCCCGCGCTTCCGACATGCGGCCGCCGCTTCCTGACACGCGGGCCGCCGCTTCCTGAGTCCGGGCGCGTGTGTCACCCTGCGCCGCCCATGCCGCGCTCGGTCGGATTCGCCGCACTCACCGCGTTCGTGCTCATGCTCGGCCTGGGGGTGCTGTTCCCCGTGCTGCCGTTCCTGACGCGCGAGCTCGGCATCTCGGACGCGAACGCGGGCTGGCTGCTCGCCTCGTACCCGCTCGCGTCGTTTCTCGCGAGCCCGCTCTGGGGCCGCTTCTCGAGCGCGCGCGGGCGCAAGCCGGCGCTCGTGATCGGGCTGTGCGGCTACGCGCTCGGCTTCGTGCTGTTCGGCTTCGGCCAGAACTTCGCGCAGCTGCTCGCGGCGCGCGTGCTCGGCGGGCTGGTCTCCGCCGCCGCGCTGCCCGCGCTGTTCGCCTACGTCGCGGACGTGACCGCGCCGCAGCAGCGCAGCACCGGCATGGGCGCGATCGGCGCGGGCATCGGGCTGGGCGTGACGTTCGGGCCGCTGATCGGCTGGCTCACCTACGAGGCGCTCGGCCTGCGCGCGCCGTACTTCGTGTCCGGCGCGATCGGGCTCGCGAACGCGCTCGCGGTCGCATGGCTCCTGCCGGAGAGCTTCCCGCGCGAGGCGCGCGCCGCGCGCGCAGCCGAGGCGGCGGCCGCCCTCCCGCTCGCGGCGATCGCCCGCCCGCTCGCGCCGTTCCTCGCCTGCGGCTTCCTGACTTCGACCGCGCGCATGGCGGTCGATACCACGCTCGGCTTCCACGCGCAGAACGCGCTCGGGGCTACGCCGCGCGGTGTCGCCGGCGTGCTGTTCGCCATGGGCGTGACGTCCGCGCTGGTGCAGGGCGGGCTGGTGCGCGCGCTCGCGGGTCGGGTCTCGGACTCCGCGTTGTTCGCGGCCGGATGCGCGCTGATGTGCGCCGGGCTCGCGGCGTTCGGCGCGGCCGGCAGCTGGGGCGCGGTGTACGCCGCGGGCATCCCGGTCGCGATCGGCTTCGCGCTGCTCTCGCCCACGCTCCAGGCCCTGCTCTCGCGCGCGGCGGAAGACGCGCAGGGCGAGGCGCAGGGGCTGGCCGGCAGCGCGACCTCGCTCGCGCGCGTGGTCGCGCCCGTCCTGTTCACCACCGGGCTGTGGCCGAGCAGCGGAGCCGCGGGCACCTACGCCGTCGCTGCCAGCCTGAGCGCCGCGGCTCTGCTGGTCGCGCTCGCGCGCTTCCGGAGTCCGGGCCGGGCTTGATACGATCGCGCCGTCGCAACGACGAACTGGAGGGAAGGTGGGCAGCTCCGAAGCGCTGACGCGCGGCATTCGCGTCAAGGTCTCGTCGCGCTACGTCGCGGAGCGCTCGCGCCCGCTCATGAACGAGTACTTCTTCGCGTACTCGATCCAGATCTCGAACGAGGGGCGCGAGACCGTGCAGCTGATCTCGCGCGAGTGGCTGATCACCGACGCCGAGGGCCACGTCGAAGAGGTGCGCGGGCCGGGCGTGGTCGGCGAGCAGCCCGTGCTCGGTCCCGGCGACGCGTTCGAGTACAGCTCCGCGTGCCCGCTCAGCACCCCGTTCGGCTCGATGACCGGCACCTACCAGATGGTGACCGACAAGGGCGAGCGCTTCGACGCGCAGATCGCCGCGTTTCAGCTCGCCGAGCCCTACGCCATAAACTGACACGTCCGATTGACTACGCTCGGCTTCGCCTCGCTGCGCGCGCCGAGGACGGCGCTTGCGGGCGCGACCGCGGACGGCCGCGGATCGCGCCCGTCGTGCTTCCGGCGGCCGCGGACGGCGCCCTGTCGATCGACTTCGTCTGTCAGACTCAGCGGCATGCAGCTCGAGCCGCCGATGATCGACGCGCTGCTCGAGCGCTGGCCGGTCGGTCGCCTGGTGACGCTCGGCGCCGATGGGCGTCCTGCGCCGGTTCCGATCGTGTTCGCGCGCGTCGGGGCGGAGCTCTACTCGCCGATCGACGGCAAGCCGAAGCGCGGCGGCGCGCTCGCGCGCGAGCTCAACCTGCGCCGCGACCCGCGCGTCGCCCTGCTGCTCGACCACTACGAGGACGACTGGGAGATGCTCTGGTGGCTGCGCGTCGAGGGCCGCGCCGCGCTCGTGCCGGCCGCGGACCACGAGCGCGCTCTCGCGGCGCTGCGCGCCAAGTACCCGCAGTACGCGCGCGTGCCGCTCTCGAGCGGGGAGCCGCGCCTCCTGCGGATCGAGATCGAGCGCATCGCGAGCTGGCGAGCGTCCGCGCGGGCGGGAATTTGATAGGCTCGCGGCGGGAGGATCCGGCGTGAGCGAGCGAAGCGTCCACACCTTCTGTCGCGTGTGCGAGCCGGCCTGCGGGCTGGTGGCGTCGGTCCGGGACGGACGGCTCGAGTCGCTGCGACCCGATCGCGCGCACCCGGTGACGCGCGGCTTCGCTTGCAACAAGGGCCTGGCCGGAGTCGAGATCCACCACGACGCGGACCGCCTGAACCACCCGCAGCGGCGCCGGGCCGACGGCTCGCTCGAGCGCGTCTCGTGGGACGAGGCCACGCGCGAGATCGGCGAGCGCCTGCGCGCGATCGTCGCCGCGCACGGCCCGAACGCGGTCGCGTCGTACATCGGCAATCCCACCGCCTTCAACACGCTGGCCGGGCCCGCCGCGGGCGCGTTCTTCGCGCAGCTCGGCAGCCGCCGCTCGTTCAGCTCGGGCACGCAGGACTGCGCGAACAAGTTCGCGGGCAGCGAGGCGGTGTTCGGCTCGAGCACGATCCACCCGATCCCGGACCTCGCGCACACCGAGCTCTTGCTCGTGTTCGGCGCGAACCCGCGCGTCTCGCACGGCAGCTTCATCTCGATCGCCGACCCCGCGCGCGTGCTGAAGGACGCGCGCAAGCGCGGCGCGAAGCTCTACTTCGTGAACCCGCGCGACAGCGAGTCGGCCGAGGCGGGCGAGACGCTGCTGATCCGCCCCGACACGGATCTCTACCTGATGGCGGCGCTCCTGTGCGAGCTCGATCGCCTGGGCGCGCTCGACGAAGACACGCTGCGCGCGCACGGCGCGCACGTCGACGGGCTGCGCGCGTTCGTGTCGCGCTACCCGGCGGAGCGCGCCGCGAAGGTCACCGGCATCCCGGCCGAGCGCGTGCGCGCCCTCGCGCGCGAGATCGCGGATGCCGAGAGCTTCTCGGTCCACCTCTCGACCGGCGTGAACATGGGCCGGCAGGGCACGCTCGCGTACTGGCTCCTGCACATGCTGTCGTTCGCGACCGGGAACCTCGACCGGCGCGGCGGCAACATCCTGTCGGTCGGCTTCTACGAGGCCGCGAAGGCGGGCCGGCGCGAGTTCGACCAATCGTTCGCCGACACCGAGTTCGGCCGCCTGCGCAAGGGCTCGCTGCCCGGCAACCTGATCTCGCACGCGATCCTCGACGCCGCCGAGCCGGTGCGCGCGCTGATCGTGGTCGCGGGCAATCCGCTGCTCTCGATCGGCGGCGAGGCGCGCATGCGCGAGGCGTTCGGCTCGCTCGAGCTGCTGGTGCTGATCGACCTGTACCCGAACGCGACCGGGGAGTACGCCGACTTCCTGCTGCCCTCGACCGACATGTTCGAGCGCGCCGACGTGAACATCACCGGACTCGGGCTGCAGCACGAGCCGTGGCTGCAGTTCACCGAGGCGGTGGTGCCTGCGCAGGCCGAGCGGCGCGAGGAGTGGTGGATCTTCGCGCGGCTCGCGCAGGAGCTGGGCTTCCGCAGCCCGCTCGACGCCGGTCCCGAGCCCGACCTGTGGGGCCGGATCGACCACATGCTGAAGACGCGCGGACACTCGCTCGACGAAGTGCGCGCGAATCCGCACGGCGTCGTGTTCGAGCCGCTCACGCCGGGTCACTTCTTCGCCAAGCAGATCCAGACCAAGGACGGCAAGGTCGACTGCTGTCCGCCGGCCTTCGCCGAGGCGCTCGCGCGCGCCGAGGAGATCTTCGCCGAGCTCGAGCGCGAGGGTCTCGCGCGCTTGAAGCTGATCACGCGCCGCGATCCGTACATGCACAACAGCTGGTACGCCAACGTGCCTGCGATGAAGCGCGGCGAGCGCGACCGCAATCGCCTCTACGTCCACCCCGAGGACGCCGCTTCGCTGTCGCTCGCGGCCGGCGACAAGGCGCGCGTCTGGAACGAGCAGGGCGCGCTCGAGCTCGAGATCGCGCACGACCCGACGCTGATGCGCGGCGTGGTCGCGCTGACCCACGGCTGGGGACACCGCGCGACGCCGGGCATGAAGTTCGCCGCGCGCACGCCGGGCGTGAACGCGAACGTGCTGCTGCCGATCGGGCCGGACTCGTTCGAGCCGCTCTCCAGCCAGGCCTTCATGACCGGGATCCCGGTGGAGCTCGCGCCGCTCTAGCCACTTCAGGACAGGGCTTGCGGATAAAACTGATCACGATCATAATTGATCGCGATCAGGAGAAGCCGCGATGCCCGAAGCAGCCCCCGGCCTGCGGGAGCGCAACAAGCGCGAGAAGCTGGAGCGGATCACCGCCGCCGCGCGCGAGCTGTTCCGCGCCAAGGGCTTCGAGGAGACGACCGCGCGCGAGATCTGCGAGCGCGCGGGGATCGGCACCGGGACCCTGTTCCTGTACGTGCGCGACAAGCGCGAGCTCTTGTTCCTGACCTTCGAGGCGGACGCGCGGCGGCTGTTCGCGGAGGGCAAGGCCGAGGCCGCCGCGAGCTCTGGCCTGGTCGCCCAGCTGATGTGCCTGTTCGGCCGCTTCACCGCCTACTACGCGCGCGACCGCGTGCTCTCCAAGGCGATCGTGCAGGAGCTGTTCTTCCGCACGCACGATCCCGGCGGGCTCGGCCGGCTGACGCGCGAGTTCGCGGAGCACGTCGCGGAGCTGGTCGCGGCCGCGCAGGCGCGCGGCGAGCTGCGCGCGGACCTGACCCCGGCGCGCGCGGCGATGGCGCTGTTCGCGCACTACGCGTACTGGATGCTCGGCTGGCTCGGCACCGAGATGCTCTCGCGCGAGAGCGTCGAGCCCGGGCTTCGGCGGGCGCTCGAGCTGCAGGTCGAAGGACTCAGGCCGCAGGCAGAGAGGAGATGACGATGTCGACGGCGGAGCTGGCATTTGACGGTGGGCGAGGCGCGCACGCGCTACTTCGAGCGGGCGGGCTTCCCGCCCGACGGCGGCTACGCGGCGTCGTTCGTCTCGCTCGGCAAGCTCGGGCCGATCCCGATCGGCTTCCCCAACACCGATTCGCGCCGGCGCGCGGTGGTGATGCACGACCTGCACCACGTCGCGACCGGCTACCAGACCGACTGGGCGGGCGAGGGCGAGATCAGCGCGTGGGAGATCGCGGCCGGCTGCGGCCGCTTCCCGTTCGCCTGGTTCATCAACCTGCAGGGCATGGTGATGGGCTGGGTCGTGAGTCCCCGCCGCACCTGGCGCGCCTTCGTGCGCGGGCGCCACAGCCGGAGCCTGTACGCCGAGGGCTACAGCGACGCGCTCCTGCGCGAGACGGTCGGAAGCCTGCGCGCGCGTCTCGGGCTCGACGTCGCGCAGCCGCAAGCGACGGCGGGCGACCGCGTCTCCTACGCCGTCTGGTGTGCGATCGCGGCCGCGCACGCCGTGATACTGCTCGGCGCGCCGGTCGCGGCGCTCGCACTGCTCTGGCGCGCGTTCGCCTGAGCTACGCCGTGCGGTCGGCGCGCGCGCCGAGCCGCACGCCGAGGGGGAGCAGCGCCGCGCCGAGCCCGAGCAGCGCGGCGATCCAGGCCGCGCGCGGCGCGAGGTGGAACGGCGCCGGGCTGCCCGCGAGCAGGCTGCCCAGGCCCGTGAGCAGGCAGAACACGGCGAGCGAGGCGGTGCCCGTCGCCGCCAGGCGCCGCCCGAGCTCGCCGGTCCGCGCCTCGCCGCCGCTCGTCGCCGCGATCGGTCCCCAGAAGCCGGGCGGACGCACGCGCGCATGGAAGGCGCGCACCTGCGCGGCATCCTCGGGTCCGAGCCAGAGCGAGACGGCGACACCAACCAGCGTCGAGCCCCCGGCCACGCACAAGAGCCGCAGCGCCTGCGCGTCCGCCGGCAGCAGCCAGAGCGCCGCCGGCGCGAACACGAGCGAGGCCGCGATCGCGGACAGCTCGCCGCGCGCGCTGATCCGCCACCACACCCAGCGCAGCACCAGCATCACGCCCATGCCGGCGCCGAGCAGAAGGCTCGTCTCCCACGCGCCGCGCAGCGAGCCGAGCTGCGTCATCAGCGCGAGCGCGAGCGCGAGCACGCCCAGCGTCGACGCGCGCGCGACCCAGACCAGCTCGCGCGCGCCGGGCTCGCGTCCGCGCCGCGCCGCGAACGGCCGGTACAGGTCGTTCGTCCAGTACGAGGCGCCCCAGTTCAGGTGCGTGTCGATGGTCGATGCGAGCGCGGCGAGCATCGCCGCGAGCATCAGCCCGCGCACGCCCGCGGGCAGGAGCTCGTGGATGCCGCGTACGAAGGTGGCCTCGCGGTCGGCGGCCAGCGCGTCGCCGCGGAGACCGGGATCGGCGGGAAACAGCAGCAGCAGGCCGAGCCCGAGCGGGAGCCAGATCAAGCTGCGCAGCAGCACCTGCGCCACGGTGAACACCACCGTCGCCTGGCGCGCGTCGCGCTCCGAGCGGCAGGCCATCACGCGCTGCGCGATGTAGCCGGTGCCGTCCGCGTTCATCTGCAAGAGCCACTGCAGGCCGATCACCGCCAGCAC
>Ga0187893_10006389_pt1 | contig 20205 bp, 8 predicted proteins | sample MA1701074metaG_FD_139574 | JGI IMG/M metagenome (GOLD analysis project Ga0187893, IMG submission 139574) | White microbial mat communities from a basaltic lava cave in the Kipuka Kanohina Cave System on the Island of Hawaii, USA - MA170107-4 metaG ...
AGGGGAGGGCGGTCTTCGAACCGGGAGCGTCGTCACCGTAACGGCCCGCGAGCTCGCCGAGGGCGAACGCCGGGGTATCGCCCTTCAGATCCAGGAGCACGGGCGGCTCGACGACCTACGCGAGGCTCCGGAGCCGACGACGATCCTCGATCGCGAGGTGATTGCTGCCGTCCGGGTACCGGGCCCGGGCCGACCTGGGGGCGGCTCCTCCCGCTTCTCCCGCGCCTGGGGCGCCGCCCTCAAGGAGCGCGCGGACCTGCTCCTCCGCGCCGGATTGCTGGAGGAGAATGAGCGCGCGCGCGCGTTTACCATCCCTCAGGGGGAAGGGGCCCAGATGGACGCGCAGGCGCAGGGACGGGAGTTGACACCGCTCGCGGACCTCCGCGCGCGGGCGGGGAAGCCGGTTCACCCGGCCTCGGACGCCCTTGGCCAGCGCCTCCGGGGCGAGCTCCGAGGCCTGGCAGTGGACGAGGAGGGACGGAGGGTCGCCGTCCTCGACCTCGGTCGGCACCTGGCCGCCGTTCCTACGGATGAGATCGATCTTCACGTCGGACGCGAGTACCACGCCGAGGCGGTGTCGCACCGCGACCAGGGAGGCGAGCGCGTGCAGGTGGTCGCCTGGCGGTTCGAAGACGTCGAGAGGTCCCAAGAAAGGAGTCGCTCTAGATAGGATCTCACCCGCCGGCAAATTTGCCGGCGGGACGATCCCGGTTCTTGACAAGGGGGCTCGGCAGGCGCGATCCTGCGGCGCGATGCACCCCGCACTGTCCCGTCAAGAGCCGAACCCGATGCGCCTCTTCGCAAACCCTTCCGCGGCCGCGGCGGCCGAGCGTCACGGATTCCGCACCGGCGACCGGGGTACCCACTCGAGCCGCACGATCATGCTCGACGAAATCACCGCCCTCCTCGGGGTGGTGCCGCCCGGCGCTGACCGGGGCGCATACCTCGCGGCGGTCGTCGAAGACAACTGCCTCGCGAAGCCCACCATCTCGACGCGCCGGCTGTCGATCCAGCGGCTCAGCGAACTCTACGCGCTCGACCGGCGTTGCCCCGTTTTTCGCGGGCTCCGGTATCTCTGGGACCTCGACCCTAAGAGCCGACCTCAGCTCGCGCTCTTGGCCGCGCTCGCGCGCGACCCTCTGCTGCGAGCCACAGCGGTCCCGATTGTCGAGCTTCCGCCCGGTGCGGAGCTGCAGCGCGCGAGCGTTCGAGCTGCGCTTCGAGAGTCGGTCGCAGACCGCCTGAGCGAGGCCGTGCTCGAGAAGGTATTGCGAAACGCCGCGAGCTCGTGGACACAGAGCGGCCATCTCGAAGGGCGGACGTTCAAGCTCCGGCGGCGTGTCGAGGCGACACCGTTCACCGTCGCGTTCGCGCTTTTCCTCTCACACGCGGCAGGCCTCCGGGCGAACGAGTTGCTGGCGAACGGATGGTTGAGCGTGCTCGACGCGTCGCCCTCGGCCGCGCGAGCGCTCGCCCTCGAAGCGAAGCGCCTCGGCATCCTCGACCTGCGGACCGCTGGCGACGTGCTCGAGGTCGGGTTCGCGCGCCTCGGCGGCTTGGAGGGCTGACTACGTCTCGCATCGAAGACCTCGCGGACCTCTACGCCAAGCACATCGAGACGCCGTGGCAGCGGACGGTGTCCGGTGCGCAACGCGTGATCATGGTCGTCTACGACAAGCAGCTCGAACGTCCGCTGCGGGCCCGCAAGGCCGCGTTCGAGATGGCCACGCGCAATTCGCGCCACACGTGGCACGAGGTGGATCTCACGGACGCGTTCTCCGCGTGGCTGGGGAAGGACGAGTACCGCGACGCATACTTCGCCTCTCCGGAGGATCTCCAGCTCAAGATCGAGGCGGAGTTCGCGTCGCACGTGGCGGACCTCATCCGCGCCGTGCTCAAGCATCCCGACGCCGACGAGAACTCCGTCGTCGGCGTACTCGGAGCCGCCTCGCTCTTCGGCTTCGCTCGCATCTCGGAAGTGCTCAAGCGTGTGGAGGGCGACATCCGCGGCCGGCTCGTCGTCTTCTTCCCTGGTCACTACGAGCAGAGCAACTACCGCCTCCTCGACGCGCGCGACGGCTGGAACTACCTGGCCGTCCCGATCGCGCTCACGACACCCGGGAGTCCGGCATGAAGGTTCGAGACGTCCTCCAGCGCGATCCCGCAACGCACCCGCTCGTGAACCACGGCCAGGCACGGCTCGACGACCACGCGACCGAACGGGGCGAGCTCGCGACGTTCGTTTGCGAGGGTCAGTTCTCCGACGGGATTCGGCGGATCCTCGAGTCCTATCTCGCCTGCCAGTCGCAGACGAGCCAGAAGGCGGCGTGGGTGAGCGGCTTCTACGGGAGCGGGAAATCGCACCTGCTGAAGATGCTCTGTCACCTCTGGGCGGACACGAAGTTCTCCGACGGAGCGACCGCACGAAGCGTCGTCCCCGCGCTTCCCGAGGATCTGCGCAGCCTCTTCCGCGAGCTCGACACGGCGGGCCGGCGCGCGGGCGGTCTTCTGGCGGCGGCGGGCTCCCTGCCGAGCGGGTCCACCGATCACGTCCGCCTCACGATCCTCGGCGTCCTTCTCGTCGGCGCTGGCCTGCCCGCGCAGCTCCCGCAGGCGCAGTTCTCCCTGTGGCTGCACGAGCAGGGCTGGTTCGACCGCGTGAAGGGCGAGGTCGAGAAGGCCGGGAAGTCCTGGGGGGCCGAGCTGAACAACCTGTACGTGAGCGGCCTGATCGCACGCGCGCTCCTGGCCTGCGACGCGAACTTCGCCGGCTCCGAGGCCGAGGCGCGCGCTGTGCTGAAGGCGCAGTTTCCGCCGCGCACGAGCGACATCACGACGGCCGAGTTCCTGGCGACGGCGAAGCGGGCGCTCGCGCTCGCGGGCCGTGACGGACGCATCCCGTGCACGCTCCTCGTTCTCGACGAGGTCCAGCAGTACATCGGCACGTCCGCCGATCGTTCGACGCTGGTCACGGAGGTGGTCGAGGCGCTCTCGAAGCAGTTCGACAGCGATGTGCTCGTAGTCGGCGCCGGGCAGAGTGCCCTCACCGAAGTGCCGCTGCTCCACAAGCTGATGGACCGGTTCACGATCCGGGTTCCGCTCTCGGATACGGATGTCGAGACCGTCACGCGCAAGGTGCTGCTCCAGAAGAATCCGAGCGCGGTCGCCAACGTGCGGAAGCTCCTCGACGACCACGGAGGCGAGGTCTCGCGCCAGCTCCAGGGAACGCGCGTTGCCGAGACCCCCCGCGACCGAACGATCGCGGCGGACGACTACCCGCTCCTTCCGGTTCGCCGGCGCTTCTGGGAGCACTGCTTCCGCCAGGTGGATGCGGCGGGCACCCAGAGCCAGCTCCGCTCGCAGCTTCGCATCATCCACGATGCGGTCGCGAAGCTCTCCGACCGTGCGCTCGGCGCGATCGTGCCGGCCGACGAGCTCTTCGACGCGCTGGCCCCCGAGATGGTCAATACGGGGGTCCTGCTGCGCGAGATCAACGAGCGGATTCTCGGGCTCGCGAAGGACGGCAGCGCCGCGGGCCAGCTCACGCGCCGGATCTGCGGGCTCGTCTTCTTGATCGGCCGGCTCCCGCGGGAGGGCGCCGCGGACATCGGCGTCCACGCGACGAAGGAGCACATCGCGGACCTCCTGGTCGACGATCTCACCGCTGACAACGGCAAGCTGCGGAGCGCGATCGGCGATGCGCTGCAGCAGCTCGTCTCCGACGGCGTTCTCATGCAGATCGGTGACGAGGTGCGCCTCCAGACCCGCGAAGGAGCGGAGTGGGACCGCGAGTTCCGCAATCGCCAGACCCGTCTCGTGAACGATCCGACCGAGCTCCACGTGCGCCGCGACCAGGTGCTCCACGCAGAGGTCGATCGCATCGTCCGCGGCGTGAAGCTCGTGCACGGCGCAGCGAAGGTCCCCCGATCCTTCGCGGTCTCGCGGGACGCGACGCCGCCGCCCCCGAACGGAGAGGCGATCCCCCTCTGGGCTCGAGACGAATGGTCTACGAGCCCGAAGGAGGTGCTCGACGAGGCGCGGAAGGCGGGCACCGAGAGCCCGATCGTGGTGGCCTTGCTCCCCCGGCAGTCCGCGCAGGAGCTGCACGGCGCGATCGCCGAGGCGGATGCCGCGCAGCAGACCCTCGAGGCCAAGGGGTCCGTAACAACCGATGCGGGCGCCGATGCGCGGCGCAGCATGGAAGGCCGCCGGGACGCCGCCGTGCGGCGCCGCGACGAGATCGTCCGTCAGGTCGTCGCGAACGCGAAGGTCTACCTCGGCGGGGGAACGGAGCTTCTGCAGCTCGGGTTCGACGAGAAACTTCGCGAGGGCGCAAGCGCCGCGCTGGCGCGCCTCTTCCCGCGCTTCGGCGAGGCCGATGCGCTCGCGGCCGCATGGGAGGCCGCAATCAAGCGCGCGCGCGAGGGCGCGGATCAGCCGCTCCAGCCCGTCGGTCATCAGGGACCCACGGAGCAGCACGCAGTTTGCCAGCAGGTGCTCTCCACCATCGGCGCGGGCAAGACGGGAACGGCGCTGCGCAAGGCCCTGACGACCAGTCCCTATGGCTGGCCGCAGGACGCCATCGACGCGGCGGCGATCGCGCTCCACCGCTCGCAGCACATCGCGGCCACGCTGAACGGCACGCCGGTTGCGCCGGGCCAGCTCGATCAGAGCAAGCTCGCGAAGGCCGAGCTGCGTGTGGAGAAGGTCACGCTCTCGGTCACCGACCGCCTCGCTCTGCGCAAGCTCTTCCAGTCGGCCGGCGTCGCGTGCAAGCCGAACGAGGAAGCGGTCCAGGCGCCGGCATTCATCGCAGAAATGCTCGCGCTCGCTGCGGCCGCGGGTGGCGATCCGCCTCTTCCGAAGCCGCCGGCGACGGCCGAGCTGCTCGACCTCAAGGCGCGCGTCGGGAACGACCTTCTCGCGGGCATCCTCGAACGCCGCGCGGCGCTCGAAGCCCAGATCGCGGAGCGGACCAAAGCGAAGCAGCTCGCGGCCGCGCGCCTTCGCGTCTGGCACAGCGTCGAGCGCATGGCGCGGCATGCGGCGGCGCTCCCGGCCGCGGCGGGGCACGTCGCCGAGGTCGAGGCGGTGCGCGCGCAGCGACTCCTCCTCGCGCCGATCGACCCGGTCGCGCCGCTGCGCGGCGCGCTCGCCGACGCGCTCCGCGTGGCGCTCACGAGCGCACGCGAAGCCCACGAGCGCGCCCATCGCTCGGCGCGAGAGACGCTCGAAGCGAGCGACGACTGGCGTCGCCTCTCGGCGGAGCAGCGGGAGCGCGTGCTCGCGCACGCGGGGCTCGCGGCGCCCGCTTCGCTCGATGTCTCGACCGACGAGGCGCTCCTCGCGGCGCTGGACGCGCTTCCGCTCGCGGCGCGCCAGGCGGCGCCCGACGCCATCGTGGGCCAGCTCGAGCGAGCGCTCGCCCAGGCGGCGCGCGAGCTCGAGCCGGAAGTGCGCGCCATCGCCGTGGAGCGCGCGACGCTCAAGACCGCCGATGAAGTGAAGCGCTGGGCGGCGCGCCAGGAAGAGAAGCTTCTCGAAGCGGTCCGTTCGGGCCCCGTCCGGGTGAGCTGAGGAGCCGGGCATGGGGACGCTCGACCGGAGCTTGCGACGAGAGCTTGAGAAGGCCGTCTCCGAGGCGCGAAGCAGGGCGCACGCGGGCGCGGAGCAGGCGCTCGCGCAGCTCGCGGTCGCCGAGCCCGAGGCGTGGCCGACCCTGAGCGACGAGCAGAAGGCGCTCCGACGTCGCCTGCGCGCACACGCGCGCCAGCTCGGCGATCGGCTCACGGGGGAGCGCGCTCGCTGCGAACGGCTCGCCGCCGAGTGCGCCTACGAGCACTGGCATCGCCTGCTCTTCGCGCGCTTCCTCGCCGAGAACGACCTCCTGATCGAGCCGGAGTCGGGCGTGGCGCTCGCGCTCGCCGAGGTGCAGGAGCTCGCGCGCGAGCGCGGCCGCGACTGGATCTCGCTCGCGAGCGAGTTCGCACAATCGATGCTCCCGCAGATCTTCCGGCGGGACGACCCGGTGCTCGCGGTGGCGCTGCCGCCCGAGGCGCGCCAGGCGCTAGAGCGCATCCTCGGCCAGCTCCCGCGCGAGGTGTTCCTCGCGGACGACAGCCTCGGCTGGGTCTACCAGCACTGGCAGGCCGAGACGAAGCGGGAGGTCAACGAGAGCGAGCGGAAGATCGGCGCCGAGGAGCTGCCGGCGGTGACGCAGCTCTTCACCGAGGACTACATGGTCCTCTTCCTGCTCGAGAACACGCTCGGCGCCTGGTGGGCGAGCCGTCTGCTCGCGGCCCACCCGGAGATCGCCGAGGCTGCCGCGGACGAGGCGGCGCTGCGGGAGGCGACGAGCCCACCGGGCTACGCGTGGACCTACCTGCGCTTCGTGCGCGACGATGGCGGCCGCTGGCGTGCGGCGGCGGGCGACTTTTCGGGCTGGCCGGAGCGCGCTTCCGAGCTGCGCGTGCTCGATCCATGCATGGGGAGCGGTCACTTTCTGGTCTTCGCGCTCCCGATCCTGGCGGCGTTCCGGCGCGCGGAGGAAGGACTCTCGCTCGCGGACGCCGCCTCGGCGGTGCTGCGCGACAACCTCTTCGGCCTCGAGCTCGACGCGCGCTGCACGCAGCTCGCCGCGTTCAACCTCGCGCTCACGGCGTGGCGCATGGGAGGGCAACGCGCGCTGCCGCGCCTCCACCTTGCGTGCTCCGGGCAGGGCGTCCACGCGAAGCGCGAGGAGTGGCTCGCGCTCGCCAGCGACGACACGAAGCTCCGCGCCGGCATGGAGCGCCTGCACCGGCTCTTCACGGACGCGCCGACGCTCGGGAGCCTGATCGATCCCGGCGCGCTCGGCGGGGATCTCGTCGAGGCGAGCTCCGCGGAGCTCGAGGCCCTCCTCGCGCGCGCGCTGGGAGGCGCGAAGCGTGACGAGGATACGCAAGAAATGGCGGTGGTGGCCCAGGGCATCGCGCGCGCCGCCGAGATCCTCGCGAGCCGCTTCACGCTGGTGGCGACGAACGTCCCCTACGTCGGGCGCGGCAAGCAAGAGCTGAGACTGAAGACTTACTGCGAGCGTTCTCACCCGGCGGCGAAGGCAGACCTGGCGACGTGTTTCGTCGAACGCTGTCTCGACTTCTGTACTCCCGGCGGCAGCGCAGCGCTGGTAACGCCGCAGAACTGGCTTTCACAAACCGCGTACAAGAACCTGCGCAAGCGCCTGCTCGAGAGAGATGAGTGGAACGTCGTCGCGTGGATCGGTGAGCACGGTTTCGAGAGTTCTCAGGCAGCCGGTGCATTCACAGCCCTATCTGTGCTGTCGGCGCGGCGCGCCGCAAGCGGTCATGCGTTCGCTGGACTCGATGCGAGCGAACCGGCTGCGCCAGAAGAGAAGAGGATTGTGCTCCTATCGGGAGCGCTTGCCGATGCTGGGCAAGCGGGGCAACTGACGAACCCCGAGTGGAAGGTTGTGCTGCGACAGCTCGACGTGGCACTCCAGCTTTCGCGCCTTGCTCGATCGTTCCAGGGAGTCAAGACGGGCGACGATGAGCGGCTCACACGCCGGATTTGGGAGGTGCCACACGCGACTACTAGGTGGCGGTTCTACCAGGGGTCTGTCGACTCCACGCGACTCTACGGGGGAATGTCTTACCTCGTCGACTGGCAAAGGGATGGAGCGTTGCTTGGTCGACGCCAGGGCGTCGGTGCTTGGGGTCGCCTTGGAGTCATGGTGAGTCAGATGCGGTCTCTACCCGTCTCGCTTTACCTGGGTGAGGTTTTTGACAGCAACGCCTCACCGATCGTCTTCGCCAAAGAGCGCGATCTCGCGCCGCTCTGGTGCTTTTGTTCATCTGAGTCTTACTCGGATGCAGTTCGCGCCGTCGATCGAGCGCTCAAGCCGACCAACGCCAGTCTGGTGCAAGTGCCGTTCGACTCTGGCCATTGGCAGAGGATCGCCGCCGAGAAGTACCCGGACGGTCTCCCGAAGCCGCACTCCGACGACCCGACGCAGTGGCTGTTCTCGGGGCATCCGCGCGGCGCGGAGCGTCCGCTGCAAGTGGCCGCGGCTCGTCTCGTCGGCCACAGCTGGCCGCGGCAGACGGGGTCGAGCTTGCCGGACTGCCCGGCGCTCGAAGCCGACGGGCTCGAGGCGTTCGCCGACGGGGACGGCATCGTCTGCCTTGCGCCGCTGCGCGGCGGGCGGCCGGCCGCGGAGCGCCTGCGCGCGCTCCTCGCCGCCGCGTACGGAGAGGCGTGGTCCCCCGACGCGCTGGCCGAGGCGCTCGCGTGCGAGGGCTCGCCCGGCGTGGATCTCGAAGCGTGGATGCGCGACGAGTTCTTCGCGCAACACTGCGCGCTCTTCCATCAGCGCCCCTTCGTTTGGCAGATCTGGGACGGGGCGTCGAACGGCTTCAGTGCGCTCGTCAACTACCACAGCCTCGCTGCGCCGAACGGGGATGGACGACGAACCTTCGAGAAGCTGATCTACAGCTACCTCGGCGACTGGATCGAGCGACAACGCGACGAGCAGAAGCGCGAGGTAGCGGGCGCCGATGCCCGGCTCGCTTCGGCGGAGCACCTCAAGCGCGAGCTCGAGAAGATCCTGGCCGGCGAGCCGCCCTACGACCTCTTCGTTCGCTGGAAGCCGCTGCACGAGCAACCGATCGGCTGGGAACCCGACCTCGACGACGGCGTGCGCATCAACATCCGTCCGTTCATGACTGCGCGGCCACTCGGCGCGCGAGCGCGCAACGCCTGCATCCTGCGCTCGACTCCCAACATCCGCTGGGACAAGGACCGCGGCAATGAGCCCAGCCGCCCGCGCGAAGACTTCCCCTGGTTCTGGAGCTGGGACGAATCCGACCGCCCCGACTTCGCAGGCGGCGAGCGCTTCGACCGCAAGCGCTGGAACGGCCTCCACTACACGACCGCCGCCAAGCGCGCCGCGCGCGAGCGCAAGAGGCAGGGAGGGACCCGATGACGACCGATTATCCCGGCGCTCGTTGGTGGAAGTTCGATCTCCACACCCACACGCCCGCCTCGCACGACTTCGGCAAGGGCCCTCGGCAGGCCGAGTGCATGCGGACCTCTCCGAGCGAGTGGCTCCTCGCCTTCATGCGCGCCGGCATCGACTGCGTGGCGGTGACGGACCACAACAGCGCGGACTGGATCGACCGGCTGCGCGAAGCGCTCACGGAGCTGGAGAAGCAGCGCCAACCCGACCACCGGACGCTTCACCTCTTCCCTGGCGTCGAGATCACCGCGAGCGGTGGCATTCACGTTCTCGGGGTCTTCGATCCGTCGACAACCGCGGAGAAGGTCCAGCAGTTGATCGGCCGCGCCCGTGTTCAAAGGACGGCACAGCAGGCCGCCTCGGAGCTGTCCCCGCTCGAAGTCGTTCGGGAGATCGGCGATCTCGGCGGCGTTCCGATCCTCGCGCACGCCGATGGGCCGAACGGTGCGTTCTCGTTGAACGGGACGACACTTGGACAGCTTCTCGACGAGCGGCATCTGCTCGCGTGCGAGATCTGTGACTCGACGGCGGCCCGGCCCGCTCTACTCCGGGATGCGCGGCGCCGGTGGGCCGAGGTCCTCGGCTCGGACGCGCATCACCTGGACGGCTCGGCGGGCAAGGCGTTCCCCGGCTCGCACTTCACGTGGATCAAGATGGCCCGGCCCTCGGTCGAGGGCCTGCGGCTCGCGCTCCTCGATGGCAACGAGCTGTCGGTTCGGCGCTCCGACCAAGTGAAACCCGACTTCGACCCCAATCGTCCCCCCGACGACTGGATCGAGTCCGTCGAGATCACGGACGCCAAGGTCATGGGTCGCGGAGCGGCGGAGCGGATCGCCTTCAGCCCGTTCCTGAACGCGCTCGTGGGCGGACGCGGGACGGGGAAGTCGACGGTCGTGCACTTCACACGCGCCGCGCTGCGCCGTTCCGACGAGCTGGAGAAGCTCGACGAGGAGAGCGAGCCCCGCGCCGCGTTCACGAATTTCTTCCGACCCGCTGCGTCGCGCAGCGATGCCGGCGGGCTGACGGAGGGGACCTCGTATCAGCTCGTTTATCGCCATGGCGGAAAGCGCTTCCGGATCATGGGTGGACTCAAGGCGCCCACGCTCATCGAGGAGGACGCCGGAGCGGGCGCGTGGCGCACGGCCGCCTCTCAGGAGATCCGGGAGCGCTTTCCGGTTCGCATCTTCAGTCAGGGCCAGGTCCACGCCCTGGCCGGGCACGCGAGCGCCGCGCTTCTCGAGATCGTCGACGAGAACGCCGGCTTGGGCCCGGCGAAGCATGCGCTCGCCGAGGAGCGCAATCGCTTCATGGCGCTGCGGTCGCGAGCGAGGGAGCTGCGACAGAAGCTCGCCGCAGCGGATCGGATCCGAGCCCAGCTCGAGGACGTGCGACACAAGCTCGCGAAGTTCGAGGCGACCGAGCACGCGGCGATCTTGAAGGAGCATCAGCGCAGGTCCCGCCAGACCCGCGAGATCGAGAGCCAGGTTCACGAAGGCGAGGACATCGCGGCGCGAATCGAGCGTCTGGCGGGCGAGCTCACGCTGAGCGATCCGACGCCCGGTCTCTTCGATTCGGGCGATGCGGTCGACCGGGCCGCGCTGGGCGCGCTCTCGCGATTGCGCGCGGCCGCGGAGGCCGCGCGGGCCGATCTTATCCGAGTGGTCTCGACTTTCCAGGGCGTGCTGACTGAGACATCGGGAATCCGCTCGGAAGGGCTACTGGCGGAGGCGGCGCGCGCTGCGCAGCGTCGGTACCAGGAGCTGGCAGAGAGCCTTCGCGCCGAGGGGGTTTCGGACCCGAGCCAGTTCGGCGCCCTGGTTCAGGACCGCCAGCGCCTCGAAGGCGAGGAGAAGGATCTCATCGCGCTCGAAGCGCGCGCCCAGGAGGTCATCCGAGACGCCGAAGCATCGCTCCAGAAGATGGGCGATCTGCGGCGGGCGATCAGTGGCCGTCGACGCGACTACCTCACCACGGCGCTCGCGAAGAATCTCTTCGTTCAGATCGAGGTCGTCGAGTACGGGCGCGACGCCCTGGCAGCCTCGCTCTCGCTCCGTGACTTGATGGGCGTCAACGACGGTCGTTTCGCGAACGACCTTGCGATCGAAGACGAAGAGACCGGCCTGACTCATGGGTTGTTCGTCGGCCTTCCTCCGGGAGATGCCGCGATCTCCGAGATCGAAGCGCGGATTCGCAGCCTCAAGGAACGTCTGACGGCCTGTTGCGAGGGCGCCGGTGTACAGGGAATCGGGGGGCACCTCGAGAACTTCCTTCAGCGGGAACACGGCAAGCGCCCCGAGCTGTCCGATCGGATTCTCGCATGGTTCCCGGAAGACGTGCTTCGTGTTCAGTACAGCGCGCGCGGCGACGGCAAGAACTTCAAGCCGATCCAGCAAGCGTCTGCCGGGCAGAAGGCCGCTGCGATGCTCGCGTTCTTCCTGGCTCATGGAAGCGAGCCCATCGTCCTCGACCAGCCCGAGGACGACCTCGACAACCACTTGATCTATGAGCTGGTGGTTCAGCAGCTTCGCGACAGCAAGCAGCGACGACAGATCCTCGCGGTGACGCACAACCCTAACATCGTCGTCAACGGTGACGCCGAGCTCGTGCATGCCTTCGACTTCGTGAAGGGCCAGTGCAAGGTTACGATCCGCGGAGCGCTGCAAGAGCAGGCCGTTCGGGACGAGGTGTGCCGCGTGATGGAAGGCGGCCGCCAGGCCTTCCTCCAGCGATATCGCCGCCTCGCGGAGCGCGATGGCGATGCTTGATACGCCGCAGGAACTGCTCGATCGGATCCGCCTGGGCGAGGACAGCCGGCTCGAGCTCAAGGAAGTTCGGTTCTCGGGAGATCGCGTCAGCGCTCCGTCGCGAGGCGATCTCGCGGACGAGCTCGCGGCTCTTGCGAACGGTCGGGGCGGCGTGCTCGTGCTCGGTGTGGACGACCGGACGAAGGACATCCTCGGCATTCCACCGGACCGGCTCGACCTCGTCGCGCAGTTCGTGAGCGAGCTGTGCAACGACTCGATCGAGCCGCCCCTGGTCGCCTTTATCGAGCGCATGCAGCTCCCCGACACGGGGGGGCAGTTGCAGCCGGTCCTCAAGGTGGAAGTCGACCAAAGCCTCTTCGTTCACCGCAGCGCGGGTGGGTACTTCCACCGCGTCGGGATCTCGAAGCGGCCGATGAGGGCGGAGTACCTGACGACGCTCATGCAGCAGCGCAGCCAGACGCGGCTCGTCCGGTTCGACGAGCAGCCGGTGGCGCGCGCCACGCTGGATTCGCTGGCGCCCGAGCTGTGGCAGCGCTTCCGGACGGATCGCAGCGACGATTCGACCGAGGACTTCCTGCGGAAGCTGGGGATGGCCGCGCCGGATCCCGGCGGAGTGATCCGGCCAACCGTTGCGGGAGTCCTTCTCGCGTCGCGCGACCCGCGCGAATGGATGCTCAATGCGTTCGTTCAGGCGGTCGCCTACCGAGGCGAGACGCCATCTGCCGCCGAAGCGCGAGATACCTACCAGCTCGACGCGAAGGACATCTCCGGACCGCTGGACGAACAGATCCTCGAAGGCTGTCGCTTCGTGTATCGCAACATGAAGATCGCCGCGACGAAGGAAATCGGTCGACGCGACATTCCGCAGTACGACATGCAGGCGATCTTCGAAGCCTTGGTGAACGCGGTCGTTCACCGCGACTACTCGGTTCACGGATCGAAGATCCGCCTGCGGATGTTCTCCAACCGCCTTGAGCTTCACTCGCCGGGCGCCATCGCGAACACGATGACGATCGACAGTATTCCGTACCGCCAGGCGGCTCGGAACGAGACGGTGGCGAGCCTATTGGCGAAGTGCCCGGTGCCCGTCGGTCTCGAGTGGATTCAAACCGACCGCCGCACACTGATGGATCGGCGCGGCGAGGGGGTCGGGATCATCCTGAGCCGGAGCCGAGACCTTTCAGGTCGAGATCCCGAGTACCGCCTGATCGACGACGCGGAGCTCCTCCTCACCATCTTTGCCGCGAACGGCGAGGCCGTGGAGGGAGAGGCGCGATGACGGCGCCGTCTCGCACCCGATTCGGTGCGCTGGCGAAGGCGCGCACGCTCGCCGAGGCGATCGAGATGACGCTTCGCGACACGATGCGGACGCCCGATGGGGCAGTGCCGCCCGTCGCGATCTTGTGGACAGATCCCAAGCGCCAGTGGGAAGTCCTCGTTGCGAAGCTCCGGGCGGTGCTCCCGGCGCTCCACACATTCGGCGATTACCAGCCCGAGGCGCGGAGCGGCCCCGCAATTTGGCTGCGCTGCGTCGTCGACGGAGCCGTTTCCACGGCACCGCGGGATCCAGCGCTTGCTCCCATTCTCTATCTGCCGGGAGTGTCGGCCGCTGATCTGCGGGACGCGGCCGCGTGCCCGATCGCGTTTCAGCCCCTCGTCGAGCTGCTCTACCGCGGCTGCCTCTTCTGCCAGCGCAGTGGGCGCGACTGGACGCTGGAGGCCTTCCTCGGTTCGAACGAGGGCTTGGGCCTCGATCTCGCACAGGACGCGCTGACCCGCGATGCCTTGGTGCGCGCGCTGCCGCTGCTCTTCGATGCCCCGCTCGCCGGACTGCGCGATCGCCGGCTCGAGGCCGAGGACTTCGACCGCCTCGCGGTCACAGATGCGCGCCGCGACCTGCTCCGGTGGATGGACAGCGAGGAGGCGTTCCGCGCGGGCGGCGAGGCGAGCCGCTTCCGGTCGTTCTGCGCGGTTGTTCGATCGGAGTTTCAGTTCGATCCCGAAAAGCAGTCCCCGGCGGACGCGGCCGCGGCCCTCGCAGAGGGAAGGGGGCGATGGAATGAGGTGTGGGAGCGCTTCCGCGAAGCACCGCGCCTGTATCCCGGAGTCGGAGAGCTGCTCCGCTCGATCGCGCTTCCGCTGCTCGCGCACGGGGGCGATCGGGACCCCAAGGCGAACGCGGACGGAGAGGCCAAGCTTCGAGGTGAGCTCGCCAAGGCGGCAGGCCTGCCGCAGGGTGATGCCATCGCTCGCGTGCTCGCACTCGACTCCGAGCACAGTGAGCGCCGCGCGTGGGTTTGGGCCGAGCTCGGCGAGAGTCCACTCGCCGTCGCTCTCGAACCATTGGCGAGGCTCGCCCACCGCGCGCAGGAGCCGATCGGCGGGGCGGGACTCGCCGACGCGATCGAGGCGTATACGAGCCGCGGCTGGCAGTGCGATCGCGCAGCGCTCGAGGCTCTTCGCGCGTCGCAGAGACCCGCGGACGTCGATCTGCTCGGTGCAGTCGTGCGAGCGATCTACCTCCCCTGGCTCGAGACGTCCGCGCGGCACTTTCAAGCGCTCATCACCGCGAATGAGGGTGCTGCGCGCTCCGGAGCTGCAGGCACTCCGCCTTCGGCCGGCGAGTGCGTGCTCTTCGCGGATGGCCTCCGCTTCGACGTCGCGGCAGTGGTGGCGGAGCGGCTCTCGTCGCGGGGCTGCCGCGTGAGGTCGGGATCTCGCTTGGCCCCCATTCCCACGGTCACCGCGACGGCGAAGCCTCTCGCAGCGGGGAGTGTCGGGCAGCTCGAAGGCGGCGATGAAGCCGAGACCTTCGAGCCTCGGCTGAAGGAAGGCGGCGCGCCCTGGAATGCGAAACGCCAGCGCGACCTTCTCGAACAGGGTCGAGTCGAGCTGCTCGGCGACGAGTCGCGTCCGCCGGCGCCAGGTGCTGTTGGCGGGTGGGTGGAGACGGGCCAGCTGGACGAGCTCGGCCACAAGCTCGGAGCGCGCCTGGCGTGGGAGGTCGAGCGCGAAGTCGAGCAGCTCGTCGCTCGCGTGGAGGCCCTGCTCGACGCCGGTTGGCTTCGCGTGCGCATCGTGACCGACCACGGCTGGTTGCTCCTTCCGGGTGGGCTCCCCAAGGTGGAGCTGCCGCGGTCGGTCGTGGCATCGCGTTGGGCGCGCTGCGCCTCCGTTCGTGGCGCCTCTCAGCCGTCGCTTTCAACGCTCGGCTGGTACTGGAATCACGAAGCGCGCATCGTCTGCCCGCCGGGTGTTGCTTGCTTCGCGCAGGGCTACGAGTACGCCCACGGCGGGGTGAGCCCGCAGGAGTCGATCGTTCCGGAGCTCGTCGTCGAGCGCGAGCGCGCGGCACGAGCGGCCCGGATCGAGACGATTGCCTGGCGCGGCATGCGATGCCGCGTCCATGTCCAGGCGAATGATCCGTCTCTCCGCGTCGACTTGCGCCTCAACTGGAAGCAGTCGGAAACGAGCATCGCCGCCGCGGTGAAGGAGATCGGAGCTGGGCGCGTGGCGAGCCTGGCCGTGGCGGACGATGCCCACGAGGGCGCTGCCGCGACGATCGTGGTCCTGGATGGCACCGGAGCCGTGCTGGATCGGAAGAACACCACCGTCGGAGATTCCGTATGAGCGTCACCCTGGACGAACTCGACCGCGCTGCGGCGTCGGTCTTCGACGGATATCTCGTCCGCAAGGATCTCGTGCGCAAGTACGCGCGGCAGTATCCAGTGCCTACCTACGTCGTGGAGTTCCTGCTCGGTCGCTACTGCGCCACGACCGATGAGAAGGAGATCGCGGAGGGGCTCGAGATCGTCGAGAAGCAGCTGCGTGATCGCACGGTGCGGACGGGCGAGGAAGAGATCTTCAAGCACCGAGCCCGCGACGCCGGCTCGGTGAAGCTGATCGACATCGTTCGAGCGCGGCTCGATGCAAAGAACGACTGCTACATCGCCGAGCTCCCGAGCCTCTCGCTAAGAGACGTCCGCATCGGCGATGCGCTGGTTCGCGAGAACGATCGGATGCTGACGGATGGGTTCTATGCCGAAGTAACGCTCGCCTATGACCCGCTCATCGCCCAGGAGCAGGGTGGGCGACCGTTTTCGATCGAAGCGCTGCGCCCCATTCAGATGTCGAAGTCCGACGTGCTCGACGCTCTTGCGCGAGGACGCCGGGCGTTCTCGACGCAAGCGTGGATAGAGTTCCTGATCCGCTCCGTTGGGCTCGAGCCGGGCACGCTCTCAGAGCGTGCGAAGCTGGTCGCACTCCTCCGCATGGTTCCGTTCGTCGAGCGTAACTACAACGCGGTGGAGCTTGGGCCGCGCGGCACGGGTAAGAGCCACCTCTATCAGCAGATCTCGCCCTACGCGCACCTCATCTCGGGCGGGAAGGCCACCGTCGCGAAGATGTTCGTGAACAACGCGACCGGGCAGCGCGGGCTTGTGTGCCAGTACGACGTCGTTTGCTTCGACGAGGTGTCCGGCATCTCGTTCGATCAGAAAGACGGCGTCAACATCATGAAGGGCTACATGGCGGCGGGGCAGTTCAGCCGCGGCAAAGAGAACATCCGCGCTGACGGCTGCCTCGTAATGGTCGGGAACTTCGAGGTCGACGTAGAGCAGCAGCAGAAGATCGGACATCTTCTCAGCCCGCTCCCTCCTGAGATGCGAAACGACACGGCGTTCATGGACCGCCTGCATGGCTTCGTGCCGGGATGGGACTTCCCGAAGCTCGGGTCGGAGCAATTCACGGATCACTTCGGGCTCGTGAGCGATTTCCTCAGCGAGTGCTGGAGCAAGCTCCGGTCCTCGGGGAATCGGCTCGCACCGGTGCAGAGCCGGGTGCACCTGGGCGGAGCGCTCTCCGGCCGCGACGTCGAAGCGGTCAACAAGACCGTGAACGGTCTTGTGAAGCTTCTGTTCCCGGACCCGAGCGTCGACATCTCCGACGCAGATCTGGAGTGGATCGTTCGAGCCGCGCTTGAGGTGAGGCGGCGGGTCAAGGAACAGCAGAAGAGGTGCTTCAAGAGCGAATTTCGCAACACGCACTTCAGTTACACGCTCGGCGCGGATGGCGTCGAGCAGTTCGTCTCGACGCCCGAGCTTCACAGCGACGAGGCGATCGAAGGCGATCCCCTACCGCCTGGCCAAGTGTGGGCCGTAAGCCCGGGAACCGGCGAGGCGGGCCCGGGTCTCTATCGCATCGAGGTGACGAGCGGGCCCGGTGGGGGAGTGAAGATCCTCAACCAACCGGCGCCGCCGGGCTTCCGCGAGAGCGTTCGCGTGGGCGAGCAGAACCTCTACGTCCGCTCCAAGGATCTGGTCGGCGACCGCGAACCGCGCGAGCACGAGTTCTCGATCCAGATGCGCCCGATGGACGCGGACAAGAGCGGCACAGGTCTAGGCCTGCCGGTCCTGATCGCCCTATGCGGATCTCTGCTTGGCCGGAACACCCGGGGCGGAACGATCATCGTGGGCCCGCTGAACCTCGGCGGGTCGATCGAGATGCTCCCCAACGCCGTGCGGATCGCGGAGCTGGCGGTTGATAAGCAGCCGCAGACGCTCCTAATGCCTGTAGCTGCCCGCCGGCAGCTGAACGACCTCCCCGATGAGCTCTGGACGCGGGTGAACATCGAGTTCTACAAGGATGCGGCCGACTCCGTGTTCAAGGCTCTAGTGGAGTAGTTCGGATTCACGGGCGAGGCGGAATCGGATGCGATGTTCCCACCGGTTCTCTCTCGGTCACCTCGCCTCGACCGCCAGAGCAGTCGCCATCTCCCTGAATCGACACAACGCACTCGCCAGCCTCATCTGCTCCGGGCTCTTGCACTCCGGCTCGAAGAGGAGCGGGCTCGCGACGACGACCGCGGCGCACTGCGCTCGCGAGGTGGCGACGTTGAGGCGGTTCAGGCTGTAGAGGAATTCCATGCCGCGGGGCGCGAGCTCGGGGCTCGAGGTGGCCATCGAGTAGATCACGACCGGCGCCTGGCGGCCCTGGAACTTGTCGACGGTTCCGACCTCGACGCCCTCGGGCAGGCGTTCAGCCAGGCGCGCGAGATGCGCGTTGTACGGCGTGATGACCAGGATGTGCGCTGGCTCGAGCTGCGTCGCGTTGCCGGCGGCGTCGATCCACTTCGAGCCGCGCGCGAGCATGCGCTCGACGAGGCGGGCGACGACCTCGACCTCTTCGTCCGACGCGCTGCGGTTCCCGTCGTGCGCGACTTCGACCAGGAACAGGCCCGCGCCGTCGATCGGCCCGCCGACGAGCGCCTGCCGCTCGAGGTCGAGCGCGCGCGAGGGTGCGAGCTTCCCCTCGTAGAACGCCTCGGACGTGAACGCGCAGATCTTCGAGCCGAAGCGGCGGGTCTCGGGCAGGAAGATCCCGCGCTCCGGCGGCATCGTCTTCACGTTCGGACCGAGGATGTGCTCGAGCGCGGAGACGGCGATGCCGTCGGGGTGCACGCCCTTCCGCGGCTGGTCGAGTTGCTGGGGGTCGCCGAGCAGCACGAGGCGGTGCGCGGCCTGCGTGACCGCGAGCGCGTTCGCGAGCGACATCTGGCCGGCTTCGTCGATGAAGAGCACGTCGACGGACTTCGCGAACTCTGGGCGCGTCCAGAGCCAGGCGGTGCCGCCGAGGACGTCGATCTCGCCGGACTCGATCAGCGAGAGCGCCTCGCCGTTGTCGTTTGTGAAGTGAACGCTGGATGCGGGCTCGTCCTCCTCTGGATCGTCCTTGTGCGCAAGCCGGACGCGGAGGTTGCGGCCTCCGGCTTCGTGCTCGACCGAGCGCAGAAGGTTCTGGATCACCTTGTGACTCGTTGCGGTGATTCCGACCTTCTTTCCGGCCGCGACGAGGTCGCAGATCATCGTGCCGCCCGTCCACGTCTTGCCGGACCCGGGTGGGCCCTGGATCGCGAGCACAGATCCGGGCAGCTTCGCGACGTCGCGCGAGGTGCTCGTGCGCGCGTAGAGGAACTTGACGGCGAGCGGGTCCCCGTTGCCGGCCGCGACGCCTTCACCGATCGCGAAGAGGGCGTCTTCCATCACGCGCGTGTGGATGTACGTGTGCCGGAAGGCGGCGGTCGGGCGCTCGTCCAGGCGCGAGGGCCCGACCTTTACGTCGATCCACTGGCCGTTGCGGTCAATGCTGACGACCTCGGCCCACTTCTTCTGGTCTTCCTGCAGCTTCAGCTCATCGCCGGGCCGCAGCTCGATCTCCTGCTTCGGGAACGCGAAGCGCAGAACCGCGCTCCGCGCGACGGTCCGGACCTGTGTCACGAAGCGGAGCCCCGCCACTGCCGCCGGCTCGTCGAGCAGCTCCTCTTCGGGCAGATCGCACAGCCGGAAGTACTCCCACCAGCCTGACTTGTCCTCGCGGCGGTGGAAGTCGAGGAGGTACGCGAGCACGCGCCGCTCGGGCTCGTCGCCCTCGAGCAGTCGCGCGCGCAGCGCCTCGACCCGCTTCTGGCGCTCATCGAGCTCCTCGGAGGGCGCACCGTCGCGCGGCACAGGCCTGGGAATGCGCGCGCCCTTCGCCACGAGCTCGTCGCGCAGCCCTTCGAGCCAGTCGCGCAGCCGCATCGTCGAGAGGCAGTCGTCGCGGTTGTAGCCTTCGACGGCCTTCGGCACCGCGGACTCGAGGTCCGCGAAGCGGTCCGTCTCGAGCGCGAGCTCCATTGCCTGCAGGTGGCGGCGCGCGTCCTTCAGATCGACCTCGCGCACGTAGCCATAGAGCGGCTCGAGGTTCTTGATCGAGTAGCGCTCGACGCCGGCGCGCAGGCTCTGCCGGACCGCGGTGTACAAGTCGACGAACGCGCCCGCACGGAGGAGCGCGTCGATCTCGTTCTCGCGTGTCGCGTGGCGGCACATGAGCCGTTTCAGCGCCGAGGGTTCGTACGCGGCGTAGTGGTAGACGTGCGCGCTTGGGTGCGCGGTGCGCTGGCGCCCGATCCAGTCGACGAGCTCCTCGAACGCGCGCTTCTCGGCGGTCAGCGAGTCGGCCCAGATCCCGCGGTAGACGGGCTTCCCGGCCGCGTCGAGCGTGACGACGCCGAACAAGTACTCGCGCCCGCCCGCGCCGATCTCGCCCGCGAACGGCGCGCCTTCGAGATCGAGGAAGACATCGCCCGGGGTTGGCTCCGGCAGCAGGCACAGGCCCTCGTCGGCCACGACCTCGACGAGCTCGAACGATGGGATCTCCTTGCCGCGCGACTCGAGCTGCAGGCGCGCCTGCTCACGCACCTTCTCGTAGCTCTTCGCCGCGCCGTGCTTCGGCTTGAAGCCGAGCGGCAGCGGCAGCTCCGCGAGCGCCTGCAGTGTGTGGACCTCGCGTTCGACGAGTTCGCGCCGCTGCAGCCGCGAGATCCCCGCGACGAGCGAGAGGTGGTCGTCCTGGCGCCGCCGCTCCGCGCATCGGCTCGCCCACGGGCAG
>Ga0187893_10006390_pt1 | contig 20205 bp, 16 predicted proteins | sample MA1701074metaG_FD_139574 | JGI IMG/M metagenome (GOLD analysis project Ga0187893, IMG submission 139574) | White microbial mat communities from a basaltic lava cave in the Kipuka Kanohina Cave System on the Island of Hawaii, USA - MA170107-4 metaG ...
CGCCCATGCCGCTGAACGTGGCCGGGCCGTGGATCAGCGCCGTCTTCGGCGTGCCGTAGGCCCTCTTGTGGATATCGTTGCGCGCGATGTAGGCGCCGATCGCCGTCTTGCCGCCGCCGAGCGACTTGGCCAAGGTCACGATGTCGGGCTTGACGCCGTAGTGTTCGAACGCAAAGAAGCGGCCGGTACGGCCGATACCGCATTGCACCTCGTCGGCCAGCCAGACCACGCCGTACTTGTCGCACAGCGCACGCACGCCCTTCCAGTACGCTTCGCTCGCCTGCACGATGCCCGCGCCGCCCTGTACCGTCTCGACGATGTAGGTGCCGATGGTCGGATCGGTCTTGAAGGCTTCTTCGAGCGAATCGAGATCGCCGAAGCGCACCTGCCGACGATTGGGCAGCAAGGTGAAGCCGGATTGATAGAACTGCGAATCGGTGACCGACAGCGCAGCGCGGGTCTTGCCATGGAACGCATTGGTGGCGAAAGCCACCGTCGTGCGCTTGGGCCCGGCATAGCGCTCGGCGAGCTTGAGCGCCGCCTCGTTGGCGACCGAGCCGCAGTTGGCGAGGAACACCGTCTGCAGGTCGCCGCCGGCGATGCTCGCAAGGTTCGCCGCCAGCGCACCGGCGTACTGCGACATGAAAGCGATCGCGATCTCGTGCCGCTTCTCGTCCTGGAACTTCTTGCGCGCGGCGAGGATGCGCGGGTGGTTGTGGCCGTACGCCACCGAGCCGAACCCGCCGAAGAAGTCGAGGATCGCACGGTCGTTCTGGTCGTAGTAGTACATGCCCTCGGCGCGCCGCACCACGACCTGGTCGAAGCCGAGCAACTTCAGGAAGTGCAGTTGCCCCGGGTTCAAGTGGCGCTCGAACAGGCTGCGCACCTGTTCGACGGACAGCGTCTTCGCGGCTTCGACGCTCAGCAGATCGGGACGGGCGGGCATGGGTGGTTCTCGCGTTACGCGTTGCGGGCGGCAAGGAACTGCCGGTACGCCTCGTTCATCATGTCCTGGTCGCTGAACTTCGGCTTCCAGTCGAGCATGCGCACGGTGGGTTCGATATCGACCACGTAGTCGTGATCGGCGATCTCGAACTGCTCGGGCACGAGGATCGGCAGATCGATGCGATCGAAAAGGCGCAGCAGCAGCTTGGCCGGCGCGGCGATCGTGGGGACGAGGATCGACTTCGAGCCGGCCTGCCGCACCACCTCCGACAGCAGAGTGTGCACGTTCGGCGGATCGACCGAACCGAGATTGAACTCGCCGTTGACCACGCCCTTGTCCGCCGAGGCCACGCCGGCGCTCGCGCAGTCGTACACTGACACCATCTGATAGCGGTTGCGGCCGTTGCCGATGAGCGGAACCGGCAGGCTCAACCGGATCAGGTTGAACAGCAGGCCGAGGATGCCGACGCGGCCCGGCCCGTTGATGAGCCTCGGCCTAAAGATCGACACGCGCAGCCCCTCGGCGCGCTTCTTGATGCAGTAGTCCTCGAGCGCCTTCTTGCTGGCCGAGTACTCGCCGATCGGATCGCGCGGGTGGTCCACCTGCACCGGCGGCGGCGTCTGCAGCGGGCCGTACACCATGTCGGTCGAGAACTGCACGAGCCGGTTGCAGCCGGCGCGCTGCATGGCGTCGATGATGTTGACGGCGCCGTGGTAGTCGACCGAATAGAAGTAGTCGTAGCGCTGCCTGCGCTTGACGATCGGATGCAGCATGCGCGCTGCGAGGTTGTGCACGATGTCGCCGGCGGAGATGGGCACCCTCGATACGTCGTCCGGCTGGGTGATGTCGCAGTGCTGGAACGCGGCCTTCGGATAGATCGGCAGCGTGTCGTCCTTGGCGACGTCGCAGACGAGGACCTGTTCACCTTCGGCCAGCAGACTGCGCGCGGTGTAGCGGCCGACGAATCCGTTGCCTCCGAAGATGATGTGCTTCATACGTTCACGTGCTGTGCGCCGCGCCGGCCTTGCGAGGCGAAGTCGCCGCTGTGAAAGGCGCGGTGCACCGGAGCGAAATGTCCGCCATTGTCACGCCAGCGCCAGGGCTCCGAGCTGCGTCGCGAGTCGCGATGGTTGGACCGAGGCGTGTAAGAGCCCTTGCTACATGTCCGGCCATCACCGGTGTCGGTCTTGCCGAAGGCAAGTCGCGCTGCGTTGCCCGACCGGCGCGCAGCGTGTCCAGCTTCGGCGATCTGCATAGCGCGTTAGTCCGCCAAGCAACACGGGGTTATCCAGCAAGCACGCCCGCCCCAGAACACTTACCTTGGGAGTGCGGTCAGGGCGGCGCATTTCGTACGATCGCCATCGGAGTCTGCAGCGGCTCCCGTGTAGCAGTAAACACTTCGACAGCCCGACGGCGGCGACAAGACACCCAATGAAGCAGGGCGTGAGCCGGCGATGGCATGGATGGCGCACGCCCGAGGGCGTGAAAGCGTGCACGGCACGAATCGAGCGCAGGGACGCACTGCCTTGGTACATCGCGACGCTGCTGTTTGCCGCCGCGATGCTGTTCTACCGGCTCGGCGCGCTTCCGATCAACCTGTGGGACGAATCGCGGCATGTCAACAGCGCGTTCGAGATGATGCGCAACGGGCTGTCGCTCGTCACTACTTTCGACGGCACCCCCGACCATTGGTCCACCAAGCCGCCGTTGCTGATCTGGTTGATGTCGATTTCGATGCACGTGTTCGGAGCCAACGAATGGGCTGCACGGTTGCCATCGGTCTTTGCCGCGCTCGGCACGGTAAGCATCCTCTTCGCCTTCTGCGCGCTTCATCTGCGCAAGCCTTTCGTCGGATTCATCGCGGCGATGGTTCTGCTCGGCGCGCGCGGGTACATGACCGGCGATCACGGCGCACGAACAGCAGACTACGAATCGATGCTGTTGCTGTGGATGACGAGCTACGCTCTGGCTGCCTACTTGTGCTTCCATCGTCCCGAGGCAGAGCGCGACCGTTGGCTGTTGCTGTGCATGCTGGCGATCGGCTTGGGGTTCATGACCAAGACCGTGCAGGCCATGATCTTCCTGCCCGCCATCCTTCTGCACGGCGTGCTGCATCGGCAGCTCGGGGCCTTGCTGCACAAGCGCGCGCTATACGTGCACCTGGCTTGGCTGTCGCTGCTGTGCGCCGGCTACTACGTCGCGCGCGAGCGTCTCGACCCCGGGTACGTCTCTTCGGCGTTGGCGAACGAGCTGATGCGCTACGCCGTGGAAGACGGTGACAACCCGGTTCACGGACCGCTGTGGTACCTGTACGAACGCATCGACCGCTTCTACTGGCTGGTTCCGGGAACGCTGATCGCAGCCTACATGGGTTGGCGCGCAGAAGGCGAGGTCGGGCGCGTGTCCGGGTACGTGGCGCTGCTGTGCGGCTTCTACATCGCGGTCGTATCGCTTTCGGCGACCAAGATCCTGTACTACGTGATACCGGTGTATCCGCTGCTCGCGATCGCCGTCGGGTTGGCGCTGGATGCGCTGCTGCTTCGCTTTGCGGCTCGCTTGAAGCGATATGCACGCGTGGCACCCCTCGCCGTTGCGCTCGTCGCCGGCGCGCTCGTGGCCCGAACCACGATCACCCATGTCGAGCACCTGAACTCGGAACCGATCGAGGCTGACCGAAGCAGCCTGTTCCTGCGCAGCGCTGCGTTCGAGCGCAGCGGAGTGACGCGTTTCGTCTTGCTGCATCCGGGTTTCCGCGCGCCGGCGCGCCTCGGGTACTACGTGGCTCCGACGTTGTTCTACGTGAAGCGCCTCAAGGCGGCCGGTCACCGGATCGTGGTGCAACGACCGTCCGAGCCGATCCCTGCCGGATTCGATGCGATCGTCGCCTGCGAATCGGGTTTGAAAGCGCTCGCCGAGCGTTCGTTGAGGCTCGAGGCCGTCACAACCGGGTTCGGTTGCGGCTTGTATCGCATCGATGCGGAGCACGACGTCGCACCTGCGCATGAAGGATCGAGCTGACGGCCTGACGCTCGGCAAGTCCCAGCGCTTTGAGCGCCGAGGCGGCACTATCAAAGCCTCGTTTGAGCGAGGGAGTCATTGGCTGCGTCCGGCTCGGCGTCTGCCCACAAGAAGTCATAAGCAGCCAACAGCTTCGGGGCCTCGAAGCGCCATTCGAGTTCGTTTTCCACGCGTCGACGACCGAACTCGCCCATTGCCGCACGACGCACTGGGTCATCGAGCAGCTCGACGATCTTGCGCGCCAAATCCCGCGCGTCGTTGCGAGTTGCGTAGAGTGAGGCCTGTTGCGCTGAAAACCGTCCTTCGGTCAGATCGAACTGGACGATCGGTTTCCCGAGCGCCATGTATTCCATGATCTTGTTCATCGTCGATTTATCGTTCATCTCGTTCGCCACGTCGGGGTTTACGCAGACGTCGGCGGTGTTCAGCATATCGAGCAGCTCTGCATCGGGCACGCGCCCGGTGAAAGTCACGTGCTCCGATACGCCAAGTTGCGACGCCAGTTCAGTCATCTCGTCCAGCGCAGTGCCGCCGCCGACCAGCCCGAAGTGAACGTCGGTGCGACCCAGATCTTTCACGATATGACGTGCGGCGCGAAGCAAGTAGTCGATGCCTTCTTGTTCACCCATCACTCCCACGTAGCCCACCAGGTAAGTTCGACCGCGTTTGAGTTCCGGCTTGGCGGGCAGGACTTTCAGCCGATCGAGCTTCGGTCCGCTACGCACGACGAACACGCGCTTGGGGTCCATGCCGCCACGCTCGATGGCAATGCGGCGGTACGACTCGTTGGTCGCAATCGACACATCGGCAGCGCGAAACGTTCGTCGTTCCAGCCATACGATTGCGCGCCAGAAAAGGTCGCGTCGACCGAACTTGGCCTCATAGAGCTCCGGATTGATGTCGTGGTGGTCGAACAGAAACTTGGTGCCCCAGAGTCGCCTGCAAACCATCCCGACGATGAATAGCAGGTCAGGCGGGTTGCACGCGTGGATGACGTCGAAGCCGCGTTCGCGCCGCACCTTGAACGCCAGACGCAAGCTGTGCCAAAGCGCGGCCGAGTACTCCACCAGATAGCCGAGCGCGCCCTTTGCTTCGGTCGGCAAGTCGTAGCGGTAGATGTGAACGCCGTCGACGAGTTGATAGTGCGACTCATAGCCGCTTCCCGTCGGGCAGACGATCGATACGGCGTACCCGTGGCGATGCAGGGTAGTAGCCTCTTGCCATACGCGGCGATCGAATGGAGAAGGGAGGTTCTCGACGAGGATCAGGATCCGACGGGCGCGACGCTGCATGAGTTGCGTAGATCGAACTGAGAATGGTCGTCGAACTGGACAATGATGCGAGTCGCCCACCGGGAGTGCCCCTGTATGCGCCCGAACCAGCGGATCGTGGGTGAGGGCGTTTTCACGTCGAAGCGGCGCGAAATCCAGCCAAGCGGAGGTGACTCACACCCGCTCACGCACTCCACCTCGAACGCGGCACCCGAAAGATCGAGGTCAACGCGCAGCGGACCCTTCGCGACGCGGACGACGCCGTCCCGCAGCTCGACCACACAGTCCTCGGCGAGATGCCAGAACACTTCCACGTCGTGCGGAGACGCGCACTCGATCTCATCGACTACCTCGATCTGCCGTCGCACCTTGTCGAGCACGATCTCGCGTCGGTGAACGACCGGATCTCGAAGGCGCCGGTAGCCGTCATGCGCCCCCCTGAAGCGATCTTTCGTCTCGCCAACGTCGAACTGCTCGCAGTGAGCTTGCGCGTGGCGCAGCCACAGGAAGGCGCCCCCCGATACCGACTGGTCCAGGCGGTCGACGCGCACCGTGTTGTGGGCCGACGTTCCCCTGAAGTAGTCGCGCCAGCGCTGGTGGGTGTGGTACGCAAACGTTCCGGGGTCGATCAGCAACTCTTGTCCGGCAATACTGAGCGTGAACGACAGCGCGTCGGCGTGGCCATGCGCGGCGATCGACAAATACCCGAGTGCGCCGGCGTCGACCAAGAGTCGGATCTCCCGAGGACTGTCGAGGTCGCTGCCGAGCACGAAGTATCCGCCGTCGAAGAACGCCCGGGGCGCCTCCTGCATCCGGCGTGGTCGCTCCTGGCAACGCAGAACCGAGTCGAACCTGCGCTGCGCCGCGTCGCCCAGCAGCCAGCGGGTCTTGTCGTCGAAATCGAGAGCCTTGCGCGCAAAATCAGGGCGCTCGAACAACACGGCGCCGGTTGACAGCAGCGAGCGGTAGAGATGAAAACCGCGCAAGGGCGCGAGCCGCACCATCACGGCATCGTCGGCGTCACCGATCATCGGAACGTTGCCCGCATGGTCCATCACCGCCGCCAGGTACCCCATCATGCGTTCGATCCGCTCCCAGTACGCGTCTGCGAACTCAGCGCCATTGGCGCGCGCGATCAACCCGGCAAGCAGCGCCATATCGACGACTTCGTGCTGGTAGTACACGGCTTGTTCGCGATTCACGCCATCGGAGGTGCTTTGGCACAGAGTCTGGTCCGCAAAGCCCTCCATCGACGTGCGCCGCCAACCTGCGCTTTGCGGCCACAACGGCCAACCCGTGGCACCGACGAGCAATCCCAGGTATTCGCCCAGCAGGTGATTGTTGGCCGACGAGTGCAACGATAGATGACCCGCGATGAAGTGACAGTGCTGGAAGATCGAACGGAGCCATCGCTGGCGAAACGCGAGTCCGTCATCCCCGCGGAACACGGGCGCGTCGTCACCGCCGAGCAAGTGCCAGGCGAAGTACCAGTTCACGAGCCGCAGCCCGAGCTCGAGCGAACTCGTCCAATTGACGCCCTTCGGGTAAGGGCAGGCCTCGAACCATGAATCGAGCAAGGTTCTACAGCCGTGCGCATACCGGGTCTTGCCGCTCAGGTGCCACGCCTGGCTAAGCGTCACCAGTTCGAGATGGCGGTTCGGCTCCCAGAGGTACTTGATATCGCCAACGAGCCGTTCTTCCCGGTAGTCGATGCCCTTGCCTATGCGCATCGGAGCATGTGTTCCGGTCTTCGGATCACGGTTCCAGTGCGGCGGAAAGCCCAGCTCCACCCCTTGCAGCGAAAACACGTCGAAGCGTCCGGCAAGAGTTCGCTCGGCCGCCTCGAGATAGGGATGCGGATCCATCTGGACGGCAAGCGGCTGGCACCACTTTGCTCCGCAGCGACCCGCGGGAGCCGGCGGGGAAGCGAGCCCGCGTCCGCATCGTTCGAGCTGCGCCTGCACTGCGCGTCCCGCGCGGTACATCACCTCCCGCCGGCCCATCGCGCGCAGCCGATTCAGCGTCCACAAGAAGCGCACGCCGACGTACTCAGGCCACGCCGTATTCGCGATGCCAGAGCTCGAGGTTGAGCAGGCACCAGAGCAGTTTCTCGTGGTTCTGCCGGCCAGCGACATGCTCCGACAGCACCTTGTCCAGCGCTTGTCGATGGAAGTACTTGTTCGTGCGCGAGGTTGCTCCAGTGAGATGGTCTCGCAGGTACTCGCGCATCGAACCCCGAAACCACTCGTTGACTGGAACGCGAAACCCGACCTTCGGGCGGTTGAGGACGGTTGCGGGCAACAAACGCTTCATCGCTTCGCGCAGCAGCCACTTGCCTTTGCGCCCCCGCACCCGGAACCGGTCCGGTAACTCTGAAACGAAGCCCGCGAGTTCGTGGTCCATGAAAGGCATGCGCGCCTCGATCGAAGCGGCCATCGTCATTCGATCGCCGCGTTCGAGAAGATTGTCCGGCAACCAGCTGGTTTGATCGAAGTAGAGGATGCGGCGCAGCGCGGAGTTGGCTTCAGGAGTGTCGAAGTGCGTACGGTCCGGCTCGGGCGCTGCGCAGGCTAGCGCCACGAGATGGTCGCGCTCCGAGTTTGTCAGCGCGCCGAACCAGCGCGTCATCCGCTCGCCGAAGTTTTCGAGACCCATGTTCACGATAGCGGTTTTCGCCCGGCGGTAGCGATACGGCAGCGCGGCGATCAGCGGCGCGATCAAACCTTCGCGCACGGGCCGAGGCACCTGCTGATACCGTTTCGCGTAGCGCTCGAACAAGTGCTTAGGATAGCCGCCCAGAAGCTCATCCGAGCCCTCTCCGGTCAGCACCATCTTGACTGATTTGGCTGCCTCGCGCGACAGCAGATAGATCGGAATGTCGGAAGGCTCGGCGACCGGTGCATCGCGAAAGCGCACGAGGGCAGGCAAGTGCTCGATGAGGTGCGCGTGAGACACGACGAGTTCGCTGTGGTCCGTGCCAAACAGCTTGGCGATCGTGCTCGCGTGAACCAGCTCGCTGTAGCGCGACTCTTCGAAGCCGACCGAGAACGTCTTCACCGCATGAGTCGAATGCCGCGACATCAGCGCCACCACGGCCGAGGAATCGATGCCGCCGGAAAGGAAGGCGCCGAACGGCACGTCCGAGATCATGCGGATGCGAACCGATTCCTCCAGCTTGTCGAGAAACGATCCCACCGCGTCTTGCGGCGGCGGGCGCTCGACCCACGGGTCGCGGTCGGGCGGGTTGTAGTAGCGCGTCTCGGTCGTCCGGCCGCGCTCCCATACGGCGTAGGAGCCCGGCATCAACTTGCGAATGCCCTTGAACAACGTCGCCGGCCCCGGAACGTACCGATAAGCCAGATAGTTCCAGATCGCCGCGTGATCGACGTCTAGAGCCAAGCCGGGGAAAGCGAGGATGGCCTTGATCTCCGAGCCGAACAGCAAGGTGTCACCCGTCTCATGAAGATACAGCGGCTTCTTGCCGAAGCGGTCGCGCGCAAGCAGCAAGCGCTGCTTCGATGCATCCCAGATCGCGAACGCGAACATGCCCCGCAGGCGCAGCACGCACTCGTCGCCCCACTGCTCGTAGGCGTGAACGATCGTCTCGGTGTCCGAATTGGTCGCGAAGCGGTGTCCCCGCGCGAATAGCTCCGTGCGCAGCTCCTGGAAGTTGTATATCTCGCCGTTGAAGACGATCTGCACCGATCCATCTTCGTTGCCGAGCGGTTGATGCCCGGTCGACAAGTCGATGATCGACAGGCGTCGATGCGCAAGACCGATACGCCAATCGCCACATCGCGCCTGCAGGAATCCTTCGTCGTCGGGTCCCCGGTGTGAAATCGCGCGAGCCATGTCGGCGAGGCTCTGCGCAAGGATCGGCTCTTCCTTGCGCGTCGCGAAACCAGCGATGCCGCACATCGTCAATGTCCGCAAAGCAGGCTGGAATAGAGACGGCCGAAGTCCGACGCCACTCGCGTTGCCGTGTACCGTTCGAGAATCCGCGCGCGCCCAGCGACCGCCATCTCGGCAAGCAACTGGCGGTCATCATCGAGCCGTCGAATCGCCGCCGCAAGGGCCGCGGAGTCCTTCGCTGAGACGAGAAGGCCATGCACGCCATCCTCGAGGACATCGGGGATGGCGCCTACAGGCGTCGCGACCGGGACGGCTCCGGCCGCCATCGCCTCCAGCAGCGCATAGGGCAGCCCTTCGGCGTAGGTCGGCAGCGTGAACACCTGCGCCGCGCGCAAAACCTCCTCCTTGGCCTCGTCGTACACCGGCCCGGCGAAACGCACTCGATCGCTCAGGTTCATCTCCTTCGCCTTCGCAATCAACCGCGATTCGTCCGGCCCTTGCCCCGCGATCGTGAGGCTCACCTCGCGCCCCTCGGACGCAAGCAGGGCGAGTGCATCGAGCGCTTCGAACAAGCCCTTTTCCGCTGCGAGTCTGCCGACATACGCAAGGCGCAACGGACCGGACGACACGGTTCTCAGCGGTTCGCGCATCAATCTGGCCGGGTCGATACCGTTGGCGACGAGTTCGAACCGGACCGACGGCGCGAACGCCTCGTAGGCGAGAAGCTCCGAGCGGGCAAGCAAGACCACCGCGTCAACGGACTCGAGAACCTTGCGCAGGAGTTCGGTCAGCAAGGCATTGCCCGCGAAGAATTGCTGCGGCAGCGCACCGCCGTGGATCTGATAGACGACCTTGCACCGAAACAGCTTCGCAACGACGAGGAAGAGAAGATCTCGCCAGAAGCTCTTGAGAACCAGCGATGTGTTGATGTGCACCACGTCCGGTCGATGCCGCATCAAGAATGAACCGAAGGCAACGGGCCCAAACAGGAAACGAACCGCGGTGCGCAAGGCAGTGTTCACCGCGCGACCTTCGCTGCCTACCTGGAAATGCAGAAACTTGATCGATTCGCGCAACGCCGAACCGCTCAATTGGCGGATGTGAGTCGATACGCCGCTCACTGCTCGCGTTGAGGGACCCATCAGTACTACGCAAGCATCGAAGCGCTGAGGCAGTTGCTCGCCTCGACCTTCGGCAGTCGAAGTCTTCACGCACTGTTTTGGCTCACCCGTCGGTGCGTTCACCTCGATGCCATACCGGCATGCTGCACGCGACGGGGCCATTTGCTCCTGGTTCCGCATCTTCCGTCACTCGTTTTTCCTGCGGGGTCGATGCTACCCAACATCGACCCGGACGGCTCCTAAGCACCACTGATCCTGAAGTGCGCCGGCGCTGCGTCGGTCGGGCGCAAGCCCGTGGATCGTGCGAGGGTCGCAGAGCCCGTGCGAGCGGGCCTGCCACGCCGTAGCACGAGCCGGATCGTTTGCGGTGGTAACGCCAGGACGATCGCTTGACCGGCGACATCGCGTAATGGCCGGTAAGCAACGCGTTCGAACGGCTCATTCTGCAATCGTCGTCTGCCCAGTTCTCTGCGTTTCGAAGAGCGCGAATCGTCGCAGCAAGAACTGGTAGCCGACACCAGGCGAGATTGCCCGCTTATCGACGCTGAAACGACGACGCAACTCTTCGTCGCGCTCCATCTGCCCAGGGCCAGTGCCCTCGCGCATTGCGCCGCCTGGCCTGTAACGAGGCGGGCACACCGCTGATCCAGTCGCAATTTTCGGCACTCGTGTGACCGGTTACGAACGCGCCGCGCTCCTTACAGGGTGCGCACCGAGCGCCCCGAGACTTTTTCCCGTGAGCCAGGGAGACCTCTAAACCCGACCGCGAGCAGATGACGATGTACACGCGACCCAATGCCTACAGACTAAGATCGACGCCCATGCTCTTCATAGCAGCAGCGCTCGCATCCGCATGCGGCGGTGGCGGGTCGCCGGACCCGGCTTCAACAGATGCTGAAGCGTCGGCATACGCGCTGCGATTCCATCCACGCTACGAGCAGACGCCCGGGCGGGGGCGGTTCGGCTCCCCGCCAAGAACCAGTGAACACGCAGACGACCCTTTACCAGCGCCGTCGGCGGCCCCGCCCCCGCATGCGGAGACACGCTCGCCGCGGGCGGTTGAGGCACGGCCCGAAGCAAACCCGGCACCTCAACCCGCTGTGGAACCACCGCCGGCAATTGGAGTTGCACCGGCACGTACGACAGAGCCACCCGCGCCGGAAGCTGCAAGAGCGCCGGCACCGGCACCTGCGCCGGCGGCTGCAAGAGCGCCCTCACCAGCACCGGCACCGGCACCTGCAATCCCACCCTCGCCAGCACCTGCGCCACCGGCGGCAGTACCGGCCGGTTCGGTTGCGACGCTCGGTGGCGTCAGCGCAGAGTTGCCGTTCTCACAGCTTGACGGCACGGTGCAGGTCTGCAATTGGTACCCCAAACTATCGAGCCTTCGCGACCCGGGTTACAGCAATTGCCCTGGCAGTGTTCTGGGTTCCGAGTTGCGTTTTGGACGCGTGGCCGATCCCAAGAATCCGAATCGCATGGTGTTTCGCCATGCAGTCAAGAGCACCGATCCCCAGACCGCCGGCAACGTTCAGCGCGTCGATGTCGTACCCAGCACCACAGCGAGACTGGAAAAGGACACGGTGTATTGGGCGGCCATGGAAGTGCTCATTCCAGCCAACACCTTCTTCGCGAACGACGCCAGTTCCTTGGCCGTGATCCACATCGGAGCAGCGTGCTGTTCGGGCAACTGGGGCCTGCAGTTGAACCGAGGGAAGTTCACCATCGCGAAGTCATGGGATCTGGGTGCGGGTGCAGGGGAGCAGAACCAGTGGTTCGTTCCGACGGCGCAGCCGAAGCCGGATCAGTGGAACAAGATCATCGTGCAGTGGAAGGCGAACAATACCGGCGCGAACGGTGCATTCCTGCGCGTGTGGATCAACGGTGTGCAGGTGCTCGACGACAAAGGCCCGAACACGGTGCCCGGAGGGGGCGACTATCCCAAATTCGGCTACTACAACTGGTCCTGGGGCACCGGCGGAGGCGACTTCTCGCGACCCGAGCGTGAGGTGTTCTGGCGTTCGTATTACCTGGTCAAGGACGCCGGCTATACGTCGGAACAGGTCACTGCACTGCTTGAATGATAGGCGGCGCGGGCGGCCTCGACATTCGCGACACCGCCGTGCGCCCAAGGTGCTCAGCGAGCATCGGCCTTGGTTTCGACGCTGTCCGTCGCGCCGTCGGCGCACGTTTTGGAGTGATTCATCGCAACACCCGGCTCTCGGTGCTTGCTCGGTTCACGTAGCGCGCGTAAACGGACAGCATCGCCGACGCACTAGCCGAAGCGGTTGCGTAACGCAACACCCACTGGCGCTGCGCGGCGACGACTTCGCGCCGTTCCGTACAGCAGCGCACGACGGCCGCCGCCAACTCAGCTGGATTGCGCGAGGCGACGACCTGCCATGCCATCGGCAAGATGCGCCTCACGTCGGAGTAGTCGGTGCTCGCAACCGGAGTGCCGCAACTCATCGCCTCGAGCACGACGTTCGGAAAGCCTTCGTGGCGCGAGGTCACCAGCAGCACATCGCATGACGCGATCATCTCGAGCACATCGCGACGGTGCCCCACAAACTTGATATACGGCTCGAGGTTGAGCCGCCTTCTTTCAGCGAGCACCAGAGCCTTGTGATCCGACGAGCGACCTTCCGGCAGTTCGTCTCCGACGCAGATCAGCCGCCAATCCGGATCGGCGTCGAGCAAGCACCTGAAGGTTCCAAGCGCGAGCGGGTAGTCCTTCGCGGGCCAGATCGAACCGACCACGCACGCACGTCGCAATTCGTGCCCGGGCCAAATCTCCGATGCGAGCTGCGGCGCGCTTGCCATGCGTCCGTCTATCTCGGCCACGTCGATGCCGTTCCACACCACATGCACATGCTCTGGCGGCGTGCGATGCAAGCGATGCGCGAAGGCCGCTCCCGCGTGCGAGTTGGCGACGACACCGTCCAGCAGACCCGCGGTCAGCCGGTTGGCTACCGCCTGCAGCGCAGACAGCGAGTAGTTGTCGCTGCGCTCCGAGTCGAGCATCGGAATGCCTGTTCCCGCACAAGCGAGCCGTGCGTAGATGCTCCCATCGAAGAGAAAAGCGTGAACGACGTCTGGCCGCCAGCGCGATATATGTCGCCGCAGGCGAAAGAGAACGCCAAGGTCGAGGCGCATCCGCTTGCGATCGATCACCAACTCGATCTGGGTGCCGGCGATCTCGTCGGCGCGCGGCGTATGGGGCGTCAACGCATAGATGGCTACGCCATGCCCGATGCGGGCAAATTGCTTGGCCAGCAGGACAACCTGTCTTTCCGCCCCGCCGAGCCCCAGGCCGCTGATGACGAAAAGAATTCTCATCGGGGGCTCATGCGCGCCCGCGTAACAGGGCAAGCATCCGACGGCGCTGCTGCGGCTTCGAAGTCATCGGCGACCATAGGAGCTCTCGCTACCGTGCACCGGACTGCGCACTTGCCATACCTTGTCAAGGCTCGCGCTTGTAGAGGTACACGTGCCGTGCCTGAAACAGCCTGTACAGGGGCAGCAGGAAGGGCAGCGCCCTCGACAGCTTTCCCAGAAGGCGTGGCAGGGATCGATCGTGCGCATCCAGATACTCGCGCGTGATCAGTCGGTAGTCGAACCCGATCTTGGGCCACAAGACCTTGTAGTGCGAGGTCGGAACGTAGCGTAGCCCGTCCACATGGAACATGATGTTCTGCTCAACGGTCTCGTCAACATTCAGGGTCTGCTGAAACTCATTGCGTACGCCCAGCAGAGCCCAAAGCCTGTACCACCATCGATACGTGAGACCGAACCGAACGGCACGTATATGTGGCCTTCGATCAGCTGGTAGCGGGCGGGAATGACGTGCATAGCATGTCCGCCGACCCTGGTGATCCTGTGCAGCTCCCGCCACATCGTGGCTTGATCCTGCACGTGCTCGAAGACCTGATCCGATAACCCGAGATCGAACGCACTGTCGTCGAACGGGAGGCGTAGATTCAGCCGGCTGCCGATCGTGATGAAGGGCGAAGGCGGCTCTCCTTTGTTAAGGCTCAGATCGCCCGCTACGTCGTAGCCGACCGCGTCGTACCCGCGCTCGCGCAGCGCGTGAACCGTGCCTCCCGCACCACAGCCGAAGTCAAGAATCTTTGCCGACGTCGGAATGCATACACCGATTCTCGTCAGCACCTTGTCGAAGTCGCGCATGCGCCGACTCAGCTCGCCAAGCCCATTCCCGCTGAGCGCGCGAAGGACCAGCCCGGTTGCCATCCGAACTTCCCACACCGCAAGACGACATCGCGGTCGGCTCGGCGCTTCAAGCGGGGGCGCGCGATGATCCGAGCGAGCAGTGGATGGCGAGGTGGCATTTGTGCAGGCCGCCCGATTCCCTCGCGGCTTTCAACGCCGGCCCAGCACGGCACTGTCGGGCAAACTGAAACGGCGCAACCCCGAAGTGGGGCGTGACCCGATTGGCGACGCTGCGGGCTGCAACGCCAGCCAGCGTTGATATCCAAAGGCGAGACCGATGCTCGTCCACACAAACAGTTGCTCCACGGCCGGAAACCAATGACCGTTAGCGAAGCCGTAGGCAAGGACACCGAGTAAACCGGCCGCCGAACCGAGGAAGTAGCCTCTCATCGGGGCCGGTATGCGCTCGTCCTCGGCCAATCTGCGAAACAGCCGCCACAGATAGCGCCAGAACAGCACGATGAAGATCACGCCGACGATGCCGAGGTCCATGAGCATCTCGAGATACAGGCTGTGCGGGTGATTGCTGTAGTAGACGCCCGACTTGGCCGCGGCAGACCATTGTGTGGAAAGCATCCCCCGCCCGACAAACGGGCTGTTGAGCACCTCCGGAGCCACCTGGCGCCAGATCCAGATGCGCCCTTGTGTGAGTTTGTCTCGGGCGACGGAACCTGCCAGCTGGGCCTGTACCGACGGGGCATTCGTCAGCCCGAGCAGCAGTCGTTCTCGTATTGCATCCGGCATGCTTGCAAAGCCAGCAGTTGCGAGTGCAAGCACCGCGATGACGAGACCTGGTCTGCGCTGGCGCCACAGATAGAACGCGAGCACGACCAGCAGCCCGAGGAACGATCCGCGCGACATGGTCAGCACGAGACCCGCCACCATGATGCAGATGCTCAGCAATAGTGCGAACCGGGCCAGCCGATGCCGCATACGTTCGCGCATGAAAAGCGCCGGAGCGATGGCTCCCAGAAGCAGGATTCCAGCTTCGTTGTTGTGGCGACCGATCACGGCAAGCAGGTCGCGTACGTTCTGGAGCTGCTGAAGAGTCGCGCCGGTCGCGATGACGACCCCGGCGACAGCGAACGCAAGCAGCACCCCGGATACGACGACGGTTACCGCGAACACCGCTCCTTTGCCATGCTCGACCACGGCGGCTCCGATCAGGCAGGCGATGGCCACCAGCAGCAGTTGCTTCAAGTACGCGCTGATCCAGTACTGGCCCAAGCCGTAGCTCAGCATCTCGTTGGCAGCAAGATAGTGAGCTGATATCTCCGACAGGTGCAGCGAACCGATGCCGGCAGAGATCGTCAGGGGGACCAAGTAGTACCAGATCAACTCTCGCGGCAACGGCACGACGACGAGGCGTCCCCTCGCACGAGCGAAGACCCAATGAGCGATGAAGGAAGCCGTCACCCCCAGCAGCAGGATGTTCTGCACCGTCAAGGGACCGGCAGATGGCACCAGCTTCGAATTGGTGTATGGCACCAGCAGGACCGCAAGCAACAGCCCGCTTCGGTAGTCAACCAGCAGCAGCACCGCAGGCAGCGCAACGCTGAAGAGCAACAGTTGCACCTCCCAACCGACCAGACCGCCCACGGCTCCAGCCAGGAAAGCGATCACCATGACCGCGACGACCGGCGCGAACCCCAATCGAGTCTGACGTGCGGATAGCGGTTCGTGCAGCATCTGATCTACTGAGACTCTGCTTGTCGAGGCAGCAGGTTCACGAGCCCGTGGGCGATGGTCCGCGCACGCAGCGCCGTGCCCCGGATCGAGAGGCCTCTGACCAGCGGACCCAGCGATCGCCAGCCGAGAGGCACCCTGCCGCGCCGTGTCGCCTCCAGCAATGCGACCTCCCACACGAAGGCGAGGGCCTCCGCGAGTGCCTCCGCGCGATACACGCGTGTCGATTGATTCACTTCTCGAACCTGATCGAGCAGACGCCTCACGCAGCGCAGCCAATCCAGCGTCAATCCTGCTGCAGCCGCAGCGCCGATGAACATGATGGATCGCATCAATGCCTCATCGTAGTCCGATGTCGGCATCCCCAGCCGCGCGTGTACCCGTCGTTGCATGCTCAGCGCACCAACCGCTACTTGATCCAGCCGGCTGGACATCATGCCGCCGGGACTGATGCGATAGTTTCCGAGCGCTTCCCGGACCGCAACAACTTCATGCGTTTCGGATACGTCGATGCCCATCGCATAGTCTTCGGCGTACAGAGGGCGGAAACCGTGCGCCGGAATCGCGGAGCGCCGGAGCATGTACTGAACGTTGATTGGATTCAGGAACAGCATCAGCGGAGCGAGAGCGCTGTCCGATGGCAACCACTCGTCGCCTGCGCGAGAGACGACCTTGTCGTTCACGTCGATCCGGTTGACCAGACCTGCGACCAGACCGACCTTGGGCCGTGCGTCGAGCACGCGCAACTGAGCCTCCATGCGGTGCGGCAATGCAACGTCATCCGCGTCCAGCAAGGCGACGCAGTCACCGCGCGACAGTGCGATGCCGGCGTTGCGCGCCCCGCTCGGCCCGACATTGCGTTCGAGGCGAACGACGCGCAGCCGCGGGTCGCCGATATCGACGAGCGCCTCTGTTGATCCATCCGTCGATGCGTCGTCCACCACCAGGACTTCAAGCTCATGCAAGGTCTGGTTCAGCAGGCTGATGACGGCCTTGCGTATATGGGCGCGCGTGTTGTACGTCGGGACCAACACCGAAACGCGAGGTGTGCCGCTAGCAGCCGGCTTGATCTCGCGGTAGGCAGGTGCGGCAAGCAGCGGCAAGGTCACGCCACGGCTCCAGCCACCCGCCGCTTCATGCGTGGCCTCGCGGCATGCGCCGGCAAATCAGCAGCACCCAAACCGCGTGCACCGCGGTCGCGAAAAGCATCGAAGCGACGTATGCCTGCGTCAACCCGGCGCCGCCGCGGGTCGGTATCAGCACAGCCGCCGTCGCAACGAAGGAAGAGGTGTTCGCAATCTCCAGAAGCACGAGGCTGAGCGGCGATGCCCGCGCTACGAGCACGTAGCCGAGCAACCAGGATACGACTCGCAGCACGTTGCCGCTCATCTGCCATGCGAACAGATCGCGCATGGGCAGAAACTCCGGCGTGAAGACGATGCGAATCAGCAGATCGCGTGCGATGTAGAGCACGGCGCCGATCGCGATCACTACTGGAGTGATCACTGCCAGACCCCGCCATAGTTCGCGTCGGAGCTCCTGTGCGCGGCGGATCTCCGCAAAGCGCGGCAGGTAGTACATCGAGAGGATCGTCATGAACACGTTGAGGTACATGTCGGACAGGCGCATGACTCCCTGCACCAAACCCACATCCACCCACCCCGATTGAGCTGCGAGCAGATCGCGCGCCCATATCTGGGATCCCGAGGGCAGCAACGCGAACGCCAATGTCATCGGGAAGAACGACAGGAAGCGTTCCAACTCCTTGCGAGAGAACCCACCGCCCAACGGCCGGCTCGGCATCCAGACGCGCCGACGCCCCCAGAACAACGCGGCAACGACCGAAACGAGCGGCGTGATCGCTGCCGCGGCCAACGCCCCCGCGAGCCCGTAGATCGGCGACAAGACGACGAACAGCAGCAGGGTAAGCAGAATGGTCGAGACGTTGATCAACGTCACCGAACGGAAGTCCTTCGCACCGTTCGCGATCGCGAGCACGAAAGCATGCGCCAAGCCACCGAGATAGAGGCCGCCGAAGAGCACGAGCGCGGGCGCGAGACTCGGATCCTGCAGCAGCGTCGTCGCGAGCCAAGGAGCGGCGATCATCACCGATAGCGACACGACGAGCCCGATTGCCAGCAGCGTGCGCGCCACGGTTCCCACATAGAGGCGAAAGCGACTCGGATCGCCTGCGTACTCGGAGGTCAGCCGCACAGTCGCCGTGTTGGTGCTTCCGGCCGCGAAGCCAAGTATCACGTTCGCCAGATACTGGAACTGGCTGAGCACGCCGATGCCCGCCGGGCCCAGGTACACCGAGGTCACCTTGACGCTCGCAAAGCCGGCCGCCATGGAGATCACCGACTGGATGAGGCCCAGGGAAGCCGCTGCTCGCAGGCCCATATGTGCTTACTCGCATAGCTGAAGACGTGCTGAGCCAACCGGCGTCTGCATGACCTGCTCGTAGGCGCCGATCACCTTGCCGATGCGGTGGTTCTCCTCGCAGTACCGCTGTGAGTGCGCACCGCTGTCTGTCCACAACGCCCGGTCTTCCCGCAGGCGGCGCACCGCGTGCTCCATCTCGTCGAGGTCCTTGACGACGAGCCCCACTCCACGGCCCTCATGCAAGGCGGCTGCATCGAAGAACGAAACGGTCGGTATGCCGCGCGACCAAGCCTGGAGAAACGTATTCGGAAAGCCTTCGCCCAAGGACGTGTTGACGAACACCGAGGCGCCGTCGAACTGTCTTTCGGCTTCGGCGAGCGGCAAGAAGCCGCAGAACTCGATATTGCCGAGTGAAGCGCCTTGGCGGCGGACTTCTTCACCGTATGCCGCGGCATCCGCGTCCGGTCCGCCGACCAGCTTGAACCGGTACTGCGGCAGGCGCCTTGCCAACTCGACGAACACATGCGCTTGCTTGTGCGGCTTGACCGTTGCCGCCCAGAGCACGTCACCGTCGTGCTGCGCGGGCTGGCCGCAATGCAGGTAAGCGCTGCGGATGATTGCCGCCTCACGACCGTAGACCTCGCGACAAAGCTGCTGCTGCCGGCCCGTCTGCACAATCACCTGACTAACGTTGCGAATGCCCCATCGATAGAGAGCACGGTCGCGCGCGTACGCGATGAGCGGTCGCCGGCGGTCGAAGTCCGTATCGTGCGCCCCGGCGAAGATGCTGCGCCTTTGGTGAGCCCTGGCGAACGCGGCCACGAAGCCGGTCAGCGCGCCGGCGGCTCGCTGATAGTAGACATCGGCATCGGCACGCTTCATCGCCGACCAGACGCTTGTCAGGCGCGGATGCAGGAACCGAACCACCGGCAGCCCGGCGTCCGGCGCGTGCATTGTGAGCAGGCGCACGCCGTGCACTCGATCCCCCTCCTGCTGCCCGTAGTCCATCGAGATCATCGATACGTCGTGGCCCCGGCGCGCCAGTTCTCGTGCGATCAGCGCTTGCTGAAGCTCTGCACCGCCGACAAACCCGAAGCGAGCGTCGCCCGCCAGCACCGGATAGCCGAACGGCGCGACGAAGCAGAGGCGAACGGGCCGATGCAGCTCCCGGCTCATGCCGCCATCCAACGCCGATGCCACATCTGAAACGCGAGCAGCGACCACACGCGCTGCCGAACCGCGACATCACCGGCGCGCAGGCGCTTCAGATAGCCGGACACGAGCCCCGGATCGAACAGTCCTTGGCGGCGGATCTGCACCGGGTTCAGATGCTCGTCAACCAGGCCAGCCAGGTCTTCGGTCAACCACTGCTTCACCGGCACCGCGAAGCCGCGTTTGGGCCGATCGACCAGCCGCCGCGGCACGTACTTGTAGAGGACCTTCTTCAGCAGGTGCTTCGAACCCAATGCTCCGCGTCGCATCTCGAACGGCAGCGAAAAAGCGAACTCGGCGAGCCGGTGATCGATGAGCGGCTCGCGTCCCTCGATGCTCACCGCCATCGTCGCGCGATCGACCTTGGTCAGCACATCGGCCGGCAGGTAGTGGTGCAGGTCCCACAAGCACAGCTTCTCGCCGTCGGCGCCGGCGTAGGCATCGGCGAGCGTGCGGCGCGCTGCGGCGTGCCCGGTCAAGGTCGCGA
>Ga0187893_10006391_pt1 | contig 20204 bp, 9 predicted proteins | sample MA1701074metaG_FD_139574 | JGI IMG/M metagenome (GOLD analysis project Ga0187893, IMG submission 139574) | White microbial mat communities from a basaltic lava cave in the Kipuka Kanohina Cave System on the Island of Hawaii, USA - MA170107-4 metaG ...
CGTGGAATCCTGGAGCTGCTGCTCGAGCGCCAGCTCGAGCCGGAACGGCTGCCCGGCAAGGTAAGGCTCGGCGTAGCGCACGCGGAAGTCCGACCGGCCGCCGCCGCGCGACTGCCAGCCGAGCGCGGCCGCGCGCGCGGTGCCGAGCAGGTTGCCCAGCTCGAGCGTGGCGAGGCCGACCGCGCCGGCGCGGCCCTGCACGCCGACCGCGCCCTCGAAGCGATTGTAGCGCGGCTCGGCGACCCGGTAGGCGAGCGTGCCGCTCTCCCACTGCGGACCGCCCTCGATCCCGAGGAACTCGGCGCGCGAGAACACCTCGAGCTGGGCGAGCCGAGCCGCGGCCGCGCGCGCCGCGGCCGGGTCGTAGGGGCGCCCGGCGAGCGGACCGAGCGCGCGCCCGGCCACGCCCGGGCGCGTCACGCGCAGCCCCTCGATGCGCACACCGCTCACGCGCACGCGCGGCCCGAGGGCGCCCGAGAGCCGCACGTCCACGCGGCCCGAGTCCGGCTCCCAGCCGGTGATCGCGAGCTGCGCCCAGGCGTGCCCGCGCGACTCGGCCGCCGAAAGCTCGCGCTCGATCCAGCCGGCGAGCGCACCCGGGTCCACCGGCTCGCCCGAAGCGAACGGCAGGCGCGCGAGTGTCGCCGAGTCCTCGCGCGGCACCGCGAGCGAGAGCGCGCCCCAGCGGTACCGCGGCCCGCTCACGACCTCGAGCGCGAGCACCTGACCCGCCGTGTCCCAGGCCGCGGCGAGCGAGGCCTCGAGCCAGCCGGCCGCCTGGAGCCGCGCGCTCGCCCGCGCGAGCGCGCGCGCGAGCGCGGCGCTGTCCGCGCTCGCCCGCAGGGCCGGCTCGAAGATCGCCTCGGCCTCGCGCGAGCCGAGCGGCCAGCCGGAAGGCGCGAGCCGGCCCGAGGCCGCCGCCGCTCCGCCGGCCGCGAGTGCGAGCGCCACGCCGAGCGCCGCCGCCGCCGGCCACCGGGTGGCGCTCAAAAGCTCGCGGACGATACCCGGCGGTCGCCCCAGGTCGCTGCAGATGCGCCGCGGAAGGCCCCTGGAGACCCCCGTATCCGCCCCATCCGCGAGCTTCCTGGCAGCACTCATCAGAAGAAGGCCCTCACCTCGGCGCGGCCGGTCACCGTGGCAGGCCGGTCGGGCCGCTCACGCACGCTCGCCTGGAGCCCGAACGTGGTCGTCTCGTGCAGCCGCCAATCGAGCCGCGAGTTGCCCTCCCAGCGCGGGGCGCCGGCCGGATCCGCGCTCGGGAGCAGGCCCTGCGCCGGCGGGCCGCTCGCGAACGCGCGCCGCGCGGCGAGCTCGGCGCGGCCGGTGCGGCCGAGCCCGAACGCGAGGTCGGGGCCCACGCGCAGCGTGCGCGTGACCTCGGCCGCGCCCACGACCCGCGACCAGGTCGCCTCCCCCACGCCGGCGAGCCTCAAGTGCGCGCCCGGCTGCCACACCCAGGTCGCGCCCGCGACCTGGTCCACGAGCGTGCGCGCGTAGCTCGCGCCACCCGCGAACGCCTGGCTCGCGCGCTGCCAGGCCACGCGCGCCTCGGCCTCGGCGGTGGTCGTCGCGCCGGGCCGTGCGCGCCAGCGCACCGAGCCCGTGCGCGCGTCGGTGGTCTGGGCGAAGTTCGTGAACGTGCGGTCGGCGCCCACGCGGCGCTCGGCGCGCAGTCGCAGCCCCGCGGCGCGCGAGGTGGGCGCGAGCTCGGCCTCGAGCCGCTGGGTGATGGTGCCGCGGGCGAGCTCCGGATCCACGAGCGCGAGCCCGGTGGACAGGAACACGTCGGCGAGCCGGCCGCCGCCGCGCCGGCGGGCCTCGTCCTCGAGCGTGAACTCGAGCCGCGAGCCGCGCCACGCCTCGGAGCGGCCGAACGACCACGACGCGCGCGCGCTGGTCACCGTGCGCGCGAAGCGCTCGAGGTCGGGCCGCACCACGAGCACCAAGTCGTGGTCGCCGGTGCCGACGAAGTTCCCGGTCGCATCGTAGGCGCCCCGACCCGGGCCCACGAACGTGAGCACCCGCACGCGCCGGTTCTCCGCCTCGCCGGTGCGCTCGACCTGGAGCGCGCCCGAGAGCCCGGCCTCGCGCCAGTGCGCGCGCAGGCGCGCGCTGGCCAGGTCCTGGCGCACGCGCGCGCCGCTGGATCCGTCGCGCGTGTCGCGCCGGTGCGCCTGGAGCGCCCCGCCGATCGGCGCGCCGGCGGGCGTCTCGAGCTCGGCCCGCCACGTGCGCGTGCGCGTGCGGGTCCCGCTCCGGCCCGCCTCGCGCCGGTCGGCGCGCGTGCCGCCGCCCACCGCCGCCCGCCAGGCGAGCCGCGAGCCCGTGGCGACGTCCAGGTCGAGCGCGCCCACCCGGTCCACGGTGCCGGCCGTGTCGCCCGGTGTCTCGCGGCGGTCGGCCTCGGCGCGGACCGTGGGCGCCCACCAGCTTCCGCGCCAGCGCAGCTCGCCGTTCGCGCGGCTGCGGCCGGCGTGCGGGAATGCGAGGCCCGCGCGCTCGCCCGACGTGTCGAGCCAGCGGCCCTGCGCCTGGAGCGCGCCCGTGGCGCCGCGCGCGCTGACGTCGCGCCGCGTGCCCTCGTAGCCGTCCGGCGTCGCGAGCCGCGACAGCTCGGCGCGCAGCTCGCGGCCCTCGGCCGGACGCCACCAGGCGTGCGCATCGGCGCGCCGCTGGCGCTCCAGGTCGGCACCCGCGGGCAGGCCCCAGTCCTCCTCCGCGAACGGCCGCTCGAGCCGCGAGAACGGCGTGAACCGACGCTCCACCTGGCGGTAACCGCCGCCGGCCCCGACGCGACCGGCGAGGAACGGCAGCCGCCCTTCGCCGGAGACCCCGATCCGCCCCGCGCCACCCAGGTCGTCGGCGCCGTCGCGGGCCGAGAGCGTGTTGCGGTCGAAGCGCGAGAAGGCGCCTTCGGCCTCCACCTGCACGGCGCCGGCCGAGAAGCGGCCACCGAGCGCGGCCAGCTCGTGCGTCTCGGGCGCGGGCAGCAGCCGACCCACTCGCCAGCCGCCCCGGCCTGCGCCCACGTGGCGGTAGATGGCGCGCCCGCCCACGACCGCCGAGTCGCTGTAGTCCCCCCGCCCCTCGCCCACGCGCGCGAAGCGCACCGCGAAGCTCCCCGAGTCGAGTCCCGCGAACGCGTAGTACGTGTCGCCGCCCGTTCGCACGGTGTCGTAGTCGCCCACGCCCGGGGTCACACCCTCGCCGAGCGCGAGCGAGTCACCCGCCTGGGCGAGCGCCACCCGGTCGTCGGCGTCGAGCGCGCCGGCGAGCGGGCGACCCGCGTCGTCGGTCTCGCGCAGGCCGTGCGCGAACCACGACCAGCGGCCGCGGCGCCACTCGCTCGAGGCTGCTGCCAGGTTGCGGCGGAAGCGGACGAGCGAGTACTGGTATTCGACCGTGATGCGCGAGGCCGACGAGATCGGCCGGCGGTTCGAGAACGTGAGCCGGGCGCGCTCGTGGTCGAGCACGTAGTCGGCCGCCTCGCCGCGGGTGAGCCGCGCGCCGTCGAGCGTGACCACCTCGCTGCCCGGAACCACGGTGATGCCGGCGGCGCCGTCGCGATCGGTGAGCGTGTAGGGGCCCTGCCGGCCGTCCACACCCGCGAACTGGACGCGCAGGTACTCGCCCTGCGCGCCGGCGGCCGCGGCGCGCACGGTGAGGTCGCCCGGCTGCCATTCCGCCGATACCCCCTGCACCCGCCGCTCGAGCCGCGCGAACTCGCCGCGCCCCACCTGCACCGGGATGTCGCCGAGCGCGCCGCGCCCCTGCGGCGCGCGCAGCTCCACGAGCACGCGATCGAGCGAGCGCAGGTCCTGGCTCGAGCCGTCGAACCCGAGCGGCGTGTCGCGGTCGCTCAGGACGCCGGTGAGCTCCACGCCCGGGGCGACGCGGCCGCTCAACGACAGGTCGAGTGACTGCCGGAGCGCGGCGTCCTGCGAGGAGCCGAAGTCCACCGCGATGGTCTTGTTCCCGCTCACGCCGAGCGCGGCACCCTCGGACACGCCGCCCACGTCGCGCGCCGTGGCCGGCCGCGGCGTGGCGGCGAGCGGCGCGGCGCGCGCGCTCTCCGGCGGCGCGGCCGGCGGGCGAGCCGGCGCGTACACCCGGCGCGCGTACTCGAGCGGCGGCGGGGCCACGAGCCCGCACACGCGCGCCCACAGCGTCTCGCCGGGCGCGAGCGAGCGCAGCACGCGCAGGTCGCCGGTGAGCCGGTCGAGACGGTAGTCGCGACCCGCGAGCCAGGGGCCCGAGCGCGTCCACACCGAGTCGCTGCCCGAGCGCAGGAAGCCGCGCGGCAGCCGGAGCACCGCCGCGCCCGGCGTGGGCTCGACCGCGATCACCGCGCACGAGGGGTCGCGCTGCGGCGCCGCCGGCGCCGCCGTGGCGAGACGCGCGGCGAGCAGCAGCAGCACGCCGCACCGAACGGGCGCCGGCACGGCGCGCGGGCGCGGCACGAGTCAGTCCCCCGCGGTCGGCTCGAGCCCGAGCCGGCGCACGCGGCGGGCCCCCGCCTCGGCCACGAGCAGCGTGCCGTCGGGAGCGAATGCGAGCGCGCGCGGCGCCGCGAGCCCGTCGAGGCGCGCGAGCACGCGGCCCTCGGGCGAGAGCACGAGCAGTCCGCCCGAGCGCTCGCCCGCGACGGCGACGTGGCCCGAGTCGTCCACCGCGAGCGTGAGCCGCGTCTCGGCGCTGCCCGCCCTCCACGCCGGGGTCCAATGCACGGCGAGCACCTGGCCGCCCGCGTCCAGCCACTGCAGCCGGGCGCGGCCGGCGGTCGTGTCGGCAGCGGCGCGGCCGCGCGCGCGGCCGCGCGGCCGCTCCACCGTGACGAGCCCGCCGCGCGGGCCGCAGGCCAGCCCCAGGATCCCCGAGAAGCCGCCGGCGCGCGCCGAGAAGCCGCCCAGCTCGCGCACGAACGTGCCCGCGAAGTCGAACGCGAGCACGCGGTCGCGCTCGGCGTCGGCCACGTAGAGGGCGCCGCCGCGGTCGGAGGCGAGGGCCACCGGGAGCACGCGGCCGAGCCGCGTCTCGAGCTCGGGTGCCACGAGGTCCACGAGCACGCCGAGGAGCCGCAAGTGGTGGTCGTAAGTGACGACGCGCCGATTCTCGAGGTCTAGCACCGCCACGCCGAGCGAGCCGAGCCGGGCGAGCGCCTCGGGGCGGCGGAAGCGTCCCGGCTCGCTCCCGAGCGCGCCGGCCTCATCGAGCGGGAGCCCGGTCGCGCTCCAGCGGCGGAGGCGGTGCTGGGTGGCGTCGCTCGCCCACACCCGGCCGAACGCGTCCGCGAGCACGCCCGCCGGCTCGGCGAGCGGGTCCGGGCCGCCCTCGCCGAACGTCTGCAGGTCGCGGAGCGTGAACGCGAGCGCGGACGCCCCGGCCGCGCCCGTCGAGTCTGGGGCCGGGAGCGGCGCGCCGGGGCCGGCGGAGGCGGGCCCCGCGAGCGCGAGCACGCCGCCGAGGATCCCGCCGAGCGCGCCGGCGAGCCAGCGCGGCGGCGGCGCGAGCCGCGCGCGGGCGGGCGTGGCCACGGGCCGGGCCGAAAGGCCGCTCATGATCCCTCGCTCACGGGGCGACAGGGTTCGAGCCGCTCGCGCGCGAGCCGCGGGCTGGCTCGTCTCACGGTCCGAACCCCGCTCGTCCCGGCTCCCCCACCGCCGATCCGCGGACGACCGACTAGAAATTCGTGGTGAGCGCCGCGCGGAAGCGGCCGGGCTCGGCGAGCCCCGGTTCGAGCTCGAGCCGCCAGCCACTCGGCTCGCCCGGGGCGGGCGTGCGGCCGGCCAGCCGCGCGGCGTGCAGCGCGCTCACGAGCCGGTTCGCGATCGCCAGCCCGAGCGCGGTGTTGGCGCGCAGCCCGGCCCGGTGCGCGAACTTCCGCTGCCCGCCGTAGCGCAGGAACGCGGCCTCGTCGGTCCAGCTCCACGACTGCTCGCCCGAGAGCGAGCGGCGGGCGATGTAGGCGCGGTAGCCGGCCAGGTCGGGATTCGCGGGGTCGCTCAAGTAGATGTTCGCGGCGTCGCGCGTGACCACGAGCAGGTTGTACTCCTCGCTGCTCGCGTAGGCGCCCACGATGCGCCGCATCTCGTCGTCGGCGCGGCGCAGGTCGATGCCGGCCGCGAGCCGCGCCGTGCGCAGGTAGGCCTCGGTCCGCAGCGCCTCCTGGACGCGGAACGCCACGAACGCGCCCCACACCCCGGCCTCCGCGAGCGCGAACACGCGCGCGCTCCCGCGCCGTCCCAGCGTGAGCTGGCCCCAGCCGGGCACGGTGAGCGACTGGAGCAGGATGCGCGCGCGCTCGGGGCCCAGGCCCTCGTTCGACTGCGGCGCCTCGGCGCGCTCGCGCCGTCCGGGCTTCGTCTTCCGCGGCCTGGGCTCGCGCGGCGCTGTGATGCTGCCGGCGGCGAGCGAGAGCCGCGAGATGAGCTCCGCGCCCGGTGCGGCGAGCGCGACCGCGGCCACGGCCGGTTCCGGGGCCGGCGGTGGCTCCGACGCCGGCGGCCCGGCGAGCGCGAGGCCGAGGAGCGGCGCACTCAGCCCGGCGAGGTCCATGGTCAGAAGCTCCGCACCAGCGCCGCGCGCAGTTCGCCGCCCTCGCGACCCGCCCGGCCGCTCAAGCGCAACTCCAGATCGCGGCGGAGCGGCAGGTTGTGGAAGCGGGCGGCGCGCAGCGCGTCGAACGCGGCCACGGCGTGGTTCGCCCACAGCGCGATCTCCAGGTAGCGCGACTGGCGGTAGCGGTCCTGGGCGGAATCGTGCGCGCCGCGGAACGTCTCGTAGGTGCCGAGCGGATCGGCGCCCGCGAAGCCGTGCCGGTACTGCGGGTCGCGCGCGAGCGACTCGTAGAACGCGTCGCGGTCCAGGGCCCACAGCGTGCGCAACTCGTCGGCGTCGTCGCCCGTGGCCGTGGCGTAGCGCTCGAAGCTCCAGTTGGAGGCGGTGTCCGCCGGGTTCCCGATGAGCGCGATCGCGTCCTCGCGCAGCGAGTCGCCGCGCCGGCGCGTGATGGTGCGGCCCGCCCAGCCGAGTGCCTCGGCCGCGAGGAAGAGCCAGCCGCTCCCCTCGCCCACGTAGAGGTGCCCCGCGCCGGGGAGCGCGCCCGAGAGCGCGAGCGCGAGCCCCTCGAGCTTCCACTCGCGGACCTCGATCGTGCGATAGACCGAATCCTCCGACGGGCCCCACTCGCGCTCGATGGCGCGCTGCGCGAGCCACAGGCCCGGTACCTCGGCCGCGCCGCGCCGGTGGAGCGGGGCCGGCTCGTCCGCCGCCGCGGCCGGCGACGCGAGCAGCGCCGGCGCGAGCGGTGAGGTGAACTCACCCGCCACGGCGGGCGAGCCGCCCAGCGCCAGTCCCAGGACCCCTGCCAGCAGCGCGAGTCTCATCGCAGGATCCCCAACGGGACGCTCGCGCCGTGCGTGCCCCGCGGTCCAGCGAAGCGCACGTGCGCCACGTAGAGCCCCGCCGGCACCCCCGACGGATCCCACGTCTCGACATTGTCCGCGCGGCGGCCGGCGCGCGTCCAACGCGCCACCTCGTGCCCGGACGTGTCGAGCACGCGGAACTCGACCGTGGCGTCCTCGGTGAGCTGGTAGGCGATGTTCACCGGCTTGCGGCGCGCCGGGTTCGGGTAGGCCTTGAGCGAGCCGGCCACGAGCGGTCCCGCGCCCGGCGGGCCCGGCGCGCTGGTCGAGCCGGGATGGAGCGCGGCGAGCCGTCCCGGGCCCCCGCCGGGCATCCGCCACGGGCTCGCGGCCGGAGCGAGCGAGCCCGGCACGCTGTAGGCGTAGAGTCGCCCGAAGCGGTCGGGCGCGACGACCTCGAGCGTGCCGTCGGCTTCCAGGTCGGTGGCCAGCAGCGCGCCCGCGGCGCCGACTCCGGTCGCGAGCGGCCAGCCCCGCGGGGTGCCGCCGCGGCCGTCGAAGGCGGCGAGCACGCCGCTCGCGTTGAGCGCCACGAGCTCGGGGAGACCGTCGCCCGAGAGGTCGAGCGCGAGCGGCGGCGAGGAGGTGCGGAAACCCTCGTTCGAGCCGCGCCGCGGCCAGCCGGGCGAGGGCCGGCCGCTGCGATTGATGAACGCGAGCTGCGAGCGCAGGCCCTGGACGATCACCTCGGGGAAGCCGTCACCGTCGGGATCACCGGCGCCGAGCCCGGCCACGATCGTGTCGCCGAAGCTCGCCCCCCAGCCGGAGAGGAGCGCCGGGGAGTCGCCGCAGTAGGCCCACAGCCGGTCGGCGTGCTGGACGACGAGCGTGGGTGTGCCCGGGGCGCCGCACTCCTCGGCGGCGTTCACGCCCGTGCCGCCCAGGCGAAGCCACAGCAGGCTCGGCGCGAAGCCGTCGCCGCCCGGGCGCGCGCGCCAGCCGGGCAGTTGTGCGAGCCCCGGGAACCCGAGCACCGCCACCGTGCCGAGCTCGTTCGCCGCCGCCACGAGCCCGCTCCCGGGCGCGGGCGGGAACGAGATGACGGGCGACCAGAGCGCCAGGTGGCCGCGCACCGGCACGCCCTCGAGCGAGCCGCTCGTGGCGACCACGCCGCCGGTCGGATCCACCGCGCGAACGCTGCCGTCGGCGCAGCCCACGAGCACCTGCCAGCCCGCGTCCACGCTGCCGGTGACGAGCGGCGGCGTGGTGGCGGGCGAAGGCAGCGTGACCGGGAAGCCCGGGAGCGACGCCCCGGCCGGGCCGACCGCCCACAGCCGGCCGCCGAGCACATCGCCGGGCCCGGCCCACTCGGTGACCGCGAACACGATGCCGTCGGCAGCGCCCGAGCCGAGCGCGGCCGCCTGGCGGAGCGGCCGGCGGTCGAGCCGCGCGAAGTCGAGCGTGTCGGCGCCGCCGAGGCCCTTGCCGTCCCAGCGCACGGCGAACAGCGCCGCCGAGTCGCGCACCGCCTCGCGCGCGGCGAGCGAGGTGTCGGTCGCGGTCGTGTCGCCGCCCGCCCACACGATCTCCGGCCGCCCGTCGCGGTCGAGGTCGGCGGCCAGCGGCAGCGGGCCGCCGGGCGGGAAGTTCGCAGCCACCGGCCAGCCCGGCGGCTGCCAGCGCCGCGTCACGCGCACGCGCATGGTGTCGCTCGCGTCGTCCAGGAACTCGATGCGCGCGTGCGGCCGCGTGCCCTGGTTCGGGATCAGGCTCGGGATGGTGGTGTCCGACAGCACCGGCGCCACGCGCGCCTGCCACGGGTCGAACTCGCCGCCGAGCAGGAACGGCGAGCCCAGGTCGCCCAGGTCGTCGAGCCCGTCCGCCTCGAGGAGCTGGAGCCCCAGCCGGCGCGGGTTCGAGTTGAAGCCGAAGTCGGGGTTCGTGCGCAGCGAGGTGAAGAACGGGATGACGCTCTCGTCCACGTGCCAGGCGAGGATGCCCCCGGCCGGGAGCAGCGCGTCGTACTCGTAGCCGTCCGGCTCGCGCGGGCCGAGCACGACGCCCGTGGTGTCGTCCTGGAGCAGCCGAACCGAGTCGGCCGGCGCCAGGTAGCGGTTCTCGAGGATCACGTACTCGTCGCTCGAGAGGTCCACCTTGACGAAGTCGTTCGTGCGCTGGCTCCCGTGCAGGCGGAACTCCGCCGTGTCGAGCGCGCCCGGCCGGCGGAACCGGAGCAGCCCCTCGTCCACGAGGAAGTCGCGCTGGAACGGGTCGAGGCTCGGCGGCAGCAGCCCGACCGCGAAGATGATGCTGTCGCGCCGGCTCACCAGCGAGCCCACCAGGTTGCCGCTGTCCATGAGCGACCAGTAGCCGACCACGGGCAGCGCGGAATTGATGTCGTAGACGTCCCCGAGCCCGAACAGGTTGTGACCGTTCTCGTGCACGTTCACGCCGTTGATCGCGCCGTAGGCGTTGTCCTGGTTGATGGTCTCGGGGATGAACGCGACGCGGTCGATGGGGCGGTCGCGGTTGCTCGAGTCCGGGAAGATGACCCGGTCGGTGTCGTCCACGAACATGGTGAACGAGGGGATGTCGGCCTTGGAGTCCTGGTCGATGTCGCTCTGGAGGTCGCTGCCGGCGTGGATGATGACGAAGCGGTCGTAGCGATCCCACGGGACCCGGTCGCCGAGCGCGATGGACTGCGAGTCGGCGGCGAAGAAGCAGGCGCGCATCATGGTCACGGCGGCGCGGAAGATGCTGCTGCCGAACACCCACGGCCCGAGGTCCGCCATGTCGTTCAGGTGGTAGGCCGAGTCCCGCCCCGCCGGCCACACGTCCACGTCGACCCGCACGCGGCCGTAGGACTGGGCGTCGAAGTAGCGGGAGAGCGCCTCGCCGTGCTTGCGGAAGTAGTCGCGGTTGTGAGGCGGGCGGTCCACCGGGTTCGCGAACGTGTCACCGGGCGCGAGGTTGAAACGGCCGTTGCCGGTGGAGCCGCTGCCGCTCCGGTCGTTGAGGAAGTCCACGCGCAGGAACGCGACGCGCACGGTGTCCACGTGGCTCGCCGCGGCCCGCGTGCCGGCGAACGCCGCCGCGCCCGCCTTCGCCGGCGCGGGCGGCCGCCAGCCGCGGCGCCGCGACGAGGCGAGCGAGGGCCCGACCCGGAACGCGGCGCGATGGAGCTCCTCCTCGTGCGCGAGGAAGGCGCGGCGGCGGTCCATGCGGCGCAGGAGCACGGAGCGGTCGCGTGCGGTGAGCGGGGCCGCCCACGGGGTGAGGCCGTCGCGGGGCCGGGCCGCGCGCGACTCGGGCGGCGCCACGCGGCGCACGACGAGCGGACGCGACTCGGCCGCAGGGGCAGGGGTCGCCGCTGCGGCCGGGAACGACAGGATGAGGGCGAGGCTGGCGAGCAGCCGGCGGGGTTCCACGCGCGTCAGAAGCGATAGCCCAGGGTGAGCTTGTTCACGTTCGGGAGGCCGGAGTCCTTCGCCTGCGGGATGCTGCCGAAGTCGAGCGAGAGACTCTTCCAGCCGAGGCCGAGCCCGTAGCTGAGGCCCTCGAGCTGGCCGAGGGGGTCGTAGTAATAGCCGATGCGGCCGGCGATCTGGTCCGTGTAGCGGAGTTCCAGGCCGCCGTGCAGCTGCCAGAACGCGTCGGTCACGAGCGACTGGTCGAAGTCGCCCGCGAGCAGCACGCGGAAGCCCTCGTTCTCGTAGGCGTCCCACGCGAAGCCGGCCTTGATATTGCGCGAGAGCGGGCTCCGCTCGTCCTCGTTGATGAACGTCACGCTGGGGCCCAGGTTCTGCACGTTGACGCCGAGGTTCAGCCGGGCCGCCGGGATGCGGTAGAGCGCCGCCAGGTCGAGGCCGAACGTGGCGCCCACGCCGGAGAGCGACTGCGGCGCGAGCTGGATGCGGATGTACTTGAGCGCCGCGCCCACGGAGAAGTCCGGCAGCAGCTTGGTGCCGTAGTAGATCGCGGGCGAGACCTCGTTCGAGGTGAAGTCGATGGTGGGGTTGCCGAACGGGTCGGTGCCCTGGCTCGTGCCGTAGGACAGGAACACGAGGCCGACGCCGAACGCGCCCCAGCCGGCGGTGGGCCGCACGTAGCTGAGATAGAAGTAGTTCACGTCCGTGGCCAGCCCCGGCACGAGCTGCGCGTAGGACTGGTCGATCGCGGAACGGGTCACGAACCCGAGCCCGGCGGGATTCCACCAGGTCACGCCGGTCGCGTCCTCGGCGATGGCGACGCCGGTCGCGCCCAGCCCGTTTTGGCGGCCCCCCGGCTGGATGTCGAGCGACCGGCCGGTGCCCTGCGCGAAGGCCGTCGTCGCCAGCGCGAGACCCAGGACGCAGCCCAGGACGGAGGTGGTGGAAAGGCGCATGTTCGATCTCCTCGGGGTGGGGCCCGGCGGGACCGGGCATGCGGCTGGGTCGGCGATACTACACCGGAAGCCCGTGCCCGGTTCCAGTATCCGCGGGCCCGGTTCGGCGGCGGCGATCACCGGCGATGCACCACGAAGCGGCCTTCGGCGGTGGCCCGCTGCCGGGCGCTACTGGTTCCATCGGCCTCCCGGGCGCTCACGTACACCTTGTAGAGGTAGGTGCCCTGGGCGAGCGGCCGGGACTCGTCGTCGAGCCCGTCCCAGGCCAGCTGCGCCTGGCCGACGCCGCCCATCTGGCGCAGGACCCGCACCAGCTTGCCGGCCACCGTGTAGATGCGGACGAGCGTGTTGATCGAGTCGCCGGGCGCGTCCACGACGAACACACCGCCGCTGCCGGGGCCGCCCGAGAGCATCGGGTTCGGGAACAGGAACGTGCGGGTCACGCGCAGCGGCGGCGTGTCCACGACGTTGAACTCGAGCGTCGCCGAGGAGCGGTGCCGCACGGCGTCCAGCCCGGTGGCGAGATTGTCGGCCGCCGAGACGCGCACCGAGTGCGGACCCGGCGCGAGACCCGGGAGCCGGAACGTGGCGGTGCCGGACTGGTGCGAGTCGGCCGCGTAGCGGAACGTCGCGGTGACGTCGGTGCGGCTGGTGGTGTTGCCGTCCACGGTCACGACGATCGAGTTCTGGGGCGCGTGGCCGGTGGTCATGATCCCGTTCTCGTCGAAGAGGTCGATGCGCAGCGTCGCGTCGGGCCGCACGTTCGTCGAGCCGCCCGCGAACGAGAGCGAGATGCGCGGGCCCGTGTCGTCGCCGGGCGGGGCCGAGCCCGCGACCACGTCCACGCGCAGATCGCCCACACCGTCCGTGCGGCCCGAGGCCTCCTGCCCTGCCACGTAGCCGCGGAGGCGGCCCGCGGACCCGGCGCTCGCGTCGAGCGAGACCACGAACCGGCCCTGGAACGTGCCGCCCTGGAGCGTCACGTCGCCGTGGTAGATCGGGCCGGCGCTGAAGACGTACGGGATCGACGCCTGGCACTCGTTCGGGGTGAGATTCGTGGGCGCCGAGTCCTCGATGAGCACGCTCGCCACACCGTCCAGCGGGACGAGCGTGCCGCCGGGGCGGTCGAGCACCCGGCCCGAGAACGACAGGGTCTGGCCGCGCGCGAGCTGCGTCACGGGGGTGCCCTGCGCGTCCGTGATCGAGAGCTCGGACCACAGCCGGGGCAGGTTGAGCTGGGTCGCGGCGTCGCCCATGAGCTGGTACTTCTCGCTGTTCGTGCCCTGCGCCTCCGGCACCGACTTGGCGGCGAGCAGCGCGGCGGAGAGCGGCAGGTGGTACTGCCCCACCGCCGGCAGCTGCACGCCGGCCACGGTCAGGGTGTCGCGCGTGAACAGCGCGTCGTAGATGAGGTTGTTGAGGAAGCTGTTGAGCCCCGAGAGCGCCTGCTCCGTGGCCGAGATCACGCCGATGCAGCCGCCGTTCGTGGACATGAACAGGCGCTCGCCGAGGCTCTGCACGGTCGGGTCGTTGAACTTGCCCACGTCGCACGACGCCGCGACGAGCAGCGGGAGCTTCAGGCCGTTCACGAGAGTGCCGGCGTCGCTGTCCAGGAACGTGCTCTCGTCGGTCATCTTGAACGGGCTGCCGTGCCCTATGAAGTTGAGGATGGCCGCGCCAGCGTTGAGGTCCCTGAAGAGCTGCGAGCGCGCCCCCGGCTTCGTGCCGCCGGGCCCGGTGGGGAACGTGTGCAGGTAGATGTACCCGCGGTCCGTCTCGGGCGGCGTGTGGAGGCGGTTCAGGCGGTCCGTCTGGGACACGTGGCCCCAGCCGATCGGGTCGCAGTCCTGCCCCTGGGCATTGTCGTCGGCCATGAGCAGCACGGTGTTCCGGTACTCGCCGAACGGCGCGCTCCGCTCGTAGGCGAGGATCTTGCGGGTGACCACGTCGAGCGCGCTGGCGACGTCGCCCGCAGGGATGCGCCCGGTGAGGTAGTCGGGCAGCACGGTCACCGGGTCGTCCACGTTCGCCATCCAGTCGTCGGTCGCGTACTGGCGCCGGATCAGGAACTGGCTGTCGAAGTTGTTCTCGAACGAGGGCAGCAGGCAGCCCGGCTGGCCGGGGACGGCGCGGCCGGTGATGTCCTTGAAGTCGAACGAGGCGTCGCCCAGGAACGTCACGTAGAGCGGGCGCCGCGACCAGCCGGCGACCGAGCGGAGGAAGTTCCGGATCGCGCCCGGATCGGTGCGGCCGCCGGAGAACTGGTCGTAGATCGCCGAGACGGGCACCGCCTTCGCCAGATGCGGGGTCGGCCCGCTCATGAGCGGCAGACGCACCCGGCGCCAGGCCACGAGCGACTCGGCGGCGGCCTTGAAGCCGTCGAAGTGGATCACGAGGTAGTCGGCGGCCTGCGTGGCGCTGCGCAGGTTCTCGTCGCTCGTCGAGGGCGCGTCGCTCACCGCGCTCGCCGCGATCACCGCCGAGTTCGAGACGAGGATCGAGTCCGGCACGAGCGCGTAGCGGTGCGACACGGATTGCGTGTCGGCGAACGCGAGCCGGTAGGCGCCGGCGGCACCGCTCGTCATGGCGCCGGTCAGCAGCACGGGGCGGAGCGGCTCGGTGATGTCGAACAGGAACGTGGACGGCGTCTTGACGAACGGCCCGAGGTCGTAGCCGAACCGCCCGCCGCCGGGCGAGGTGCGGAACTCGATGGCATCGCCCGCGGGCCGCAGCTCACGCGCGTAGTAGTACTCGTAGAACGCGAGCCCGCTCCGGTCCAGGAACCCCGGGCAGCCGGGCACGGTGTAGAACGGCACCGAGAGCGCCACCCGGTTGCCGGTGCGCCGCAGGAACACGCCGGTCGTGTCGAACGTGCGCGCGCCGCGCTCCGCGGACCAGAAGCCCTGCCACTGCGCGCGCGGGAACAGGACGCCGTTCCAGTCGAGGTCCAGGCGGTGGTCGTAGCCCGGCCACGTGCAGTTGCGCAGGAACAGGTTGCTCGAGAGCCCCCAGTGGCGCAGCCGGAAGCGCGCCGCCTGGGTGGTGTCCGCGTCGGGCAGGTCGAGCGTGTGCGAGAAGCTCTGCCCGGGCACGAGGCTCCGCCAGAACCACTTCTCCCACGGCAGCGTCGAGCGGATCGCCGAGGCGTCCGGCCAGTATTCGAGGTCCTGCTCCACGTGCAGCCGCCCGGCGACCGTGGGCATCGGCGTCTCGCTCCCATCCGGCGTGACGGCTCGCGTGCCCACCGGGGCCGTGCCGATGCGGAGCCGCGGCGTGGGATAGCTCCCCGCGGTCACGGGCTTCGCGGCCGTCGCCACCGTCAGGTAGTAGTAGTTGAAGCGCTCGTAGGGGTGGTTGACGTAGCTCGTGTCGGGGAAGCCCGGGTCGTAGTCGTTCGCCCAGCCCTCGGGCCCCTGGGCGAAGAAGTAGAACGCGTCGTTGTTGTCGGCGAAGTTCCCGTCCGGCGGGCCGTCCACGGTGGGCGTCGAGGGATCCGGCGGCGTGACGTCCCGCACGATGCCGATCGCCACCTCCCGGTAGTCGCACGAGTCGCAGTAGCTGTTCTCGGGCAGCACCGTGCGGCCCGGCCAGGTGAAGAGCCGCAGGCTGTCGAACGGCGCCGGGTCGGTGGGGTCGAAGAGCTGGAGCCCGCGCAGGCGCGAGAAGTTGACCGCCACGAACCCGGTGCGCTGGACGGCGAGCTTGATCCAGCGCCGGCCCACGTAGCGGCTCGTGTCGGGCGGCGTGGCGAGCGCCGCGTTCGCGGCGAGCGGGACGCCCGCGCGACGCGCGGCCGCAGCGAGCGCGGCCGCGGTGGGTCGCCGCCAGGCCCGGCCCTGCTCGTAGTTGGCGAGGGCCGCGCGATAGACCGGCTCGAAGGGGTCGTCCGGCTCGGCGGGCGGCCCGGGCACGCCGGGGCTGCCCACCGCCAGCTCCACGTCCACACGGCGCGCGAGCGTCAGGCGACGCGCCGCCGGCTCGTAGGCGGCCGGCTCGATGGCGATGCGCGCGACGCGCTGGTTGCGCATCCAGGTCACGTCCAGGAGTCGCGCCGCCGCGGGCCGTGCGTTCCCCGCCGCCCCGTAGGCCTCGGGCCGCCGCTCGACCGCGACCGGCCGGCGCTCCTCGTCGAGCCCGGGATTCGCTGCGAGCGTCACGCCCTCGCGCACGTCCAGCTCGCTCGCGGCGGCGGTGAGCCGCACCTCGCCGAGCGGCGGCACGGCTACGAGCAGCGTGCGCACGGGGATCGCCGGCTCGCCGGGGAGCCCGGTCGGCTGGAAGCCGTCCAGCTCCAGCCGCTCGAGGCCCGCCTCGCTCGCGCTCGCGAGCCAGCGTGGCTCGGGCAGCGTCACGGTGAGGCGCACCGCCCCGGGGGTGGCGGGCGCGAGCCGCACGTGCGCCGCCCCGCCCCGGGTCGCCTGGGCTCCGGCCGGGAGCGGCGCGGCGGCGATCGTGCAGGCGAGCCCGAGCAGCGCGGCACGAAGCCGGGCGGCGGGCCGCGAAGTGCGTCGCGAGGGCTTCAGAGCTTCTCGGCCTCGTCCACGAGCATCACGGGGATGTCGTCCACGACCCGGTAGCGCAGGCGGCACGCCGCGCAGGTGAGCGTGCCGGCGGCGGCATCGTAGGCGAGGTCCCCCTTGCACGCGGGGCAGACGAGGATCGCCAGCAGGTCCGGACTCAACGCCATGGGTTCCTCGCTCGGCCGGGGTGGGGCTCCGTGACCACGGACGGCCTGGACGCCCGGGGACGACATCGGACGGATGCTACCACAGGGGCGGCGGCCGGCAGCCGGGTCAGGCCCGGGATTCGTGGAAGACGCCGTAGCGGCGGAATCGCTCGCCCCGGCGCCGCACCAGCTCCGGTCCCGATACCCCGGAGAGCGCGTCCAGGTTCTCGATGAGCGACTGTCGGAGTGTGGCCTGGGCGCGGGCCGGGTCGCGGTGCGCGCCGCCGAGCGGCTCGGCGAGGACCTCGTCCACGATGCCGAGCGCCTCGAGGTCCGGCGCGGCCAGGCGCAGCGACTCGGCGGCCTTCGCGCCCTGCTTGCCGTCCCGCCACAGGATCGAGGCGCAGCCCTCGGGCGAGATCACCGAGTAGACCGAGTTCTCGAACATGAGCACCCGGTCGGCGACGGCGATCGCGAGCGCGCCGCCCGAGCCGCCCTCGCCGATCACCACGGCCACGATCGGCACCTCGAACGAGGCCATCTCGCGCAGGTTCACGGCGATCGCCTCGGCCTGCCCGCGCTCCTCGGCGCCGAGGCCCGGGTAGGCGCCCGGCGTGTCCACGAGTGTGACCACCGGCACGCGGAAGCGGTCGGCGAGCTGCATGAGCCGGAGCGCCTTGCGGTAGCCCTCGGGGTTCGGCATACCGAATCGGCGCAGCAGGTTCTCCTTCGTGTCGCGGCCCTTCTGCTGGCCGATGACCAGCACCGGCCGGTGCTCGAGCCAGGCGAGGCCGGCCACGATCGCCGGGTCGTCGGCGAAGTGCCGGTCGCCGTGCAGCTCGGTGAAGCCGCTGAAGCAGGTCCGGATGTAGTCGAGCGAATACGGCCGCCGGGGGTGCCGCGCGATCTGCACGCGCTGGTAACGGGTGAGCTGCGCGTAGATCTCGCGCCGCATCGCCTCGGCCTTCTGCTCCAGCTCGACCAGCTCGTGCTCCGCGTCGGGCCCGCGCTCGTCGGCGCGCTCGCGCAGCTCCTGGATGCGCTGCTCCAGCTCCAGCACCGGCTTCTCGAAGTCCAGCCAGACCGTCACGCGTTCCCCCTTCCCCAGCGGACGCGGCAGTTCGGCACCCGGGACTTGAGCCCCGCGATGAGCCCGTCGTGCGCGCGCACCCGGAACCGCCGCGAACGCATCGCCATCCGCGAATGGTCCGGCTTCACGATGTGCAGCACCACCTCGGAGTCGCCCGGGTAGGCCGACAGCACCTCGTCCAGCCCCGCGAGCCGCTCCTCGGACAGCTCCTCGGCGCGCAGCTCGATGTGGAGCACCGTGCGGTGCTCGCGCCGCGCCTCGTCCCACGACCGCACGTCCTGGAGCAGCAGCTTGGCGCCGCGCTCCTCGCGCACCTCCACCCGGCCCGAGGCCACCACGACGGCTTCGGCCACGAGCTGCGCGCGCGACTGCTCGTAGGCTTCCGGGAACAGGGTGCACTCGACGCGCCCGCTCAGGTCCTCGAGCGTGACGAGCGCCATCAGCTTCCCGGCCCGGGTCGTGAGCTGCTTCACCTCGCCCACGACGCCCACCACCCGCACGTCGGCGCCGTCGCCCAGCTCGAGCGCCTGGGCGATGCCGTGCGAGGCGAGCTGCGCGATCTCGGCGCGCAGGTGGTCGAGCGGATGGCCCGAGAAGTAGAACCCGAGCACCTCCTTCTCGTGCGCTCCCTGCTCGCGCGCGCTCCATTCCGGGACCTCCGGCAGCGGCGGGGACACCGCCACCCCGAGCGGGGCGTCCGCGTCGCCGAACAGCGACGACTGGCCGCTCGCGCGCTCGCGGTGGAGCGCCGAGGCGTGCTCGAGCGCGGCGGCCGCGCCGGCGTGGAGCCGCGAGCGCGCGCCGCCGAGCGAGTCGCACGCGCCGGCCGCCACCAGGCTCTCGAGCACGCGCCGGTTCGCCGCGCCCGCGGGCAGCCGGGAGGCGAGGTCGGCCAGGTCGCGGAACGCGCCGCCCGCCTCGCGCGCGCGCACGAGCGCGTCCACCGCGCCGCGGCCCACGTTGCGAACCGCCCCGAGCCCGACACGGATGCGCCCGTCCTCGAGCGTGAACCGCCACTGCGAGCGATCGACGTCGGGGGGCAGCAGCTCGAGCCCGAGCCGCCGGCACTCCTCGACCAGCGTCAGGACGCGGTCGGAGTCGCCCATCTCGCTCGTGAGCGTGGCGGCCATGAACTCGGCCGGGTGGTTGCCCTTGAGCCAGGCGCACTGGTAGGCGACCAGCGCGTACGCGGCCGAATGGGAGTTGTGAACCACCAGCCCATTGGCGACGAAGTTGTGGTCTCGCTCGATCGTGAGATCGAACGTGTCCTCGACGCCGCACGCCCTGATCGCCGCGATCGTGTCCCAGTGGACATCCGAGGCAGCGAGTCGAGCGAGCCGCATCGAGCCGAAGCAGGTCGCCAGGCGTGCGATGGTCGAGCGGCGGAAACCCCGCTGGCGCGAGGATCCCCGACCCGAGAGCGCCCTCCTCGACACCCCCGACCGCGCCTCCAGCTCCGCCCAGGTGAGCCCCGCTCGGATCCGCTCCTCCCGGACCCATTCGCGCACGTCCCCAGGGATCGTGTCTCGACTGCTTCGGTCGCGTCTTGTCGTGGAGACATGGCGCTTCAGGCGAAGCCTGGCTTCCGAACGCCCCACGATGTGAGGCACGACGCGGTCGATGAAGACCTCGAGCGCGTCAGCTCCATGGAGCTGGACCGTGAAGCCCGGCCTCGTCGTCCCCCGGTGCCGGAACCGCTTCGAGCGCACCGTGGACAGGATGCCCATCCGTAGAAGCAGCGATTGGACGTCGCTCGCGAGCTCCCTGGAGGAGGTGGCGTAGTACGGGGCGTGACTCCCCGCGCCGGAGTGGGATCCGTCACCGGTCCAGAGTCGCCCGAGGAAGAGCTCGACACTCGCTTCGTTGAGTGTGAAGACCTCGCCGGGAACCCGCTTCTGGGTCGCCCGCCTGTCGATGATCCCAAGCCGCTTCGCCCAACGGAACGCCCCGGACCGTCGCCCCGGGGCATCCATGACCACCGCCAGGTTGCCCTGAACCGCGGCAAACGCCGCGTCTCCGTCGGGAACCCGCTCCGGGCGACCGAGGTCTGCCACGACCTCCAGACGCCCGTCAGCGCGCGCGCAGATGCGCGAGGTCGTGTCGGGAAACTCGGCCACCGCCTCACGGAAGTCCTCCACCACTTCACGGTCGTCGCCGTGGAAGCACAGCCTCGATGGGTGGCACGTGTTCCCCTCCGCAAGGAGACCGGCCAGCACGATCAGCTCGTGACGCGGCCACGACCGATCGGACGCGGTCGAAGCACGGCGGGCCGCCGCGATCCGATCGCCGACCTCGAGATCGGCGACGCGGGTCCAGCCGTCCAGCGTGCGGAGCGGGTGATTCGCGGTCGCGCGCAGGAGACGGCCTCGTGCCGTCCGCAGCTCGAACACCGGTCTGCGTCCGTTCCAGACGACGTCTTCGACGCGGCGAGGAACCAGCTGCATCCGGTCGTCGAGCGCGTGGATCGTGAACGGGCGACGATGGCGGAAGAGATCCTCGATCGTCGTCCGCTCGCCGGTGAGCGCGTCGTGGATCTCGGTGTCTCCGGTCAGGCATTTGTTGAAGCCGTAGCCGGCGAACTTCTCCATGGTCGTGAAGATGCGGTCCGCCACCCGCTCGGCGATGCGCGAGGTGCGCGCGCAGCCCTCGATGAACTGCTCGCGCTTGCGGGCCATCTCCTCGGCGATCTTCTTGCCC
>Ga0187893_10006392_pt1 | contig 20203 bp, 23 predicted proteins | sample MA1701074metaG_FD_139574 | JGI IMG/M metagenome (GOLD analysis project Ga0187893, IMG submission 139574) | White microbial mat communities from a basaltic lava cave in the Kipuka Kanohina Cave System on the Island of Hawaii, USA - MA170107-4 metaG ...
CGCGCCCCGCTTCGTCTCGATGGTTTGCGCCTTCATTGCGGCCACCTCGCATCGCGGCAGCGCGTCCCGCGCTTCATTGCGACGACTCCAGATCGCGGCAGCGCGTCCCGCGCTTCATTGCGACGACTCCAGATCGCGGCAGCGCGTCCCGCGCTTCATCACCGCCACTCCTGCCCCGGCTTCTCGGCGCCGGGCTGCATCTCCTCCGGATGGAGGCGGTCGGCCATCGGCTGGATCCACCAGCGGTGGTCGTCCTTCCAATCGGGCCAGAGGTTGCGGAGGTGCGGCATCACCTTCTCCGCGAAGAGCTTGGTGGAGTGGCGCGTCTTCCAGTCCGGCATGTTGCCGTTGTGCATCAGACAGAAGAGATGCCCGATCCGCAGCCCCTTGATGCACTCCTCGAGCTGCTGGCGCACCGTGTCCGGGCTGCCCGCGATGACGAAGCGCTCGTCCACGAGCTGCTTCCAGGTGAGGTTCGCCATGAGCTTCTGGGCCTCGAGCCTCAGCTGCGAGAGCGCGCCGTACTTGATCGTGTTCACGGTGCGGTAGCCCGGCGGATCGGCGAAGGGCGGGAAGACGTGCAGGCACCGGTTGAAGAAGTAGAGGCAGTGCTCGGCGTAGAGCTCCTCGGCCTCCGCGTCGGTGTCGGCCACGCAGATGATCTGGGCGAAGGCGGCGCGATAGGGTGAGTCGTCCTTGCCGCGCTTGGCCACCCGGTCCCAGTAGCCCTCGAGCAGCGACTTGCCGCGCACGTAGCCGTAGAACGAGAGGTAGGAGTAGTTGTAGTCGTAGTCGAGGCAGAAGTCCCACGTCTCGATCGAGCCGCCGCCCGGGATGTAGATGGGCGGGTGCGGCTTCTGGATCGGCTTGGGCCAGCAGTTCACCCAGCGGAGCTGGTTGTACTTGCCGTCGAAGGCGAAGGGCTCGTCCTCGGCCCACGCCTTCATGATCATGTCGTGGGCTTCCTTGTACTTGTCGCGGGTCAGCGCCGGGATCTGGCCGTAGCAGAAGTTGGTGTCCATCGGCGTACCGACCGGGAAGCCGGCGACGAGCCGCCCGCCCGAGATCACGTCGAGCATGGCGAACTCCTCGGCCACGCGGATGGGCGGGTTGTAGCCGGCGATCGAGTTGCCGATCACGCAGATGGCCGCCCGCGAGGTGCGGCGGGCCAGGCCGGCCGCGATCAGGTTGGGCGAAGGCATGAGGCCGTAGCCGTTCTGGTGATGCTCGTTGCAGCCGATGCCGTCGAAGCCGAGCGACTCCGCGTACTCGAGCTGGTCCATGTACTGGTGGTAGACGAAGTGGCCCTTCCGCGGGTCGTAGAGCTTGCTGGGGATGTCGACCCAGACCGACCGGTTCTTCTCCCGGAAATCGTCGGGCAGGTACGGCCAGGGCATCAGGTTGAACCAGGTGAATTTCATGGACCCCTCCCTCGATCGCGGTGGTACGCGCGCCCGGAGTGTATAACATATCCGGGTGGACGCCAGGCTCGGCAAGCGGCTGGTGCTGGACGAGCTGTTCGACCTCTCCCTCTACCAGGCTCTGCGCAACGTGGCCCCGAGCGGCCCTCTCCAGACGGTCCTCGATCAGCTCATCCCGATCGAGACGCGCCACTACCAGTTCTGGCAGGAGTTCTTCGGTCAGAAGCTCGCGCGGCTGGACCTGCCCCGGCGCCTGAAGCTCGCGCTGCTGGTGGGAGTGGCCCGGCTCTTCGGAGCCCCCGCCATTCATCTGACCCTCGAGGCGATCGAGGTCTTCGGGGTCCGCAAGTACCTGACGGTCTGGCGGCAATACGAAGGAAGCCCGCTGGGCCAGGCGGTGCGCGAGGTCCTGGAGGACGAGTTCAAGCACGAGGACGCCGTGGTCACCGCGGAGGCCGAGCGCCAGATCAACCCCCAGCGCGTCCGCGACATCTTCCTCGGCCTGAACGACGGCCTCGTGGAGATCCTGGGCGCGGTCAGCGGCTTCTTCGGGGCCTTCGCCAATGCCACGACGGTGCTGATCGCCGGCACCATGGTGGGCGTGGCCGGCGCGCTCTCCATGGGCGCCGGCGCCTACCTCGCGGGCAGCTCCGAGGCGGAGGTGCGCGACACCGAGGCGAGGCGGCGCCGGTTCCTCGGCGAGCCGGAGGCCCCGGTCGAGGGAGGGGACACGCCGCTCGGCTCGGGCGTGCGGGTCGGGGTCAGCTACGTGATCGGCGCGGTGGTGCCGCTGCTGCCAGTGCTCTTCGGGGCGCGCACGCTGCTGCCCTCGCTGCTGGTGGCGGGCGGGGTGATCGTCGTCGTCTCGACGATCCTCGCCTTTCTCTCCGGCATGGACGTGAAGCGGCGCATCCTCATGAACCTGGCGGTCATCGCGGCGGCGGTGGCGATCAGCTACCTCATCGGCCTGCTCGCCAAGTCGGTCTGGGGCATCGACGTGTGACGCAAAGCCTTCTCATGACGCCTCTCCGGATTGCCGCAGCACTTGGTCTCTGACCGCGGTCACGTAGGCGGCCAGGGCGCGGAGGGTCTGTGCCGCCTCCGCTCGCTGGTCGGTGAGACGGGTGACCATCTTCTGGAGGTTCTCCGTTCCCTCGCGAAGCTCCGCGTTCTCACGGACCAGCCTCGCGACCGTCGCGTGAAGCTCGGCCTGCTGCTCCGCGGTCTGAGCCAGCCGGTCGAGCAGGCGCTGCATGTTCTGGAACCAGCGACCGAGCTCCGAGGGGAGGTCCGAGGGCAATGGCTCTCTGCTCCTAAGCAAGAGGTACGCCATCGGCGTGTCCTTGGAAGTTACGGAGTTGCAGCATCGCTCAGGCCAGGATATGTCCAAGGCCTGCCTGACGGGGTGTTCGAGATGGCGCACGAAGAGCGGTGGACCGAGACGGGGTGAGGGGCTTGACTTCCAGCTCCGCGCGCCTAGGATCGGCCCAAGCAGCGCCCCGCGGGAGGGACCAGGACATGGGTGAGATCCTCGGGCTGGGTCTGACGCACTATCCACCACTCATCGGCCGCGACGAGCACATGGCCGATATCCTCCGGACGATCCTGCGCGATCCGGGGATCCCCGAGCGGCTTCGCGATCCCGGAAGCTGGCCCGAGCCGATGCGGCGCGAGTACGGCGACGACGGCGGGACGACATCGGCGGCGGCGCACCGGCACACGCTGGTCCAGCATCTCCGCCGCTTGCGCCGGACCCTCGACGAGTTCCGGCCTGACCTCGTCGTCATCTGGGGCGACGACCAGCACGAGAACTTCGTCGACGACATCATCCCGCCCTTCTGCATCCTGGCCTACGACCAGATCGAGGCGCACCACCGGCAGCGCGACCAGGGCGAGAACGTCTGGGGCGAGGGGCCGGACACCGTCTTCCGCATCAAGGGCCACCGCGAGGCCGGCAAGTACCTGGCCCGGCGGCTCCTCGAGCAAGGCGTGGACATGCCGTACGCCTACAAGCCGCTCCATCACCAGGGGCTCGCGCACGCCTTCCTCAACTCGGTCCTGTTCCTCGACTACGACCGGGTCGGCTTCCCGTATCCGGTGGTCGCCTTCCAGGTCAACTGCTACGGGCGCCGCGTGATCGCCCAGCGCGGCTTCCGCGCCAGTCTCGCGAACCCGCTCGCCGAGGCGGATCTGGATCCGCCCTCGCCCACGCCCAGGCGGTGCATGGAAGTGGGCGCGGCGACCGCGCGGGCGATGCGCGAGAGCCCGTGGCGGGTCGCCCTCGTCGCCTCCTCGAGCTGGTCCCACGCGTTTCTCACCGACAAGAACCACCAGCTCTATCCGGATATCCCGGCCGACCGGCGCCTCTACGAGGCGCTCCGCCGCGCCGACTACGAGACGTGGCGCAGCACGCCGCTCGCGGCCATCGAGGACTCCGGCCAGCAGGAGATGCTCAACTGGTACATGCTGGCCGGCGCGATGGAGGAGCTGGGGCGCAAGCCGGACGAGTGCGAGTTCGTGGAGACCTGGTCGTTCAACTCCAACAAGTGCTTCGCGGTGTTCAAGCCATGACCCAGGCCCCTTGACGTCCCCGGAATCGAGGGGCAGACTGCCTTCCGCGCAGCTCCCGACGCCGTTCGACACCTAGCCGAGGAGGCCGACCGTGATCTACGAATTCCGGACCTACACGCTGAAGCCCCGCAGCCTGGCCGAGGTCGAGAAGCGCTACGGCGAAGCCTACGAGTACCGGAAGAAGTACTCGCCGCTCGCCGCCTTCTGGCATACCGAGGTCGGCCCACTCAACGAGATCATCCACGTGTGGGGGTACAAGGACCTCGCCGAGCGCGCCCGCATCCGGGCCGAGGCGGCCAAGGACCCGAACTGGCCGCCCAAGATCCGGGAGTTCGTGGTCGATCAGGACGTGGAGGTCGTGACACCGTTCCCGTTCATCCCGGAGGTCACGCCGGGGACGATGGGCCCGATCTTCGAGATCCGCCGCTACAGCCTCACCCCCGGCTCATTGCCCGGGGTGATGAAGCGGTGGGAGGGCGCCATCGGCGAGCGGACGAAGCTCTCGCCGGTGGTACTGGCCGGCGGCGTGGAGTTCGGCGGCGCCAACCGGTTCATCCACATCTGGGCCTACAAGAGCATGGACCAGCGGCTGGCGGTGCGGAAGCAGGCGCGCAAGGCCGGCATCTGGCCGCCCCCGGGTGGCGGCGACGAGCTGCTGGCCCAGACCAGCAAGATCGTCATGCCTTCGGCGTTCTCTCCGCTGCAGTAGCGGGGACGCGGTCATGCCGCCGACGAAGCTCGCTCACGTCGTCTTCCAGACGAATCGCAAGCCGGAGATGCAGGAGTGGTACTGCGAGGTGCTGGGCGGCCACGTCATCTGGGAGAACGAGCGTCTCTCCTTCGTGACCTACGACGACGAGCACCACCGCGTCGCCTTCCTGGACTACGGGCCGCTGGCGCCGCGCCAGCGGCCGGCCGGCGGCGGCATGGCCGTGCAGCCCACCGACCAGCCGGGCGTCCATCACGTGGCCTTCACCTTCGCGTCGATGGGCGAGCTGCTCGACAACTATGTCCGGCTGAAGGTGCGGGGGATCCGCCCCTTCCGCAGCATCAACCACGGCCCGACCACCTCCATGTACTACGCCGATCCCGACGGCAACCGCATCGAGCTGCAGATCGACAACTTCCCGACCGCGGCGGAGGGCCAGGCCTGGATGCACTCCCCCGCGTTCGACCGCAACCCGATCGGCGTCGAGTTCGACCCCGACGACCTGGTGCGGAAGTTCCAGGCCGGCATCCCGCTCGCCGAACTCGTGCTCCGCGACTGAGCGGGGTCAGGTCTTACATTCCGACATTCATGACCACGGCCGAGTCTCTCCCGCCCCCCGCGGTCGCCGAGCTGCTCCGCTCGGCGGCCGCGATGATCCAGGCCGAGCTCGCGGCGCTGCCGGCGCCGGTGCTCGCGTGGCATCCGGCCCCCGGCGAATGGTGCGCCAAGGAGGTGCTCGGCCACCTGATCGAGACCGAGAAGCGCGGCTTCGCCGGGCGCATCCGCATCCTCCTGAAGAGCGATCGCCCGCAGCTCGAAGGCTGGGATCAGGAGGCCGTCGCGCGCGCCCGCAAGGATTGCGATCGCGACTGGGCCGGCCTCTGGGACGAGTTCTCCCGGCTGCGCACCGAGAGCGTGCCCCTGGTGGCCGGGCTGCGTCCCGCCGATCTGCCGCGCGGCGGCCAGCATCCCAAGGTGGGCTTCCTGACGGTCGCCGATCTGCTCCACGAGTGGGTCCATCACGACCGCAACCACATCCGCCAGATGCTGGCCAACGTGCAGTCCTTCGCCTGGCCGCACATGGGCAACGCCCAGCGCTTCTCACAACCAGCTCCGTCCTGATCGGTGGTGAGGCCATGAAGAACGGATTCCGCGTCCTCGACAGCGACCTGCACACCATGGAGCCGGACGGTCTCTGGGAGGAGTACCTGGAGGAGCCGTTCAAGAAGTTCGCGCCGCGCTTCACCCGGCTCGCGGAGGGCGCGCCGAACCAGCCGATCATCCGGATCGGCGACGTCGAGATCGCCGAGATGTCGAAGCGCCCGCGCACCGCGGTGGTCGGCAAGAGCCTCCAGGAGCGCGCCTTCGCCCGCCATCCCCACTACGCGGTCGCGCATGCGCGCGGCTACGACGCGGCGACCCATCTCCAGGCCATGGACATCGAGGGCATCGACGTCGCGGTCATCTACGGCACGCGCGGCCGCCAGGTCCTGATGCACGACGACCTCGACCCCCAGGTGGCGGCCGCCCTCGCGCGCGCGCACAACAGCTGGACGCGCGACTTCTGCGCGCGGGACCCGAGCCGGCTCAAGTTCGCCGCGCAGCTGGCCTTCCACGACGTGCCATCCGCGGTGGCCGAGGCGCGGCGTGCGGTGCGCGAGCTGGGGGCCATCGCGGTGATCGGCAACCCGAACCCGATCCACGGCCGCCATGTCCACGACCCCGACCTCGAGCCCTTGTGGGACGCGATCGAGGAGCTCGGCGTGCCGGTGGGCTTCCACCCGACCGGCCAATCCTCGCTCCGGGACGATATCGCCCGCCGGTACCTCGACACGCCGAACGGCCGGGTCATCGGCGTAGCCGGCCGCAACCCGATCGAGCTGATGATGGCCTTCGGGAGCATGGCCGCGGGCGGGGTGCTCGAGCGTCACCCGAACCTCCGCTGCGCCTTCCTCGAAGGCACGTGCGGGTGGCTCCCGTGGTACCTCTGGCGGCTCGACGAGGCCTGGGAGAAGTTCGGGCCGGGCTCGGAGATCCAGATCTCGCAGCTGCCGAGCCAGTACTTCTTCCGCCAGTGCTATATCGCCACCGACGCGGACGAGAAGCCACTCCGCCAGGTGGTGGAGGCGATCGGCGACGACAACATCGTCGTCTCCACCGACTACCCGCACTCGGACGGCCTCTTCCCGGTGGCCATCGAGGAGTTCGTCCGGCTCGAGGGCGTCAGCAACAAGAGCAAGGCCAAGATCCTCTGGGACAACTGCGCCCGCCTGTATGGGGTCAGGTCTTGAATTACGACATTTCTTCGCCGGTCGCCCGGCCACCCCGTGCGGGAATGTCGTAATTCAAGACCTGACCCCTAGCTGGCCGCGAGGGCGTAGGCCTGGTCGATGAGCCGCACCACCCGGAGGCAATCGTGCACGCTGATCGGCGGCGCCGCGCCCCGCTGCCAGGCCTCGAGCGCATCGCGGATCGCCGTGAAGTAACGCGCGAGGTCCTCCGGACAGGGCGTCGTTTCGTCGCCTTGCGCGGTCACGAGCTTCAGCACGCCGTCCTTCAGCGTGAGGATGGCGTCGCGTCCCGCGATCTTCCACTCGCCGTCCGTGCCCACGCGCGGGAACCCGTTGCCGACCTCGACGGTGCCCAGGATGCCGCTGCTCGAGCGCAGCAGCACCGAGGCGTAGTCCTCGACGCGCTGGCCGTGCGCCCGACGGCTGATCTGGGCGCCCGTCACCTGGGCCTCCTCGCCGGTCAGGTACAGGAACAGGTCGAGACCATGCGGGCCCAGGTTGCGCAGGCAGCCACCGCCCGCCTCGGCCGGGTCGAGCATCCACGCGGAGTCCCAGGCCGGGTACCGCGCCGGCGCGGGCCGGTTGACGCGGGCATAGATGTGGGAGATCGGGCCGAAGCGCCCCTCCGCCAGCAGCTGGCGGGCGCGCATGGCGAAGGGCTGGTAGCGCTGAAAGAGCGGGACGGCGGCGAAGCCCTTGAGCTTGGTGGCCTTGTCCGCGACGGACTGCACCTCGTCGGCGCTGATCCCCATGGGCTTCTCCATCAGGAACGGCAGGCCGCGATCGAGCAGGTCGTGCGCGATCCGGGCCATCTGCCGATGACGGCCCAGCGCCAGCACGAAGTCCGGGCGCGTCTCCTTCAGCATCTGGTGGTAGTCGGTGAAGGTCGGCGGGCTCCCGGCCTCCGCGGCGCGCTTCTTCACGAGGCCGGCGTCCCCGTCCTGCACCCCGACCAGCTCGACATCCGGCATCGCGGTCAGATGGCGGAGATAGGCGGCGTCGTGCACGGCATGCCAGTGGCTGACCTCGATGGCGGCAACGCGGATGGTCATGAAAAAGTCCTCCGACCGGGGCGCAAGATGTGGGGGCGGTCCGGGTCGCCGAATAGATGTATGGGGGAGGGAGCCACCGCGAGCCCCATACATGGGGCCCCACCGCGTGCGCGACCAGATGTATGGGGAATTGACGCGATCGCGCGATGGGCGCGATCCTCACGCGCATGATGACCACCACCGAGCTGGACGCGTTCTTCGACAAGGGCTGGAACCGTCACGACGTCGATCTCCTGATGACCTTCATGGCCGACGACTGCGTCTTCGAGACCACCGCGGGTCCGGAGGCCTGCGGCACGCGCCACGCCGGGCGCGAGCGCGTGCGCCAGGCGTTCGCGCGGGTGTTCGAGGTGTTCCCGGACGCCCGGTTTGGTCACGCACGCCACTTCGTCACGGGCGACCGCGGCGTCTCGGAGTGGCGGTTCACCGGCACCACCGCCGAGGGCAAGCGGGTCGAGGTCGACGGCTGCGACCTCTTCACCTTCGCGGGCGGCAAGATCGCGCTCAAGAGCTCGTACTTCAAGACGCGGACCGCGTGAGGCGGCGCGCCGGTCAGGGGCGCGGGAGCGCGCGCGCCGCGGTGAGGATCTCCTCCTCGGAGGGGAACTTCCCGACTCCGGCGGCGCCTTCGGTGGCGCATTCGACGTTGGCCCAGCGGACGATGCCGTCGCGGTCGATCAGGAACTGGCCCTTGAGCTGGGGCCACTGGCGCTCCATGTCGGCCTGGTCGGTCTTGTTCTCGGTGTAGCCGTCGAGCTTCGCCGTCGCGGCGGCCGCCTCCCCGATCGGCAGCGGCCGCGGGAGGTCCCCGTAGGGATTGATGCGCGTCGTTTCGAACTCCTTCATGAACTCCGGGGTCGGGGTCGGCTTCGGCAGGCGGTACGCCTGGTGCGTGGTGAGCTCGGGATCGGCGGCCAGCCGCAGGCGGGTCGGACGGAACTTGAAATAGAGCCGCGCGTTCTCCGGCGGGGTGGCCAGGATCCCGAGCGACTCCACCCCGAGCGCCTTGAGCTTGCTCTCGGTCGTTCCCATCTGGGCGATCTGCCGCCGGCAAAACGGGCACCACAGCCCGATGAGGAGTCCGAGGAAGACCGGGCTCCGGCCCCGGTAGTCGGCCAGGGACACCGTGTCCTTCCCGTCCACCGCCGGCAGGGTGAAATCGGGCGCCGGCTCACCCGGGGAGACTGGCGGGCGCGATTCAGCAGTCATATCTGGCTCCTTCGTGAGAGTTTCAACAGAGAAACGGTAGCACCATGAGCGCGTCGGGCTCGAGCCCGGCGCGCTCGCAGACCTCCTGCGCCTTCGCCAGGTAGGCCTCGGCCAGCTCCGGCTTGCCGGCGTCGAGATAGAGGGTAGCCAAACCGTCGTAGCAAGGGAAGAGGAGCTGCGGCTCCCCGACCTGCTCGGCCAGGCCCAGCGCCTCCTCATACATGGCGAAGGCCTGGGCGTGCTCGCCATGGCACTGGTGGATCTAGCCGAGGACGATCAGCGGCACCGCCAGGTGATCGAGCAGCCCCAGCCGGCGGTCGAGGTCGATGGCGGTCTGCGCGGCCTCGACGCCCTCCGCCTCGCACCGATCGGTGAGCGCGCACTAGGCCACCGCGAGATTCGCGTAGAGCCGCGACTGGAAGCCGAGATCGCCCACCTTCTTCGCGGTCTCGAGCCCCCGCAGGCACGTCTCGGGCTCACACGTGAAGCCGCACGCGGGACAGGGGCTTGGCAGCCGTCGCCCGCAGCGCGGACAGAAGGCGAAGCCCGTCGATGCCTCGGAGCCGCAGGCGGGGCAGGTCAAGGTCAGCGGTAGGCGCCCAGGACCGCCTGCGCCATCTCCCGCGTCTTCGCGGTGCCGCCCTGGTCGGGCGTGAGCACCTTGCCGTCGCGATAGACGCGCCCCACCGCGGCCTCGAGCCGCTGCGCCTCGGCGCCCAGGCCCATGTGCTCGAGCATGAGCGCGGCCGAGAGGATGGTCGCGGTCGGGTTCGCGATGGACTTGCCCGCGATGTCGGGCGCCGAGCCGTGCACCGATTCGAAGTAGGCCCAGCCATCGCCGAAGTTCGCGGACGGGGCCAGGCCGAGCCCGCCCGCGGTCTCCGCGCCCAGGTCGGACAGGATGTCGCCGTAGAGGTTCATGCAGAGCACGACGTCCATCGACTTCGGGAAGCGCACCAGGCGCCGCGCGGCGTCGTCGACGTGAAAGTGCTCGAACACCAGCCCGGCCTCGCGCACGATGCGCCCGGCGATCTCCTGGTAGAGCCCGTCGGTGCGCGGCAGCACGTTCGACTTGGTCACGCACGTCACCTGGCCGGGCTTGCCGCGGGCTTGCCGCTTGCGCGCCAGCTCGCAGGCGAAGCGGGCGATGCGCTCGGCTCCCCGCGGCGTGACGATCTTCACCGCGAAGCGCCCCTCGGTGCCAAAGCTCTTCACGGTGCGCCCCGTCCGGTCGGACAGGTCGGGCATCAGCTCGACCAGATCGGCCAGCTCGCCCTCGCGCCCGGGATAGAGCCCCTCGCTGTTCTCGCGGAGCAGGACGTAGTCGATGCCCTCCGGGTCGGCCAGCGGCGAGCGCATGCCCGGGAAGAAGCGGATCGGCCGCACCCCGGCCCACGCGCTCATCTCCCAGCGGAGCCACGAGACCACGGGCGAGGTGGACGGCCCCGCCGCGCCGAAGAGCACGCCGTCGGCCTCGCGAGCCGCGCGCTTCGTCTCCTCGGGCAGGGGCGCGCCCTGCGGCGGCGTCAGGATCTTGAGCGGCAGGCCCGTGCCCATCAACAGCTCGCACGTGGCCTCCACGACCTCGAGGCCGATGCCTTCACCGGGGAGCGCGACGACGGTCTTCATGGCCATGAACCTAGCCTCCTCTGGCTTGGGCGCCTACGATAGCACTTCGCACCGCGCCGGCTCCAGAGGGGTCAGGTCTTGAATTACGACATTCGCGGCGGACGTTATGGGCTTGCCGCGGCGAGCACTGGAAAATGTCGTAATTCAAGACCTGACCCCAACTGTAAACTCGCGCGGGCTCTTCCGCGTCTGATGGGCAAGAGCTGATAGGCCGGAGCTGGCCAAACCCCGTCGACCCAGGAGGAGTCCAATGAACGTTCTGAAAGCCGCCGTCATCGGGATCACCGCCCTCGCCGTCGCCACGCCGGCCCTCGCGCAGGAGACGCGCGTGGATCGCCGGCAAGAGCGGCAGGAGCAGCGGATCGACAAGGGCATCCAGTCCGGCGCGCTCACCCCGCGCGAGGCGCACCGGCTCGAGAAAGGCCAGCAGCACGTCGAGAACCTGGAGACGAAGGCCCAGGCGGACGGCAAGATCACGGCCAAGGAGAAGCTGCGGCTCGAGCACGCGCAGGATGTGCAGAGCAAGCGCATCTACCGCCAGAAGCACGACAAGCAGACCCGGTAACCGCGAGGGTGGGGCGACGGGGCGCACGTCCCGTCGCCCCGAGCCCCAGCCCGTGTCAGGCACTGACAGATCCTGTAAGCCTCCGCCCCATCCGCCCGCCCGCGCGTTCTTGAGTTCCGGGTAGTTACACCTGGCCTGGCCCTTGCTGCCCAGTTGGGCAATCGCCCCTGGGGAGGAGACGCCATGACGCCACGCTCACCCTCGCTCGGCCTCCGGGCCGTCCTCGCGCTCGGCCTGATGATCGGCTTCTACGGGCTCGCGCTCGGGCTCGCGCTCACGCTGCTCTGGCTGCCGTACGCCGAGATCACTTACGCCAACCGCATCCACCCCAAGCTGGCCCTCGGCTGCCTCGTGGGCGCGGCGATCATTCTCTGGTCCCTCCTGCCGCGGCGCGACCGCTTCGAAGCTCCCGGACCGCAGCTGCAGCCCGCGACGCACCCGAAGCTCTTCGCGATGCTCCGCGGCGTCGCCTCGGCGACGAAGCAGGAGATGCCGGCCGAGGTCTACCTGGTCGGGGACATGAACGCGTGGGTCGCGCATCGTGGCGGCACCATGGGCATGGGCGCCCAGCGCGTCATGGGGCTCGGACTGCCGTTGCTGCAGACGCTCACCGTGTCCGAGCTTCGGGCGGTGCTCGCCCACGAGTTCGGCCACTATCACGGCGGCGACACCAGGCTCGGGCGCTTCGTCTACCAGACGCGCGCCGCCATCGGGCGCACCCTCGCCAACCTGGGCGAGCACGGCTCTATCTTGCAATTGCCCTTCCTCTGGTACGGCCGGCTCTTCCTGCGCGTCTCGCACGCGGTCTCGCGGCGCCAGGAGCTCGCCGCCGATCAGCTCGCCGCGCATGTGGCCGGTGCGCGGCCGCTCGTGGAGGGGCTGAAGAAGATCCACGCCGCCGCGCCCGCCTTCGGCTTCTACTGGTCGAACGAGGTGGCGCCGGTGCTCCGCGCCGGCTTCGTCCCGCCGCTGGCCGACGGCTTCGAGCAATTCGTCACGGGCGAGATCGGCCAGAAGGCGCTGGCGGCCGGCCGCGAGCAGTCCCTCGTCGAGGGCGAGGGCGACGTCTTCGACACCCATCCGCCCCTCCACGAGCGGATCAAGGCCCTGGAAGGGCTTCCCCGCGGGCAGAACCCCACCGACGATCCGCTGGCCCTCATGCTGCTGTCCGACCCGCACGCGCTCGAGCCGGCGCTGATCACCGCGGCCCTGCCCCCCGTCGACGAGACCCGGCTCGCGCCGATCGCGTGGAGCGAGGTCGGCGAGCGCGTCTACCAGCCCCTCTGGCAGGAGGAGGCCAAGGGCGCCGCGGCGCATGCGAGCCCGGTGCGCGTGGACGCGCTCGCCGAGCGCGCGAGCGCGCTGTCCGAGACGCTCGGCGCCAAGCTGCTGCCCGACGGGGACGCGGCCCCCGCAGAAGCCCGGCAGCTCCGCGGGAGCTTCACGCTGGGCGCGGCCCTCGCCGTCGCGCTCTCGCAGGCCGGCTGGGCGACCGAAGCCCCTCCCGGGGAGCCCGTCACGCTCAGGAGCGCGTCGGGCTCCCTCGATCCGTTCGCCACGGCGCAGGCGCTGGTGAAGGGCGAGCTCGGCGCGCAAGCCTGGGCGCAGCAGTGCGAGCGCCTCGGCATCGCGCATCTCGAGCTGCTGAGCGCAACGGCGGCGAAGCCGCGGGTGACCGTGTCTCCGGTGACGCCGGAGGCTCCGCCGCTGCCCGTCCGGGCGCCGGCTCCCGCACCGGTGGCCGCGGCTCCCGACGCCAAGGCCAGAACCCGCCGCTGCTGGCGCTGCAAGGAGCCGGTCGAGCTGCCCGCGGAGAGCGGCGGGGAGCGGCCGCGCTGCGCCAAGTGCGGGACGCTGCAGTGGGTGCCGGTGTAGTCGGAGGGGGCCCCTTCTGAAGTCTCAGAGGGAGCGCCCTCCGACTCCCATCCGTCACGGCCGAGCTTCGAACACGAGGTTGAACGGTGTCTCGGCCGCGCGCCGGAACCGCGTGAAGCCGGCCTGCGTCGCGACCTTCTTCAGGCGCGCCTCACCAGCCTGAGCCCCGAGGGCCGCGCCCACTTCCTGCGCCAGGGAGTTCGGCGTGCACAACATCGTCGACGCCGCGTAGTACATTCGTCCGACCGGGTTCAGATTCTCCTCCAGTCGGTCGTGCGCGAACGGCTCGACCAGCAGCCACGTCCCGTCGGCCCCGAGGGACCGGCGCACGTGGCGTCCGATGCCGATGGGATCGCCCATGTCGTGCAGCGAGTCGAAGAACGCCACGAGGTCGTAGTCCGTGCCCGGGTAGTCCTTGGCGCTCGCGACCTCGAAGCTGACACGGTCGCCAAGACCTTCACGCTTCGCGGCCTCGCGCGCCCAGCCGATCGAGCGGTCGTGGTAGTCGAAGCCCACGAAGCGCGACGCCGGGAATGCCTTGGCCATGAGGAGCGTCGAGGATCCGTGACCGCAGCCGACGTCGGCGACGCGGCCGCCCTTCTCGAGCTTGGCCTGGACGCCCTCGAGCGCCGGGATCCATGTCGGTACGAGGTTGACCGCGTACCCAGGGCGGAAGAACCGCTCGGTGCCCTCGAACAGCCCGGGGTCGTGCTCGTGCCAGCCCACGCCCTTACCGGACCGGAAGACCTCGGTGATCCGAGGCTCCGACTTCACGGTGGCCTGCGCCAGGAGGAAGGCGCCCGGCAGGTCGGCGTCGATGAGGGCGAGGGCCTGCTCTTCCGAGAGAGAGAACTCCTCGCTGGCGCTCTCGTAGGTGACGTACCCTCCGGCGGCCATCGCCGAGAGCCACTCGCGAACGTAGCGCTCGTGGGTGTTCGTGCGCTTCGCCAGATCCCCGGGCGTCGTGGGCCCGAGGTCGCGCAGCGCGCGGAAGAGCCCGAGCTTGTCGCCGGTGACCACCAGCGCGGCATGGAAGTTTGCGCCGATGTCGACCACCGCGCGGCCGAGCAACGCGTGGAGCTTCGCTTGATCGATCGCCATGACGGACCTCCTCGAGTGAGAGACGGGTGGACCGGGATTGTCGATATGGACCGATTGCCGCCCCATGTGGCGACGTCCACCAAGCCGCCCGTCCCGTGGGACAGCTCGTTACCCCCAGAGCTTCACCGCTCCTCTGCCTCGACGAGGCGCACCGCCTCGGTCTCCTGGCCCGCGGGCGGGTCGATATCGACGTCGAGGAGATCCCCCGGCGCGCTCGGAGAGCTCGGCCACGCGGGGGTCCGGTCCGAAGCCGCCGTGGACGGCTGATCGGTTCGAACCCTCTGGCTCGTGACTTCCAGGATGCCCAGGCCGAGGAGAAGGGTTGCCACCGTGCTGCCGACCAGGACTCGGATCGCGTCCATCTCCGTGTCCTCTCTTGTCCAGAACCGTGAGCATCAGAAGTGCCACGCGGCAACCACCCGGAAATGCTGAGACCTCGCGCGCCACCGTTCCGGGCGTGGGCGGGCATCGGGTCTGAAGTCGCGGAAGAATGCCCGAAGCGGTGGCCGCCCGCCCATCGTCTTGACAAGGCCGAGGCCGCGGGCGCAGTCCGGGCCCCGCCGAATGACCGGCGCGCTCACGTGGCAGGCACGAGAGAAGAGGGAGGGTGCAATGAGGCAGCCCTGGAGACAGCCGATCCTGACCTGGGTCCTGATCGGGACCGTCATCGCCACGTTCGTCCTTGCGGGCAGCGGGGCCTTCGTCGCCCGGGCCGCCGATCCGATCAAGATCGGCTTCGGCATGGCCCTGACCGGCGGGCTTTCCGCCAACGGCAAGCCGGCGCTGCTGGCCGTCCAGATCTGGAAGGACGACGTGAACAAGAAGGGCGGCCTGCTCGGCCGGCCGGTGGAGCTGGTCTTCTACGACGACCAGACCAACCCGGCCACCGTGCCCGGCATCTACACCAAGCTGCTCGACGTCGACAAGGTCGACCTCGTCATCTCCGGCTACGGGACCAACCTCATCGCGCCGCTCATGCCCATCGCGATGGAGCGCAAGCTGACCCTGATGGGGATGTTCGGGCTCGCCAACAACGAGAAGTACAAGTACCCGAACTACTTCCAGATCCAGCCGGCCGGGCCCGATCTGCAGACCAGCACCGCCATCGGCTTCTTCGAGCTGGCCGTCAAGCAGACACCCAAGCCGCAGACGGTGGCCCTGGTCGGCGCCGACGCCGAGTACCCGCAGAACGCCATGGTCGGCGCGCGCGAGCTCGTCAAGAAGTTCGGCTTCAAGATCGTCTACGACAAGAACTACCCGCCCAGCACCGTGGACTACACGCCGATCGTGCGGGCCATCAAGGCCACCAACGCCGACATCGTGTTCGTGGCCTCGTATCCCCCGGACTCGGTCGGGATGCTGCGCGCCGCCCTCGAGGTCGGCCTGCAGCCCAAGATCTTCGGCGGCGGCATGGTCGGGCTGCAGTTCACCAGTGTCATGCAGAGCATGGGCCCGTCGCTGAACGGCATCGTCAACTACGACTTCTGGGCGCCGGAGCCGCCGATGCTGGCGATGCCCGGGGTCAAGGAGTTCTTGAAGGAGTACCAGGCGCGGGCCGAGAAGGCGGGGGTCGATCCGCTGGGGTACTACCTCCCGCCCTACTCGTACGCGCTGGTGCAGGTCCTCGGCCAGGCCATCGAGGCCACCAAGGGCCTCGACCAGCAGAAGATCGCCGACCATATCCGCGCCACCGAGTTCAGCACCATCGTCGGCAAGGTGAAGTTCGGGAAGAACGGCGAGTGGGCCAAGGGGCGCACCCTCATGGTCCAGTACCAGAAGATCCAGGGCACCGGCATCGATCAGTTCCGGGGGCCGGGCAAGAAGATCGTGCTCTATCCCGACGAGCTGAAGTCGGGCAACATCATCTACCCCTACGCGGCGGCGAAGAACTAGCGCGAGCGCTTTCTGTTCTCCTGGGACCTGCTGGCGAACGCACTGGTCGCTGGACTGCTGCTCGCCGGCTTCTACGCCGCGGTGAGCCTGGGCATCTCGCTCATCTTCGGCCTGCTCGACATCGCCAACATCGCGCAGCCCGCGTTCCTGATCCTGGGCTCCTACGCGGCCTACGTGATGAACACCTCGTTCGGGCTGGACCCCATCCTCACCGGGGTGCTCTTCACGCCCCTGTTCTACGTGCTCGGCGTCGTCGTCTATCGTGTCTACTACGGGAGCTTCGAGCGCCGCGGCGAGGAGTCGCTGCGCGGGCTCGTCTTCTTCTTCGGCATCCTCTTCATCATCGAGATGAGCCTCAGCCTGAAGTACGGCGTCGACTACCGGCTGGTGCAGGCGGCCTACATCGGCAAGTCGATCGACTTCGGCGGCGTCGGGATCGCCTACCGCCTGCTGGTGCCCTGCCTCGTTGGGCTGGCCATGACCCTGGCCCTCTACCTCTTCCTCGGCCGGACCTTCTACGGACGGGCCATCATGGCGGTGTCGCAGGATAGCCAGGCCCTGCGCCTGATGGGCGCCAATCCCGTCCAGATCAAGACCATCGCCTTCGGCATCGGCATCGCCGCGTCCAGCCTGGCCGGCGCGCTCCTGATCACGATCGCGCCGGTGATCCCGTCGACCGACCGCGACTACATCGGCCGCATGTTCGCGATCACCGTCCTGGGCGGCATGGGCAGCATCGGGGGCACGCTCGTCGCCTCCGTCATCCTGGGCGTGGTCGAGAGCCTGATGGGCACCTTCTTCGGCCCCTCGTGGTCGCTCGCGGTGTCGTTCGGGATCCTATTGATCGCGCTCGCGGTGCGGCCGGCGGGGCTGTTCGGGCGCTAGATGCGGCGCACGGTGATCGTCCTCCTGGTGGGCCTGGCCGTCATCGCGGCCGGCGTCGTCGTCGCCACGTTGCGCGTGAATCCCTACCTCTACTTCGCCGGCTACGTCATCTTGCAGTACGTCGTGATCGCGACGGCCTGGAACATCCTCGGCGGCTACGCCGGCTATGTGAAATTCGGCACGCCCGCCTTCTTCGCCCTCGGGGCCTACACCGCAGTCTTCCTCATCCAGTCGATGCGGGCGCCCCTGCCGGTGCTGATCCTCGCCGGCGGGCTGGTCTCGGCGCTGCTCGGGCTCGGCATCGGCTATCTCACGCTGCGCCTCCGGGGCGTCTTCTTCTCCATCGCGACGCTGGCCCTGGCCATCGTGCTGCAGACGATGATCATCAACTGGGAGTACGTGGGCGGCTCCCGGGGCCTGAGCGTGCTCCGCCCGAGCGGGCCGCCCTTCGGCAACTACGTCACCTTCCTGTTCACGGTCATGGTCGCGCTTGCGGTCGTCGCGGTCCTGGTGGCGCGCTTCATCGAGCGCTCGTGGATCGGGCGCGGGCTGGCCGCCCTGCGGGACAACGAGGAGGCCGCCGAGTGCATGGGGGTGCCGACCCTGCGCCTCAAGCTCTTCGCCACCACCGTGAGCGGCTTCTTCCTGGGGGTGGCCGGCGCGCCGTTTCCCTACTACGTGACCTTCGTGGAGCCCAACTCGGCCTTCGCGCTGGACTACGCGGTGAACGCCCTCGCCATGCCGATGATCGGCGGGACCACGAGCTGGGTCGGCCCCGTCATCGGCGCGGTCCTCCTGGGCGCCGCCCAGCAGCTCGCCACCGTGACCATCTCCTCCGAGATGAACCTGTTCATCGTGGGGGTGGTGCTGGTCGCCTTCGTGGTCCTGGCGCCCGAGGGCATCCTCGGCCTGATCCGGCGCCTGCGAGGCCGCTGACGCGATGCCGCCCCTCCTGGAAGTCGAGGGCGTCACCAAGCGCTTCGGCGGCTTCACCGCGGTGAACCGGCTGACGCTTCACGTGAAGCCGGGCGAGCGGTTCGGGCTGATCGGCCCCAACGGCTCCGGCAAGACCACGCTCATCAACTGCGTCTCCGGCTCGCTCCCGGTGGACGGCGGCCGCATCCTCTTCGACGGCCACGAGATCACGAATCTGCCGGCCCATCGGCGCACGCGGCTCGGCATCGTCCGGAGCTTCCAGATCCCGAAGCCCTTCACGAGCATGACGATCCTCGAGAACCTCGAGATCCCGCTGGAGTACGCGGCGCACCGCCGATCCAGCGAGGCCGACGCCGACGCCATGGAGATCCTGCGGGCTATCGGGCTCGAGTCGAAGGCGCACCTGCGGCCCGCCGGGCTCACCCAGATCGAGATGCGCAAGCTCGAGCTGGCCCGGGCGATGGCGGCGCGGCCCAAGCTGCTCATCTCCGACGAGGCGATGGCCGGGCTGTCGAGCGCCGAGGTGGACGACATCCTGGCCATCCTCTTCCGCCTGAGCGAGCGGGGCATCACCATCATCATGATCGAGCACATCATGCGGGCGGTGATGCGCTTCTCCGAGCGCATCGTCGTCCTCGACGCGGGCGAGCGCATCGCCGAGGGGACACCGGAGGAGATCATCCGCAACCCCGCGGTGGAGAAGGCCTACCTTGGCGAGTAGGATCGTCGTCCGCAACGTGGACGCCGGCTACGGCGCGGTCCGGGTGCTGCACGACGTCTCCATCGAGGTGCGCGAGGGCGAGACCGTCGTCCTGCTGGGCACCAACGGCAACGGCAAGAGCACGCTCATCAAGTGCATCATGGGCATGGTCAGGCCCGAGGCCGGCGAGATCTACCTCGAGTCGGACGGCGCCCGCGTCGACCTGACCGGCAAGTCCACCGAGGCGATCGTGGGCCTGGGGATCGCGCTGGTGCCGGAGGGGCGGCGCCTGTTCCCGAAGCTGACCGTCGAGGAGAACCTGCTGCTCGGCGCCTACCGGGCGGAAGCCCGCGCCGACATCGCGAGCAACCTGGCCTTCGCCTTCGAAGCCTTCCCGGTGCTGCAGGCGCGCCGGCGGCAGCTCGCGGGCAGCATGAGCGGCGGCGAGCAGCAGATGCTGGCGGTGGCCCGCGCGCTCATGTCCTCCCCGCGCATCCTCCTGGTGGACGAGCCCTCGGTGGGGCTGGCGCCCATCCTGGTGAGCCGGGTGATCGGCAAGATCCGCGAGTTGAAGGAGCGCCGCCAGCTCACCGTGCTCATGGCCGAGCAGAACTTCAACCAGGCCACCAAGATCGCCGACCGCGGGTATATCATCGTGCATGGCAAGATCGAGTTCGAGGGCCGCAGCACGCGCGAGCTGCGCGAGAACGAGCTGGTGAAGAAGTACTACCTCGGGGTCTAGGAGGACACGGCATGGCCTACAAGGGGTTCTCCCACATCGGCCTCTCCACGCTGGACCTGGATCGGACGCGGGACTTCTACGAGCACGTCCTCGGATTCAAGCCGGTGCGCTGCGACGTCCTCAAGGTCAAGGAAGGCGGCCAGATCCGCCACATCTTCTTCGATACCGGGCGCGATCAGCTCATCGCCTTCATGGAGGCCAGTGGCGTGCCGGGCGTGCCGGCGCAATACGACACCGGGATCAACCGGGGGCTCGGGGTGCCGAGCGTGTTCTATCATTTCGCGTTCGAGGCGGGCTCCGAGGCGGCGCTGGACGAGAAGCGGCACGAGCTGCTCGCCAAGGGCATCGAGGTCACCGAGGTGGTGGACCACGACTGGGCCAAGTCCATCTACTTCAAGGACCCGAACGGGATCCAGCTGGAGTTCTGCTGCTACACCCGCAACCTGAACGCGAACGACGCCCGGATGCAGGCCCGCGCCGAGATCTCGCTCCGCCGCCTCGGGCTGGAGGATCCCGCCGCGCTCAGCTCTGGGGTCAGGTCTTGAATTACGACATTTCCACGAGAGCGCGTAGCCGCCCTCCGGCGAACGAAATGTCGTAATTCAAGACCTGACCCCGGGGTCC
>Ga0187893_10006394_pt1 | contig 20203 bp, 19 predicted proteins | sample MA1701074metaG_FD_139574 | JGI IMG/M metagenome (GOLD analysis project Ga0187893, IMG submission 139574) | White microbial mat communities from a basaltic lava cave in the Kipuka Kanohina Cave System on the Island of Hawaii, USA - MA170107-4 metaG ...
CGAAAAACCCAACATCGAGATCGTGCAGACCGTGTGCGGCCTGCTGGACGAGCTGCGCCCCCGAGCCGATGGCAAGAGCTATCGCGAGCAGATCACCCATGTCAAGGATCGCCCCGGCCATGACCGGCGCTACGCCATAGACGCGAGCAAGATCGAGCGCGAACTGGGCTGGAAGCCGGCTGAAACCTTCGACAGCGGCCTTCGCAAAACCGTGCAGTGGTACCTGGCAAACCCGGAATGGGTGGCCCATGTGCAAAGCGGCGCCTATCGCGACTGGGTGCAAACCCAGTACGCCGCCGCATGAAGATCCTGTTGTTTGGCAAGGGCGGACAGGTCGGCTGGGAGCTGCAGCGCAGCCTGGCCCCTTTGGGCGAGCTGGTGGCGCTGGGCACTTCAAGTCAGAAGTACTGCGGGGACTTCACCAACCTGCAGGGCTTGGCCGACACCGTGCGAGAAGTGCGGCCCCAGCTTATCGTCAATGCCGCGGCCCATACGGCAGTGGACAAGGCCGAGAGCGAGCCCGAGCTGGCCCGCACGCTGAACGCGCTGGCACCCGGCGTGCTGGCAGCGGAAGCCGCCAAAGTGGGCGCCTGGCTGGTGCACTATTCCACCGACTATGTGTTCGATGGCAGCGGCGAGCGGCCATGGCGAGAGACCGACGCGCCCAATCCGCTCAATGTGTATGGAAGAACCAAGCTGGAAGGCGAGCAGCTCATCCAGGCGGCGTGCCCGCATCACCTGATCTTTCGCACCAGCTGGGTCTATGCCGCGCGCGGCGGCAACTTCGCCAAGACCATGCTGCGCCTGGCCCAGGAACGTGACCGTCTATCGGTGATTGACGACCAGATTGGCGCGCCCACCGGCGCCGACCTGCTGGCCGACGTCACGGCCCACGCCATTCGTAATGTTTTGAAACAGCCCGGGCTGGCTGGCTTGTACCATCTGGTGGCCGGGGGGCAAACCTCTTGGCATGGCTATGCCAGCTTTGTGGTGGAGCATGCCCAGCGCGCCGGTGTGGCGCTCAAGACCACGGTGGAAACCATCGACCCCGTGCCCACCACCGCCTTCCCTACGCCGGCCAAACGCCCCCACAACTCGCGGCTTGACACGACCAAACTGCAATCCACGTTTGAACTGAGGCTGCCTGGCTGGCAGCAAGGCGTGGCGCGCATGCTCGCTGAAATTCTTTGAAGACTCGTTGACCGAGGCCACATGACTCAACGCAAAGGCATCATCCTGGCCGGCGGCTCCGGCACGCGGCTGCACCCGGCAACGCTGGCCATCAGCAAGCAGCTGCTGCCGGTCTATGACAAGCCCATGATCTACTACCCGCTGAGCACCCTCATGCTCGCGGGCATGCGCGACATCCTGGTCATCAGCACGCCCCAGGATACGCCGCGATTTCAGCAGCTGCTGGGCGACGGTTCGCAGTGGGGCCTGAACCTGCAGTACGCCGTGCAGCCCAGCCCGGATGGCCTGGCCCAGGCCTTCATCATCGGCGACCAGTTTGTGGGCCATGCCCCGAGCGCGCTGGTGCTGGGTGACAACATCTTCTATGGTCATGACTTCCAGGGCCTGTTGGCGCGCGCTGACGCGCAAACCACAGGCGCCACCGTGTTTGCCTACCATGTGCAGGATCCCGAGCGCTATGGTGTGGTGGCCTTCGACGCGAGCGGCAAGGCCAGCAGCATCGAAGAAAAGCCCCAACAACCCAAAAGCAGCTATGCCGTCACAGGCCTGTACTTCTACGACAACCAGGTGGTGGACATCGCCAAGGCCGTCAAGCCCAGCGCCCGCGGCGAATTGGAAATCACGGCCGTGAATCAGGCCTATCTGGAGCGGGGCCAGCTCAATGTACAGATCATGCAGCGCGGCTATGCCTGGCTGGACACCGGCACCCACGATAGCCTGCTGGAGGCGAGCCAGTTCATCGCCACGCTCGAGCATCGCCAGGGATTGAAGATCGCCTGCCCTGAGGAAATTGCCTGGCGCAATGGTTTTATCAGCGACGAACAGTTCCAAAAGCTGGCCCAGCCGCTGGCCAAAAACGGTTACGGCCTGTACATGCTGCGGTTGTTGAAGGAAAAGGCCCAGCCATGAAGGTCACGCCCACCGCGATTCCCGATGTTTTGATCATTGAGCCCAAGGTGTTTGGCGATGCGCGCGGTTTTTTCTACGAAAGCTTCAACCAGCGGGTTTTCGCCGAGGCCACGGGTCTGAACGTCAATTTTGTGCAAGACAACCACTCCCGATCGGCCAAAGGCGTGCTGCGGGGCCTGCACTACCAGATCCAGCAGCCCCAGGGCAAGCTGGTGCGGGTGGTGTGTGGCTCGGTGTTTGACGCGGCCGTGGATCTGCGCAGGTCCTCCCCAACCTTTGGCAAATGGGTGGGCGTGGAACTCACCGAAGAGAATCGCCGCCAGCTATGGGTCCCGGCCGGATTTGCGCACGGCTTTCTGGTCACCAGCGATTTGGCCGATTTCCTGTACAAAGCGACAGACTACTACGCTCCGACTCACGAGCGCTGCATTGCATGGAACGATCCTGCCATCGGAATCGAGTGGCCTGGCAACATAGTCCCGCACCTGTCAGCCAAGGACAACGAAGGCCTGACGCTAGCACACGCCGAGGTGTTTGATTGAGGTTTCAGAGCTTCAAACTCGGTTTCAGGACCATCCTCTCGCGCCCTCGACTCAGGTTTTTGTCCCGAATTACCCGCTATTTGGCGTTAACTCGATATTCTTCCAATGCAAAACACAGCATCCAACCGCATCGTCGCCATCATCGGCCTGGGCTATGTGGGCCTGCCGCTGGCGGTCGAATTTGGCAAGAGGCGTAAGGTTGTTGGCTTCGACATCAATGTCAAACGTGTGGCCGAACTGCAGGCCGGGCAAGACCACACGCTGGAAGTCGATCCCAATGAGCTGGAGCAAGCCATCCACCTGAGTTGCACCAGCGATCCGGCCGCCTTGGCCAGTTGCGACGTGTTCATCGTGACCGTTCCGACCCCGATCGACGAACATAACCGCCCTGACCTGACGCCCCTGATTAGGGCCAGCCAGACCATCGCCAAAGTGCTTAAACGCGGCGACATAGTCATTTATGAATCCACCGTCTATCCCGGCGCCACCGAAGAGGAATGTGTGCCCGTGCTGGAGCGGCACTCAGGCCTCAAGTTCAACCAAGATTTTTTTGCGGGCTACAGCCCCGAGCGCATCAACCCCGGCGACAAAACGCACCGTGTGACCACCATCAAGAAGGTCACCTCCGGTTCTACCCCCGAGGTGGCCGACCTGGTGGACGCGCTGTACAACGAGATCGTCAAAGTGGGCACCCACAAGGCAGCGTCCATCAAAGTGGCCGAAGCCGCCAAGGTGATTGAAAACACCCAGCGCGACGTCAACATTGCCCTGGTCAATGAGCTCGCGCTCATCTTCAATAAGATGGGTATCGACACCGAGGCCGTCCTGCAGGCCGCCGGCACCAAGTGGAACTTCCTGCCGTTCCGCCCGGGCCTGGTGGGTGGCCACTGCATTGGCGTGGACCCCTATTACTTGACCCACAAGGCTCAGGCCATTGGCTACCACCCGGAAATCATCCTGGCCGGCCGGCGTCTGAACGACAGCATGGGCGCCTATGTGGTGACCCAGCTCGTGAAGGCCATGACCAAGCGCCGCATCCATGTGCAAGGCGCGCGCGTGCTGGTGATGGGTCTGACCTTCAAGGAAAACTGCCCCGACCTACGCAATACGCGTGTAGTGGACATCGTCCGCGAGCTGGCCGACTACGACGTGCAAGCCGATGTATTCGACCCCTGGGTCTCTGCCGAAGATGCCAGGCATGAATACGGCATCACCCCCGTGCGTCACCCTGAGCCGGCGGCCTATGACGCCGTCATCATTGCCGTGGCGCACGACCAGTTCAGGGCCATGGGCCACCAGGCCATCCGCGCCCTGGGGAAGCCAGAGCATGTTCTGTTTGACCTGAAATACGTGCTGCCGGCCGGTGCCAGCGACCTGCGGCTGTAAGAGGGGCCAGCACCATGACCACTGCTTACGACATCCTGCAGCGAAACCTGGCCCTGCAACCCAAAACCTGGCTCATCACAGGCGTGGCCGGCTTCATTGGCAGCAACCTGCTCGAGACCCTGCTCAAGCTCAACCAACGTGTAGTGGGGCTCGATAACTTCGCCACCGGCTTCCAGAAAAACCTGGATGAAGTGCAAACCCTCGTGACTGCGGCGCAGTGGAGCAACTTCCATTTCATAGAAGGCGACATCCGTAACCTGCCAGATTGCCAACGCGCCATGTCCTGGCCCCCTCTCCCTTTGGGAGAGGGCAGGGGTGAGGCCACCCCCGTCGACTACGTTCTCCACCAAGCCGCCTTGGGCAGCGTACCAAGATCCCTGGCCGACCCCATCACCACCAACAGCGCCAACATCACCGGGTTTTTGAACATGTTGGTTGCCGCACGCGACGCCCAGGTCAAAACCTTCACCTATGCCGCCAGCAGCAGCACCTATGGCGACCACCCGGCCCTGCCCAAGGTGGAGCACACCATCGGTAAGCCTCTTTCGCCCTATGCGGTGACCAAATACGTCAACGAGCTCTATGCCGAGACGTTTGCCCGTTGCTACGGCTTCAACACGATCGGCCTGCGTTACTTCAACGTGTTCGGCCCGCGCCAGAACCCCAATGGGGCCTATGCTGCCGTCATCCCCAAGTGGACGGCCGCGATGATCCAGGGTGAAGACGTCTTCATCAATGGCGACGGCGAGACCAGTCGCGACTTTTGTTTCATCGCCAACGCCGTGGAAGCCAACCTGCTGGCCGCCACCACCACCGACCCCGAAGCCAGGAACCAGGTCTACAACGTGGCCCTGGGTGACCGCACCACACTCAATCAGCTCTTCCACGCCTTGCAAGTTGCCCTCAACAGCAACGGCGTGGTCTACGGCAAGCCCCCCCGGTACCGTGACTTTCGTGCTGGCGACGTGCGGCATTCCCAGGCTGACATCGGCAAGGCGCAAACCTTGTTGGGCTATGTGCCGCAATATCGCATTCAGGCCGGCATCGACCAAGCCATGCCTTGGTATGTGAAGAAAGCCCAAGGCTGATGAGAGGTGTGTCGTGAGGCGTGCTCTGGTCCTGATGGGGCTCACCGCCATCAACACAGCGGCCGTGTTCGCCTATCAATGGTTTGTCGTGACGCAGTTGGGGGCGGGTGACCGAACGGACGCACTGTTTGCCGGCATGGTGGTGCCCCAACTTGTCCTCAATGTGATAAGCGGATCGCTGGCGTTCGTTCTCGTCCCCATGCTGTCCGTCACCGACGAAAAGGTCAGGTCATCTGCAGTGTGGAGCTTTGCCGCGGCGCTGGCTGCGATTTTTGGGATTCTGGCGGTGATTCTATGGTTGCTTACGCCATGGTGGGTGCCCCTGACGGTCCCGGGTTTTGACGCCACAGCGACGGAACAAACCGTTGCATTGACGCGCATTCAACTGCTGGGCATGTTTTTCGCTGGCTTGGCGGCACCGTTCAATGCGGCGTATCAAGCTCGGCAGCGGTTCGCCTATCCGGCGCTGATGGCCGTCATCGCAGCGCTTCTTGCACTGGTCTTTGTCGTCGGGCTGCTCGGGGCAGGGGGAATAGAGATGGCCGCTTGGGGATTGACGCTGCGCTACTTTCTGATGTTCGTCCTCCAAGTCCCCGCTGGTTTTCCGTTTTCCCGACCGAACTTTCGTAGCCCTGGATTTCAGGATTCCATAAGCAAACTGAAGCCATTGATTACAGGCACCATCTATTACAAAACCGATCAGTTGCTGGACCGTTTTCTGGCTTCGATGGCTCCAGCGGGGCAGCTTTCGATCCTGCACCTGGCTCAACAGATTTACGCGGCGGCCAGCCTGGTTTTGGTGAACGCTCTTGCGGCACCAGCCGTGCCTCGTCTTTCCAAGTACGCGGCAGCCCGGCAAGCGGTCGAGTTCAAGCGGGAGATAGCGCGTTCGATGGCATCGCTCGTGGGTTGTGGCGCGATTATGTTCTTGTTGGTTGCCTTTGGTGGGCAGCAGATTCTGGCAATGGCATTTGAACACGGTGCCTTTGGTCCGGCGGAAGTCGACTTGTTATGGACCATTATGCTTGCCTTAGGCTTAGTATGGTTCGCTGGCTTGACTGGGCAGGTGCTTTCCACCAGCTTCTATGCGGCGATGGATACCAGCACGCCAACTCGGATCGGGGTCATTGGTTTCACGCTTGGAATTCCGCTGAAGGTAATCGGGTTCTATTTGTTTGGTGTGATTGGTATTGCAGTAGCGACCGGTTTGTTCGCAGCAGGCAATGCGGTAGCGATGTATTGGATGCTGCGGAGAAAAATCAGAGATAGGAGCGTTTTTGATGCTATTAGATAAGAGTGGTGTGCTCGAAAAAATACCCACCATGGAAAAGGTGGTGGTCGAGTTTGGCTGCGGGCCGAGCAAGGCCCGGCCCGAGTCAATCGCTGTCGACTGCCTTGACTATCCGTGCGTGGACATTGTGGGTGACGCCATGGAGTTTCTCAGAAGCCTTCCCGACTCCTCCGTCGACGAAATTACCTCCTCGCATTTTCTTGAGCATCTTCCGGATGTGCGGACTTTTTTGAGTGAAAGCTGCCGGGTGCTTAAGTCAGGTGGATTGTTCAGCGCAGCCGTTCCACACTTTTCTAACCCGTATTACTACTCAGATCTGACGCACAAGGTTCCATTTGGAATGTACACCCTGTCGTATCTAATTGACGACAAAATTTTCAAGAGGCGTGTTCCAGCGTATAGCGAGAGACTTTCAATGGAGTTGGTTTCCGCTGATCTGATATTTGGCTCCTATTCAAAACGAAAAGTCCGACATTGGTTGAAAAAGGCCTTTCAACTAATATTCAACTCCAGCATCTTCATGAAAGAATTGTATGAGGAAAGCCTTTGCTTCATCTTTCCATGCTACGAAGTGCGTTTCCTGCTGAGAAAGTCGTGATCTTGGCGACATGCTCCCATGGTTAAAATCGCCGCTCTTACCAGCGGGTCCAATATTCCTTCAGCCAGATTCCGGATCAGGCAGTACCTGCCGTACTTGCGGAATGCCGGGATTGACGTGACTGAATATTGCCCGCTTCTTAGCCAAGGTGCGCGGCTGCCTGGCGCGTTGGGGCGAGTTCGAACGCGCTACTTCCCGCCCCTCCTTGCCGGTCAGATGCTCGTCAATCTCGCCTTTCGGGTGCCGGGGGTGTTGGCGAGCCATGTGGCGGACGTGACGTGGTTGGAGCGCAATTTTGTTCCCGGTCTTGACGATTGTGCGGCACTGCTCAGGTCGCCAATCGTCCTGGACATCGATGATGCCATTTGGCTTTACAACCCCCTCGGATCAGGCATGATCAAGCGGCTCGTTAGACGTGCCGATATGGTGTTTGCCGGCAATCAGTTTCTCGCCAACTGGTGCAGCGAGTGCTGCCAGAATGTTCAGATCATTCCCACCGCTGTGGATGCGGATCGCTTCCGGCCTCGTACGAACCCAAAACCGGAGAATTCACCGTTCGTTGTCGGCTGGACCGGAACAGCGGGCAATTTCCGCTTCCTGCAAATGATTGAGCCGGCCCTCGCACGATTTCTCGGCGGTACACCGTCGGCACGATTACTGGTGGTTGCCGATCGTGCTCCTGATTTGACCTCGCTGCCGCCGGGACAGGTGGATTTTGTTGCGTGGAATCCATCAACGGAGCACTTGGTTTTGCATGAAATGGACGTCGGTATCATGCCGATTGACGATTCTGACCTGTCAAAGGGTAAGTGTAGTTTCAAGATGCTGCAGTATATGGCGGCCGGCATACCCGTGATCGCGTCACCGTTCGGCATGAACATTGAAATTTTTGCTCAAGGAGAGATGGGTTTTCCGGCGGTGACGCAGGATGACTGGGTTGAATCTTTGCAAGATTACTGCGACAACGTGGAGATCAGACGGCGCCACGGGGAGTCGGGTCGCAAAATCATAGAAAACAAATATGCCGCCGATATTGTGGCGAATGGAATCTGCAAAATATTTCAGGATTATTTTGACTAATTCGTCACTAATGGGGTGGGTCGGTTGATGGAGCAAAAATTGGCAGCGCCCAAGATGCCCCATTTGCTATTAGCTCCGCTTGTGGCGTTTGCGTGTATCGCATACGTTTTCAGGTTTCCGACCCCGCTTGGCGCAGTTTCGCTTTTCAGATTGGTTGGATTGGCCTATTTCGCCTACGCTTTATGGTGTTCGTTGTTTGCCAGGCGGGTGTTTCATGCAGATGGGGTGCCGATCAGGCTGTTTGTCGGTGTTGGCCTGATCATTTGTCCGACGGTTGTGGACATTGTGTTCTTTGTTGATTCGCCATCGTTAGCGGCACCCATCTACGCGTTTTGGGCCAACCTTCTCTTCTTTGTCTGTTTTTCCTTGACAGTTGAGCCGGAAGATTCGGTTTATTATTTGAAATGGTACTGTTACGCTTCGGTCGTTGAGACGATTATTGCTCTCTATGGCCATTTTTCCATGGAATTTCCGCTGGGATTTCTGATACAAGACTATGGCTCGGACTATGTCAAACAGTTGAGCATGTTCAATGTGAACGAGGATTTGGTCAGACTGTCAGGGACCTTTTTCGATCCTAATTTCTATGGGATTTATCTGGTGTCGGTGATTGCGATTTCCTGCTGGCTGTTTTCTTACGCGGGCAGGCAAATCTTTTTTTTGTTGGTTGCTGGTTTGTCTCTGTATCAGTTGGTTCTTACTGGATCAAGAACCGCTATGCTGGGGTTGTGCGGGGTCATAATCGCAGTCGTGTTGATGCGAAAAATAAGTCTGGGAAAACTGGTCGGACTGTTATGCCTGCTGGGATTTGCTGGCTCCCTGCCACTGGTATTTGACTCGTCCCTTGCGACCCAGCTCACCAGCAGTGCCAGTGTCATGGAGCGATTGGAATTTTTCAAGAGAGGCATCGACGCGTTTATGGCGAGCCCGTTATGGGGGAGTGGCTCAGGCGCCCTTGTCGACCCGGTGACCCATATTTCAACAGCTCACTCGGTTTATCTGTCGATATTGGGGCGAAACGGGATCTTGGGGTTCTTGTGTTTTGTCTTGGCGGTACTGATTGTCTTGTCCCCTGTTATTTTCGAAAGTCAAGCCAGACAGTCGCAGCGAGAATTTGTCTTTCAATTGCTGCTGATGTTGGGAATTTTCTTTATTGCCTATGATATTTTGTATTTTTTCGAGCCGTTATTCTTCTTGTTTGCCATGATGCTGGTGTTCACCAAAAGTGTCGTCAGAGATGAGTGGGCAAACGGATTACGCAGCGAAGGGGAATGCTAGTGTGCGGAGTTGTGGGTGTTGTGGCGTCGCGGCCCAAGTCGGGGCTGATCGAGTATGTCGAACGAATGCTGGCGCCGCTTGTTCACCGCGGTCCCGACGACCACGGGGTTTGGGTGGACGGGGAGCAGGGGGTGGCCCTGGGTCACCGGCGCCTGTCGATTCTCGACCTGTCTTCGCACGGCCATCAACCAATGGCATCTGCGAGCGGACGCTATGTCATCGCTTATAACGGTGAAATTTACAACTTCGCAGAGATCTGCGAAGAGCTGACCGCGGCCGGGGCCGCCCCAGTGTGGCGAGGACATTCCGATACGGAAATCTTGCTGGCTGCATTCGATGCTTGGGGCGTCGAGGCGACGCTGCGCAGGGCCGTGGGAATGTTCGCCATTGCCTTATGGGACAAAGCCGCCCGCAGGCTGACATTGGCCCGGGATCGAGTCGGTGAGAAGCCCCTGTACTATGGATTCATTGGTGGCAACTTCATATTCGCTTCCGAATTGAAGGCCATTCGTGCCGTTGCTGGCCATGAGTTGCAGGTAGATCGCAATGCGCTGGCTGAATTTATGCGGTTTGGCTACATACCCGCTCCCCAATCCATTTATTCCGGAATTTCAAAGCTACTGCCCGGACACTTTCTTACGGTGAATTCACCATCTGATGTTGGCATGCCTAGCCCTTACTGGACGGTGGGGGGGGCGGACCAGGAGCAATTGCGCGCCGAACTGGCGTTGTGTGATGACAACGAGCTCGTCGATCACGTCCACCATCGACTGCAGGACGCCGTCCGTTTGCAGATGGTTTCGGACGTGCCCCTCGGAGCGTTTTTGTCAGGTGGAGTTGACTCCAGCACGATCGTAGCCCTGATGCAGGCCCAGAGTTCTCAACGTGTGCGCACTTACACGGTTGGTTTTCATGAAGATGTTTTCAACGAGGCGCCTTATGCGAAGGCCGTCGCCCAACACCTGGGCACGGAGCACATCGAAATGTATGTCAGCGCCAAGAGTGCGGCGGATGTCATTCCGGAGTTGCCGACGATTTATGACGAACCGTTTGCAGATTCTTCACAGATTCCCACAACCCTGGTTTCGAGGCTCACACGCCAGCACGTAACCGTTTCGCTCTCGGGGGACGGTGGGGATGAATTGTTCGCTGGTTACCCCCGTTATCAGATTACGGCCGCCTTGTGGCAACGTGTTAACCGGCAGCCCATGGCCCTGCGCAAGGTCGCTTCAGCTCTGCTGCGTTGTCTTTCGTCTCAGGACTGGGATCGCATCTTCTGCGTGCTGCCTGCCAGCCAGCGTCAGCGTGTCAACGGACGACGTATTCATCGGCTGTCGCAACTGATGGGCTCGCGCAGCCTTGGCGAAATGTATGTGCGCCTTATGTCTCAGTGGCAACCAGAAGAAGGGCTGGTGCTGGGGACCTCTCGGCAGAGTTTTCCTTCTCTGGATTGGGCGCAAACCGACGACCCGATTGAAGCAATGCGTCAGTGGGACGTGGGGCAATACCTGCCTGATGACTTGCTGGTCAAGGTTGATCGTGCAACGATGAGCACCAGTCTGGAGTCTCGGACCCCTTTGCTTGACCACCGCGTGGTGGAGTTGGCCTTTGCACTCCCGCGCCGCGCTTTAGTTCGCGATGGCATTGGCAAATGGGCGCTGCGTCGTGTGCTTGACCGCTATGTCCCGCGTGAGCTGGTTGACCGTCCCAAGGCCGGTTTCTCTGTGCCATTGGCAGCTTGGCTGAGAGGCCCATTGCGCCAGTGGGCGGAATCTCTGTTGAATTCGGCGGCGCTCGTCGACCAGGGGTTTCTCGACGCCCCCAAGGTGTCCATGATGTGGCGCCAGCACGTTGCGGGAAGTTACGACAGAAGTCTTTATTTGTGGAACGTGTTGATGTTTCAAGCGTGGTTGGTCGCCCAAAAAATGGATGCTCCACGCGACTGATTGACGATAACAGGTGGTCCAAAGATGAAGATCGTAGTTAACGCGTTCTCGGCGCGCCTCGGTGGCGGGCAGACCTATCTGCGTAACCTGTTAGCGCATCTGCCGGATTGCGAAGGCCTGGAGGTTCTGGTGTATGCGCCGACGAGCCTGGAACTGCCTTGTCACCCTCGCCTGCGCCGGGGGCACACGCGCTGGCCGACGGAGAATCCGCTGACGCGAGCCGTGTGGGAGAGATTGATCTTGCCTGTGGTTCTTCGGCGCGAACGCGCTGATGCCCTTTTTTGTCCTGGTGGTGTCGTGACAACCAAAGCGCCCAAGGGGTGTCGGGTCGTGACCATGTTCCGCAACATGATTCCCTTTGATCAGCGCGTCCGGGACAGCATTCCGTGGGGGAGGCAACGAGTAAGGAATTGGCTCCTTCAGCGCGTCATGTTGAGCAGTATGGCGAGCGCGGATCTGACGATCTTTATCTCAGAATATGCTCGTGGGATCATTGAACGACTGCGGCGAATCAAGAACCCGGTGACGATTCCCCATGGAATCAGCCACGTGTTCCGTACTCATGGCCAAGAGGTGGCGCGCCCGGCGTTCCTGCCCCGACGCGAATACCTGCTATACGTCTCAAGGTTCGACGTCTACAAGCATCACTACGAGGTGGTCAGTGCGTACGCGAAACTGCCCGAACTGCTGCGCAGCCGTTTTGTGCTATTGCTCGCCGGGGAGACAGATCTGCCGGAGGCCACTCGGGTCAAGGATCTGATTGATCGGCTTGGGGTCGGTAGTCAAGTCATGGTGATGGGTGCGATTCCTTACCGCGATTTGCCGGCGGTCTACCACCATGCGCATTTGACACTCTTCGCATCCTCGTGTGAAAACTGCCCGAATATTCTGCTTGAAGCCCTTGGGGCGGGGCGCCCGGTCCTTTCGTCAAGTGTCATGCCCATGCCGGAGTTTGGTGGGGACGGAGTAGTCTATTTTTCACCTTTTGACCCAGAAGACATAGCGGCCCGATTGTTGGAAGTTCTGTCCGATCCAGGCCTTGCCAGACGGATGGCAGTGGCCGCCGCTGAAAGGAGCGAAAAATTCGACTGGGCCGCGTCGGCAAGACAAACGTGGGGGCAGATTCTTACCCTGGTTGAAGCTAACCAGGCACGAGTTTGACAGCCGATTGAAGATACTTGTTGTTACTCAATATTTCTGGCCAGAGCCGTTCATCATCAACGACCTGGTCAGCACTTTGGCGTCCCATGGGCACATGGTGGAGGTGGTCACCGGTAAGCCAAATTATCCTGATGGCAAGGTGTTTGCGGGCTACGTGGCTGAGGGCTGTAGCTACGAACGCCTCGAGGGGAGTGCAATCCCCGTGCATCGGGTGCCACTGCGCCCGCGAAATGGGGGGGGAGGCAGAAACCTGCTGTTGAACTACATCTCCTTTGTGTGGAACGGCCTGCGGTTCTTTCCTAAAGCGGTGGCAGGGCGTTCGTTTGACGCTGTTTTGGTTTTTGCGCCTTCTCCAATTACCTCGGTCATTCCGGCTATCTACCTTAAGTGGCGGCTCAAAGCACATCTGGCCGTCTGGATACAGGACCTCTGGCCAGAGAGCCTTAGCGCCACCGGGTTCATTCGTCATCGAGGCTTGTTGAGCATGGTTGGCTGGATGGTGCGCGGCATATACGCCTGCGCTGACAGCCTGCTGGTTCAGTCGCGCGCATTCCACGGGCCTGTTGCGCGCTATGCAATGGCGGACAAAATCGTCTACTACCCTAATTCCTGTCGGGATGCTCCGAAACAGTCGCCCGCCTCGACTCGAATACCTGCGAGTGTGCTGAGCGAGTTGGAAGACAACTTTAGTGTGGTTTTCGCCGGCAACCTTGGCACTGCCCAGTCTGTCGAAACCCTGGTGCAGGCGGCCGAACTTCTGTCGCCCTTGAAGGGCGTGCGGCTGGTGCTGGTGGGCAGTGGCAGCATGCTAGACTGGGTCCAGCAGCAGAAGGCGCAAAAGGGGCTGGACAATCTGTGTCTGGTCGGCCGGTTCCCTTCGTCCGAGATGCCTCAGTTCTTCAGCCGGGCTGCGGGATTATTGGTAACGCTGAAGCGAGAAGAAATTTTCGCCTACACAATACCGAGCAAGATCCAGTCTTACCTAGCGGCGGGCCGCCCGATTCTCGCGGCGCTCGATGGTGAAGGCGCGCGTGTGATTGAGGAGGCGCGCGCCGGCTTGACCTGCCCGGCGGAAGATGCGGCAGGACTCGCGCGCTGCATCGAGCGGCTTTATCACATGCCCCTTGCAGAGCGCGAGAAGCTAGGGCAAGCAGGGCGTGCATATTTTCTTGAACATTTTGAAATGGATCGGCAGAGTCAGCGGCTCGTGCAAATCCTGGAAGACAGAATCAACGAACGGAAGGGTCGTCCGCTATGAGGGTTTTAGTGCTGGGTGTGACCGGTATGTTGGGAAGTGCAGTCTTCAAGCAGCTTTCCCGCGATTCCGGTGATGAGGTATGGGGAACGCTGCGAAGCGCAAGCGGTCTTCGGTATTTCCCGGAAGGAGCCCACGGCCAACTGATCAGCAATGTTGACGCGCTGGATCACGACGCACTGGTGTCGGTGTTCGCACGTGTACGACCAGCCGTGGTGATCAACTGCGTGGGCCTGATCAAGCAGCTTGCCGATGCCGAGGATCCGCTTTCCGCCTTACCCGTCAATGCCATATTGCCCCACCGGTTGGCGAAACTTTGTGCACTTTCCGGATCACGGCTGATTCATATCAGCACAGACTGCGTGTTCTCGGGCCGCAAAGGTTCCTACACCGAGGCCGATCCTTCCGATGCCGAGGACTTGTACGGGAAGTCGAAATTCATGGGCGAACTGCAGGACCTGCCACACGCAATTACCCTGCGTACTTCCATCATCGGGCACGAGCTCGGTAGCCATCATGCGCTCATCGACTGGTTCCTTTCCCAGAGCGGACCTGTCAAGGGGTATGCGAAGGCGATTTTCTCGGGGTTGCCCACGGTCGAACTGGCGCGAGTGATGAAGGACTTCGTGATCCCGAGACCCGGTCTTAGCGGGCTCTACCACGTATCCGTCGATCCCATCGACAAGTTGTCCTTGCTCCGCTTGGTCGCGCAAATTTACGGCAAGACGATCGAGATCAATCCTGACGCGCAGGTCTGTATCGACCGCTCTCTGGACTCGACACGCTTCCGTGAGACCACCGGCTATGTGCCGCCCACATGGCCGGAGCTGGTCAGGCTAATGCACGACCAGCGCTGATGTATGTACCTTTTGACTTTGTAACTGACATGTTCGACAGCAGCGTCTTGATGATTACCGGTGGCACCGGCTCCTTCGGCACCACGGTGCTGAAGCGTTTTCTGGATACCAATGTCAAGGAAATTCGCATTTTCAGCCGGGATGAGAAAAAGCAGGAGGATTTGCGCATCGCCTTGGCCAACGACAAGGTGAAGTTCTATATTGGGGACGTGCGCGACTACAACAGCGTGGCACAGGCCATGGTTGGCGTCGACTACGTTTTCCACGCTGCGGCTTTGAAGCAGGTGCCGTCCTGCGAGTTTTACCCCATGGAAGCAGTTCGCACCAATGTGATCGGCACGGAAAACGTGCTGAACGCCGCCATCGCCACAGGCGTCAAGCGCGTGGTGGTACTGAGCACCGACAAGGCGGTGTATCCGATCAATGCCATGGGCATTTCGAAAGCCATGGCGGAAAAGCTTATGGTGGCGAAGTCGCGGATGATCCCCCAGACCGGCCCGGTGATTTGCGCTACCCGTTATGGCAATGTCATGGCATCGCGCGGATCGGTCATTCCTCTGTTCGTCGGTCAGATCAAGGGCGGGCAGCCGCTCACGGTAACTGATCCTCATATGACGCGATTTCTGATGTCGCTGGAGGATTCAGTGGATCTCGTGCTGCACGCGTTTGAGCATGCCGAGCAAGGCGATATTTTTGTCCAGAAGGCGCCAGCTTCTACCGTCGGAGATCTCGCCCAGGCACTGAAGGAATTGTTTGTTTGCGACAACCCCGTCAAGATTATTGGTACCCGCCATGGCGAAAAGCTGTATGAGTCGTTGATATCACGTGAGGAAATGGCGAAGGCCGAAGATATGGGGCGGTATTACCGGATTCCGGCGGACAATCGTGACCTGAATTACAAAAAGTATTTTGTCGAGGGCGAACAGCATATTTCGGAGTTGGATGACTACACATCGCACAACACCGTGCGCCTCGACATTCAAGGCATCAAAGACGTCCTGTTGAAACTTGACTACATCAAGGAGGAGCTTGATGCTTAAGGTGATGACGCTGGTCGGCACCCGACCAGAGCTGATCAAGATGAGCCGTGTGATAGCGGAGCTGGATCAGCAGGTTCAGCATGTTCTGGTTCACTCCGGGCAAAACTACGATTACGAACTGAACCAGGTGTTCTTCGATGATTTGGAGATTCGCAAGCCCGATCACTTTCTTGGTGCTGCTGGTGAAACAGCAGCGAAGACCATTGCCGAAGTCATCGCCAAGGCCGACGAGGTCCTGGAGCTGGAGAGGCCCGATGCTTTGTTGCTGTACGGCGATACCAATACCTGCCTGGCAGTAATTGCCGCGAAGCGGCGAAAGATTCCAGTTTTCCATATGGAGGCCGGCAACCGCTGCTTCGACCAGCGGGTTCCCGAGGAACTCAACCGCAAGGTGCTCGACCATTTGAGTGACATCAACATGGTTCTCACCGAGCATGCCCGCCAATATCTCATCGCCGAGGGCATTCGGCCCGAAACCATCATCAAGACCGGTTCGCACATGGACGAGGTCTTGGCATATTACATGCCCCGCATCCAGGCTTCTGCTGTACTGGCGCGAGAAGGGTTGGAGGAAGGCAAGTTTTTCATCGTCAGTGCGCACCGCGAAGAGAATGTCGATACACCGGAGAATTTGCGCGACTTGCTGGAGACTCTGCGCGCGCTCGCTGCGACATATCAATACCCGATCGTCGTGTCCACCCATCCGCGCACGCGCAAGCGCTTGGAGGCATTAGGGGAGTCGCTGGAGCATCCGCTGATTCGCTTTGCAAAGCCTTTTGGCTTCCTTGACTACATCAAGTTGCAGATGTCGGCGTTCTGCGTGCTGTCCGATAGCGGCACGATCACCGAGGAGGCGTCCCTATTGAACTTGCCTGCGATTACGATCCGCAATGCTCACGAGCGTCCCGAGGGGATGGACAAAGGCACACTCATCATGAGTGGTTTAAGAAAAGGTCGTGTGCTGCACGCAGTGCGCGTAGTGACTAGCCAGCACGATCGCGCCAAGCGCGCCATGTCAATCGTCACAGACTATCAGGCCGGCCCAGTGTCGAAGCAGATCGTAAGGGTCGTGCTTAGCTACACTGACTATGTCAACCGAACGGTCTGGTCCAAGTATTGACGACCGTGATTACCAGTGCATCTGGTTTCTTGAGCGCTGGGTTGGTACGAATGCTGGTTCTGGCAGACACCATTGAGGCTTGTTCCGCCGTTCGTCGTAAGGGGCGTTGGCAGCCCAGCAGTGTGAAGACCGTTCAGGCAGGCATCTTCAGGTCCGTGATGGGTCAGGATGCCGCGTTGGCTGACATGAATGCCGTGGGCCACGTGGCCGCCCTGGTCGGCATGGCATGGGACGATCCTCGCTCGTGTAACTGCTGGCTTGGCATGTAATGCGATGGCATAGCCCAACGACAAGGATTAACGAAGCAAAGGATATGAAACGCCAATAGAGTGTGCAGGTGGATAGCCTCCGTGATGACAAGACAGATCGGGCCGCAAGAACACAAACCCAAATTCCTGGCAGCACCCTGAGCGCGGCAGGGGGACGGAAATGTTCTCGCTCAATTCCGTCAGGGGCCGCAATTCGACATGTCCGAGAGCGCGGCAAGTCAGGACACAAGATTGCAGCCAATTCTGTCGAAGTCAACACACCAGAATCCCTTGCACCTCCGAAGGCGTCCATAGGAAACCAAATGAAGCGAAACATACTGTTGGTTGGAGTTTTTTTGGCGGCAGGGGCAGCCGTGGGTGCTCTGCTGGGTTACGGGCCCTTGCTGAAGTACCGAAGCGTCGGGGTCTTGAGCCTTGAAATCGATACCTCTGAATACAAGCGGTTCTCCGAGCTTGCCAACAACGCTGCTACCCTGCGCCAGTTTGCCGCAGCCCAACCCTCGTCTGACCTGGATGCTGACGATTTGCAGCAGTTGCAGCGAACGATCGCCGATGGTGGTTGGACCACGCCCATACCCACAGTAAGCAAAGCTGATGCCCGGGAAATACCCGAGATGTTGCTCAAGCTGGAGCGTGACAAGGACTCGGATGTGGTCCGGGCCTATCTGGGCGTTCAATTGACCTATGCGAACCCGGACCCGCAGCGCGCAGCGCAGATCACCACGTGGCTTGGAGGCTATTTCAAGGACGTTGCAGCCCGTGAAGCACTGCGCGAGAGGGTTTTTGCGTGGGCGGGCGACAGCAGGCGCTTTATGGAGCGTGCGCAGGCGGACAAGCTCAAATTTCAATTCGAAATCGAACAGAATCGGGCGCGGGTCAAGGCGCTGAAGGTCATTGTGTCCTCTTATCCGGAGGTGACCCGTCGCGACGCCGGGCAAATTGTGGATGTCAGAAAGGACAACGAGAAATTCATTTCGCCACTGGCCCAGCTCATAGGTGCCGAGTCGGAAATTATCGAGATCAACAGGAAGGTGCAGAAGCTCGATCGGGAGATGGAGCAGCACGAGTTTGCGCAGGAATTGATTGAAAATGCAGAAGCCGCCCTGCGAAAGGCCCGCAGCGGAAGCGAAGGCGTTCTGGCCGTTTCGAAGATGATCGTGGAGTTTTCCCGCAAAGCCAAATCGGATGCCGAGAAGGAGAAGCTGTTGTCGCTCGCCGCAGAGGTTTCACAAATCGGCGCCCGGTTTCTTGCCCGTGCGCAGTTCGTGGCCGAGCCCGCCGTGCCGACGCGTCCCGAGCGTCCGCGTCCTTTGATGGTGGTTTTGGTTTTTGCATTTCTTTCGGCCGTGGCAGGCGTGGCTTACGCGTGGCGCGATCTGCTGCTGAAGAAACCCCTGTCGCCGCAGTCCCCGGGGACTGATGTGTCTTTAAAGCGCACACCGTTGCCGGAGCGACGCAATTGAAGGTGTTGGTCACGGGTGCCAACGGCTTTGTCGGTGCGGCGTTGTGCGGCAGTCTGGCTGCGCGCGGCCAGGCGGTGAGGCGGGCACTGCGCCGGGTTTCCCCTGCTGTGGAGGAAGAGGCTTGGGGCAGTCCGGCTGTGTCGGTCGGCGATCTTGGGCCCGACACCAACTGGCTTGCCGCCGTGTCAGGTTGCGAGGCTGTTGTGCATCTTGCAGCCCGTGTTCACGTCATGAACGACCGGGCGGCGGACCCACTGGATGAATTCCGCAAGGTGAACGTCCAGGGCACCCTCCGTCTGGCGCGGCAAGCGGCGCAAGCGGGGGTGCGGCGGTTGGTCTTTGTGAGCTCGATCAAGGTCAATGGCGAGGCGACGAGGCCGGGCCAGGCCTTCCATGCGGACGACGTTGCCGCGCCGCAGGACGCCTATGGCTTGAGCAAGCACGAGGCGGAGCTGGGTTTGCGCGAGATCGGCCGGCAGACCGGGATGGAGGTCGTCGTGATTCGGCCGCCCTTGGTGTATGGGCCGGGCGTGCGCGCCAATTTTCTGGCGCTGGCAAGGGCGGTCAAACGGGGAATTCCCCTGCCTCTGGGGGCCATTGACAACCGGCGCAGTCTGGTTTCATTGGATAATCTCGTGGATTGCATTGCGACCTGTGTCAGCCACCCGGCGGCGGCCCACCAGACCTTTCTCGTGAGCGATGGTGAGGACCTGTCCACGACCGATCTGGTCCGTCGCATGGCACGCGCCATGGGGACATCGGCCCGGCTGTTGCCGGTGCCCGCTTCCTGGCTGGAGGCGGGCGCGGCCTTGCTGGGGAAGCGGGATGTCGTCCGGCGGCTTTGCGGGAATTTGCAGGTCGACATTGCAAAGACGCAGGCCCTGTTGGGCTGGACGCCGCCTGTGAGCGTCGACGAAGGTTTGCGCCGGGCCCTGGTCGCAGCCAATGAATGAAGTTATCTGATGAAGCGCCTCTTCGATCTGTTGCTGGCCGCCGTGGCAGCGTGTATTTTGCTGCTGCCGCTGGTCGCTGTGGCATTGTTGGTGCGGCTGACTTCGCCGGGCCCTGTGCTTTACTGGTCTGATCGTGTCGGACGCAACAACGCCATTTTCAAAATGCCCAAGTTCCGCAGCATGAAGGTCGGCACGCCGGCGGTGGCAACGCATTTGCTCGGAAAACCCGAGACCTATCTCACTTCCATAGGCAGTTTCCTGCGCAAAAGCAGTCTGGATGAATTGCCCCAGTTGTGGAGCATCATCAGGGGCGACATGAGTTTCGTCGGGCCTCGCCCCGCCTTGTTCAATCAGCACGATCTGATCGAGCTGCGGACGCGTTATGGGGTGCACGAAATGTCGCCGGGCCTGACCGGCTGGGCCCAAATCAACGGACGCGACGAGTTGCCCATTCCGCAAAAGGTTGCGCTGGATGTGGAGTATCTCGAGCGCAAGTCCCTGGGCTTGGACCTGCTGATTTTGTGGAAGACCTTCATCAAGGTGCTTCGACGTGACGGGGTTTCGCATTAGCCATGGGTCACGATGAGGCCCTGCGGGCGGGGGATGGATTGACCACGGACTACAGCGGCCGTCGCGTCGACGCCGACAAGCTGATTCCGTGGCTTGCCGCAAGCTGGGGCTTTTGCACGTTCTTCCCGGTTGGCGTGGGCTATCTGCACCTGTTCACTCTTGCGCTGGTCATGGGTTTCAGTCCGCACCGTCGCGCGCGTGCGGCG
>Ga0187893_10006396_pt1 | contig 20200 bp, 16 predicted proteins | sample MA1701074metaG_FD_139574 | JGI IMG/M metagenome (GOLD analysis project Ga0187893, IMG submission 139574) | White microbial mat communities from a basaltic lava cave in the Kipuka Kanohina Cave System on the Island of Hawaii, USA - MA170107-4 metaG ...
ATTCCACCCATGCCGCCGGTCAGAACAAAGCGTCCTGACAAGTCGCCGCCGAAGTGCTTGTCGGCGGCGGCCGCGAACGTCTCGAAGGTGCCCTGTACGATGCCCTGGGTTCCGATGTACATCCAGGAGCCGGCGGTCATCTGCCCGAACATGATCAACCCAAGAGCTTCCAGCCGGTGGAACTCCTCCCACGTGGCCCAGTGTCCGACGAGGTTGGAGTTCGCAATCAACACGCGCGGGGCAAACTCATGGGTCCGAAGCACGCCGACCGGCTTGCCCGACTGGATCAGGAGCGTCTGGTCGTTCTCCAGGTCGGTCAACTCGCGGACGATTGCGTGGTAGGCGTCCCAATTGCGGGCGGCCTTGCCCAGCCCGCCGTAGACGATCAACTCGCGCGGGTTTTCTGCCACCTCCTCGTCGAGATTGTTCATCAACATGCGCAGCGCGGCTTCCTGAATCCACCCTTTACAGGTTCTGGCGTTGCCGCGTGGGGCGCGAATGCCGGTGGCGACGTTCATTTGCGCTTCGTCTGAAACTTGACGCTGTTGATAAAGTCCTCGATGGCCGTGTCTACTTCCCCCTTGCTGAGGGCATGATCGTGGGTCTCGCTCTCGTCCACGATATAGGTGTCATGATCCTTCTCTTGCCGGATGACGACGGAGGTCCCCTCCGTCACTTCGATCAGCATATACCACTCCTTGCTCCCCTTCCGCATCACGACCTCCTTCCCCAGCCCCTTTTTCGTCACTTCGACTTGCAGATCATCACCGGGTGCCGGCGTGACGGAGGCGGGAGCCTGGGCCGGTTCCGCCGCGGGGGCGCTCGAAACCCAGGGGTAGAGGACGATGAGGGCGCCCATGACGGCTGGAACCATGCCGGCACGCACAAGCCTGCGGGAGAATCCGGATGAAAAGGCATGCTGATCCATCACGAGATCCTTTCTGTGGTTCTGGAATTGGAGAGGATGCCGGTGAGGGCTCCGTTGGCAAGGAGGGCATGCACCAGTTCGATGTCGGGGGCGAGGGGACGATCTTGATCCAAGCGGGGGACCCGACCGCGGATCAGGCGCATCACCTGCCGGCTGCCCCGGCCGGGCCGTAATGGACGGTGGAAGTCTATGCCCTGGGCGGCGCAGAGAAGCTCGATGGCCAGGATCTGTTCGGCATTCGTCAGGATCTGTTTCAGCTTGAGCGCCGATCCCATTCCCATGCTGACGTGATCCTCGCGATTGCCGGAGGTGGGAATGGAGTCCACCGAGGCAGGGTGGGAAAACACTTTGTTCTCGGAGGCCAGGGCCGCGGCCGTGACCTGCGCCATCATAAAACCCGAATTGAGGCCCGGGTGCGGGCTGAGGAACGGAGGCAGATCCCCATATTCAGGATTGGTGAGGCGCTCGATCCGCCGCTCCGAGATGCTTGCCAACTCCGTCATGGCTATGGCCAAGTGGTCCAAGACAAGTCCGAGCGGTTGGCCGTGAAAATTTCCTCCTGAAAGCACCTCGCCTCGGTCGGGAAAGACGATGGGGTTGTCGGTTACGCTGCTGATCTCCACGGCGAGCGTGGCGCGAGCATACTCGAGCGCATCGCGGACTGCCCCGTGGACCTGGGGCATGCAGCGAAGGCTATAGGCATCCTGCACGCGCTGGCAGCTCAGGTGGGACGTGCGAATCTCGCTGTCTGCAAGCAACGCCCTCAGGTTCGCGGCAACCGCGATCTGGCCGCGGTAGGGGCGCAGCCGGTGAATGCGGGCATCGAAGGCAACGGGGGTCCCCTTGAGGGCTTCCAGCGACAGGGCCCCGGCGACATCGGCCGCGTCCACCAGCTTCTCACAGCGGTACAAGGCGAGCAGGCCCAGCGAGAGCATCGCCTGGGTGCCGTTGACGAGAGACAGTCCCTCCTTGGCTTCCAAGTCCAGGGGCTTCAAGCCCACCCGTGCAAGCGCAGCCCGCCCCGACACCCGGCGCGACCCTATGAACGCTTCCCCCTCGCCGATCAGGACCAGGGCCAGATGAGCCAGGGGAGCCAGGTCGCCGCTGGCGCCCACCGAACCTCGGGATGGGATCAGGGGCAGGACGTCGCGATTCAGCAGGGTGAGCAGATAGTCCACCACCAGCGGCCGAACCCCGCTATAGCCTCGAGCCAGAACGTTCGCGCGGAGGAGCAGCATGCCACGGGTTTCCTCCCGCGTCAACGGGTCGCCGACGCCGGCGGCGTGGCTCCGGAGGAGGTTGAGTTGCGACTGCCGGATGTCTGAAAGCGGGATCCGCTGGTCGGCCAGTTTGCCGAAGCCGGTATTCACCCCGTAGACGGGCTCGGGCTGTGCGGCTGCGCGTTGGATTACCCGGTAGGACGCCAGCATGCGTTTCTTGGCCGGAGGAGAAAGGCGGACAGGCCGCCCCCCAAGGACCACTTCGTAAAAGGATGGGGGAGTCAGGTCCTCGCCGGACAGTGCCAGGGATCGCGTGGTCGCATGAGACGGCATCCCGGGAATTATAAACTGCCGGTCCCCGTAGGTAAACGGTAACGATGGCCCTCGAATCCGGTCAAATCGCCGGGGGCTGTTCCCTTGAGTGAGCCCCAGGTGCATGCTAGGATGCGCCACGTGATCGAGTTGCTGTTCTCCAAGGAAGTTCTCCTCGCCCTGTTCGTGTTTTCCGTCGTCGGTTTCGTGGGGAGTCTCATCGCCATTCCGTTCATCCTGATCCGGCTCCCTCCTCACTACTTCGACGAGCGTTACCCCCGGACCTGGATGGAAGACCATCACCCAATTCTGCGCTTGATCGGGCACGTGATCAAGAATGCCGTGGGGGTGGTCCTACTCCTGGCAGGGGTTGCCATGCTGTTCTTGCCTGGACAGGGAATCCTGACCATGCTGATCGGCGTCTCCCTGTTGGACTTTCCCGGGAAGCGGCACTTGGAAGCCAAACTCATCAGTCAGCCTACAGTGTTAAAGACGATCAACGGACTGCGGGAAAGATTCGGCCAGCCGCCGTTGACGGTCGCGGATCCCTGATCCCGCAATTCCAATCCACCCATGCCCAGCCCGCACTCGAGCGGTCGCGACACCTGCTACCTGATCGACGGGAGCGCCTACGTCTACCGGGCCTATTTCGCCCTCCCCCAGCTCTCGAACGCCAAGGGCCTTCAGACCAACGCGGTCTATGGGTTTGCCACCATGCTCCTGAAGGTGCTGCGCGAACGTCAACCGACCTGCCTGGCGGTTGCATTCGATGAAAAAGGTCCGACCCTCCGCCACGAAGAATTTGCGGCGTACAAGGCCCACCGTCCCGAAATGCCGCAGGGGATGCAGGCGCAGATCCCCTATATCCACCGTCTTGTCGAAGCCTTCGGCATTCCCGCTGTCCGATATTCCGGCCTCGAAGCGGATGATTTGATCGGCACATTGGCACGGAAGGCGGAGACCGCGGGGTTCGAGGTCGTCATCGTCACCGGGGACAAGGATATGTTCCAGCTCCTGACGCCGGCCGTGCACATTTACGATCCGGTCAAGGACAAGTGGTTCGGCGAGGCTGAGTGCCGGGAGCGTTTCGGGGTGGAGCCGGCACGGGTCGTCGAAGTCATGGGGCTGATGGGGGATGCCACGGACAACATCCCGGGTGTCAAAGGCATCGGGGAGAAAACGGCCATGAAGCTGATCGCTCGGTTCGGGACGATCGAGGAATTGCTGCAGCGGGTCAATGAGGTGGATTCTCCCAAGACCCGAGCCTTGCTCATTGAGCAAGGGGACAATGCCCGGCTCAGTCGCCGGTTGGCTACGATCCAGATGGATGCTCCGATCGACTTCGATCCGGCCAAGTTCAGGGTGTCGGCGCCCCCGCCCGGTCCGCTGGTGGATCTGTTCCGCGAGCTGGAGTTTCCGACGTTGCTCAAGGCGGTACAACCGGAGGCAGAAGGGCCGTCAATTGGAGCCGGCGCCGAGGTGATCCAGGACGCAGCCGGCGCGAAGACTTTTGCCGGCCGAGCAGCAGAGGCTGACCTGATCGGCTTGCAGGGGATCATGGGCGAAGCCGGGGGCGTGCGCGCCGACTTGGAGGCGCTGGCTCTGAGTACGGCGGATGGAACGGCTGTGTTCGTTGAGAAACCCGGTGGGCCCGGCTGGGCGGATTTGTACCCGCCCCTGGTCAATCTCTTAAGGAACTCAGCGACGGTAAAGGCGGTCCATGACCTGAAACCGCTCCTGCTGGCCTGCGAACGGGCCGGCCTGGAACTGCGTGCCCCCTGGTTCGACACCATGATTGCGGCGTATCTGCTGACCCCCAATCGGCGCACCCACAATCTCGAGTCTGTGGCGCTCGACGTCTTGGGCTATCGGGTGGGGGCCGCCGAGAGCCAGCCGGCCACCGAGACCCCCCGGGACCTGTTTGATGCGAGGCCATCGGCACCTGACCATGTCGCAGTCGCCAAGGCCGGCGAGGCGGCCGCGGTCGTCACGAAACTCGTGTCCGTGCTCAAGGCTTGCCTGGAGGAGCAGGGGAGCCTGCGACTGTTTGAAGAAATCGAGATGCCGCTGGTTCCCGTACTCGCGGAGATCGAGCGAAACGGCTTTGACTTGGATACGGCCGCCCTGGAGACACTCAGCAAGGAGTTGGACCGGGATCTCAATCGCATGATGGAAACGATCGCGAGCATGGCCGGACAGGAGTTCAACATCAATTCGCCCAAGCAACTGGCCACGGTGTTGTTCGACAAACTGGGTCTCAAACCGCTCCGGAAGACCAAGACCGGCTACTCGACCGATGAAGAAACGCTGACCCAATTGGCGACCCAGCACGACCTGCCGGCGCAAATCCTGAATTACCGGAGCCTCAGCAAGCTCAAGTCAACATACGTGGATGCGCTCCCGACGCTGGTGAATCCCGAAACCGGCCGGTTGCACACATCCCTGAACCAGACCGTGGCGGCGACCGGCCGGCTGTCCTCGACGGACCCGAATTTGCAGAACATCCCGGTCAAAGGCGAGTACGGTCTTCGGATCCGTGAAGCCTTTGTGGCGGCGCCTGGCTGCACCCTCCTTTGCGCCGACTACAGTCAGATCGAGCCGCGTATTTTGGCCCACCTGTCCAGAGACGAGCGTCTGGTGAAAGTGTTCGAACGGGAAGAAGACATCCACATGGCCACCGCGGTTGAGATTTTCGGCAAACCGGCGGACCAGATCACGCGGGACATGCGGCGCGTTGCCAAGACGGTGGTCTTCGGCATTCTGTACGGGATCAGCCCGTTCGGTTTGTCGTCCACGCTCGGTGTGTCCCAACAGGAGGCCAAGCAATACATTGATGCCTACTTCGAGCGCTATGCGGGCGTGAAGGCTTTCATTGACCGGACAATCGAAGAAGCCAAGCAGCGCGGGTATGTGACGACGATCCTCGGCCGCCGCCGGCCGATCCCGGAACTGGCCAGTTCCGAACAGGCCCAGAGGAGCTTCGGCGAGCGGATGGCGGTGAACAGCCCGATCCAGGGGTCGGCCGCCGATTTGATCAAGGTCGCGATGGTCTCGGTCAGCCGGCGGTTGCATGAGGAATTGTCGGGGACCAAGATGATCCTGCAGGTGCACGACGAGCTGATCTTCGAGACGCCGCAGAAAGATCTTGAGGCAGCGAGGCGGCTGGTGAAATCGGAGATGGAGAGCACCGGCGTCCGCCTCGGCCTCTCCGTGCCACTGAAGGTAGACCTTGGAGTGGGGGGGAACTGGCGGGAAGCGCACCCGTGACTTGATTCTTCACAGCGAGATGCCTAGACTCGACCCAGCTTTGTACAAGGAGGGAACTGATGGCAACGACGAAGAAAGCGGCGCTAGAACTGATCAAAAAGCTACCCGAGAAGGCAACCTGGGACGATATCATGTATGAAATTTACGTCCGCAAGAAAATCGAAGCCGGAATCAAAGCTGCCGACGAGGGAAGAGTGGTTCCGCATGAGGAAGTGAGAAAACGCTTCCTGCGATGACCATCCTGGAGTGGACCGAGCCTGCTATTGCCGACCTCGAAAATATTCGCGAGTATATAACCAACGATTCTGCTGAATATGCCGGCGCTGTCATTGACCGGCTGATCACTTCCGTCGAACGTCTGAAGTCTTTCCCCGAAAGAGGACGGCTTGTCCCTGAGGCTCCGAACACCAGGGTACGGGAGATCCTCGTATCCGGTTACCGAATCATTCACCGTTTGCGAAAGGGCCGGGCACAGATCTTGTCAGTGGTGCATAGCGCGCGAGACTTGACGGGCATGCGCCCAAAGCCATGGGATGCAGCGTGAGCCCATCCGTGAGGGGACTGGCTACTTTTCCCGCCAGGCGCTGAGTGCAGCCTCGGGCTTAGGGTGTCTCTTCTACACAAGAGCCATGACATGGTAAGGAAAAGTTGCCTGTCCCCCTTCCTATACCACCTCGCCCCTTGGGGGAGAGGGTTGGGTGAGGGGGGGAGCGACCAGGGATGGTGGGAGATGTTTCCCCCAGGTGAAGGTTGTGAAGACTGCGAGGTGACGGTAGATGAGAAGTCGCACTGACAATTCCTTCGATATATGTAGACCGGCGGGTGACGCCGATCTGGGCGCCCATGCCGCGCGCAACGAGGAGAACCGGAAATGGCCGGAAAATTTTCAGTGATCAACTGACAGGAAACAGCCTGCCCTCTCCGCAGTGAGCACGAACGGGCTGGTCGGCGGCAGGACCCGCGGCATCAGGGGGTTCACTAGGCTGGATTAGGAGCTGTAGAACGCCTTCACGATTTCCGTCGTGTTGAACAGGATCGCGTTCAGGCGGGTGTACGCGGCGTGGCCGTAGACGTGGTCGCGCGGGTCCTGGGAAGTGGTGTCCTTGTAGTCCACCAGGAGGCACCGGCCGTCGTTCTGGCAGCGGACGCTCTTGCGGGCGCACTCCAGCCATCGTTCGAAGCCGTCATAGGGTTCCAGTAGTTCCCAGAGGGCCTTGTTGCAAGCCTGCGCTTCCGGCGAGGTGGGCACCGCGTCGCATCCGGCCACCCCTAATTGCTGCACATAGTCCCCTCCCCAGGCCAGCGGCATCTCCATCGTGATCTGCGGCAGCTCCATCTTCGCCAGCCAGCGTTTGCCATCGGTGCGCATCGGCCGGTGATTGACGATGTGCAGGAGTTTGCCGATTCCAGACGGATCCCAGCCGTACCGGACCGGCGTGCCGAAAGTCACGAGATCCACGGCGGCGCTGCTGAGGAGGTTGCCGGTGACGAGGCGAGATCGGAGGTCTTCGAGGGGTTCGAATGTATCTGATGCGGTATTGGCTTGCTTGGAATAGGACTCCAAGGAGCTGAAAAAGGCCCCCCGAACCGATGACTCGTTTGGAGCCAACAGGTTGGACAGGAGTGCGAGCACGAGCCCTGCTTGCCCGTGAGCCTCCACCAGCACTCGGTCGCCTACCCCGAGTCGGAGGTCCCTGCACAGGACACTGAGCCGGCCGAGCAGGTGCCACGCGGCTTGAGCCCGGCCGAGGTGGTGGTGCTCGGAAGACCAGAGCTGCCGGCTACACTGAATCGGACGGGGAACGTTCCGGTTCACCGCGTCGCTGAATTGTTTCAGGTAGGCGGCCGAGAAGTTGGCGGCATCTCCAGCCTGCTGGTCGATCAGATTCTTGATCTCCTCCTCGTCGTTGAACGGGGGCTTCTTCCCATCGGGGAAGGACGGTATTCCGCTGGTTCCTTCCCGCATGAGCGCAAGGAGTGCATCCACCCCTGGAATGCCCCGGGAATAGCCGCGCTTCAGTCCACCAGCCTCATCGAGTCGCTGCACGCCGAACAAGTCCGTGCTCAGGAACGTTCCATGCAGGAAGACGATGGCCCTGACCCCCGAGCCAGCCATGTCAGCTCCGTACCGAGCCATGGCGTCCTGCCAGGCAAGGGAGTCCGCCGGGGCGCCTGGCGCGAACTCGCCGTAGGCCACCCGCTCACCCGGGTCGGCCCGGGAGTACGAAGCGTGCTGAAAATTATTACCGAGGGGCATAGGGATCTTCTCCTTGAGGGTGATGGTTCTACCCCGAAAGAGGACAACAGTGCAACGATATGCATCTGCCTGCCGGCGCGGTGCAATGGGCGCTCGGGCCCGGCCACCTCGCTGCTTAGCCGGTCGCAGAATGGTCAGGTCTGAGCGGGTACCTGTCGGAAAACTTAACAATACCCGGAAAAATAGGAGGAAACTCAAAACCTATTTGTTCCTAGTGGCTTATATGACGAGGACCCTATCCGAAGGGCTGCTTCCCTACAGATACATGCCGAACAGGTTTACAGGCGAGCCTGGCCGTGATCCTTGTAAATGTAGTAAATTCAATGACTTACATATATGGTCCGAGAATTGCGTGGGTAGTTGCCTGCCCAGGTCGGCTGCGCGAGAGGGGCGATCAGCCGTAGGAGTGGCGTCGGCGCCGTGAACTGATTGCTGAAGAGGACACCATGAAGAAACTTATCAATCCCGTTTCAGTTCTTGCGTCCGCCTTCTGGACATTGGATATTGGTCCGGCCTTGGCCAATGACGTCGGCGTCGTCCCGGAACCGTCGACGTGGCTGCTCCTGGGATCCGGTTTAGCTGGGATGGCCGCCTGGCGTTGGTTCAAATCGCGGTAAGTCGGTATTCTCGCTGTGCTGTAGAGTAGGGCTAGGTCGGCTGAGCGACGGGGGCGATCAGCCGGAGGAGTGGCGCTGGCCACGTGATCTGATCGCTATACGGAGGTCCCCATGAAGAGAGATATCATTCCCCTCACGGTGCTCGGGTTCACTCTGGTGGTCTTGCAGACTGATCTCGCCTGGGCACCCCCGCCAGGAGTCGTCCCGGAGCCGTCGACCTGGCTGCTCCTGGGATCTGGGCTAGCCGGGATGGCAGCCTGGCGTTGGTATAAGTCCAAGTAACTCGTTATCCTTGTTTCGATACAGAGCGGGTTAGGGAACAACACCCTAACCCGCTTTTTGTTTGTCAAACAGCCTCCGCCAGTGAGCCGCGCGTCCCTTGCCTTGGAAGAAATTGGCGTGTTAAGTTACCTTTCGCGTCACCGAGGCGCGAGTCCACAGAAAAATCAAGGAACTCTGAAAGGTTGTGAGGTGTTAGATCACCACGTTCGGTCTCATGGCCGCCGATCCCGCCGCTTTTGTCGCTTTGCCATGATCGGCCTCGCCGTCACGCTTTTCCTGCTGACGAATTCCTTGCTTGCCAGTGCTGAGAAAAGACCACCGGTGCCCGCCCCCGCGCCGGAGAATGCGTCCGAGCAGGTGATTCTCTTCGTGTTGGAAGGGGTTGGCCAGGAGGCGATTAAGGCGGGACCCATGCCGGCGCTGGGCCGGTTCGTGAAGGAAGGGGCCGTGACTTGGTCGGCGGCGGGTGTCACCCCGACGCTGCGTCTCCCCAGCATGGCTTCCCTGATCACGGGGTTACCGGTCGAGAAACATGGGGTCACGTGGGACTCCTTCGACTTTGCGCGAGGATATCCGCGGCCTCCCACGGTATTCGATTATCTGGATCTCAGCGGCGGAAGGGACAGCGCCATATTTTTCATGGATGAGTCCTTGTACCAGTTGGCAAAGCCCGAGCCCTATACCGATTACCAGATCTGCGGCGCGCTCAGACCCGAGTGCGGCACGGACACGATCCTCCGGTATATCCGGGACTACTTCCGGAAAGCGACGAGCGGCCACGGGTATGGGCATGCGATTTTGTCGCTCCCTCACTTCCTGGTCATCCATCTGCCCCAGCCTGGACGCGCGGCTCAGGCGAGTGGATGGAACTCTGCAGCCTACAAGGAGGCGCTGCGAAGCGTGGATGGGGTGATGGGGTCTGTCCTCGACATGTATAAGGAGTTGGGACTTCTGGGCAGAACGACGGTGATCGTGACCAGCCTGACCGGCGGAGCCGGCGTGGCAGGGAAAGAGGACCAGACGAAGCCGGCCGTCAACGGGGCGGCGACCCCAAGGATTCCGTGGATTGCCTGGGGTGCGGGGATCAAACCCGGGTATGCCATCAAACAGCCCGTGTCGATCATCGATACGGGGGCGACCGTCCTACGGACTCTCAGTCTCGAAACCCACACCGAATGGGACAGCCGGCCAGTGGAGGAAATTTTCACGGTACCGCGGACCGCCGCGGTCCCTGCAGGCGATCATGCGCACTGATCGCCTGAGCAGCCTGAAACGCCCGCAGACCAGGTGGCTGTTGCCGCTGGCGCTCATCATGCTGTCCGGGGCGGTATTGAACCAAGGCGCCGAGGCGGCGCCGCAGAGACCACAGGCGAAGGAATACTCGATCATGATTGACGCGACGGCGCTGAACCCGCCGACCTGGTGGTACGTGCCGGGCGTCACCCCGATCATCTGGAGCATGGAACCGGATAACACCGAGGCGCTGCAGACTACCTCCCCCCATGAGCTGAAACTGAAGGCCGGCAACTATCGCTTCGGCACGTTTACGTTTGATTTCCCCTTCACGGTGACGCTGGACGGCACGCTGGATTTCGCTCCCTCGCTGGATCAGTGCGTCACCGGTCGAGGCACGAATGCCCTGGCAATCCGGTGTTCGAGGACCCAACCCTATGGGGGACAACCGGAATACTGGGGCCAGCAAAGTCCGAAATGAATCGCGGCGGACACGAGGTGCAGCATGGCCGACACAGTCGATGACTTGTTAGAGGCACTCGAGGACGTCGATGATGCGACGCGCGAGGAGGCGGCGAAGGCGCTGGCCGAGTTGGCCGACCCGAGCACGTTGGATGCCCTGGTCCGCGCCTGCGAGGACGATTTCTGGTCCGTGCGTTCGCATGCCGGGTGGGGCGTCGCCAAAATCGGAGGGGCGCGAGCCGTCGAATCGCTGATCGCGTTGTTCAACGATTCGATCATGGAAGTACGCAATGAGGCAGTGGCGGCCATGGCTCACCTGGGATCCGCCACGGTAGACCGGCTGATCAAGGCCATGAAGGATGAGCGCTGGCGCGTGCGGGAACATGCGGCCAAGACCTGCGGCCTGATCAAAGACCTCCGGGCAATCGATCCCCTGATTGTGGCGCTGCGCGATCGGGACGGAGCGGTGAAAAGCGCGGCCGCGGAGGCGTTGGGGCTGATGAGGGACGCGAAAGCGGTGCCCGTCCTCGTGAAACTTTTCGGAGATTCGTCCAAGACCGTGCGGGAGACGGCCGGGACCGCCTTGGTGGCGATCGGTATGCCCTGCGTGGAAGCGCTCCTCCAGGCCCTCAAGGACTCCGACTATGTCGTACGATGCCATGCAGCCCGCGCGCTCGGCGGCATGACCTCCGACTACCAGTATGGTCGCTCGTGGGTCAGGGAGCCGCGGGTGGTGGACGCTCTGATCGCGGCCTTGAAGGACCCGGATCGGGCGGTGCGCGAGGATGCCACGATTGCGCTCGGGATGATCGGGGATGCGCGGGCGACGGATGCGCTGCTTGAGGCGATGAAAGATGGAGCGGTCAAGCGGCACGCCATCATGTCCTTGGGCATGATCGGGGATGCGCGCGCGCTCCCGGCCGTTCTGGATGCCATGAAGGGCAAGGGGATTCGTCAAGACGGGACGCCGACGCCGGGCTGCATCGTGAGCGAGGAAGCGTTCATCAAGGAAGCCGCCGCCACCGCCTTGGGACATTTTCGGGAGCCGAGCGTGATCCCCGACCTGATGCTGGCGCTGAAGGATGGGGTCCTCCGCGAGCGCGCCGCGGAGGCGTTGGTCTTGATCGGCGACGCGGCCATCGAACCATTGGTGGGATTTCTGTACGACCCGAAGGCCTCGGAGGTCGAGGATGAAGGGGAACGGGTTCTGTCTTTTGCCTCCAGCCGTCTGAGCGCGGTGGATGCGCTCAGGCAGCTCGTGATGGGAACCCTGCAGAAGCTGGGGTGGGAGCCGCCGGCGGAGGAAGTCCCGGTCGATTCCAGCACGACCGACAACTTGAGAGTAAACATGCCCTTGGGCGACACCGGGAGGTTCGGCCCCTCCGGCGACCTCGCCAAAGGAGCCATGTAGCCTCTCGTTATTTCCTGACCGCCAGCCCGTGCGTGTCGGCGGTTTCCTTCCCATCCTTCATGTTGCTGATCCGCGCGACGCCGACGAACTCGCCGCCTTTTCCGCCGTTGAACACCTTAATCACGCCGATGCCCGGCGTGGAGCCTTTCGCATTGTTCACGTTCTTGTCGTTGCCCGTCAGCGGGTTCGGTCCGCGGAGCCCGGCAAAGACGTAGGTGCCGTCCGGCGACGTGTCCATAAGATCAGGGGCTGGATCATCGCTGGCGGCACCGGCCATCTCGACCGTCGCGACGCTGAAATCCGACAGCGTATCGATGATCTCGATATTGTTGCCCGCCCGATCCGCGCTCCACAGGTAGCGTCCCACCGTAGCCATCCCATGCGAATCGGCGAATTTCGTGTCGCGGGACGTAATCAATTTGGCCGAGAGGGACTTCGGTAGCCCGGAAATGTCGAGGGCATAGACGTCGTAGGACAGAGGCGCGATCGGCCAGCCGCCGCCTGAATTGAGGTACATGGTCATGCCCACCTGCACGCCGCCGCAGCCGGCCGGATGAATCTCATCGTTGTTCATCGTCGCGACGACACGGATGGGTCCTTCGCCGACGTAGGCGACCAGCAGGCCGCCTCCCCGTAGCGTAATGAACGCATAGTTCCCCGACCAGTCTGTGATCGGGCAGATCGGCGACGTGTCCGGACGTTCTCCCCGCTCCAACGGGCCCAGGGCCAACACATCTTTCTCCGGGTCGAAGCTGAACTTGTGGTTCGCGTAATCGGTCCAAATGCGGATCACTTTCTTCTCGGCGATATTGGCCGCGATCACCATCTTCTGGTTCTGAGTGGGCCAAGCCGCATGGACATTCTTTCCCATGGAGAGGCACGCCTCGGGCTTCCGGGTGGCGGCGTCCATGAACAGCACCTGTCCGCTCAAGAAGGAGAGGATCGCGTGTGTGTGGTCCTGGGTGAAAAACAACATATGCGGCCGCCGAACCGGCTTCTTCGTAGCCTCCTGGCAAAATGTGCTCACTTCCCCGCCGAGATCAATGGTGACTTTGGGTTTCGCGGCAGATGGGTTGGCGGTCAATTCGGCGCCGTCGTAGATATGGAGGTACCCGCCGCTCTCTTTCGCTGTATCGGCCTGGTCCGTGATCCACACTTCATAGGCGTGGGCCGACGGAGCAGAGAAGAAGTTCAGGCCGACACCCGCACACATGAGGAAGGGCACCGCAAAGACCAGTGGTGCCCACCTTCCTGTGCTAAGAACCCGGCGTATGTCCATGGAAAGCCTCCTCGTGGTGAGCGAAACCAACTTGTTGCAGGTGTCGTGCGTCAACGGTTGCCGTCGGAGTGAGCGCGCAAGGCATAGTAAACGTCCGTCCTGCGGACTGTCAACTTGCCTGTTCGTGGAAAACGAGAGGGATTCAGGGTCGGTCCAAGGCGGGTGTGCGAAGCCCTCCCGGCAGCAAAACGGTGATGACATTGGAGGGCGGCTGATGGCCTGAGGAGCGGGTCTGGCGGCGGGGAATCCGGCTTGACACCTCTAGCCCGATCTTCCTATAGTATCGGCCTGCTTTTGCGGGAGTGAGACAGGTGGCGCTCCTGCGGGGTAGGGCCTTTGGTCACAAAAAATGGGCCTTTTGGTTGATTGCCAGTCGCAAGGTTTCTCCCTAAAATCGGACGCTTCCAAGCTGACAAGACCCCGTTCGTTGATTCCAACACAGTGACTGCCGGAGACTGAGCGAGAGGAGATCCCCATGGCGAAGGTGCTTGAGGGGCCCGGGATGGGCCTCATGAAAAAGTGGGGCATCGTGGTGCCGAACTATGTGGTGGTGTCGTCGGTCGAGGAGTTCGACCGCCTCGCACAGGCAACTGCCTGGCTGCAGAAGAGCCGGCTGGTCGCCAAGGCCCACGAGGCTCTGGGCTCGCGCTTCAAGCTCGGCCTGGTGAAGGTCGGGCTGGATCTGGCCGGTGCAAAGGCCGCGGTGCGGGAGATGCTGGGTCGGCAGGTGGGCAGCATCATCGTTTCCCAGGTCATCGTATCGGAGATGGTGCCGCACAAGGAGGAGTACTACGCGGCGGTGAAATCCACTCGCGAGGGAGCGGAAGTGTTGCTGGCTAACTGCGGGGGCATTGAGGTGGAGTCGAACTGGGACCGGGTCAAGAAGCTCCAGCTTGAAGTGGGCGACACCCTCTCCCGCGAGGCGCTGGAGAAGCTTGCCAAGGAGGCGGGGTTCTCCGGGCCCCTCGCCAAGAAGATGGCGGATTTCGCGGGAAAACTCTTCGGCTGTTTCGATAACGAAGACGCGCAGTATGTGGAGGTCAACCCGGTCGTGGCCCGTGACGGCGACGGTGAATTGGTCGCACTCGATGCGGTCACGCTTCTCGACGGGGATGCCAAGTTCCGGCATCCGGATTGGAATTTCCCGTTTGCGGCGGAGTTCGGTCGGGCCTACACGAAGCATGAGATGGAAGTGATGTCGGTGGACTCCAAGATCAAGGGGTCCGTGAAGTTCATCGAGATTCCGGGCGGGGACACGGCCATGCTCCCGGCCGGCGGCGGGGCGAGCGTCTATTACTCCGACGCGGTGGTGGCCCGGGGCGGCAAGCTGGCCAATTATGCCGAATATTCGGGTGATCCGCCCGACTGGGCGGTGGAAGTGCTCACCGACAAGGTCTGCTCGTTGCCGGGCATCAAGAACATCATCGTCGGCGGCGCGATCGCGAATTTCACCGATGTGAAGAAGACCTTCGGCGGCATCATTGCCGGGTTCCGGAAGGCCAAGAGCGAAGGCAAGCTGAAGGGCGTGAAAATTTGGGTGCGCCGTGGTGGGCCACGCGAAAAAGAGGGACTGGATGCGATGCGGGCGCTGCGCGAGGAAGGCTTCGACATCCAGGTCTACGACCGCCATACCCCGCTGACCGATATCGTCGATATGGCGCTCAAGGGTAGCAAATAGCGTTCAGCAGTCAGCGATCAGCTAAAGGGGTCGTGTTCCAAGTATCCAGGCTGATTGCTGAAAGCTGACGGCTTTCGTGCTGGAGGACTGCATGAGCATTCTCGCCAACAAAGATACCCGGGTGGTGATTCAGGGTGGCGCGGCGGGGTTGAACGCTGCACGGCGCATGGCCGAGTTCTGTTACATGATCAAGCGGCCGTTGAACGTGGAAGCCTTCGTCTATCCACCCGACGCCGGCAAGGCCAATGAAGTCTCCTACGGGAGCGGCCTGGTGACGATTCCCATCTATAAGAGCGTGGCCGAAGCCACGGCGACCCACCCGCAGATCAACACCAGCCTCGTGTATATCGGCGCCGACCGGGCCTGTGCGGCCGGCCTGGAGGTGCTGAACGATCCCAAGATCCAGACCGTCTCCATGATCACGGAAGGGGTGCCCGAGAAGGACGCCAAGCTCCTCGCGCGTCACGCAACCAAGCTGGGAAAAACCTTCAACGGCCCCTCATCCATCGGGGTCATCTCGGCCGGCCAGTGCCGCCTGGGCGTGATCGGGGGCGCCTTCGACAACCTGGTCGCCTGCAAGCTCTACCGGGAAGGCTCTTTCGGCGTGATCACGAAATCCGGCGGGCTGTCCAACGAGATCATCTGGATATGCTCCCAGTTTGCGGACGGCATCACCACCGCGATAGGCATCGGGGGCGATGCCTATCCCGGCACCGACTACGTGACATATCTGGAAAAGTTTGAACAGGACCCCCAGACCAAAGCGGTCGTCATCGTCGGCGAGATGGGCGGGGACCTGGAAGAGCGTGCGGCGGAGTGGTACGGCGCCAAGAAGCGGCGCATCAAGCTCCTGGGCGTCGTGTCCGGGTTCTGTCAGGAAAGTCTCCCCAAAGGCATGAAGTTCGGTCATGCGGGCGCCAAGGAAGGGATGAAGGGCGAAGGGTCGGCCCGGTCGAAGTCGGACGCGCTGAAAAAGGCGGGCGCGATTGTCCCGGATACCTTCGGAGCGTTGGGACCGGCGATCAAGTCCGTGTACGAGGAGTTGGTCAAGTCCGGCCAGGTGAAGCCGATCCCGGACCTCAGCCCGGCCGATCTTCCGAAATTGCCGAAGAGCGTGGAAGAGGGGATGAAGGCCGGCGACGTGCTGGTCACGCCCCTGATCAAAACCACGATCAGCGACGACCGCGGCGACGAGCCCTGCTACGACGGCTACCCCGCCTCCGAATTGATCAACAAGGGATACGAGATCCCGCACGTCATCGGTCTCCTCTGGGACAAGCGCTTGATCTCTCGGCAACAGGCCGAGATCATCAAGCGGATCATGATGCTTTCGGCGGACCACGGCCCCTGCGTGAGCGGCGCACTGGGCACCATCGTGGCAGCTTGCGCCGGCATCGGCATGTCGCAATCGGTGGCCGCCGGGCTGATCATGATCGGCCCGCGCTTCGGCGGCGCCGTGACCGACGCCGGCCGCTACTTCAAGCATGCGGTGGACAACAAGATGACGGTGGACGACTTCCTCGGCTACATGAAGAAAAACGTCGGTCCCGTGCCGGGGATCGGTCACCGGGTCAAGAGCGTCCGGAACCCGGATAAGCGCGTGGCAGAACTGGTCTCCCACGTGAAGGGGCTGGGGGTTCCGACCCCCCATCTGGATTTCGCGCTGGCGGTTGAAAAAGTGACTTCGGCCAAGAAGGACAATCTTATTCTGAACGTCGACGGAACGATGGCGGCGGTGCTGGTGGATATCGGGTTCCCGGTTGATAGTCTCAACGGGTTCTTCATCCTGTCGCGCACCATCGGGTTGATTGGTCACTGGGTGGACCAGAAGCGGCAGGAGAGCCGGCTCATCCGTCTCTTCGACTACCTGGTCAATTACGCCGCACCGAAACGGCGTGAGGTTCCGCCGTTGAAATAGCAAAATAGTGACGAGTGATCAGTGATGAGTGACGTGTAGAAAGATCCGACTCGTCACTTGTCACCCGTCACAGTATCACGCGAGAAATAGTTCCTGACGCTTGCAAAAAGGACGGAGAAGACACCATGTCGATAGAACTAGTCAAAAATTTGTATGCCAAGATGCCCGATGCGGTGGCGAAGGCCAGAAAGAAGTTCGGCCGCGCCCTCACATTGAGTGAGAAGATCCTGGTTTCGCACGCGGACAATTTCGATACACAGGTGTGGGAGCGGGGCAAGGCCATGTTGGCGCTCCGCCCGGATCGCGTCGCCATGCAGGACGCGACCGCCCAGATGGCGATGCTGCAGTTCATGCAGGCCGGGAAGAAACGCGTCGCGGTGCCGAGCACCATTCACTGCGATCATCTGATCAGAGCGGAGATCGGGTCCGAAAAGGACCTTCTCCGCGCGATGGATGAGAACAAGGAGGTCTATAACTTCCTCGCATCCTCGGCCAGGAAGTACGGGATCGGGTTCTGGAAGCCCGGGGCCGGCATCATTCATCAGGTCGTCTTGGAGAACTATGCATTCCCCGGGGGGCTGATCATCGGAACGGATTCCCACACCCCGAACGGCGGTGGACTGGGCATGTTGGCCATCGGCGTCGGCGGGGCGGACGCGGGCGAGGTGATGGCCGGATTGGCCTGGGAAGTGCTGCATCCGAAGCTGATCGGTGTCAGGCTGACCGGCAAGCTGAGCGGCTGGGCCTCCCCGAAGGATGTCATCCTCTACCTCTGCGGCCTCCTCACGGTGAAGGGCGGGACGAACAAGATCGTGGAATATTTCGGGCCCGGTGCCGAGACCATCAGCGCCACCGGTAAGGGAACCATCACGAACATGGGGGCCGAGTTGGGGGCGACCACCTCGGTCTTTCCGTTCGACCAGAAAATGGTCGCCTATCTCCATCTCACGGATCGAGCCGACGTCGCCAGGCTGGCAGAAGCCAACAGGTCGCTGCTGACCGCCGATCCCGAAGTACTGCAGTCGCCGGAGAAGCACTTCGATCAGATCGTGGAGATTGATTTGTCGAAGCTGGAACCCCATGTCGTCGGACCCCACACGCCGGATCTGGCACGCCCCGTTTCCAAGATGGCGGCCGAAGCCAAGCAGAAGGGCTACCCGGTGGAGTTGAAGGCGGCCCTGATCGGGAGTTGTACCAATTCGTCCTACGAAGACATCGGCCGGGCGGCGCATATTGCCCGGCAGGGACTGAAGGCCGGGTTGAAGGCCAAAACGCCCTTCCTCGTGACGCCCGGGTCCGAGCGGATTTTCCACACGATGAAGCGGGAAGGCTTCATGCAGACCTTCGAGGACATGGGCGGGACCGTGCTGGCGAATGCATGCGGGCCTTGTATCGGCCAGTGGAAGCGTGCTGATGGGGTCAAGGGACGGGCCGACTCGATTGTCAGCTCCTTCAACCGAAACTTCCCCGGCCGTAACGACGGGATCAATGAGACCTTGTCGTTTCTTGCCAGCCCCGAAGTGGTGACGGCCTATGCATTTGCCGGTAACCTGGCCTTCGATCCCATCCATGGGACGCTCAAGACGGCCGACGGCAAGGACCTCAAGTTCGAGCCCCCGCAAGGCGATGAGCTGCCGGCGAAGGGCTTTGCGAAGGGCGAGGAGGGCCTCATCCCGCCGGCTGAGAACGGAGATGCGGTGGCAGTCGAAATTCCGCCGACCAGCGAGCGGCTGCAGTTGCTTCAGCCGTTCCCGCGGTGGGACGGGCTGGATTTCGTGAAATTACCCTTGCTGATCAAGACCAAAGGGAAGACGACGACAGACCATATATCGCCGGCCGGCCCGTGGCTCAAGTTTCGCGGGCATCTGGACAAAATCAGCGACAATATGTTCCTGGGCGCCAACAGCGCCTTCTCTTCCGAGCCGGGAAAGGGGACGGATGTGCTGACCGGCGAATCGGGCCTGACCATCGCCCAGATCGCGCGTCGGTACAAGGCCAAAGGTATCGGATCGGCGGTCGTGGGTGACGAGAACTACGGTGAGGGCAGCAGCCGCGAGCATGCGGCCATGTCCCCGCGGTTCCTCGGCGTGAAGGTCGTGCTCACCCGCAGTTTCGCCCGCATCCATGAGACGAATCTGAAAAAACAAGGGATCTTGGCGTTGACCTTCTCTGACCCGAAGGACTACGAGAAGATCGAGCAAAACGACCTCTTCAGCGTGACTGGGCTAAACAGTTTGGCTCCGGACAAGCCGCTGCAGGTCACCATTCATAAGACGGATGGCCGCACGCTCACCATCCAGGCGAACCACAGCATGACGGAACAACAGATTGCGTGGTTCAAGGCTGGTTCTGCGTTGAATGCGCTGAACTGACAACAGGCTGAAAGAGGAAACCCATGGCGACAAAAGCATCCAAAATTCTTTATACAAAAACTGATGAAGCGCCGATGCTGGCGACCTATTCGTTCCTGCCGATCGTCGCCGCCTTCACCAAGGCGGCCGGCGTGGCCTTCGAATTGCGGGATATCTCGCTGGCGGGGCGCATTCTCGCCGTGTTCCAGGATTATCTGACGCCGCAGCAGAAACAGTCGGACGACCTGGCCGAACTGGGGGAGCTCGCCAAGACCCCGGAAGCCAACATCATCAAGCTGCCGAACATCAGCGCGTCGATTCCGCAGATCAAGGGGGCCATCAAGGAATTGCAGAGCCAGGGCTACAAGCTTCCCGAGTATCCCGAGGACCCGAAGGACGACAAGGAAAAGGACATCAAGGCCCGGTACGACAAGGTGAAGGGCAGCGCCGTCAATCCGGTGTTGCGTGAAGGCAACTCGGATCGCCGGGCGCCGCTCTCGGTCAAGGCCTATTCCAGGAAGCACCCGCACAAGATGGGGCCCTGGACGCCGGACTCCAAGACGCACGTCGCCCATATGAAGGGCGGGGATTTCCGGTCGAACGAAAAGTCGATGACGACGGCTGCGGCGACCGATGCGCGCATCGAGTTCGTCGGCCAGGACGGCAAGACCACGGTGCTGAAGCCCAAAGTGGCGCTGCAGGCCGGGGAAGTCATCGACGCCACCTTCATGAGCCGCCGCGCCTTGCGCGAATTCCTGGAGGCGCAGATCGAAGATGCCAAGAAGCAGGGCGTGCTGTTCTCAATTCATATGAAAGCCACCATGATGAAGGTCTCGGACCCCAAGATCTTCGGTCATGCGGTGTCGGTCTATTACAAGGACGTGTTCGAGAAGCACGCCGCTACGTTCCAGAAACTCGGCGTCGATCCCGACAACGGCGTGGGCGATCTGTACATCAAGATCAAGACCCTGCCGGACGACCAGCG
>Ga0187893_10006397_pt1 | contig 20191 bp, 23 predicted proteins | sample MA1701074metaG_FD_139574 | JGI IMG/M metagenome (GOLD analysis project Ga0187893, IMG submission 139574) | White microbial mat communities from a basaltic lava cave in the Kipuka Kanohina Cave System on the Island of Hawaii, USA - MA170107-4 metaG ...
GCCGCGTTCGGCAACCCCGCCGTGTACCTGGAGAAGTTCCTCGAGAACCCGCGCCACATCGAGTTCCAGGTGCTCGCCGACGAGCACCGCAACACCGTCCACCTCGGCGAGCGCGACTGCTCGCTGCAGCGCCGCCACCAGAAGGTGCTCGAGGAGGCGCCGGCGCCGGACATCACGCCGCGCCAGCGCGCGCGCATGGGCGAGCGCTGCGTCGACGCGTGCCGCAAGATCCACTACCGCGGCGCGGGCACGTTCGAGTTCCTCTACCAGGACGACGAGTTCTACTTCATCGAGATGAACACCCGCGTCCAGGTCGAGCACCCGGTGACCGAGCTCGTGACCGGCATCGACATCGTGCAGCAGCAGATCCGCATCGCCGCCGGCGAGAAGCTCCCCTTCCGCCAGCGCGACATCGAGCTCGAGGGCCACGCGATCGAGTGCCGGATCAACGCCGAGGACCCGTTCAAGTTCACGCCCTCGCCGGGCCGCATCACTTCCTACCACCCGCCCGGCGGACCGGGGATCCGGGTCGATTCGCACGCCTACCACGGCTACGTCGTGCCGCCGAACTACGACTCGATGATCGGCAAGGTGATCGCCTACGGCGCGACGCGCGAGCAGGCGATCCGGCGGATGCGGATCGCGCTGTCGGAGATGGTGGTCGAGGGCATCCAGACCAACCTGCCGCTGCACCAGGAGCTGCTCGTCGACGCGCGGTTCCTGCGCGGCGGGACGAGCATCCACTACCTCGAGCAGAAGCTCGCGCAGGCCGCCAGGCGCGACGCCGGCGGCTGAGCGGCCGGTAGCGCGCGGGAATGGCCTGGTTCGCGCTCACGCTGGTGCTCGACGCGGCCGACGCCGAGCGGGTCGCCGATGCGCTGCTCGCGCACGGGGCGGCGTCCGCGGACACTTCCGACGCGCTCGCCGGCTCACCGGGCGAGCGGCCGGTGTTCGACGAGCCGGGCGCGAACGGCGCCCGCTGGATCCGGGCGCGGATCCGGGCGCTCGTGCCGGTCGAATCCGACGCCGCCGGGCTGCTCGCCGCGGCCGCCGCCGACGCCGGCCTCGAGGCGGTGCCGGCCTTCCAGCTCGATCCGGTCGCGGACGAGGACTGGGTGCGGCGCACCCAGTCGCAGTTCGCGCCGCTCCGCATTTCCGATCGCGTGTGGATCGTGCCGAGCTGGCATGACGCCCCGGACCCGGCGGCGATCAACATCCGGCTCGATCCCGGTCTCGCCTTCGGCACCGGCAGCCATCCGACGACGCGCGCGTGCCTGCGCTGGCTCGAGCGGCACGTCGCGCCCGGCGCGCGCGTGCTCGATTACGGCTGCGGTTCCGGTATATTGGCCATCGCCGCCATGAAGCTCGGCGCGGGCGCGGCGCTCGGCGTCGACATCGACCCCGACGCGGTCCGCGCGGCGCGCGGCAACGCGCGGCGGAACGACGCCGGCGCGCGGTTCCTCGCGGCCGACGCGGCGCCCGACTTCGTGGCCGACCTCGTCGTGGCCAATATCCTCGCCAACCCGCTGCAGGTGCTCGCGCCCGCGCTCGCGGCGCATGCCCGCGCCGGCGGGCGGATCGCGCTCGCCGGCATCCTCGCCGCGCAGGCGGGCGGCGTCGCCGGGGCCTACGCGCCGTGGTTCGACGTGCGCGAGTGGGATGCCGACGACGGCTGGACGACGCTCGAGGGCGTGCGGCGATGAGGATGGTCACGCGCTGCCCGGCGTGCGGCACCTCGTTCCGGGTGCAGGCCGATCAGCTCGCGGCGCGCGGCGGCCAGGTCCGCTGCGGGCAGTGCGCGACCGTGTTCGACGCGCAGGCGAGCCTCGTCGCCGAGCCGGAGCCGGCCGCTGCCGCTCCGGCGCCGGCGCAGACACCGGCACTGCCGCAAACGCCGGCGCCGCCACCTCAGCTCCCGGCGGCCGCGCGGCACGGCGAGGAGCTCGCGCGCGTGGAGGCGGAAGTCTCGCAGCCGTTCGGTCAGACGCTGCCGCCCGCACCGGAGATCTCGCTCTCCGAGACCGACGGCGAGTTCGAGTTTGGCCCCGGCGTGCGCAACCGCGAGCGGCTGAGGCTCGCGCTCTGGGGGCTCGCCGCCCTCGCCGCGGCGCTCCTGCTCGCAGGCCAGGTGATCCACGCCTACCGCGGCGAGATCGCGGCGCTGTGGCCGGCGTCCCGTCCGGCGCTCGCGGCGGCCTGCCGCCAGCTCCGGTGCACGATCCCCCTGCCGCAGCACGCGGAGCTGATCAGCATCGAGTCGACCGAGCTCGCGGTGGAGCGCGGCGCGAGCGGCGTGCTCACCCTCTCGGCGGTGCTGCGCAATCGCGCGGCGTTCGCGCAGGCGCTGCCCGCGCTCGAGCTGACGCTCACCGACGGCGCCGAGCGGGCGGTCGCGCGGCGCGTGCTGCAGCCGCGCGAGTATCTCGGCGAGCGCGCCGTCCGCGAGACGACGCTCGCCCCGGGCAGCGAGACCGCGTTTCGCCTGCACATCGACGCCGCCGGCCTGAACGCAGTGGGGTACCGGCTGTTCGTCTTCTACCTGTAAGGGTGTAAAGGGGTCCTGCAAGGCGCGGCCGGGACGCGCCGGGGAGCGCGACCGGCGCGGTCTTCGGCTATTCTTCCGCCCCCGATTCGATTCGCACGAGGAGCTAGCGCGCATGGCCACCGTCACCCTGGGCGGCAACCCGATCGAGGTCGCCGGCGCTTTCCCGAAGCCGGGGCAGACCGCGCCCGCGTTCACGCTCGTCGGCAAGGACCTGAAGGACGTCGCGCTCAAGGACTTCGCCGGCAGGCGCAAGGTGCTCAACATCGTCCCCAGCCTGGATACCGCGGTGTGCGCGACCTCGACCCGCAAGTTCAACGAGCGCGCCGGGCAGATGAGGAACACCGCGGTGCTGGTGATCTCGGCCGACCTGCCGTTCGCGATGGCGCGCTTCTGCACCACCGAGAACCTCGCGAACGTCACGCCGCTCTCGACGATGCGCGGGCGCGAGTTCCTGCGCAGCTACGGCGTCGAGATCGCGAGCGGCCCGCTCGCCGGCGTCGCCGCGCGCGCGGTGGTGGTGCTCGACGGGAACGACCGGGTGCTCCACGCGCAGCTCGTGCCCGAGATCAAGGACGAGCCCGACTACGACGCGGCGATCCGGGCGCTCGGCACGTGAAGCGCATCCTCGTCTGCGGGTCGATCGCCTACGACAACATCATGGTGTTCCGGGGGCGGTTCAAGGACCACATCCTCGCCGACCAGATCCACATCCTGAACGTCGCGTTCCTCGTGCCCGAGCTGCGGCGCGAGTTCGGCGGCTGCGCCGGCAACATCGGCTACGGCCTGAAGCTCCTCGGCGGCGAGCCGCTCGTCATGGGCACGGTCGGCGCCGACGCCGGCCCGTACCTCGAGCGGCTCGACGCGCTCGGGATGGCGCGCGACCACGTGCGCGTGATCCCCGAGGCGCTGACCGCGCAGGCGTTCATCACGACCGACCTCGACGACAACCAGATCACCGCCTTCCATCCGGGCGCGATGAGCCACTCGGCGGTGAACCGGATCGACGCGGGGCTCGGCGCGGGTCTCGCGATCGTCGCACCCGACGGCCGCGACGGCATGGCCGGGCACGTCGAGGAGCTGGCGCGCGCGCGCATCCCGTTCCTGTTCGACCCGGGCCAGCAGCTGCCGGCTTTCTCCGGGACGGACCTCCTCGCGATGATCGACGCCGCGAGCTACGTCGCGGTCAACGACTACGAGGGGCGCCTGCTCGTCGACCGGACCGGCCGCCCGCTCGAGGAAATTGCCCGCATGGTCGACGCTCTCATCGTGACAAAGGGTGCCGCCGGGTCCACCATCTACGCCAAGGGTCAACTGCACGAGATCCCGAGCGTTAAGCCGGAGGCGGTGGTCGACCCGACCGGTTGCGGCGACGCCTACCGCGCCGGGCTTCTGTACGGCATCGCGGCAGGGCGCGACTGGCCGGCCACCGGGCGGCTCGCCTCGCTGATGGGCGCGATCAAGATCGCCCACCGGGGCGGCCAGAACTACCGCCCGGGCCGCGACGAGATCGCGACGCAGTATCGGCAGAGCTTCGGGTCGGACATCTTCTGAACCGCGTCTTCTGAATCGTACGAGGTCGGTCATGGGCTCCAGCACGAAGATCCTTCTCGCCGCGGTCGCGGCGATCACGCTCGCGGGCTGCGCGAGCAGCAAGTCGGGCAGCGTCTACAGCCGCGAGGACGCGCGGCGCGAGCAGACGGTGCGGATGGGCGTCGTCGAGAGCGTGCGCTCGGTCTCGATCGAGGGCACGCAGAGCGGCATCGGCGCGATCGCCGGCGGCGCGGCGGGCGGCATCGGCGGCAGCGCCGTCGGCCACGGCCGCGGTGCGGCGGTCGCAGCGGTTGCCGGCGCGGTCGCAGGCGGCCTGATCGGCGCCGCGGCCGAGGAAGGCCTCACGCGCAAGGAAGGCGTCGAGATCACGGTGCGGCTCGACAACGGCGAGCTGCGCGCGATCGTCCAGGAGGCCGACGAGCCGTTCAAGCCGGGCGACCGCGTCCGGCTCCTGTCCGTGAACGGCCAGACGCGCGTCGGCAAGTAAGCCGGATCGCCGGCGCGCGGGCGCGAAATCAGAGCGCGGCCCGGATCCGGGCCGCCGCCGCCTCGAGCTCTTCCCGCGGCGGGTTCTTCACCGGCCATACGAGCTTCATGCCGTCGCCGACGCGGCGCGGCAGCACGTGCACGTGGAAGTGGAAAACCGTCTGCTCGGCCGCCGCGCCGTTCGCCTGGAAGAGGTTGACGCCGTCCGGCGCAATCGACGACTTGAGCGCGCGCGCCACGCGCGCCGTCGTGCGCATCACGGCCGCCGCCTGGAGATCGTCGAGCCCGAACACGTTCTCGACGTGCGCCTTCACCGCGACCAGCATGTGGCCCGGGTTCACCGAGCCGATGTCCATGAACGCGATCGTGTGCTCGTCCTCGCGGACGACGCTCGCCGGGATCTCGCCGGCGACGATCCGGCAGAACACGCAGGTTGCCATCGACCCCCCAGTAAAATGACGCCCGCCGTGCCGCGCCGCCCTCGCCGACAGCCTCGTCCGCCTCGCGCGGGTCGGCGCCCATCTCGCCCACGGGCTCTGGATCGTCCGGACCCGCTACGCCCGGCTCGCGCCGGACGAGCAGGACCGCGTGCTCGAGAGCTGGTCGCGCAGGCTCCTCGCGATTCTACGAGTACGGGTGGCGGCCCACAACGCGCCCGCGATCCGGCCCGAGCGCTGCCAGCTCGTGGCGAACCACGTCTCCTGGCTCGACATCTTCGCGGTCTACGCGGTGGCGCCGTCGCTCTTCGTCGCGAAGTCCGACATCCGCGGGTGGCCGGTCGTCGGCGCGCTGGTGGCGCGGGTCGGCACGCTCTTCATCGAGCGCGGCAACCGGCGCCACGCGCGCGCCACCAACGACGCAGGCGGGCGCCACCGCCGCGAGCTCGCGGCGCACGCCCGCGAGGTCATCGCACGCGAGCTTGATCTGCCGCCGGGGTACAGCGCGTCCGGAACACCCGCCGGTCCTCGAGGCGGATCGCCGTCAGCGCCCCACCCCACACACAGCCCGTATCCAGCGCCAGCAGATCCGGCGTGAGCCGCAGGCCGAGCGCCGACCAGTGGCCGCAGACGATCGTCGTGCCGCGCGCCTTGCGCCGCGGAACTTCGAACCAGGGCAGGAAGCCGGGCGGAGCCTTCTCCACCTCGCCTTTTACCCGGAAATCCATCACGCCTTCGGCAGTGCAAAAGCGCATGCGCGTCATCGCGTTCACGATCACGCGCAGCCGGTCCATGCCGCGCAAGTCCTCCTCCCAGGCGTCCGGCTTCGAGCCGTACAGCTCGGCGAGGAAGAGCCGGTAGCGCCGGGAGCGCAGCTCCGCCTCGACCTCGGCGGCGAGGTCCCGCGCCTTCGCCACCGACCAGGCCGGCAGCAGGCCGGCGTGCACCATTGCGTACCCGCCGTCGACGTGCAGCATCGGCCGGAACCGCAGCCAGACGAGCAGCGCGTCGCGGTCGGGCGCGTCGAGCAGGTCGTCGAGAGTGTCGTCGGCGCGCCGCTTCGCGTGGCCGGCGGCAAGGGCGAGGAGATGCAGGTCGTGGTTCCCCTGCACGACTACGGCGCGATCGCCGAGATCGCGCACGAACCGCACCACGGCCGCCGAATCCGGCCCGCGGTTCACCAGGTCGCCGACGAACCAGAGACGATCGCGTTCGCGCGCGAAGCCGATTTCGCCGAGCAGGCGCTCGAGCGGCTCGAGGCAGCCCTGGACGTCGCCGATCGCGTAGGTGGCCATTTCCGCGCGCCGAGTGTAGCCGACGCCCATTGCGCGGCGACTGCCGCGCCTACTGCCGCGCCGTGCGCGCGCACGTTCGCGGCGGGAGCTCCCAGTCCGAGCGGAACGGGTTGATGTCGATGCCGCCGCGGCGGGTGAAGCGCGCGTAGACCGTCAGCCGCTCGGTCCGGCAGCGCTCGCGGAGGTCGACGAACATCCGCTCGACGCAGTGCTCGTGGAAGCCGGCGTGTTGCCGGTACGACACGAGGTAGCGCAGCAGCCCGGCGCGGTCGACGCGCGGCCCGCGGTAGCGGACCTGGACGCTCGCCCAGTCCGGCTGGCCGGTCACCGGGCAGTTCGACTTGAAGAGGTGCGACACGAGCGATTCCTCGACCGCGGCGCCCGCGGCGGCGAGGAGGTCGGCGCACGGCGCATAGTCGGCCACCTCCACCGCGAGGTCGTCGATCCCCTCGCCCTCGAGCTCCGCGAGCTTCCATTCGCCGAATCTCCCCGGACCGGCGAGCTCGACCGCGACGCCGGCACCGAACGCGCGCGCGAGGTCTGCCGCGATCGTGCGCTCGACCGCGGCGGCCGAGTCGAACGGCGACTGGCTGAACGCGTTGAGGTAGAGCTTCAGCGACTTCGACTCGACGATGCGCGTCGATCCGGCCGGGACGCGGAAGCGCGCGATCGCGACCTCGGGCTTGCCGCGCGGATCGAGCCAGGAAAGCTCGTACGCAGTCCACAGATCGGCGCCGGAAAAGGGCAGCGCTCCGGTGAGGCCGAGCGCGGAGCGACCCGGCGCCCGCTCGATCGGGAACAGCAGCTCCGGCGCGTAGCGGTCGGGGTACGCCGCCGGCCTGCCGAGCGGGGAGTCTTCGGGTCCGGACACAGCGCGATCGTACCCCGACCGGTTCCGCCGCCTGTTCGACCAGCCTCGCTCAACCGACCCGTTCCAGTCGACGCCGATAACCGATCGCCTCGCCGACGTGGCTCGCCGCGATCGCCTCCGCGCCCGCGAGGTCGGCGATGGTGCGCGCGAGCTTGAGCACGCGGTGATAGGCGCGGGCCGACAGTCCGAGCCGCGAGATCGCCTGCTTGAGCAGCGTCTCGCCGGCGCCGTCGGCGCGGCAGTGGCGTTCGACCTCCTTCGTGCCGAGCTCCACGTTCGGCTTGCCCTGCCGCGCGAGCTGGCGCGCGCGGGCGGCGCCGACCCGCTCGCGCACCGCGCCGCTCGTCTCGCCGTCGCCTTGCTGGAGCAGCTCCTCCTGCGGCACGGCGGGCACGTCGATGTGGATGTCGATCCGGTCGAGCAGCGGGCCCGAGAGCTTGCCGCGGTAGCGCGCCACCTGGTCGGGGGTGCAGCGGCAGCGCCCGGCATAGTGGCCGAGGTAGCCGCACGGGCAGGGGTTCATCGCCGCGACGAGCTGGAAGCGCGCCGGAAAATCGCTCTTGCGCAGCGCGCGCGAGATCGTGACCCGGCCCGATTCGAGCGGCTCGCGCAGTACCTCGAGCACACGCCGGTCGAACTCGGGCAGCTCGTCGAGGAACAGCACGCCCCGGTGCGCGAGCGAAATCTCGCCCGGACGCGGGTTGCCGCCGCCGCCCACGAGGGCGAGGCTCGACGCCGAATGATGCGGCGAGCGGTACGGGCGCTCGCGCCACTTTTCGACGCAGAAGCCAGTGCTTGCTATCGATCTAACCGCCGCCGATTCCAGGGCTTCCTCGTCCGTCATCGGCGGCAGCAGGCCCGGCAGGCGGGTCGCGAGCATCGACTTGCCGGTGCCCGGCGGCCCGGCAAGGAGCAGGCTGTGCGAGCCGGCGGCCGCCACTTCGAGCGCGCGCTTCGCCTGCGCCTGGCCGCGCACGTCGGCGAGGTCGGGATACGCGGCCGGCGCGGCTGCCGGAGCACCGTCGAAGCGGCCGAGCGGCGCCTCGCCGGTGAGGTGCGCGCACACGGCGAGCAGAGTGGCCGCGGGCAGGACCGCGGCATCGCGGACCAGCGCCGCCTCGGTCGCACTTGCCGCCGGCAGCACGAATGCCCGGCCCGACCGCGCCGCCCGGTAAGTCATCGCGAGCGCGCCGCGGACCGCGCGCAGCTCGCCCGAAAGCGACAGCTCGCCGGCGAACTCGTGCCCCGCGAGCCGCTCGGCCGGAATCTGGCGCGAGGCAGCGAGGATGCCGAGCGCGATCGGCAGGTCGAACCGCCCGCTCTCCTTGGGCAGATCGGCGAGCGCCGGGCGGATGATCTGCTCCCAGACCTCCACCTTCATGTCGGCGAACTCGTCCAGCACCACGCTAAACAGCGCGACGCCGCGCATCGTGTCCGGCCGGTCGGCGCCCTTGACGTGGATCGTCGCGTCGTTGAGCAGCGTCAGCGCGCCGTCGTTGACCTTGACCTGCTTGATGACCGGGTGCGCCAGCTCCAGCAGCTGCTGCCAGTAGATCTGTCGCGCCTGCCCGTAGGTCGGCGCGATGATCCACACCGGGAGCCGCCGCTCGTTGCGCTCGGACAGCGCGTCGGTGATGGCCCGCACGCAGGCGAGCCGCGACTTGCCGAACCTGCGGCCCGCGGCGACGGCGATGAAGCGCGCGGGGCTCTCGAAGATCTTGAGCTGGGCGTCGTGGAGCTTGAACGACAGCGCGATCTCGCTCACGCCTCGTCCTCCTGCTCCGCGTCGGTGACGTCCGAGGTCCGGCCGTCGATGACCTCGCCGACCGTCGGCGGCGCCGCGGAGTTGATCGTGATGGACACGACCGGCCGCGCTCCCGCCTTCCCGCCGCTCGCCAGCTCCTCGCCGAGCGACGCGTAGAGCCGTGCCGGTAGCACCCGCTCCCCGAGCAGCCGCAGCGCCTCCCAGTAGTGCGGGCTCTCGGGTCGTTCGCGTACCGGACGAGCCGGTCGAGGACGCTCGTCGCCTCTCGGTTGACGCGCTTGATCCCCTCGACGAGCGAGAAGGCCTTGTCGACCTTCTCTCGCGGCACCGGCAGGCCGACGCGCTCGCGCTGTTCCCTGACCTCGGCGCGCTTCAGCACCTTGACCGGGTCGGACACGTACGAGGCGGGAGCACGCTCCAGGACCTCGCCGGTCTCGGCCAGCCGCGCCCTCGCGGCCTCGACCTTCGCGCGGTGCCGCTCCTTGGCGCGAGAGCTCATGCACGGGATGCACGACCGGTGGAAGCCGTCGCCCCGCGCTCGATAGAAGTGCTCAGCGGTCAGCGGCAGCTCGGCGCCGCAGCGCTTGCACTTGCGGTGGGTCAGGAGCGGGAGGGCAGGGTCAGCGGGGTGGTGGGCGTCGTGAACGTTGTCCATCGACGCGTATTTATTGAGGAGCCCCGCCGGCGAGCCTCGTCCGAACGCTTCAGGTAAGCTGCGCGCCGTCCTCGCCGCAGGAGCGACCTACACCATGGGATGGATCGCGGACCTCTTGAAGGAGATCCCGTCGGCCGCGCGCTACAAGGCCGAGCTCGAAGCGATGGAGAAGGAGAACGGAGCGCTGAAGACCGAGAACGCGCGCCTGAAGCGGGACCTGAACGCCGCGCACCAGGAGCTGGCGGCCCTAAAGGCTAAGCCGGCCGCCCTCGCTCCGGACGCCGAGAAGATCCTCGCCTACTTCGCCAAGCGCGAGAGCGCGACGCCGTCGCAGATAGCCGCCGCGGTCGGGCTGAGCAAGGGCGCCGCCGAGATGCACCTCGAGGACCTGGAGAACGCGGGCTACCTCAGCGTGTCGTACATCATGAACCAGGAGCAGGAGTACTCCCTCGTGCAGGCCGGGCGGCGCTACCTGCACGCCAAGGGCCTGCTCTAGCTCACCCGCCGACGACAGCCATGCCGATCACCGTGACGTTCGACATCAAGAACGCCGATCAGACCGAGCTGAATCGCATCCGCGGCTTCTTCGACCGGCTCGGGTGGGAGCACCTCGGCGGCACCGCGTACCGCTACCCCAACCTCCACTCGAAGCAACCGACCGAGGACTGGTTCAACCACGTCATCCCCGCGCTGATGCTCCTGCGTACTTATGCGCGACACGCCGTCGATTCAGGGCGCCGACTCGACAAGTTCTCGATCGACGTGCAGTCGTCCACCGGCTACAACCCGGCGACGCGCGTTGGCGCGCTACCGCTTCACGCGCAAAACATCACGTACTCCGATCCCTCCGTGCAAGGGCGCGCGTTCGGGAAGAAGAACCTCGTAGAATGGATCGAGAGCATCACGTGGCCGTACCCGTAAGCGCGAGAGCCAGAAACCGCTCTCATGCGAGACTGCCCTTGCGGCAGCACCACCCAGAGCTCGCCGCCCCACCCGGCCCCCTAAAGCGCGGAGCGGTCTTGCAGGCTTCGAGCTTGCGGAAGCATTGCCGATTGGAGTCGAGGCTCGGAGCGCGGTGAGCGTTTGCGCGCTGCGCCTTCACGCGACGCGCTGTCTGAGCCTGAGCGCTGCGAATTTCCGAAACCGTTTTTCCCAGCTTGTAAAGGGGAGAGTTGTAACCGGAGCGCCGTGCGGTGCGCTGAGCTCCATGAGGTGCTGCCGCCGGGAGGTAAGAGGCTGAGTTAGATGAGCGGAAGAGCAGCGTCGAGCGTCGCTAGATAGCCCGCGAGTTACCAGGTGAGTTTTTTAGCCGCGCAGCGCGTGACGGTCTACCGGCGCTGTCGCAAGCGCTACGCCTGTGATGTCCACTAACTTCGAGGTGGACACTTCGCGAGTTGGGATCGCGTGACGGGTGGCGCCAGGCTCAAGGAACGAAAAAGGGCCGCGCTCTGGCGACCCTTGTGGGCTTTGCTTGTGCCCGAGCCCTGAATGCTCGGGGAACGAGGTTGTGATTAGACGAATCGATGAAGAAGCGAGAACGTCTCTCTCACAACGAGGTGGATCGTATCGTGGTGGAGGTACGCTAACAACACGGTAGCGACTGCGGCGATAAGGTACATCGCTACCCGTTGCCATCCACCAGCTGTCCCCAGGCCGCTCTCGCGTACTGCCATCACAGTGATGGGGAGCGCTTGCCTGGTCTGAGGTACTGAGCTTTCGGAAGACGCCGTAGTTTTGCTTAGCTCCGGTCGCTGGCCACGGCTTGTGGCTGCCTTACTGCGACCGGGCCGCTTGGGGCCCCCGGGTCGATCCATAAATTTCCTTTCGTCGTGGTTGAGGGGGTTTCAACCTACCTAACGAACAATCCGCGGTCAAGCTAGCACCGCTGCTCCGCGTGCCTGTTCTCCGCGTAGTAAGCGTCTTGCCCCGGTCTCGCTGCTCCGTTCCCGTAGACCACGCCGCAAGGGAGCGCTCACAAACGTGGTTGAGCTATCTCGGTTTGGCCATGACGAGGGACCATCTGCTCAACCCTTTAGCGGCTTCGCGAGGGCGCTGGTCCTCTCGCGGTTCAGGCGCAAGAGGCGGCGCAAGATCTCCTCATCGGGCATCTCGGGCGTGTAGTCCGTCCACCCGTAAGCGGCCGCGACGGCTTTGTCGAGGTGACGGTGGGCGTTCACGAGCCACGCCGGGCTTGCGTTGTAGAGCGCGGTCAGGGTTCGCTTCTTCAACTCAGCAGCTGCCTTGTCGTCCACGGGAACCAGCCGGTCGGGGAGCCCAGGCGCTACCTCTGGGATTTGCTTCACCAGTTCTGGCGGGTTGAGCCACTTGGCCCTCAGCGAGTCGAGCTGCTTCGCGGCTTCTGCGATTCGGACGGCGCGGTCGACGTTCGCGACCTTTGACGCAGGGATGTTCGGCGTCAGGCCATCGGGGAACGGGAACGTGCGAAACGTGGTCGAGGAGGTGTATCGGGGACGGTCCTCAAGGCTCGTTCCCAGCCGCAGCGCCCAGAGCGCGTGGTGTCGCGACTGCAGGACGCCCAGAGCCATGTCGTCGTCACGAGCTATCGCCACCAGGTTCTTGTCCGGGATCACCGCCGCGTCGAGCCAGACGAACACGCGGTGCTTCGAGACCTCCGGCGTCACGATGAAGCGAGTAAATCCTTGGATCGCGCTGAACAGGTCAGGGGCACGCCTGGCCAAGAGCCACCACAGCCGCCTCTCCGCAGGTGAGTTGCTCTCGCTCCGCGCCGGTCTCACGCTCTGCGCGACGTGGCTAAACGGTGAGGCGTACAGCGCGGCCTGCTCCTCTGGTAGCTCGCCGAAGTGAACGATCCACCTGTCCGGGTCGCGACCCGTGATCGCGTCACCGTTCTTCCACGGCCGCACCACGTCGGAGTTGGGGCGGCCGTTCGGGTTTAGGGGCTCCAAGAGCATCGCTCGCGCCGCGTCTCCCTCGAGCTCGAATTTCCCCTTCTTCGTGATGCCGCTGAACGCGATGGCCTTGTTCTCGGCGAGAGGCTCCGCGAGGGTCACGTTCGCTCCCTGGGAGCCCCCGCTCGATGACGCCGTTAGGTCCGCGTGGATCAGCCCTACCGGCTTGCCGTCGATCCTTGTTTCACGGGGCATGTACGCGCTCGGCGGCGCGAACGAGACGAGGGAGACGCGGACCGCCGCTCCCTCGTTGACCCACGGCTCATCGCTCCACGCGTCGTAGATGACCAGGTTCTCAGCCTCGGTCGGCGGGTCACCCGCTGTCCGCTTCGTTTCGAGGACCCGCTGCAAGACCTTGCGGTTCGCGCCGCCGCGGATCGAGTTGGTGGCGACGAGGCCCGCGCGCGCCACCGCTCCGCTCTCAAGCGCTGCCCGCGCCTTCTCGAACCAGTAGCAGACTAGGTCCGCGCCGCCGGGCACCCGTCCCTTGTAGAGGCGCCGCAGCTTGGTCGCGTAGCTCTTGCCGAGCCCGGCGTTCAGCTTCTTGTCGCCCAAGAACGGCGGGTTTCCGACGATGACGTCGACCTCGGGCCACACCGGTTCGGAGCCGTTCTCGTTCATCACGGCGTCCTTGCACTCGATCTGGTTCAGCTTCTTGAGGATCGGCTGCTTGCTCGGCTGGTAACCGTGCGCGAGCATCCACTGGATCTCGCCGATCCAGATCGTGACGCGCGCCAGCTCGGCCGCGTAGCTGTTGAGCTCGATCCCGTAGACGCACGAGGGATCGACCTCGGGAAAGTGGGGCTCCAGGCCCAGCTCCTCGGCCTCCAGGTTGACGCGGTGCTCGATGTCCTTGAGCGCCTGCAGCGCGAGGTACAGGAAGTTGCCCGACCCGCAGGCGGGGTCGAGGACGCGAAAGTTCTTGAGCCGCTGCAGGAACTGAACGAGGGGCTGTTCAGCCTCTCGCCGGAGGTTGTCGTGCTGTTTCTTGCCGCCCTTCGCGGCGTGCAGCTTCTCGATCCGCGCGGCGATCTCCTTCTTGACCTCGGCCCACTCGGCGAGGAGCGGCTCCTCGATCGTCGGCCGCACGAGCCGCATGATCGAGGCCGCGTCGGTGTAGTGAGCCCCGAGCTGGCTCCGCTTGCTCGGGTCAAGGCCGCGCTCGAACAGCGTGCCGAAGATCGACGGCTCGATGTTGCTCCAGTCGAGCAACGCGACCTGGCGCAACAGCTTTATCTCCTGCTCGGTGAGCACGAGGGCGTCGTCGCCGTCGAACAGCCCGCCGTTGAACCAGTCGATCACCTCGGCGCCGAACGGCCCGCCGCTGGTCATCGCGCCGAACAGGGACTTAAGCATCCCCTCGAACTTCTCCGGGTGCTTCGTCGCGCCGTCGAATAGCCGGTGCATGAGCCGCGGGGGCAGCAGCCCCACGTCCTCGGCGAAGAAGGAGAACAGCAGCTTGTTCAGGAAGTGCGCGACGCGCTGCGGGTCGTACTTCCGATCACGGAGGGACTGCGCGATCCTGGCGAAGTTGCTCGCCGCCTCCTCGGTGATCTTGAGCGTGGTGATTCCCGGCCGGAGCCGCTCCGGGTCGGTGAACAGCCAGCGGAGCCGCTGCAGGTTCTCGGGCTGCGCGATCTCCGCGAGCGGGATGGTGTAGACCTCGTAGACCGTGTTCGTGAAGTTCGTGTGGATCTGGATGATCTCCATGTCCGACACGATGAGGAGCGGCGGGTTCTCGAGGGCCAGCGCGTAGTGCTTGAGCTGGGTGAGCGCCGCGGGGAGGCTCTTGTCCTTCCCCTTGTACTCCCAGGCGAAGCAGCCGCGCTTCCACACGTCCGCCCAGCCGTCGCCGCCGCCGACCTTCTTGGCGCCCTTGTCGAAGCAGAACTCGGTCCCGTGGGGATCGGCGTCGGCCGGCGTTGGGTGGCCGATCAGCGCGCAGACATCGTTGAAGTGCGATTGGGAGGCGGAGCGCTCGGTGAGGGTGGATTGCGCCCACTTCTTGACGAAGGCCTGCGGTGTCACTTCTCCCCCATAACACCGGAACTGGTTCGATGTCCGCTCCGACGCCGCCAATCCCACGGCGCGACGGGTGCCTGATCCTGCCACAGTCCGAGCCGCTCGCGACGCGCGGCGTCTTCTTCGGTCTCGTACGCGAGACGGTCTTGAGGGCTCTGCTCGTGCGCGTACTCGCGATACCACCACGCCAGGCCGGCGCGGATCTGCTCTAGCCCGACGTCCCGCTGGCCGACGAACACGGCGCACACCTCGCGGCCGTAGCGGTCCTTCTTGTGGCACCTAGCCTCGACGGGCTTTTGAAAGACGAGGTCCGAGAGGTGCTGTTTCGACCGCTCGCCGAACCCTTGCCTCTTCTCCGGCGCGTCGATGCCTGACAGGCGGATGCGATGCTGCGCCTTCGCTTGGTCGAGGACCGTGACCGTGTCGCCGTCCTGCACGCCGACCACTCGGCCCTCGACGGTCCAGCCCGCGGCGTGAGCAGTGCTGACCGCGAAGGCTAGAATGCTCGCCGCCAAGGCTGCACGAGGGAGGGACCGGTGCATGGCCGTACTCTACGTCGCGCGTAAGTCGCCGTGAACATCGAGCGCGCCGATGGGGTATGGAGAGCGATGCTCGACGCGGACCTGAACGCTCGCTACTGGCGGTACATGGGCCTTCGTTACACGCGACGCGATGGGTGGGCGAGGATCTTCTTGGCCGCGACCGCCGCAGCCACGGTCGCGTCCTGGTCGCTGTGGGCCGAGGCGAAGGTTCTGTGGCAGTCGCTCTCGATGATCGCGGCCCTGGTCTCGGTCGCGCTGCCGGTCATCGATGCTCCGCGCAAGGTTGAGACGATGACCGACGCCCAGGGCGCGTGGCTCCAGCTCATGCACGAGTACGAGGCGCTTTGGATCGAGCGCGGCACGCTGACCGAGAGATCGCTCACCGCGAAGTTCGCCTCGCTGAGGGAGCGCGAGGTCGAGGTCTCGAAGAAAACGGCCAAGCTTCCTTCCGACGACACTAACCTCGCCGACCGGTGCTACGACGAGGTCGTCAGTTCGAAGGGGCTATCCGGATGACCTTCCACACCCCTATAGAAGAACGCGGCAAGGTTCCCGCACCTCGGCCTTGGCCAGCACCGCCGCCGGCTCCGCCACCTCAAAGGCCGGTGCCTCGATAGAGGGTAGTCGAGATTGAAGCGGAGGATTCCGAAAGGTGTTCAATCTCCTGGTCCGTCGTCACATTTCGTGTGACAATTTACGAGACAAAAAGAAGGCCCCGCCAGCGTGAGCTAGCGGAGCCGAAGGACTGCGGTCCTACCTTGCCCCGAACCGTTATCCCGGTGGCCAAGCCAGAGCCGGTTCGTGGACCATCCCGAGGCCAAATGTCGGGCAGGACGACTTGGCCTGATGTCTACCTGGTTTTACGCATAGCGCCTCCTCGGATCGGTTGATCACTGACCTCCCCGGGGAGGCCACCCTTTCTGCTACGTCGCCGGCTCGTTCTGCTTCGTCGGCTCGGTCTGCTTCCAGCCCCAGGTGCCGTCGACGTTCTCGTAGTTCCCGGCCGACTGTCCGCTGCGCAGCGCCCGGTAGATCGACGATGTCGAGTACATGATCCGGTACTTCGAGTAGAGCGCCTCCTTCAGCTCGGTCTCACGGAAGCGCTTGCCTCGCGATTGGGAGAGGAGCTCCCGCATGTGCTCGTAGATCAGGCCGCGGGGCGCCGGCGTGACCGAGCTGACCGTCGTTCCGACCGTTCCCGTCGAGGCGCTCACGAAGGTCTCGTTCGGGGACAGCGCAACTTGACCGTACCGGAAAAGCGCGCCCTCGCCGCTTGGCTCTATCGCGACGCCGCTCCCTTCGCCCGTGATGCTGAAGTTGCCCCCGCCGGATCCGCTGGGCTCGACGATGCTGGGGGTGGTGAAGGACGGCGAGGTAGTGACCGAGCCGTGCACCGAAGCGGAGCTCACCACCGTGGTGACCGCCGCGGTCGATTCGAGCTGCGCCTGGTAGGCTTGCTTCAGCGCGCTCAGGCTGTTGACCTGCGTGTTCACCAAGGTCATCTCCTTCACGAGCTGCTCGCGACGCTCCAGCAGCTTGGGCAGCAGCCGATCGGCGGCGCTCACGGCGTCGCGGAGGAGGTCAAGCGCTGATTTGTCAGTGTCTGGCATATTCCGTCTCCCGTTCAGTAGTGATCATCCTGGAGATCCATGCACCGGTCAAGTGCCTCACCAGGGGTGGAACGGCTACGGAACGGCTTCGGACGATGCTGCGATGCAGCAGGAAGCTACCTGGTATCGGAGGCGCCGACGCTTGGTCGATGACCTGTCTCTGAGCGTTTCGGGGGGGTCTCGAGGAGCGGCTGCAGGCTCTACGCCCTGAAGCAGTCACGCACCACGAGTTCATCCTGGGTCAGCGTGTAGCAGGGGCCTGGCGCGTTCGACGGGCAGCGCAGGACGTTCCCGGTGACGCGGTCGTAGTGCGCCCGGTAGTCGTAGGTGGTGCCGTGCTTGGCGTTGTGATCCCGGATGATCGTCGCGAGCTCCGTGAGAAACGTCCGAGCGTCCGGCGGGGCCGGCACGGCTACGGCAGGACCAGGTCGATCCTGTCGGTGAAGTTCAGGACCTACCAGTTGTGGAGCGCACCCGAGCCGAGGCCAGCGCCTGCAGCGATCGCGAGGGCCAGGGCGAGGAGGACGAGGAGGACGTACGCGAGCTTCGGGGACAGGGGCGCTTGACCTTCTCGCGGACCCAGCGACCCAGCTGGGTCAGGTGAAATTCCTTGCCGGAGACCTTCTCGTAGAACAGGAGCAGGTACCAGACGATGCCGAGGAGCGCGGCGATGGGTGGCAGCCAAGACATGAGCGACGCGACGATCCCGCCCCCGGCGACGACGTCCATGCCAAACCGGGCCTGCTGTTCCTGCACTACAGCCCCTCTTTGCGCATGCGCCTGTCCAGCTCCATCGCCACGACGAGGAAGCCTGACCACAAGATGTTGGCGACGCTGTTGACGTGGCCGACGAGGATGGCTTCGAGGAGGCTGAGGACGATCCAGGCTCCGATGAAGGTGATCGTGTAGCGCATGTTCCGATGTGGCGCGGCGAGCGCCATGAAGGAAAACGCTCGCCGCCCACCCCTAGCAAAGAAGCTCGCGGTCGAGACGAAGCGACCGCAAGCGTATTTTGCGGGCCGCGCGCTTCACGCAGGCAAAAATCTGGGGCTATCGGTGAGCCCCAGGTAGAGCGCGGCGGTTTCGATGATGAACGGGGCAGTGGCTCACCCCGTGCACCTGTGCGCGCTATTTCCCGGCGTCGAGCCGGCGTTCGAGGTCGGCGACCCGCGCTTCGAGCGCGGCGAGCTGCTCGTGCGCCCGGCCGAGAACCTTCGCCTGGACGTCGAACTCCTCGCGGCTGACGAGGTCGAGGCGGCCGAGCGCGGCGCTCACCAGCGCGCGCACGTTCTTCTCGAAATCGCGTGCCGGGCTGGCGGCGAGCAGTTCGGCGAGTTTCGCGGTGATCTCTTCGATGACGGTCGAGCGTTGCATAAAGGCGACAGGCAGGCGACAGGCGAGCCGGGTTCAGTCTAGCACCGGCCTCCCCGGGCAGCGCTCCCGGTGCTTTCGGCACTCGTCGGGTGCGGGGCGCTTACCGCTCGCACCGCGTCGGTGCAGCGGCTGCGGACCGCGGCGCATACGGAGGAACAAGCCGCTGTTTCTGAACAACATTGCTTCTGGCATGTGAAATGCTCCACGCCCCTTGCTTTGCTCATCGCAATTACCGAAAGGGGCCATTCATGAAGCAACTGTTGATCGCATCCGCCGCGGCGGCAGCGCTCGTCACCGGGCTCGCCCAGGCGCAGACGACGCCGGCACCCGCGCCGGCGGCAACGCCGGAGCACACGCTGACCGGGAACATGACGATCACCAACGACTACCGGTTCCGCGGCCTGTCGCAGACGTTCGGGGAGGGCTTCTGGGACTGGGCGCCGGCGATCCAGGGTGGCATCGACTACTCGCACTCGAGCGGCCTCTACCTCGGCAACTGGAACTCGAACGTCAGCGGCAACCAGTTCCCGAACGGCTCGAGCATCGAGATGGACTTCTACGGCGGCTGGAAGCACAGCTGGGGCGACTTCGGGCTCGACGTCGGCACGATCTACTACGCCTACCCCGGCGCCAAGCTGCCCGGCCAGAGTCCCGGCAGCACCGTCAACAACAACTTCACCACCGCGAAGAACTGGGAGGCGTACGTCGGCGGCAGCTGGAAATGGTTCTCGCTCAAGTACTTCTACTCCTTCACCGACTACTTCGGCCTCAGCGAGGACGTGATCCAGGGCTTCGTCGGGTGCAACCCGAACCGCTCCTGCTCGCCGTTGCCGCGCAACGGCGATACCAAGGGCACGCAGTACCTCAACGGCGCGTTCAACTACGAGATCATGCCGAAGCTCACGCTCACGGCAACGGCCGGCTACACGTGGGTCAAGAACTACGAGGACCTCAGCTACTTCGACTACAAGGTCGGCGTCGTGTACGACTGGTCCGGCTGGCTGCTCGGCGCGAGCATCATCGGCACCGACGCCAACAAGAACTACTGGTACGCGGTCAACGGCCAGGGCAAGGTCAAGGAGATCGGCACGGCCGGCCTGATCGTGTCGATCGGCAGAACGTTCTAGATCCGCGCAAAGACCAGGGGACTGTCATGAAACTAGTCACGGCCATCATCAAGCCGTTCAAGCTCGACGAGGTGCGAGAAGCGCTGTCCGCCATGGGCGTGCAGGGCATCACCGTCACCGAGGTCAAGGGCTTCGGCCGGCAGAAGGGCCATACCGAGCTCTACCGCGGCGCCGAGTACGTCGTCGACTTTCTGCCGAAGGTCAAGATCGAAGCCGCGGTCAAGAGCGAGATGCTCGAGCAGGTGATCGAGGCGATCGAGAAGTCGGCGAACACCGGCAAGATCGGCGACGGCAAGATCTTCGTGTTCGAGCTCGAACAGGTCGTACGCATCCGCACCGGCGAGACCGGCGCGGAAGCGCTCTAAGGGAGCACATCCATGAAAAAGCTGATTGCGCTGCTGGCGCTCTTTGGGGCCGTGACGTTCGGCGCCGCGGGGACCGCGCTCGCGCAGGACAAACCCGCCGCGCCCGCGGCGACGACCACGACGACGGTCACCGACACGATCAAGGTCGACGCCAAGGCCGGCACCGTGACCGAGACCGTCAAGGTCGAGCAGAAGCAGGAAGAGGCGAAGCCGGCCGCGCCGACGCCGAACAAGGGCGACGTAGCGTGGATGCTCGTCTCCACCGCGCTCGTCATCATGATGAGCATCCCGGGACTGGCGCTGTTCTACGGCGGCATGGTCCGCGCCAAGAACATGCTCTCGGTGCTGATGCAGGTCTTCGTGACGTTCTCGCTGGTCGTGGTGCTGTGGTGCATCTACGGCTACAGCCTCGCGTTCACCGAGGGGAACAGCTTCTTCGGCGGCTTCGACCGCCTGTTCCTGAGCGGCGCGCTCGACGCCGGCAAGGGCGAGTTCGCCACCGCCGCGACCTTCAGCAAGGGCGTGGTCATCCCGGAGATCGTGTTCGTCGCGTTCCAGGCGACGTTCGCCGCGATCACCTGCTGCCTGATCGTCGGCGCCTTCGCCGAGCGCATCA
>Ga0187893_10006398_pt1 | contig 20190 bp, 14 predicted proteins | sample MA1701074metaG_FD_139574 | JGI IMG/M metagenome (GOLD analysis project Ga0187893, IMG submission 139574) | White microbial mat communities from a basaltic lava cave in the Kipuka Kanohina Cave System on the Island of Hawaii, USA - MA170107-4 metaG ...
CCTCACGTCGGGGGCTACGAAATCTATGGACAGGGCGGTGGCGTGGTGGGCGGCCAGCCCTAGTGTAGCCGCGCTTCTGTGAAGCGCGGGCAGAGCACGCATGAGAACGGAGTCGCGCTTCGCAGAAGCGCGGCGACACCCGGAACGGATGTTGGAAGCGATTTGTTTCATTTCTTGAACGCGTACACCACGCCGCCCGCAATCAGAGCCACGGGGACGGCAATTGCAAAAACCCACTGGTCCTTGACCCAATCCCCAAAGAGCTTGTCGTCAGCGAAGGGATTCGTCGCCGAGGCCTTTTCGCCGCCGACTTTGATGGAGAGCGTGTGCTTGCTCATGTAACTGTGCCGGGCGAAGGCGAAGCTGCCGAGCGCCAGAACGATCGCGATCAATACCCCAAGCTTCGGACCTTTCATGGCATCGCCCTTTTACGTTTTACGTTTACGTTTTCCGCTTTACGCACTTCAATACGCCGCCTGCGAACCGCTGATGTCGCGCTTCTTCATCCACGGCATCAACGCGCGCAACTCGGCGCCGGTCTTTTCGATCGGATGCTCGAAGCTCTTTCGCATGAGCGCGCTGTAGACCGGGCGGTTTGCCTGGTTCTCCAACACCCACTCGCGCGCGAAGGAGCCATCCTGCACGTCCTTGAGCAGCTTCTTCATGGTTGCGCGGACGTGATCGTCCACGATCTTCGGCCCGCGCGTGATGTCGCCGTACTTGGCGGTCTCGCTGATGCTGAAGCGCATGCCGGCGATGCCGGCTTCGTTGATCAAATCGACGATCAACTTCAGCTCATGCAAGCACTCGAAATACGCCATCTCGGGACTGTATCCGGCCTCGACGAGCGTCTCGAAGCCGGCCTGGATCAGCGCGCTGCAACCGCCGCACAACACGGCCTGCTCGCCGAACAAATCGGTCTCCGTCTCTTCGCGGAAGGTCGTCTCGATCACGCCCGCTCGCGTGCCGCCGATGCCCTTGGCCCAGGCCAGCGCGACTTCCTTGGCCTTGCCGCTCGGGTTTTGATGCACGGCGATGAGCGAGGGGACGCCCTTGCCTTCCTGATACATGCGACGGACGATGTGGCCGGGGCCTTTCGGCGCGACCATGATCACGTCCACGTCCTTCGGCGGGACGATCTGTCCGTAGTGAATGGTGAAGCCGTGCGCGAAGACAAGTGTCTTGCCCTTCTTGAGGTTCGGTTTCACGTCCGTCTCGTACACCGCTTTTTGTTTCATGTCCGGCAGGCCGAGCATGATGACGTCGCCCCGCTTCGTCGCCTCGGCGTTGTCGAACACTTCGAGGCCGAGTTTCTTGGCGACATCGCGCGAACTACTGCCCTCGTAGAGTCCGACGATGACGTTCACGCCGCTCTCCTTGAGGTTGAGCGAATGGGCGTGGCCTTGCGAACCGAAGCCGATGACGGCGCAGGTTTTGCCCTTGAGATGTTTCAGGTCTCCGTCTTTGTCCGTGTATATTTTGGCTGGCATTTTCGTTTCCCGTCATTCGTCATTCACTTCCTCGACATCGCCACGCGCCCCGTGCGCGTGAGTTCCTGGATGCCGAACTTTTCCATCAAATCGAGAAAGGCCCCGATCTTGGCTTGCGCGCCGGTGATCTCGATCAACAAGGACTTCGGCTGCACGTCCACGATCTTCGCCCGAAAAATATCGCAAATCTGCATCACTTCCGAACGTGATTCCTTGTCGGTCGATACTTTCACCATCACCAACTCGCGGTCCACATACTCGCCGTCGCGGAAGTCCTGCACCTTGATCACGTCCACCAACTTGTTGAGTTGCTTCGTGACCTGTTCGAGCACGGCGTCGTCGCCCACGACCACCACGGTCATGCGTGACAACGTCGCATCCTTGGTCGGCGCCACGTTGAGCGTGTCGATATTGAAGCCGCGCCCGCTGAACAGGCTTGCGATGCGCGCGAGCACGCCGAACTTGTTTTCGACCAAAATCGAGATCGTATGCCTCATAAGAGCGCCCACTTGTAGGCGATAGGTTCTGGCCTATCAACCTGAAAATTCCGTTCTTTCTGCATGATTCCTGGACAACAAAAAACCCGCTGCCTTTCGGTCAGCGGGTTGTGAATTCTCTCGACACACTTCTACCCACTGCCTCGGCGTAAGCCCAAGCTTACTAGAACGAGTAGAGTGAGCAGAACTTTGTTCATGACGGCGCGAAAACTAGCAGCCGGCGTCCGGTTCGTCAAGCGCGTTGTCAAACTGCTGCAGCCTGCAGTTCGGTCGCACGACGCGCTTTCAGGAGCCGGTCCAACCGCGCCGGATCGATCGGCACGTCCATTTGGCCGAGCACCTGTGTGAAGGGCTGGTGAAGCAGTCCCGCCGGTACTTCACCGAGCAGGACCACCGGAATGACCCTGGCCTTGGCGCTCGCTTCGAGCCGCTGCAGGGTGTTGTTCACATTTTGACCCGTCATCTGCGTGTCCAGAAAGATGATGTCCGGGTGCTCTCGCTCCGCGCGGGTCACGGTCTCGACCGCGATCGTGCTGTGCGAAGAGAGGAAACCACGGTCCTTCAATGCCCGCCGCAGGGAATCGGCGACGTTGGTCCGCTGGGTGACGATGAGCGCCTTCTTCACGCGGCACAACACGCGCGAAGTCAACGCGAGATCATCGAGCAGGGTCATGCCCTTGTGAAAGAAGTTCCGCGCCCCGAGCATCAACGCGCGCTCGATATCCACGGGCTGCGACTTGTTCGAGATCACCAGAACCGGGATCGGCGCGGTGTCCGGGTCGGCCTTGAGGCGCTTCAACACCTCGAAGCCGTCCATCACCGGCATCATCAGGTCGAGCAGGATCACGTCCGGCCTGGAACGCGCCGCCAGGGCGAGCGCTTCTTCGCCGTTGAACGCGTCCACGACCTCGAAGTTCTCGCGACGGAACTTGTCGGCGTAAATGCGGTGCATGTGTTCGTTGTCTTCCACGATCAGGATCTTTGCCATATGGATTTCCTCCAGTTACTGCTGCCCCAGTGCCTTGGCGACTCCCGCCAGGACGCTGTTCAATTTCATTTCGTCTTTTCTCAGCAGACCGCCGGTGCTGGCCGTCAATTTCTGCACTTCCTCGGGCGTCAGGGCCGCGCCCGTAAGCATCAACACCTTCGTGCTGCGGAGTTCTGGTTTTTGCGCCAAAATTTCGATGACCTGCCAGCCGTTCAGCCCGGGCATCATCAGGTCGAGCAACATCAGGTCGGGATGCTGTTCCGCCAACAGCCGCAAGCCTTCCTGGCCGTCCGACGCGAGCAGGACTTCGTAGCCTTCCGACTCGAGCGCGACTTGCAGCGCCTCGCGCATGCCGGGGTCGTCGTCGGTAACGAGGACGCGATATTTCGTGGCGCCATTGTTTCCAACGGGCGCTGTCCGCGTCGGCAGCGATGAAACCGCCTCGGGAGAGGCCGTCCGGCCGAGCGCCTTGCCGGCGCCGCTGGCCGCCGATTCCATGAAAAACAGAACCGGAATGCCTTTGGTCAGCGAATGCACCTTCAATTGCTGGAACACGTCTCCATCGCTGCGCGCGGCGAAATCGGGATCGAGCATGATGGCCTGGGGCTGGAGCGCGCCGACTTTGGCCATGAGTTGTTCCATGTCCTCGGCAGCGACGACCTGGATGCCGTCCTGTTTCAAATTGTTGCTCAGCAACTCGCGCTTCTTGGCGTCGCCACCCCCCAGGAACAACACGACCCGTCCGTTGAGCGGGATGACCTTGGCCGTGCCGCCGTTGTTTCCAAGCGCTTCCTGATTGAAGTGGACGAGGTTTTGCAGCGCGCGGGTTTCTTCGATCACGACCGGCAGCCGAATCGAGAACGTCGCGCCCTGGCCCGGTGCGCTCTGCACGGCGACCGATCCGCCCAGCATCTTCACGAGCGAGTTCACGATGTAGAGACCGAGGCCCATGCCCTGGCTCTCGCGTTGCCGGGCGCTCTTGACGCGGTAGAACTGCTCGAAGATCCTTTGTTGCTCGATCTCACTGATTCCCGGCCCGCTGTCGGAGACGGCGATCTCGAATACACCGCTTTCCGATTCGAGTTGGTGCGCCCGAATCCGAATCCAGCCGGCATCGGTGTAGCGAATCGCATTCACGATCAGGTTCGTCAGAATCTGCTGGAGCTTGATCTTGTCGCTGCGAATGCAGAGGTCACCCGGCTCGACCTCGTAGGAAACGGAGAGTTTCTTCCGTTCGTAGTCGGCCCGGCAGGTCAAGAGGACGTCCCGTATGACTTCTTCGACCAGGAAGGTGCGCAGGACGAGATCGGTCTGGCCGCGGTTCATCACCGTCAGGTTCAGGAGGTTGTCAATCATGCCCATCAGGCCGCCGGCCGCTTCCTTCACGTAGGCAACGATCTCGCGTTGCTCGGGGTTGAGCTCGCCATAGGCGTTCTCCAGCAGCAAATCGGTGTACCCCTGGATCGCGCTGACGGGAGTGCGCAACTCATGCGACACGACCGAAACAAACTCCGTCTGAAGTTTGTCGGGCGCCTGCGGACGATCCTCGGTTTGGTGCGCTAGCGTTGCTGGACGCATGCTTCAACAAGTTCCCATCCGTTTTTTAAGCAACCCCCATTCCACGAAGCGGTTGCATCGGCTCACGCGGAATGTTGCATTTTGCGCCGTAACTCGGCTAGTTTGGGCCTTCTATGCCCGTTGTGAAAATCGTCACCTCGAACACCTGTCTCGAATACGAATCCGATGGCCACCCCGAAAGCCCGTTGCGGGTGAGCCGCACGCAAGAACTGCTCGAACACCTCGGCTACCGGTTCGTCGAAGCGCACTCGTGCACCGAACAGGACATCTTGCGCGTGCACACTCACCGGCACCTCGAGACCGTGCGATCGGGCAAATTCTACGAAGCCGACACACCGAGCCTGCCGGGAATGTTCGAGCACGCCAAGCGGGCGGCGGGCGCAGCGATCCAGGCCGCGGAGTTCGCGCTCCATGGCCAACCGGCGTTTTCGCTGATGCGCCCGCCGGGCCACCACGCCACGCGCAATCGCCTCATGGGCTTCTGCTATTTCAACAGTATCGCCATCGCGGTGGCGTCCGTGCTCGAAGCCGGCACCAAACCGAAGGCGCACGATTACGATCACGGTCTCGCTCCGAAACGGGTGGCGATCGTCGATTTTGACTGCCATCACGGCAATGGGACGGAAGAAATTTTTCACGGACATCCGGGCGTCCTCTTCGTTTCGTTGCACCAGCATCCGTGCTACCCGGGCACGGGCCTGGAGAGCAGCGGCAATTGCATCAACGTGCAGGTTCCGCCTCGAACGGGCGAGGCGGATTACCTGGCGGCGTTCAAGGTGGCGCTCGGGCGCGTCGCGCAGTTCCAGCCCGACCTGCTCGCGGTCTCAGCGGGATTCGATACGTTCCAGGAAGACCCGATCACGCAGATGGCGCTCGAGATCGGGACGTTCGAGAAGATTGGACGGGAAATCCGCCGACTCGAACGGCCGGTCTTCTCCGTGCTCGAAGGCGGCTACAGTGGCAAACTGCCGGAATGCGTGGCGGCATATCTGAAGGGGCTGGAAGGATAGATCCGGTCTCGACGATCACGCCCGCCGGTTGAACACGCCGAGAGTTCAGTTCCCTGTTGACGCTACCGCACACGACGCTTAGAGTCCGTCACCTCAATCGGACATCGAGGAAAGGAATCAGCCATGGCAGTCAAACTGGGAATCAATGGATTTGGCCGGATCGGACGCAACGTGTTTCGCGCGTTGATGAAAGACCCCTATTTCGACGTGGTCGCCGTCAACGATATCACCGACACCAAGACGCTTGCCCATCTCCTGAAGTACGATTCGGTCCTTGGCGTGCTCGATGCCCAGATCGGCGCGGAGCCGGAGAGCCTGGTCGTGAACGGCAAGAAAATCAAGGTGCTCGCGATCAAGGATGGTCCTTCCAAACTGCCTTGGAAAGACCTCGGCGTCGAGGTCGTGCTGGAGTCCACCGGCTTGTTCACCGACAACACGGAGAAAGCTAAGCCGGGCATGCAACCGAGCCAGCACATCACCGCTTCGGGCGCCCGGAAAGTCCTCGTCAGCGCCCCGTGCAAAGGCGCCGAGCACACACTGGTCATGGGCGTCAACAGCCAGACCTACGACAAGACCAAACACCACGTCGTCTCGAACGCCAGTTGCACCACCAACTGCCTTGCGCCGATGGTCAAGGTGTTGCAGGACAATTTCGGCATCGAACGCGGGTTCATGTCCACCATCCACAGTTACACCAACGACCAGAAGATCCTCGACCTGCCGCACAAGGACCTGCGGCGCGCGCGCGCCGCCGGCGTGAATATCATTCCGACCTCCACCGGCGCGGCCAGCGCCATCGGCGAGGTGATCCCGCAGTTGAAAGGAAGACTCGACGGCATCGCTCTGCGCGTGCCGACACCGAACGGTTCGTTGACGGACTTCACCGCGTTGCTGTCGAAAGATGCGACCGTGAAGGACATCAACGCCGCGTTCCGCGACGCCAGCGCGAAGGGGCTCAAAGGCGTCCTCGAATACTCCGAGGCGCCGCTTGTCCTTGCGGACATCGTGCACAACCCGCACTCGTGCATCTTCGATTCGCTCAGTACGATGGTCATCAACGAGAGCGGGACGAAGGAAGAGAAGAAGGGCCGGCTGGCCAAAGTGCTCGGCTGGTACGACAACGAGTGGGGTTACAGCAACCGTTGCGTGGATTTGCTGAAGTTGATGACGCGGTGACACGGACGGAAGGGCGCGTCCCAGTTCTTGATCAGTTTGATTTTCCCACGTTTTCAGTCTGGTGCGAGCTTCTGCATGGTGGCGCGAGCGTCCCGCTTGTCGCACTCCAATATCCAGCCGGGCGCGACAGGCGGGACGCTCGCGCCATCATGTATTTCACGCTGCTCAAAAAGTGAGATGCACTCCGGATGGAATTGCGCCTTTCTTTAGCGTTGCAAAATTCGCATCGCGGCATAGCATTCCCCATCGGCGCGCCGGGTGTTTGGCGCCCAGCCCGTAATCCTTAAAAGTAATCAGCAATCTCGGAGCATCTGTTATGAGCCAGGCAACCAAACCCCATGCCTCTTCGATCACCTCGGTCCTCAAGGAAAACCGCGTCTTCAAGCCCGCCAAAGAGTTCAGCAAGCGGGCATGGATCGGGTCCATGGCCCAGTACAAGAAGCTTTACAACGAATCGATCCGGCAACCCGAGAAGTTTTGGGGCAGGTTCGCCAAGCAGGAACTGCATTGGTTCAGGCCGTGGAAGAAGGTGCTGGTGTGGAACGAGCCGTTCGCGCAGTGGTTCGTCGGAGGCAAGACCAACGTCAGCTACAACTGCCTCGACCGGCACCTGACGACGGCGCGGAAAAACAAGGCAGCGCTGATCTGGGAAGGCGAGCCGGGCGACTCGCGCACGTTCACCTATCAACAATTGCATCACGAGGTGTGCAAGTTCGCCAGCGCCCTCAAGTCACTTGGGTTCAAGGCTGGCGACCGCGCCGCGATCTACATGCCGATGATTCCCGAAGCGGCGATCGCCATGCTCGGCTGTGCGCGGATCGGCGTGACGCACAGCGTTGTTTTCGGCGGATTCAGCGCCGAGGCGCTTAAGGACCGCATCAACGACCAGAAGGCGCGCCTCGTCATCACGGCGGACGGCGGGTTCCGCCGCGGGAGCGTCGTGCCTCTCAAGAAAAACGTGGATGACGCGTTGAAGGCGACGCCCACGGTCGAGAAGTGCGTCGTGTTCAAACGAACCGGCAGCGAAATCTCGATGCAGGAGGGACGCGATTTGTGGTGGCATGACCTGATGAAGAACGCCTCCCCTGATTGCCCCGCCGAGCCGCTCGACGCGGAGCATCCCTTGTTCATTCTTTACACGAGCGGTTCGACCGGCAAACCCAAGGGCGTGTTGCACACCACGGGCGGTTATCTCATCGGCGTCCACCTGACGATGAAGTACGTGTTCGACTTGAAGGAGGAAGACACGTTCTGGTGCACGGCGGACATCGGGTGGGTGACCGGCCACAGCTACGTCGTGTATGGACCGCTGTCGAACGGCGGCACGTCGGTGTTGTACGAAGGCGCGCCGAACTGGCCGAATCCCGACCGCTTCTGGGAGATCATCGACAAGTACCAAATCAACACGTTCTACACGGCGCCGACGGCCATCCGCGCGTTCATGAAGTGGGGTGACGAGTGGCCAAAGAAACACAAGCTCGATTCGCTCCGCCTGCTCGGGACGGTGGGCGAGCCGATCAACCCTGAGGCGTGGATATGGTACCAGAACCTGATTGGCCACAAGCGTTGTCCGATCGTGGACACTTGGTGGCAAACGGAAACAGGGGCGATGATGATCACGCCATTGCCGGGCGCGACGCCGACGAAGCCGGGCACGGCGACGCTGCCGTTTTTCGGGATCGATGCTGCCGTGGTGGACAAAACCGGCAAAGAGCAACCGCGCGACGTGGGCGGGTTCCTCGTCGTCCGCAAGCCGTGGCCGGCGATGTTGCGCACGATCTTCGGCGACGACGAGCGGTTCAAGCGTCAGTATTGGAGCGAGATCCCCCACGTCTATTTTACGGGCGACGGTTGCCGGCGGGACAAGGACGGATACTTCTGGATCGTGGGCCGCATCGACGACGTTTTGAATGTCTCGGCGCACCGGATCGGGACTTCGGAGGTGGAGAGCATCTTGGTGAGTCATCCGAAGGTTGCCGAGGCCGCCGTGGTGGGGCGTCCAGACGATCTGACCGGGCAGGCGCTGGTCTGCTTTGTGACCCCGCGGGCCGGCGTGTCGGTGGACGACGTTCTGAAGCAGGAGTTGATCGGGAAGATCGCGCAGGACATCGGGGCGTTTGCCAAGCCGAAGCCGCAAGACATTCGCTTCACGGATGCCTTGCCCAAGACGCGATCGGGCAAGATCATGCGCCGGTTGCTGAAAGAATTGGCCACAAACGGCGAGGTCAGAGGCGACACAACGACCCTGGAAGACTTCGGGGTGCTGGCAAAGCTTCGTCAGGACGAAGAATAGCCCCACCGGGCATCGGCAACTTGCGGTCGCAACCATCTGGCGCACGCCAACAGTGCCTTCCCTGCCTGTGGGTAGGTTTCACGCCAATCTGGAGTTTTTCCTCCTATTGCTTGGCAAAGTCCCTGCTTTACAACATCCAAGTGTGTCAGGCGTGACGGTGGCCGTTGACTCTAGCTGGGACATGGATAGCAATGAACAACCTCTTACTTGAAGTCAGTACGCTTCGTCTGTTGTTTGAAGGCGACTGGGTCAAGCCTTGTCTGTTGCTGGCTCTCATGTGCGGTTGCGTCGTCGTGGGCGTGGCGATGTACCTGAGCCGCATCACCCGGGAGAGCTATTTCGGTCTCTGGACATTGGCCTGGATGTTCTATTGCGTGTACCTCGCCGCTTGCCTGGCCTTGGCGGAGTCTTCCAATGCGGACCTTCTCAACATCCTCCGGTACGCATGCGTGGGCATCACGGCATTGTTTGTCTTCTGGGGCAGCTTCAATGTGACCCGCCGGCCCCGGCAATGGCGCGAACTCGGGTTGGGCGCGATCGGGATCCTGCTCTGGAGCGCTGTGGCTGTTGTGACGGTGCAGGAGGAATTCTGGATCACGATGCCGATCTTCGGCCTGCTTGCCTGGGCGTCGGTGTACATGGCGTTCGTGTATTTCTCCAATCGGAAGACGAACCGCGGCACGTGGTTGGTCGCTGCGGGATTCGTGCTCTGGGCGGTCCACTCCCTGGGCTTTCCTTTCGCGTGGGAATCGAGCCTTTGGAAGGCGGTCGGTTACGCTATCTGGGGAATCTCGGCGCTCAGCATCGCGATCGGCATGGTGGTCGAACAGGAGTTGGCCGTCTCCGAGAAGAAATACCGCGAACTGTTCGATTCGTCGCCCGAGGCAATCTTCGTCGTGGACATGGCCACGCACGACGTGCTCGATATGAATTTCGCCGCGCAACGACTCAGCGGACGCGAAATCGAATCGCTGCTCGGCAAGTCGTTCCTCGATGTGTGCCCGAATCTGAAGCAGGAAAAGGAACGTTCCCCCGATGCGCACCGGATGTATTCGGCCGTGTTTCGTCCGTACACGCAGTTTGCCATCGCACGGCCGAATGGGGCACAAATCCTTTGCGAAGGGGAAATGCGCCCCTCCCGGCATGGAAAACGTCCGGCCATCCAAATTCACGTCCGCGAGGTTGGCCAGAACGCCCGGATGGGGCAGCAACTCCGGCGCGCGGAGAAGTTGTCTTCGCTCGGCCAGTTGGTGGCCGGCGTCGCCCATGAGTTGAACAACCCGCTTGCGGTGGTCGTTGGCTATGCCCAGTTGCTCTCCAAGCGGAGCGAGGTCGATCCGAAGGTCCGTTCCGAACTCGGCAAGGTCCTCAATGAGAGCGAGCGCGCGGCCAAGATCGTGAAGAACCTCCTCACGTTTGTGCGCCCGGCCGAGCCACAATTGGTGCCCGTGGACATCAACCGGCTGGTCAACAGTGTTCTCGACGCCCGCCAGCGCGATTTCGTCTCCTCCAAGATCACCGTGGAAAAGCGGCTGGCGGAGACGCTCCCTGCGACCAAGGCAGACCCGAGCCAGCTCGAACAAGTGCTCACCAATCTCATCATCAATGCCGTCCAGGCCATGGCCCCGAAGCCCGGCACGCTTGCCGTCAAGACCGAGGAGAACGGGTTCAACGTCCGCATCAGCGTTTCGGACACCGGCACGGGCGTTCCCAAGACCATTCTCGGCCAGATTTTCGATCCGTTTTTCACCACCAAGGCCCCCGGCAAGGGCACCGGCCTCGGCTTGACGATCTCCAATGGGATCGTCGAGGAACACAAGGGCCGGATTTGGGTCGAGAACAACAAGGAAAAGGGCGCGACCTTCATCGTCGAGTTGCCCATCGTGCCCTGTGGGACGGCCCCGGCGCCGGCGGAGCCCGTTCCGGCGGAGCGCACGCCCGACCCGCGCGCGGCCGACCGGCGTTTACTGATCGTGGACGACGAACCGGGCATCGTGGACGTGCTGGTCGAAGTCCTGGGCGGAAACGGATACACCGTCGAGACGGCCAACAACGGGGCCGAAGCGCTCAATCGCATTGCTTCCAACCGATACGACCTGATCATCTCCGATTTGTGCATGCCCGAAGTGGACGGGAGAAAACTCTACGAGGCCGTCCACGAGAAGGACCCCGAACTGGCGAGCCGGATCATTTTCGTGACGGGCGACACGGTCAGCAACAATTCGCGCGCCTTCCTCGAGAAAACCGGGAGCACCTGGCTGAGCAAGCCGTTCAGCATCGGCGAGGTCGAGGAACTGGTGAGCAATTTTCTGCAAAGGGACGCTGCGTTGGCGGGCGTGAACTGACCGCCCGGCCCGCCGCGTCGTTGGCCAGGCCGCACGGCTTGGACAAGTTCCATTTATGGCGTCAGCTTTGTTACCAAGTTCTGCATGGTCTTTCCTTGCAAGCCCGCCTCCGCCTGTGCAAGGATTTCGCCCGGATGCGCACATGAACGGCCGAGCGACCCCCACGCTTTTTTCTTCGCTGCTCGAGAGCTGCGTCAGCTTCAGGTTTTACGCCCGCATCGTCGAGACGCCGCTCGGGCGCGCGTTCACCTACCTGACCCTGCTGGCCGTTCTCTCCGCGGTTGCATTCACCGTGTTCGTTTATCACGTCATTCTGCCAAGACTCAACGAAGCATCCAGCAAGCTCCCCACGATCACCGTCAAGAACGGCACCGTTTCCGTGGAGATCGCCGACGGAGCGCCGGCATCCGGCACTCTGTACGCCGACCCGGAGCGAGTGCTTCGCATCGATCTGGCCCTCGACTCCGAGAAAGAAATCCTACGGGAAGCGACCGGCTACGATTACACTCTGGTGATCACCAAGTACACGCTCATCCTCAAGAAACGCTCCGGCCAGGTCCTCTCGCGCAGCCTGCCATATGGGTTCAGCCTAACCATCTTTAAGAACCGGCTCCAGGCGTTCATCGAAGAATGGCTCTGGTGGATCGTGGCGCTGGTGTTCCTGTTTTCGTTTGCGTTCTTCTGGGTCTTGAAACTGGCCACCGCCTTCGCCTTGACCATCCCCGGCGTGATTTGCTGGGGGACCCTGCGCCGAGACCTGACGTACGGCAAGCTGATGGTGCTCTGCATCTACGCGCTCACGCCCGCCATGTTTCTTGGGATGTTGTTGCTCTGGCTCAACGCGCAATTCCTCCTGCCGGCGGGGTTGTTGAAGTACCAGTGGGTGATCTACCTGGCCGTCTCGCTGGAGTACCTGGTCGGCGGACTCGTCGCGATCGCACCGCCCCAGCCGGTGCGGAACGTGAATGACAAGACGTTGACCGAGCGTATGTTCTAGCAATGAATCCAGCCCTTGCCCGTCCCCGCGCGACCGATTCCGCCCTGCTCGTCGTCGATCTCCAGGAGAAACTGATGCCGGCCATTCACGAAGGCGCCGGCGTGCTCAATCAATCGCGGAAGCTGATTCACGTTGCACGGCTCCTGAAACTCCCCGTTCTCGTGACGGAACAATATCCCAAGGGCATCGGCCCAACCGTCCCCGAAATCCGAGCGGCGCTCGGCGACGCGCCCACCGTCGAGAAGATGACCTTCTCCGGATGCGGCGCCGAGCCGTTCTGGGCGCAATGGAATTCCTTTGCGCGCCGTAACGCCATCGTCTGCGGCGTCGAAGCCCACGTCTGCGTGCAACAGACCGTGCTCGATTTCCTCGAGCGAGGCCAGTCCGTGTTCGTGCTCGCCGATGCCGTGGGCTCGCGTCGTCCCCTTGACTACGATCTCGCCTTGCAGCGCATGCACGACGCCGGGGCCATCGTCACGACCGCGGAATCGGTGATCTTCGAGCTGCTCGGGCGAGCGGGCACGCCCGAGTTCAAGGAAGTGCTCAAGCTGGTGAAGTGACCCTTCCACCGTGGATCCGCAACCTCCACCGCGCCGGCAGCGTTGGATCGAGCTGGGGATCGTCGCGGTCTTCCTCGCCCTATTCGCGTTGTTCGTCATCAGCCATTCCCGCTCCGCCTCGCCGACGCATGATGAAACGTGGCATTTGGCCGCCGGGTACAGCTACTGGCTGTGGAACGACTACCGGATGAGTCCCGATCATCCGCCGTTTCTCCGCAAACTCGCCGCGCTGCCGTTGCTCTGGATGAACGTGTGGCCTTCGCCCGCCGACCTCGCCCGCAACAATCCATCCACCTGCCTGCGCCTCCTTGTCTCCGCATGGCAGCAGGGGTTGGTGCGCCCGGAAGGCTGCTGGGGTGTGAACCAGTTGATGTTCTACAGCGTGCGCGACGAAACCTTGCACCGGTTCGGCGTGAACAGTCCGTTCGCGATCCCGACCACCGCGCACGTCGAACGCAGCGAGTACTTCAACGACACCGACCGCATTGTCTTCTGGGCGCGGATACCGGTCCTGCTGCTCGGATTGTTGCTTGCGCTGCTCGTGTACGCTTGGGCGCGCGAGTCATACGGCTTCGCGGGCGGCGCTTTAGCGCTGGCCTTCTGCTGTTTCGATCCGAACATCATCGCACACAGCAGCCTGGTGACGGCGGACATCGGAACAACTGTGTTCATGTTCGGCGCAGTGTACTGCTTCTGGCGAACGTGCCGGCAACTCACATGGCTCAACGTACTCCTCACGGGCCTCTGCGTCGGCCTGGCTATCATAAGCAAGTCGTCCGCGGTACTCTTGCTGCCAATCTTCGCGGCGCTGGCTGTCGTGCGGATCGCGTCCAATGAGCCATGGCCCGCGCCGGCAATGCCATGGCGCCCTCCGGTCAAGCCATGGTCCAGGACCGCCGCGCTTGCCGGCATCGGCCTGCTCGTCGCTTTGGTTGCCTACTTCGCGATGTGGACCGCGTACGGTTTCCGCTATTCCGCGGCATACGATCCGGTCGCCGCGGCAAAATTGGACGAATTGGTTCCAGCGACCAGCCACGTCCCGCACGAGCCCGGTCATTTCCCGATCGAGTATGGCGTGCGCAAGACCGCGGCGATCCGACATCTGACCTCGCACCACACCGCGGAAGAACTGAAAGCAGGATTCACCCCCGAGCAATTCGACGAAGCAATGCGCACGGCGCCCTTGGGACTGACGGGACGACTCGTCTTGTTTGCGCAACGCCACCGGCTGCTGCCGGAAGCATTCCTGTACGGGTTCGCCCAGATCCCGCAGGCGGCCTATCGCACGTCCTTCCTGCGCGGCGAATACTCGCGAAATGGATTCCGCAGCTACTTCGGCTGGACATTTCTCTTGAAGACGCCACTCGTCACTCTCGCCGGGATCGTTGTCGCCCTGGCGCTCGTGCTGCGGCGTCGCGAAGCGTGGCCGCGCTGGGCGTTTCTGTTGCTGCCCGTCACCATTTTCTTCGCCGTCTGCGTGGTGTCCCGGCTTAACATCGGCCACCGCCATCTGCTGCCGATCTATCCGTTCCTGTTCGTCCTGTGCGGCAGCCTCGCGGTGCCGTGGGCACAGTGGAAGCCGGCAACCAGACGGTGGACTGCGATTTGCGCGTTTGCAACGATCGCAATCAACTCACTGGTCGTCTTCGCTCCACCCTGGCGGCCCGCGGTCGTCTATCCACACTATCTTGCCTACTTCAACGAGCTCGCCGGCGGTCCGCGCAACGGACACAAGCACCTCGTCGATTCCAACCTCGATTGGGGACAAGACCTCAAAGGCGTCAAACGCTGGCTCGACAAGAACGGCGTCACCGAGCCGATCAACCTCTGCTACTTCGGCGTCAGCGACGCGCGGTACTATCAGGTTCCGCACCTCAACCTGCCGGGAACGTTCGACACCGCGCCGTCGGTGCCATTCGAGCAAGCGCGCGTCCCCGGCTACGTCGTGATCAGCGCCACGCACTTGCAGGGCGCATACTTCAGCGAGGAAGGCCGGGCGGCGTGGCGGAAGTTTCTGGGCAACGCGCGGCTCGTGCACACCATCGGCTACTCGATCTTCATCTACCGGCTCGATCGCGCACCGTGACCGTCATTTCGGCAGCGAACCGACCGATGCGGTCTCGACTTCACGGGAAGATCGACGGATTCCACTACGCATTCGTTCCAGCCATCGCGCCGTCATGTGCTGCAACCCGTCCAGATACGTATAGACGACCGGGGTCAAGTACAGCGTCACGAGTTGGGAAATCAACAGTCCGCCGACCGCCGTAAGGCCGAGTTGCCGGCGCGAGTCCGATCCGGCAGCGACCGCGAGCGGCAACGCCGCCATCAACGCCGCCATCGTCGTCATCATGATGGGACGGAACCGAACGAGGCAGCCTTCGTAGATCGCGTCGATCGGCGACTTGCCCTGCGTGCGCTGTGCTTCGAGCGCGAAATCGATCTGCATGATCGCGTTTTTCTTCACGATGCCCACGAGCATGATCAGACCGACGAGCGAATAGACGTTCAGGTCGTGCCCGAAGATCAGCAGCACCAGCAACGCGCCGAACGCCGCCGAGGGAAGACCGGAAAGGATCGTCACCGGGTGAACGAAGCTTTCGTACAGGATGCCGAGCACGATGTAGATGAATACCACCGTGAACAGGATCAGCCAGCCCATGCCTTTGAGCGACGACTCGAACGCCTGCGCCGTGCCCTGCAAACTCGTCGTCACCGTGGCCGGCAACGTCTGCCGCGCGACCTCGTTCACCTTCGCCAACGCATCGCCGAGCGAGACGCCGGGCTTGAGGTTGAACGACAGCGTTACGGCGGGTAGTTGGCCGACGTGGCTGATGGATTGCGTGCCGACCTGCTCCGACAGCTTCGCGACGGTGTCGAGCCGAACGAGGTTGCCAGTATCCGACTTGACATAGACCTTCGACAACACGCCCGGGTCGCGCTGATACTTCGGCTCCAGTTCGAGCAACACCCGGTACTGGTCGTTCTGCGCGTAGATCGAGGAAATCCAGCGCGGCCCGAACCCGTTCGCGAGCGCCGACTCGATCTGCTCGGGTGAAAGCCCCAGCGTCGAAGCCTTGTCGCGGTCAATGTCGATCATGAGTTGCGGGCTACGCACCTGCAAATCGCTGCTCACGTCCTGCAGCTCGGGCAACTGTTCCAACTTATCTTCCATCTCCGGCGCGACCCGGGCCAGTTCGTCGAGGTCGGGACTCTGCAGCGCGAACTGGTACAGGCTCTTCGATGCCCGCCCGCCGATGTTGATCGTGGGCGGGTTCTGAAATGAAACTCGCACGCCGGGCACCTTGGCCGCCTTGGCGCGGAACTGCTGGATGATTTCCTGGACGCCCATCTCGCGTTCTGAACGCGGCTTCAAGGCGATGAACAGGCGCCCGAAGTTCGGCCCGCCGAGCGACGCCGTGAACCCGCCGCCCACGTTCGACATGATGCCGTGGATGTTCGGGTCATCGCGAAGCTGCTCGACCACCTGCGACTGCCGGCGCACCAACTCGGTGTAGGACGTGCCTTGTGGCGTCTCGACGTTGGCCTGGATCCGGCTCGTGTCCTCGTCGGTGACAAACCCCTTGGGAATCAAAACGGCCAGCGCGACGGCGGCGATCATGATCGCAATGTTCGCGATCAGCGTCGCACGCCGGTGTGCGAGCACCCAGCGCAGGCTCGTCTTGTACCACGCAAGCATTGCCTGAAATATCCGCTCGACCCGCATGTACGCCCGGCCGTGTTGCTGCTCGCGCGGCGGTCGTAGGAACCGGCTCGCCAACATCGGCGTCAGGGTCAGCGACACTACGCCGGAAATCAGGATCGCCGAGATGATCACAACCGCGAACTCATGGAACAACCGGCCCAGGATGCCGGCCATGAACAGAATTGGGATGAACACCGCCGCCAGCGAAATCGTCATCGAAAGAATCGTAAACCCGATCTGTTTCGATCCTTTGAACGCTGCCTGCAACGGGCTTTCGCCCATCTCCATGTGACGGACTATGTTTTCGAGCACGACAATCGCGTCGTCCACCACGAACCCGATCGACAGCGTCAGCGCCATCAGCGACAGGTTGTTGACCGAGAAGCCGGCCAGGGCCATCACCGCGAACGTGCCGACCACGCTCAGAGGGAGCGCCAAGCTGGGGATCGTCGTAGCTGAAAGGTTGCGCAGGAATAGGAAGATCACCATCACGACCAGCGACAGGCTCAGCATCAACGTGAACTGCACTTCGTTCACGGAATGCCGGATCGTCTGCGAGCGGTCGTACAATACGCGCAACGTCACCGACGGTGGCAGGTACGATTCGAGTTGCGGAAGGATTCTCTTGATCGCGTCCACGACCTCGACAGTGTTCGCGCCCGGCTGACGCTGGATCGCGAGCACGAGCGCGCGCTGGAACGTCTCGGGATTGGCAAACCACGCCGCCTGCTTGTCGTCTTCGACGCCGTCGAGCGCCCGGCCGAGGTCGCGCATCCGCACAGGCGCGCCGTTGCGGTATGTGACGATGATGTCGCCGTACGGCGCCGAAGTGAGAAGCTGGCCGGTGGTCTGCAACGTGAACGACCGATACTCGCCATCGACGGTGCCGACGGGAAGATTGACGTTCGCTTTCTGCACGGCCTGCTCGACTTCGTTGATGCCGATGCCGCGGCTGGCGAGCGCGAACGGATCGACCTGCACATGCACGGCGTAGCGTTGCTGGCCGAACACGTTGACCTGCGCCACGCCGTTGACCATCGAGATGCGTTGCGCCATCAGCGTGTCGGCGTACTCGTTGAGCTGCCACATCGGCAGCGTCGGCGAAGTGATCACGAGATAGAGAACGGCTTGATCGGCGGGGTTGACCTTGCGATACGACGGCGGCGACGGCATGCCGGGCGGCAACAACCGCGTCGCGCGCGCGATGGCCGCGTCCACGTCGGGTGGCACGTCGTTAATGTTGCGCTTGAGGCTGAACTGGAGCGTGATCGAGACGTTGCCGAGCGTGCTGATCGAGGTCATCGAATCGAGGCCGTCGATGGTGGAAAACTGTCGTTCGAGGGGCGTCGCGACCGCGGTGGCCATTGTCTCGGGACTTGCGCCGGGCAAGCCCGCGGAGACGTTGATGGTGGGAAAATCCACGCTGGGCAAGTCGCTGACCGGCAGCGTGCGGTACGACAAGGCACCGAAGAGTAATAGTCCGAGCATCACGAGCGTGGTCGCCACGGGACGGCGGATGAATGTATCGGAAATGTTCACGCGATCGGATCGGGAAGCACAGACGAAGGACAAGCCAAAGCTTGAACTCCGAACGCAAGACTTCGATCCGCTTTCGTTTGGAGTTCAAGCTTCCGCTTGTCCGGAATCCTATGACTTCTTCGTTTCATTCTCCTTCTCCGCTTTCACTTCCACTTTCGCCCCCGGCACGAGCCGCAAATGTCCGCTCGTCACGACGCGTTCCCGCGCTGCAACGCCTTTCGTGATCACCACATCCGAGCCGGATCCCACCCCGGTCACGATGGGACGCGACTCGACCGTCAGGTCGGATTTCACTACATACACGTACTGACCTTGCTGGCTGAGTTGGATCGCCTGAGTCGGAACGACCACCGCGTCTTTCAGCGTTCGCAGTGTCAGGGTGACGTTTACGAATTGCCCGGGCCAGAGCATCTCGTTCTCGTTTTGGAATTGCGCGCGGAGGAGAATCGTCCCCGTCGAGCTGTCCACTTCGTTGTTGATCATCGAAAGCTGGCCTGCCGCGACCTGCTCCTCGTGTTGCGGGATGGCTGCCTCAACGCGCAGCGTTTGCTTCGCCGCCTCCTCGCGCACGACTTGTAACGACGATTCGGGCACGCCGAACTCGACGTAGATCGGCTCTAACTGGTTGATCACGGCGAGAATGGTTTCGTTGTTCTTGACCACGTTGCCCTCATCCACGAGCTGCCGGCCAATTCGCCCGTCAATCGGCGCATGAATGAAGCAATAGCTGAGCTGGAGTTTCGCGCTCTCGACCGCCGCCTCGTCCGCCGCGATGGTGGCCTTGAACTCGGCGACCTTGGCGCGGTTTTCGTCCACGAGGCTGGCGGCGACGGCTTTCGTGCCGGCGAGTTCGTCTGTACGCCGCATTCCGGACTCGGCGTTCTGCAACGATGCCCGGTCGCGCACCAGCATCGCCTCGGCTTTGCTCAGTTCCGCCTGGAAAGGACGCGGGTCAATCGTGAAAATCAGGTCGCCCTTCTTGACCGGATCGCCTTCCTTGAATCCAACCTTGGCGAGATGCCCATCCACACGTGTCTTGACGGAGACCGTGGCGAACGCGCGGACCGTACCGATGGCCTGGATCTGCACCGGCACGTCCTTTTGCGTCGCGATGGCCACGGTAACCGGTACAGCGGGGCCGCCCTTTTTCTTGTCCTGGTCCGCCTTGCTGCCGGAGCACGCGGGAAACAACGTCAGCACTGCCAACAGACTCGCGGTACAGCTCAACTTCAACGTGGCGCGCCGGCCTTGCCCCTCACCCCGGCCCTCACCCGCAGGGAGAGGGGGAATCGTTCCCCGCTGTCCGTACATGCGGCCCGGCAGTGGCAGGACGAGCGGCCTACAATTCTCCCTCTCCCCGCGGGAGAGGGCCGGGGTGAGGGGGGAGGGTCTGTGGCTATCGCATGGCATCATTGTTTTCTCAGTTCCGCTTCCCACCCGCCTCCAAGCGCCTTGTACAGCGCCACGAGATTGAGCGACACCGTGCGTTCGCTGTCCACAAATTGGTCCTCACTCTCATACAACGCGCGCTCGGCGACGACGACGTTCAAGAAATCACCCAGCCCCTTCGTGTATTGCTGGTTGGCGATCTCGACCGCGCGACGGCTCGCATCGACGGCTTCCCCCAGCGTCTGGTAGCGTTCCTGTTCCTTGCCGTATGCGACCAGCGCGTTCTCGACGTCTTCGAGCGAAACCAATACCGTCTGTTGGTACAGCGCAAGCGCTTCCTCCTGTTCCGCCGTCTGCGCGCGAACCAGCGCGTGCAGCTTCGGCATCTCGAACAGCCGCCAGCGCACCGACGGGCCCGCCGTCCAAAACCGGCTGGAAGGGGCAAAGAGATCGCTGGTGTGCAAGCTCTGAAACCCTGCGATCCCGGTGAGCGAAAACTTCGGGAACAACTCCGCCGTAGCCACGCCGATCTCCGCGGTCGCAGCGGCAAGCTGCCGCTCGCTGCGGCGCACGTCGGGACGCCGGCGCAACAAATCCGCCGGCAATCCCACGGGAACGCCCG
>Ga0187893_10006399_pt1 | contig 20183 bp, 16 predicted proteins | sample MA1701074metaG_FD_139574 | JGI IMG/M metagenome (GOLD analysis project Ga0187893, IMG submission 139574) | White microbial mat communities from a basaltic lava cave in the Kipuka Kanohina Cave System on the Island of Hawaii, USA - MA170107-4 metaG ...
CTACGTCTGCGGCCCCGGCGGCATCTGGGTGATCGCCCCTGACGGCGCCCGCCTGGGCCAGTTCGTGCTGCCCGAGGCCCCCCACAACCTGGCCTGGGGCGGCCCCGACGGCCGGAGCCTCTACGTGACCGCCCTCACCAGCGTCTACCGACTCGTTCTCCCGGCCTGAAAGGAAGCCCGCATGCGACCTGACATCGTCCCCGGCGCCACCCTCCCCGACTACGAGCTGCCCGACGAGGAGGGTGTGCTACACCGCCTGAGCGAGCTCCAGGGCGAAGACCCCATGGTGCTGCACCTGAGCCGGGGGGAGCACTGCCCCCGGGAGCGCCAGATGCATGTGGACCTGATGGAGTTCCACCGCTGGTGCTCTGTGGCCTTCACCTCGCTCGTGTCGCTGCTGCCCAGCACCCGCCACGACGCCTACAAGCTCAAGGTCTCCACCGGCGCCCACTGGACGTTCCTGGCCGACGAGGACCTGGTCGTGCAGGCCGACCTCGACATTCGGGAGTACACCGACACCCACCACGCCGCCAACGTGCCCCACACCCTGGTGCTGGCCCCCGGTCTCGTGGTCGACAAGATCTACTGCGGCTACTGGTTCTGGGGCCGCCCCTCGGTCTATGACCTGTGGGCCGACCTGCGGGACCTGTCCCGGCGCATCCGCCCCGACTACGACCCCTTGGTCCCCGAGGTCCGCGACGGCTGGCTCGCCACCCAGGGCGCCAATGCATGACCGCCGTCGGCCCCCGGGCCGCCGCCAGACTCGTGCTGACGCTCCCACCCCGGCCGCCTCTCCGCTGGTGCCGGGCCCGGTGGCAGGCCCAGCACCCGCAGGGCCAGGTCCTCGACGGGGTCCCGTAGGTCGAGGCCCACCCGGACGTGGTCGGCCTCGAGGTGCTCGGTGGACCCCGCAGTCCACGCAGGCCCGGTCCCGCTCCTGGCCCAGCCGGCGCTGGCGGGCGCTCGTGTGCCGCGCCGCCCGGAGGCATCTCGGGGCCTGGATCGGGCGTCGTGGACCAGGGCCCGCAGGAAGGCGGTCGGGGCCAGGCGCTCCACCACGGTCTCGGCCACCGGCGTGCCGTCGTCCATGCTGCACCCGTCGCCTCGCACATGTGTCGCTCAACAACATGTGATGGCGATCTCGGTCTCCAGCGTGGCGCCCCCGCCGAGGCGGAGGCCGACAAGGGGTCGGCCCGCTGCTGGGCCAGCGACGGCCAGCGCCCGACCAACCTCTCGAACCCGCCGCGGACGCGTTCTCACCACCCTGGGTGATCGACCTGCCCGCTGCGTGGCGGGAACCGAAGTCGCCCCGGCGCACGGCCTGCTCGACCGGCGTAGTGATCCTCCCGCCTCCAGCGGCGGCAGCCGGAAGCTGCCGTAGAAAGGGCCCACTCCCCGGAGTGGTCGAGTTCGGCCGCGGCCACGACCGGGCGCCGTTGGGCCGTGGCCCACCGCCGGCACTGCTCGCCCATCTCCGCCCGCATCGAGCCCGTCGGGCCGCCGGCCCCGTTTGGTCCCCCTTGCATCCCCATGCTCATGCTCGCCTCCCGCTCTCGATCTCCCTGGCAGCGGGAGGTCGGCCTGACCAGCGGCTGACGAGTTGCACCCGTCAGCCTACGGACGGGATACGACAGTCACGGAGGGGAGGCGGAGGGCACCGACGGTGGCTCGGACGCGTCCGCGGGCGATCACGAAGAGAAGGAACGAGGATGTCGAGCCGGCGGCGCCGACGGTGCTGCCGGGTCCCGTCGCCGGATCCTCCGGGTGGGGATCGGCTCGCTCCGGCCATCGGATCGCTCCGGCCATCGGATCGCATCCGGCTTCGTCATCTTTGGTCTCCTGCCCCCGTCCGGCGTTCGAGTGCTCGGATGATCGTGATCATCATGGCCTGGGGGCACGCACGACCCCTCAGCGGGCCACGAGCTCCGAGAGGCCACGACCCCCTCCCGCCCACGCGTCCAACCGGTCGTCGGCCGGGCAGCGGCCCCGCTCCACGTAGCGGTCGGCGAAGTCGGACACCACGTCGACCAGGCCCCGGGACACGCCCATCCGCCCCAGGCCGTCCAATGCCGCCTGGAAGCAGGCTCGGGCAGCGGCGGCCAGGCGGGGGTCGGCGAGGCCGTCTTGTGACGCCTCCACCCACAGGTCGGCCGTGTTCCGGGCGGCCCAGGCCGCGGTCTCGGCCGCAGTGGCGTCCTGGAGGAGGGCAGTCGCCACAGCCACCGGGACCCGCCACCAGGGTTCGGCGAGGCTGTCGAACATGCGCAGCTCCAGCCAACCTCGGGGACGGATCGGTGGGAACAGGGTGGTGAGGTGGTAGTCGAGGTCCTCGAGCGTGGGGTAGCCGAGCGGGTGGCCGTGGCGGATCCAGGCGGCGAAGGTCATGCCGTCGAGCACCGGGACGAAGCGCCGGGACGACTGGCGGACGAGCATGACCGGGGCGGCCAGCGCGTAGTGGGCCCAGGCCGACGGGCCGGAACCCGGGTGGGCGGCAGGGGAGGTGCGGGGCGGGTCGAGCCGCCACCAGTTGGCCAGGCGGGAGGAGCGCCAGCCGCTGAGCCGCCTGCCCACCAGGGGGGAGTTGGCGAAGCTGGCGGCCAGCACTGGGCCGAGCAGGTGCGCGAGGCCCCACCGGAGCTGGGGCGGGCGGTCGATCACCGCCACCTCCAGGTTCACCTGGACACCGGCCGTGGAGCACATCATCGTCGCCCCCTCGGAGCCCAGGGCCCCGAAGTAGGTGGCCATGGCTTCGTAGCGGGGTCCGCCCACCACCAGCGGGGTCGGGGGACCCGAGGGGTCGAGGCCCACGCCGGCCAGCACCACCCCCCGCTCACCCAGGGCGCGGCGGACCCGCTCCAGCTCCAGCGACAGGGTGGCGCAGGACTCGTCGACGGAGGTCGCCGGCGGCGTGCTGAGCTCGACCTGTCCACCGGGCTCGAACGTGAGGGTGGTGCCGCTGGCCAGGGGGCCCAGCGACTCGATGGCGGCAGAAACCTCCTCGTGGCCGGCTCGGCGGCCGTCGAAGCGCATCGGGATCAGCTCCAGCTCGATCCCCACCCGGTCGCGGGTAGCGGAGCGGAAGCTCGTCGCGAGCACATGGGCGGTGGCGCCGGCGAGGTCGAGGCTCGGCTCGGGAGCGGGCATAGCGTGCGGTCCCTACAGGCTCGGCGCTGCTACGTCCGGGACGCGATCAGGCGCCGAGCCCGGAGTAGCTCGGCGACCGACCAGGCCTGGAAGGGGCAGCCGGTTGCGGCGTGGGGTGGGGCACCGTCGGCAGTCTCGGAGACCGAGCCCAGGCCCCACTCAGAGAGGTGGTCGGCCAGGCCATCGAGCATGCCGGTCACCGCGATGCCGGTCTTCAGGCAGGCCTCGACGTAGGGGCCGATCAACCAGGGCCACACCGTGCCCTGGTGGTAGGCCCGGTCCCGCTCGGCCGGGCCGCCGCGATGGCGGTCGTGGTAGGCGGGGTCGGTGGAGGAGAGGGTGCGGAGCCCGACCGAGGTGAGCAGAGGGGTGCAGGCGACCAACACCGCAGTGGCGTCGGCCCCCGTGACCGGAGCACCGGGCAACGACACGGCGAGGAGCTGGTTGGGACGCACGGAGGCGTCGTCACCGCAGGGCCCGTCCACCACGTCGAAGAGGCCGGCTCCGCCGGGGCGGACGTAGCGCCGCAGGAACGAGGCCCGGGCCGTGCGCTCCACGTCGGCCACGAAGGTGTCGTCCCGACCCAGGCGGCGCTGGAGGCCGGCCACGGCGGCGAGGGCGCTCACCCACAGGCCGTTGACCTCCACCGGCTTGCCGGTGCGGGGGGTCACGGCCATGCCGTCGACCCGGGCGTCCATCCAGGTGAGGGCCCAGCCCTCGGCCCCCTGGGTGATCAGGCCGTCGGCGGGATCCACGCCGATGCCGAACCGGGTGCCGGCAACGTGGTGCTTGACGATGCCCTCCAGGTCGGTGGCCAGGCCGGCCGCGAGATCGAGGTCGCCGGTCACCTCCACGTGGCGGGCCACGGCGTGGAGGAACCAGGGAGCGGCGTCGACGGTGTTGTACTCGGTGCCACCGGCGTCGGCCGTGTTGGCCAGCATCCCCTCGGACAGTGAGGCCGCCGCACGCTCCAGGAGGACCCGGCCCTCCTCCTCCCGGCCGGTCTCCAGGAAGAGGCCCTCGTAGGAGGTCATGGTGTCCCGGGACCAGTCGCCGAACCAGGGGTAGCCGGCCACCACGGTGGGCCCGGCCACCACGAGCTGGTCGGCGGCCACGGCCAGGATCTCGTCCACGCCGTCGGCGGGCCTGCAGGTGGCCGCAACCCGCCGGGCCCGGGCCCGGGCCGCCTCCACGATGGCCGAGGCCGCCGGCGGAGCGTCGGCGAGGTCGCCGGCCCAGGCCTCCACGGCCATGGCCTCGCCGGGGCCGAGGTCGGCGGCGAAGCGGCCGGCGAACCACAGGTCCTCGGTGTCGTTGAGGCCCCGCTCCGCCTCGGTGCGGTGGCGGACGCCCCGGTACCAGGCGCCGCCGGGCTCGTAGCCGGGCCCGGTCACTCGGTAGGCACCCTCGAAGGTGAACCCACCGGCCGTGGGCTCGACTGCCGGCTCGCCCCCGGCGGAGCGCTCGCCGTGGACGTCCCGCCAGGTGCACAGCGGCTCCAGCTCCAGGCGGACCCGGCCGGGAGCCCGCACGACCCGGTGGACCACGCCCACGGCCGGTCGCCCTCGGACCAGTGCCAGCTCGGCCTCGACGACCACGTCGCCCACCGACCAGCGCCAGCGGGGCAGGCCGTCGGTGAGGTCGAAGCCGGCGAGGTGGACATGGCCAGCGGGGTCGACGGTTCCCCCCGCCCACTCATGGGCCGCGAGGCGTACCCGGCGGTCCCCGAGGACGAGTACGGGGTCGAGGGCGGCGAGACCGAGCTGGCGGCCGATGGGAGGCTGGGTCGCCACCACCAGTAGGCCGTGGTAACGGCGGGTGCGCAGGCCGGTGACGGTGCCGGAGGCGTAGCCACCCAGCCCGTCGCCCACCACCCACTCCCGGACCGACCCGGCGGCGAGGTCGCCGCACACCTGGCGTCCGAACCTGATCGAGCTCATGGACCACTGTGTGCCCGGCCCGGGCGATCGTGACGCGAACCGGGAGGGCGAGTCGCCAGGCCGGAGACCCCAGCCATTGGGGCCCCGTACGGCGTCCTCGGCCCGGGATACCCCTCCCGGCCGAGCGCCGACGTCTGGGGCGGCGCGAGGCGCGAAGGTCCGGCGCCGGTGCCGACCTACGGTCAGCTCCTCGCCGACTGGCACCGCCGGCTCGATCCCGGCCGAAGCGAGGGCTTCGGGTACTCGTCGCCTCCGAAGGAGGCGAGCCGGCCGGTGTGGTAAAGGCGGGCTACGACCCCCAACGACCGGACGTCGGCCACATCGCCCGTCTCTAGGCATCCCCCGAGCGGTGGCGCCGGGGGCCCGGCAAGAGCTTGTACGAGGCGGCCGTCGGCCATCTGCGGCGGCCGGGTTCGCCGTGGCCACGCTCGTGGGTGCTGGAGCACAACTCCGTGCCCGATCCTGCAACGCCGCCCCTGCAACACCGCCCCTGCAACGCCGCCCCTGCAACGCCGCCCCTGTAGCACGGCCCTGTAACACCGCGGGTCTCTCCGCGCACTGCGGCGTCGTGAACGCGGAGCAGCGGCGACTAGCCGACGACGGGGCGGCCTGGAAGCGGTGGGGGCCGTACCTCGCCGAGCGGGCCTGGGGGACGGTGCGGGAGGACTACTCGGAGCACGGCAACGCCTGGGAGGACCTGCCACATGAGCACGCCCGGTCCCGGGCCTACCGGTGGAACGAGGACGGGATGGGCGGCGTCTGCGACGACGGCCAGCGGCTGTGCCTGGCCTTCGCCTTCTGGAACGGGGCCGATCCCATCCTCAAGGAGCGGGCGTTCGGCCTCACGGGCAACGAGGGCAACCACGCCGAGGACGCCAAGGACCACTGGTGGTACCTCGACGCCACGCCGACCGCCTCGTGGATGCGCTGGAGCTATTGGTACCCCCAGCGGGAGTTCCCCTACGCCGACCTGGTGGCCGAGAACCGCCGCCGGAGCCGCCTCGACCCCGAGTACGAGCTGGTCGACACCGGCATCTTCGACGACGACCGCTACTGGGACGTCACCGTCGACTACGCCAAGGCCTCCCCCGAGGACCTGTGCCTTCTGGTCCGGGCCCGCAACGCCGGGCCCGAGGCCGCCACCCTCCACGTGCTGCCCACGCTGTGGTTCCGCAACACGTGGTCGTGGGGTCACGACGAACGCAAGCCCCGCCTCGTGGCCAAGGACGGCGCCCTGGTGGCCGAGCACCCCGAGCTGGGTCGCATGGTCCTGGCCGGCGACGGTGAGCACGACACCCTTGCCTGCGAGAACGAGTCCAACGGCCCTCGCCTCTGGGGGACGGAGCCCACGACACCGTTTCCCAAGGACGGCATCGGCGACCACGTGGTGCGCGCCGCCGCAACCGTCAACCCCGACGGCATCGGCACCAAGGGCGCTCTCTGGTACCAGGTGACAGTCGAGCCCGGGGAGACGGCGGAGATCCGCCTGCGCCTTGCCCCCGATGCGGGCGACCTCGGCTCCGGCTTCACCCGCACCCTTGCGGCCCGCCGAAGGGAGGCCGATGCCTTCTACGGCGAGCTGCTCAGCGGCCTGGGCGAGGAGGATGCGCTCATCGCCCGCCAGGCCCTCGGCGGGATGGTGTGGGGCAAGCAGTGGTTCCACTACGACGTGGAGGCCTGGCTCGATGGTGACCCCGCCGGCCCACCGCCGCCGGAGAGCCGCAGGTGGGGGCGCAACCGGGAGTGGCGCCACCTCAACAACGCCGATGTCATCACGGTGTGCGACACCTGGGAGTACCCCTGGTACGCCACCTGGGACCTGGCCTTCCAGTGCGTGACCCTCGCCCACATCGACGCCGCCTTCGCCAAGGACCAGCTCCTGCTCATGTGCCGGGAGTGGTACATGCACCCCAACGGCCAGCTCCCCGCCTACGAGTGGGCCTTCGGCGACGTGAACCCCCCCGTGCACGCCTGGTCGGCTCTGCGGGTGTTCCGCATCGACGCCGAGGCCACCGGCAAGCCCGACTACCTCTTCCTGGAGCGGGTGTTCCACAAGCTCCTGCTCAACTTCACGTGGTGGGTCAACCGCAAGGACGCCGCCGGGGACAACGTCTTCGAGGGCGGCTTCCTGGGAATGGACAACATCTCCCTCCTCGACCGCTCCGCCCCCCTGCCCGTGGAGGGGCGCCTCGAGCAGTCCGACGCCACCGGGTGGATGGGCGTGTTCTGCCTCAACATGCTCGAGATCGCCCTGGTGCTGGCCGAGGGCCGCTCGCCGGCGTACGAGGACATGTGCACCAAGTTCCTCGAGCACTTCGCCTACATCGCCACCGCCATCCACGACCGGAGGCTGTGGGACGACGAGGACGGCTTCTACTACGACGTCCTGCGCCTGGCCGACCGGTCCGAGCCGCTGCGGGTGCGCTCCATGGTGGGGCTGCTACCCCTGTGCGCGGCGACGACGATGGGGCCGGCGACCCTGGAGCGCCTGCCCCGGTTCGCCGAGCACCTCGAGTGGTTCGTTGCCAACAAGCCGCAGTTCGCCCGCCACATCGACCACCGCCTCACCCGGGGCGGCGAGGAGGGCCGGCTGCTGGCCCTCGTCGGCCCCGAACGGGTAGACCGAATCCTGGCCCGGCTCCTGAACGAGGGCGAGCTGCTGTCGCCCCACGGCATCCGCTCGGTGTCGGCCATGCACCGCGACGAGCCGTTCCGACTGGCGCTGGCGGGGATGGAGCTGAGCGTGGACTACGTGCCCGGTGAGGGGACCACCGGCCTGTTCGGCGGCAACTCGAACTGGCGGGGCCCGGTGTGGTTCCCGGTCAACGCCCTTGTCGTCGACGCCCTGAGGGCCTACGGGCGCTTCTTCGGTGAGGAGAAGATGGTGGAGTGCCCGGTGGGATCGGGTCGCCGGATGAACCTCGGTGCCGCGGCCGACGAGGTGGCCGAGCGGCTCGTCTCCCTCTTCCGGGAGGGCCCCGACGGGCGCCGGCCGGCCCACGGGCCCTACGAGAAGTTCCACACCGACCCGGCCTGGCATGACGCCATCCCGTTCCACGAGTACTTCCACGGCGACACCGGCGCGGGCCTCGGCGCCTCGCACCAGACGGGTTGGACCGGCCTGGTCGCCGACCTCCTCCTGCGCCGGAGCTGACCCTTTGGCCGGGAGAGCCGACGGGATGGCCACCAGGTCGAGTGACGTCGGCGACACCGACGGCGTGCCTGACAGCCACGACGTCGTCGTCGTCGGAGCGGGCCCCGCAGGGGAGAACGCAGCCGGACGCTGCGCCGAGGGAGGGCTTCGGGTCGCCATCGTCGAGGCCGAGCTGGTGGGCGGGGAGTGCTCCTACTGGGGCTGCATGCCGTCCAAGACCCTCCTTCGTCCCGGGGTCGTGGTCGCCGCCGCCCGCCGCGTCCCCGGGGCCTCCGCCGCCGTCACCGGGACCATCGACGTGACTGCCGCCCTCGCCCGGCGGGACTGGATGACCAGTGACTGGGACGACGCCGGCCAGGTCCCGTGGCTACGCGACCGCGGCATCGAGCTGGTCCGTGGCAAGGGTCGACTGGTGGCGGAGCGGGCCGTCGAGGTGGCGGGGGCCGACGGGTCGGTGCGGCGCCTCTCGGCCACCACCGCCGTCGTGCTGGCCACCGGCACCACCGCCGCCATCCCGCCCATCCCCGGCCTCGCCGAGGTGGGAGCCTGGGACAACCGGGCCGTCACCTCGGCCAAGGAGGTTCCCCGGCGCCTGCTCGTGCTGGGGGGTGGGGCCATCGGGTGCGAGATGGCCCAGGCCATGCGCCGCCTCGGCTGCGACGAGGTGACGGTGGTCGAGGCCGGCGGGCGCCTGCTTGCACGGGAGGAGCCGTTCGCGGGCGAGGAGGTCCAGGCCGGCCTGGAGGCCGAAGGGATCCACGTCGTCACCGGAACGAAGCTGGCGGCCGCCCGCCGGGCCGGCGACGGCGGGCCGGTGGTGGGGGTCCTGGAGGGCGGCACCGAGGTCATGGCCGACGAGATCCTGGTATCCGTAGGCCGCCGCCCCGCCACCGCCGGCCTCGGCCTCGACGCCGTGGGCCTGGTGCCGGGCCAGTCGGTGGAGGTCGACGACCGGATGAGGGCGAGGGGGGTGGCTGGCGGCTGGCTCTACGCCGTGGGCGACTGCAACGGCCGGGCCCTGCTCACCCACATGGGCAAGTACCAGGCCCGCCTGGCGGCCGATGTGATCCTGGGCAAGGACGCCGCCGACGTGGCCGGACACGGGGCCGTGCCCCGTGTCACCTTCACCGACCCCGAGGTCTGCGCCGTGGGACCCACCGAGGCCGAGGCCCGTGCCGCAGGGATCGACGTGGCCGTGGTCCGGGTGGGCACCGGCGACGTGGCCGGGGCCTACGCCCTGGGCGAGGGTATCGGGGGTACGAGCCAGCTCGTCATCGACCGGTCCCGGGGCGTCGTGGTCGGCGCGACGTTCACCGGACCCGGCACCCAGGAGCTGCTCCACTCCGCAACCGTGGCCGTGGTGGGCCAGGTGCCCCTCGATCGCCTGTGGCACGCCGTGCCCTCCTTCCCCACCCTCTCCGAGGTCTGGCTCAAGCTCCTGGAGTCCTACGGGCTGTAACGCCGGGGGAGCTGGATCGGACCGTCGAGCCTTCGGGCCCACGCCAGGAGCCGGCTTCCTGAACGTGGCCGTGGACACGTCGTGGTCCGGGTCGACCTCACGTTCCCGCCCGGTTGCCGTGACCAGGTCCCCGGCCACCGCCCGGTCCGGGCGTAACGCCGGCCCCGGCCGGCAGGACCGTGGACCCATGATGCCCGAGGTGTCCTTCGGCGGCCTGCTGGTGGTGGCGGCCATCGCCGTGGGGGCGCCGCTGCTGGTCGGGCTGGCCCCCGCCATCCGGGTCCCGGCGGTGGTGCTGGAGATCGTGGCCGGCATCGTGGTGGGGCCATCGCTGCTGGGCTGGGTCGAGCCCGACCTGCCGATCGAGATCCTGGGGCTGGTGGGGCTGGCCTTCCTCCTCTTCCTGGCCGGGCTCGAGATCGACCTCGAGCGCCTGCGAGGGCGGCCGCTGAAGCTGGCCGGGGGCGGCTACCTCCTTACCTTGGCCATCGGCCTTCCCGTAGGGCTGGCCTTCACCGGGGCCGGCCTTGCCACCAACCCGCTACTCGTGGCCCTGATGCTGTCGGCGACGTCGCTGGGGCTGATCGTGCCCATCCTCAAGGACTCCGGCCAGGTCGACCGGGACCTCGGCCAGCTCACCCTGGCCTCGGCCAGCGTGGCCGACTTCGCCGCCGTGCTGCTGCTGTCGTTCCTCTTCTCCCAGACCGACGCCAGCCCCGCCGGCAAGCTCATCCTGCTCGCCCTCTTCGCCGCGGTCATCGTGCTGGTTGCCCTCACCATCCTCCGCCTGGAGCGCTGGATGCGCCTCGGTGCCGTGCTCACCCGCCTGGAGGACACCACGGCTGAGATCCGGGTTCGCCTGGCCGTGGTCCTGCTCGTCGGCTTCACCGCCCTGGCCGGCAGGGTGGGACTGGAGACGATCCTGGGCGCGTTCCTGGCTGGTGCCATCCTCAGCCTCACCGACCGGGACGCCATGGCCCACCCGCAGTTCCGGGCCAAGCTCGAGGCCATCGGCTACGGGTTCCTCATCCCGGTGTTCTTCGTAAGCAGCGGGCTGCGCTTCGACCTCGAGGCCCTGCTGGAGACGCCCGCGGCCCTGGCCCGGCTGCCCCTGTTCCTCGCCGCCCTGCTCCTGGTCCGTGGCGTGCCGGCGCTGCTCTACCGGCCCGTCCTCGGCCGGCGGGGGGCGACCGTGGCCGCGCTGCTCCAAGCGACGTCCCTGCCCTTCATCGTGACCGCGGCGGAGATCGGGGTCTCGGTGGGAGCTATCGAGCCAGTCACCGGGGCCGGCCTGGTCGCCGCCGGGCTTCTGTCGGTGGTCGTGTTCCCCCTCGTGGCCACGGGCCTACTACGGCGCCAGGACGCCGAGCAGGCGTCATCGGCCGGGGGCCCGCCGGCCGTGCGGGCCGCCGACCGGGGGCCCGCCGGCAGGGGAAGCTGCCCACCGGGGGCATAGACGTGCCCACCAAGGGCGGCCAAGGGCCTGAGCCGGTCACCGGGTTGCCGGGCCCTAGGGCCGAGGCGGTGCCCCGCCGGGGCTGACCACTCGCGGGCCCGGCAGCACCCGTCGGCCGCGCCCCGCGCCCGCCCGCTGACACCCGGCCTGGCCCCGACCCCTCAGGCCACCGGCACGCACGGCCGGCGCGGGACCCGAGGGTGGTACCGGCAAGGGCGCCAGCCTCGTGCCGCCGGCGCGGAACACCGGTAGGATGGCGGGCGCCCGAAAGGCGGTCCCCATGCCTGCTCAGCGCCAGCCCGTCGAGGTGGGTTCGGGCCACGAGGCCGACGGGCGCGACCCGGTTCCCGACCTGCTGGTGACCGGCGGAACCGTCGTCACGGACGGGACCAGCTGCCTCGCCGATGTCGCCGTCGTGGGGGAGCAGGTGGCAGCGGTCGGCGACCCCGGATCGCTGGGCCACGACGCCCGCCGGGTGCTCGACGCCGCCGGCTGCCTGGTGGTCCCGGGCGGGGTCGACCCCCATGTCCACTACTCCCTGGCCTTCGGCGCCGTGTGCTCGGAGACCCAGGACTACTCGCCGGCCGCCGCCATCGGCGGGACCACGACGGTGATCGACTTCGCCCTGTGCCTACCGCCGGGAGGCCTGCACGACGCCGTCGAGGCCAAGCGGGCCGAGGCCGAGGGGCGCATGGCCGTCGACTGGGGCCTCCACGCCATCCTCGCCGGTCCCGAGATCGGCTTCGAGGTCCTGGAGGAGATTGGCGACGTGGTTGCCGGCGGTGTCCCCACCATCAAGACCTTCACCACCTACGGCTGGAAGGTTGACGACGGCCACCGCTGGGGGATCATGCGGGAGGTAGCCGACGCCGGCGGCATGAGCCTGCTCCACGCCGAGGACGACGACCTCGCGAGCTGGCTCACCCGCAAGTACCTGCGGGAGGGCAAGGTCCACGGGGCTTACATCTCCGAGACCCGCAACGCCCTGGTGGAGGAGGCGGCGGTGCGGCGGGCCATGCTGTTGGCCGAGCGCTCGGGCTCGGCCCTCTACGTCCTCCACATGGCCGCCGCCAGCGGTGTCGAGGCCCTGGCCGAGGGCCGGGCTCGGGGGCTGGCCTTCTACGGCGAGACCCTCACGCCCTACCTGTCGTTCACCGCCGACGACCTCTGGCACGGGGGTGACCGGGGCCTGCTGTGGAACAACTACCCCACGCTCAAGCACCAGGCCGATCAGGAGGTGCTGTGGGCGGCTCTGGCCGACGACCGTCTCCAGGTGGTGGCGTCCGATCACTTCTCCACGACGGTCGCCGACCACCTGGAGAAGATGGGCACCCGAGTCGACGGCATGTGCGCCGGCCACGCCAACGTGGAGCTGCGGGTGCCGGTGAGCTACCACCTCGGGGTAGCCGGCGGGAGGCTCGGCGTGGAGCGCTGGGTCGACGTGGTCGCCACCAACCCGGCTCGCCTCATGGGGCTGCACCCGAAGAAGGGGACCGTCCGAGCCGGGGCCGACGCCGATCTGGTCGTGTTCGACCCGTCGGCCTCGTGGACAGTACGGGCCGAGGACCTCCACATGGCCGCCGACTACAGCTGCTGGGAGGGTTGGGAGGTGCAGGGCAGGGTGCGGACCACGGTCCTGCGGGGCTCGGTGGTGGCCCAGGACGGCGAGTTCGTAGGCGACGCTGGCGGAGGGCGCTTCCTGCGCCGGCACCTGCCCGGCGATGTCGTCGATGGCACGGCGCTCCGGGCGGCCCGCCCTCTCGCCGCCGCGACCTGACCGGGGCCCGGTGTCCGGGACGCTGCTGGAGGGTCCGGCGGAGGATCGACCCGCCGTCCCCGTGCCGCCCACCCCCTTGGTGGGCCGGGAGGCCGAGCTGGCCGAAGCCACCCGGCTCCTCGGCGAGGTCCGCATGCTCACCCTCACCGGCACCGGCGGGGTGGGCAAGACCCGCCTGGCGATCGAGGTGGCCAGGGGGGCGGCGCCGCGGATGCCCGGCGGCGCCTGCTTCGTACCGCTAGCGCCCCTCGCCGATCCCGACCTGGTCCCGTCGTCGATAGCCCGGGCCCTTGGGATCCGCGAGCACGGCGGCACCGCGCTGGTCGACCGGTTGTGTGCCGACCTCGAGGCGGCCGAGTTCCTCCTCGTGCTCGACAACTTCGAGCACGTCCTGGAGGCGGCGCCGGTCGTGGCCCGGCTCCTCTCTGCCTGTGCCGACCTGCGGGTGCTGGTGACGAGCCGGTGCCCGCTGAGGCTGTCGGGCGAGCGGGAGATGGCAGTTCCGCCCCTGGGGATGCCCCACCCGGGCCGCCTGCCCCCCAGCTCGGAGCTGCTCGGCTACCCCGCCCTGACCCTCTTCGTCGACCGGGCCCGGGCTGCCGGTGTCGAGGTGGAGGTGAACGACGCCAACGCCGCAGCTGTCGTGGGCATCTGCCACCGCCTGGACGGGCTCCCCCTGGCTATAGAGCTGGCGACGGCCCGTCTGCGGCTCCTGTCGCCCAAGGTCATGCTGGAGCGCCTCGACCACCCGTTCGACATCCTGGCCGGGGGACCCCGCGACCTTCCCGATCGCCAGCAGGCGCTGAGGACGACCATCGCCTGGAGCTATGACCTGCTGCCCGGGCCCGACCAGCGGCTGTTCGCCTGGCTCGGGACCTGCGCCGGCGGGTGTGGCCTCCCCATGGCCGAGGCGCTGCTCGGCCCGGCGTCGCCGGGTACGGGGGCAGGGGCCGACGTCCTCGGCGGGGTGTTCACCCTCGTCGAGCACAGCCTCCTGCGCCGGGTGGCGGGCCCCGGTGAGGAGGTCCGCCTCCAGATGCTCGCCACCATCAGGGAGTTCGCCCTCGAGCGCCTGGAAGAGTCGGGCGAAGGGCCGGCCGCCCGCCGGGCCCACGCCTCAGCCACCGCGGATCTCGTGCAGCGAGTCGATCCGGCGCTGCGAGGCCCCGGGGCCGAGCTCGCCCTGGTGGAGCTGGACGCCGACCACGACAACATCCGGGCCGCCCTGGCCTGGGTGTCCGGTTCCGGCGACGCCGCCTCGGCCCTCGAGCTCGTGGCCGGGATCTGGCGTTACTGGCTCCGGCGGGGACTGCTCACCGAGGGCCGGCGCTGGATCACTGCGACCCTCGATGCCGCCGCAGCCGCGCCGGACGCCGCCCGGAGCCGGGCACTGGTTGGCGCCGGCCACCTCGCCCACTACCAGAACGACTATGACCTGGCCACGACCTACCTGGATCAGGCGCTCGAGCTGGCTCGCCACACCGGCGATCCCCGGGACGTGGGCGACGCCCTGTCGGGACTGGCCCTGGTGGTCGGTCGCCACCGCGACCCGGTCTCGGCGAAGGGGATGTACGCCGAGGCCCTCGGCATCGCCCGGGCCCTGGGCGACGAGCCCGAGGCGGTGCGCATCCTGGAGCGCATGGGCACCATCCTCTGGTACGAGGGTGATGCCGAGGGCGCCCTGCCCCTGCTGGAGGAGAGCCTCGCCGGGGCCCGGCGCATCGGCTTGCGTCACGAGGAGGCGTCTGCTCTCCAGGCCCTGGGCTGGGTCGGGCTTAGCGGAGGCCGGAGCGGGGCGGCGCGGCGTCTGCTGGAGCAGGCGGCGGGCTCCCTGTCCGAGCTGGGCGACCGCTGGGGCCTGGCCCGGGCCCGGTTCGGCCTGGGTCATGCCGAGGCCGGCCAAGGCCGGCCCGGACCGGCCCGGGAGCGCTTCTCCGAGGCCCTGGCCACGGCCCAGGACCTGGGGGACCGCCTGCTCACCTGTGGATGCCTCAACGGGCTGGCGGCCACAGCCTTGGCCTCGGCCCGGCCGGAGCGGGCCGCTGTGCTGCTGGCGGCGGCCGACACGTCCCGTGCCGCCATCGGGGCCCGCCACTCGGCCTTCGTTCGCCATGCCCACGAGCGCTGCCGTGACTCGGCCCGGTCGGCGTTGGGTCGGGAGGCGTTCGACGCCGCCTGGGCCGAGGGCTCGACGCTGCCACTGCCGGCAGTGCTGGCCCTGGCCCGCCACGAGGCCGCCGCCGGCGGGCGTCCAGCCGGGTTGACGGCTCGGGAGGTCTCGGTGCTGCGCCTGGTCGCCGAGGGGTTGACCGACGCCACCGTGGCTGGCGAGCTCTACCTGAGCGTGCGGACCGTCCACGCCCACCTGCGCACCATCTATCGCAAGCTCGACGTGAGTTCCCGGGCCGCCGCCACCCGCTGGGCCGTCGAGCACGACTCCGAGCTCGGACCCTCCGGAGTCGGACAGGCGCCCCCCGGCCTCGCCGGCCGGCGCCGGAATTAGGCAGTACTGCCGATGCGACCCTGAGGACGGCTCCCTATGTTCTGACCTATGGGGGGAGCAGGTCCGGTGGCGACGGTGCGGACGGCGAGCAAGGCGAGGCGCCCGGCAGGGGCCCGCCCCCCGGCGAGCGACGAGGAGCTGCTGTTCGAGCTGCTGGCCGGGCGGGAGCAGGCATTCTGCGAGCTGGTCGGGCGCCACCACCGGGCCATGGTCGGGGTGGCAGCGATGTATGTGCCCTCGTCCGTGGCCGAGGAGGTCGTCCAGGAGACCTGGTTGGCCGTGCTGCAGGGCGTACATCGCTTCGAGGGCCGGTCGAGCCTCAAGACCTGGATCTTCCGGATCCTGGTCAACCAGGCCCGCTCGCGGGGAGTACGGGAGAAGCGATCCACCCCGGTCTCGTCGCTGACCGCAGCCCGCGACGAGGACGGCGCCGCCGTCGGCGCCGATCGCTTCCTGGAGGAGGGCCACCGCTGGGCCGGCCACTGGGTCGAGCCGCCGAAGCCCTGGACGGACGTACCGGCGGAGCAGCTCATGGGCGCCGAGACCCGGGCGGTCGCCGAGCAGGCCATGGAGGCCCTTCCCGTTCGCCAACGAGAGGTCATCCGACTACGGGACGTGGAGGGCTGGAGCTCCGACGAGGTCTGCGAGGCGCTCGGCATCAGCGCGGTAAACCAGCGGGTGCTGCTGCACCGGGCCCGCTCCCGGGTGCGGGCCGAGCTCGACCGTCACCTGGCGGCGGCTCGGGCATGACCCCGGCCTCAATGGGAGCGATCGCCGGCGGGTGCCCGCGTCGAGGCTCGCTCGGCTCGACGGAACTCCTCGAACCCCATCCCGTAGGCGTCGCACAAGGCGGCGAGCAGCTCGTCGACGGCTTGCCGGAGGGCCCGAGGCCAGACGTCGCCGGTTGCGTGAACCGGTTGCCGGTGCCGGGGGCCGTACGTGGGGGCTGAGCGGCTCCCGACGTGCCGCGACGTGGTCGAGCTCGTGACCGACTACCTCGAGGACCGGCTCGAACCCGCGCAGCGGGAGCAGGCGGAGCTGCACGTGGTGGTGTGCCGGGCCTGCCAGGCCTACCTGGAGCAGATGAGGTCGACCGTCCGGCTCCTGGGGGCCGTGGGCGGCCTCGACCTGACGCCGGCCGGGTTCGGCGAGCGGCCGGAGGCAAGCGCGTCCGTCGAAACCCCCGAGGGCCCTGCGACGTTCTACAAGTTCCTCGGGCGGGACCGGTACGGGGTGCTGAGCGGTTTCCGATGGCCGGCATCGGGCTGGGTCGACGCCGGTGGACCGGTCGTCCTCGGCCGGCGCGGGGTACACGCCTGCCGGCTTCGGGACCTTCCCTACTGGGTCGGCGAGGAGCTGTGGATCATGGAGCTGGCTGGCGAGGTGGTCGAGGGGCCCCGGCTCGTCGCCGCCGGCAGGGGCCACCTGGGGTCGCGGGTCGCGACCTGGGACGGTCCTGCCCTCGAGGACTTCACCAGGACCTGCGGGGCTCGTTGGCCCGGATGGGGGTTGGCCGATCCGGCCGCAGGCTGGGCAGCCGGCGCCGGTGCCGCCTACGTCGCGGCCCACGCCGCCGGGCTCGCCACGGAGGCGAGCGGGGGAACCTACGAGGTGGGGGCCGAAGCCGAGCGGGCCTGGCAGGCCTACTGGCTGGCCGGCCGCATTGGCTCGGTGCTAGAGCCCGCCACGTCTCCCGGTGGCGCTCGGTGAGAGTGGTGTAACGCTGGGTCGTCGGCGTCGGACTGGATGCTCGGGCTCCGCCGTGCGGTACCCCTGATCGAGGAGCTCAACGTGACCAAGCCTGCGGGGGCCGTGCATGATGACGAGGTAGCCGGCGGCGGTGCCGGCGCCACCGGCGAGTCGCCCGACGGGGAGGTTCGGGTTGGTGGAGGACCTGAGCTGCCAGGAGTTGGTCGAGCTCGTCACCGACGACCTGGAGGGATCCCTGGCCGACCCCGAGCGGACCCGGTTCGAGGGGCACCTTGCCATCTGTGAGGGCTGCGTCACCTATCTGGAGCAGATGAGAACCACCATTGCGGTCACCGGCTCGCTCCAGGCCGGCGACGTGGGCACCGACGCCATGGAGCGCCTGCGGGCCGCGTTCCGGAGCTGGCGGCGGTAAGCCGGCGTCCAGGCCTTCCGGACGCCTGGTAGCTACGGTCGGCGCGGGACGGCGGCTCCGCTGGGGAGCTCTCGGTCGGCGGCCGGCTGCTAGCCGGGACGGCTGCGACCGCACAGGGCCAGGAACTCCTGCCGGGTCCGGGGGTCGTCGCGCACCATTCCTCGTAGAGCCGAGGTCACGGTGGAGGCCCCCCGAGCCCGGGCGCCCCGCAGGGTCATGCACAGGTGCTGGGCCTCCACCACCACGCCACAGCCTCGCGGCCGCAGCCGACCGTCCAGCCAGTCCGCGACTTGGGAGGTGAGGCGCTCCTGAGTCTGCAGGGACCCGGCGAAGTGCTCAACCACCCGGGCCAGCTTCGACAGGCCGAGGATCCGATCTCCGGGCAGGTAGCCAACGTGGGCCCGTCCCACGAAGGGGAGCAGGTGGTGCTGGCAGAGCGAGACCACGGGCAGGTCGCGGGCCACGACAAGCTCGTCGTAACCCTCGTCGTTGGGGAAGGTGGTGGGGGTGAAGCGGCGGGGTCCGAGCAGCTCGGCGTAGGCCTCAGCCACCCGCCGGGGCGTGTCGACCAAGCCCTCGTCGGAGGGATCGCAACCGAGCGACGCCAGGAGGCCGCGTACCGAGCGCTCGATCCCGGCGAGGTCCAGGGCCCGGTGGCCGCGCCCCGAGTCGACCTCGGGGTCGACGGTACCGGCTGCCAGCGGCGCCGAGGCCGTGTGCACTCAGCCCACCAGGGGGCCGACGGCGATCCCCCCGGGGTGGGCCCGGGGGTCGACGGGCAGGACCAGGGCCCGGGCTCGCTCGACCATGCGCCGGTCGACGCCGACCTCGAGGCGATGGACCACGTTGTCGTCGGCCCGGCCCGAGGCCGCGTTGGTGGACAAGGCGTACAGGGTCGAACCGCTGGGGTCGAGGGCGATCTGGTACGCGGCGCTGCCGCCTCTGAGCCTGAGGTGCTGGATCTCCACCGGGGCCTCGGGGTCGGTCAGGTCGAAGGCCGACACCGAGTTGTCGGCGTTGTTGGCGGCGTAGGCCGCCAGACCGTCGGGTGCCACGACCACCCAGCAGGTAGCCCGCCCCGAGCTGGCCGAGGCGACTGCGAAGGCCATCGAGCCCTCGTCATCGAAGGCGAACACCCCCACCTGGGCGCTGGCGGGCATCCCGACGTAGAGGAGCTGCTGGTGGGGGTGGACGGCTAGCCCGATCGGCCCCGGCGGGCCCCCAGGCACGGCCGCCTGGTCGGCTAAGACCATGCGCCCCTCGCCGCCGATGCGGAACGACTGGAGCACCCCGCTGAGGATGTGGGCGCCGAAGGCCAGCTTCTCGCCGGCGGGGAGCACCTGGGTCGGCGATGCGCCCCGGGGTACGGCGACCGAGCCGAGCGGCTCGAGCCGGCGGTCGGTGGTCAGCCGGAAGGCGGCGTAACCGGGCCCCTCCGGGGTGGAGGGACGGGCCGGGTCGCGGTCCTTGTTGACCACGACCACGCCGTCGCCGACCACGGCGACGCTCACCGGGTGCGGCCCGCCGGTGGGGAACGGCGAACCAGCAACCGGGGCGAGCCCGCCGCCCTGGCCGATGCCGAACACCGCCACCGAGTCCGACCCGCCGTTGGTGACGAAGAGGAGGTCGCGCCCGGGGTCCACGACGACGTTGCCGTCGTAGTCGTCGGCGTCGAAGTCCGACCCGGCGGTGTCGGCCCCGGTACCCCCGGCCGGGGAGCTGGAGGCCACCCGCAGCCGCTCGCCGTCGTCGGCCACGGCCAGGACCCGGTTGCCACCGGGCTCGTTGCTGGCGAGGTACAGGATGCGCTCCATCGGGTCCCCTCTCGACGGACATGGTTACGTCGAGGGAGGAGTTCGCCGGCGGCCGGCGGCCGTTACGCGGCCGGGCAACGTCCGCCCTCTCTCCTCCTTGAGGTGGCGGAGGCGCACCCTGACGTCCTCAGCCAGGGTCGGGGCGTCACACCGACCACAGCCAAGGCCCTACGCCGCTCCCGAGACTCGCTCCGCTCGCTCGTGATCGGTAGCCCCCGACGGCTTCACCGTTGCCGACCTCGCCGCGGGAGTGCAGGCGATCACGGGCCAGCCCGAGACCGCCTACACCATCCGCCAAGCGGCCTCGGGCCTGCGCAAGCTCCGGGGCCAGGCGATCGTCTCCAAGCCGGGACCGGCGCTACCACGTGCCGCCACAGTCTGCCCCCATCGTCACCGCCCTGCTCACCCTGCGCGACCACGTCATTGGGCCGATCGTTGCTGGGATTCGCAGCCCGCGTCTCGGGCGCAAGCCCTCCCACTGGACGGCCGTGGACCGTGACTACGAGTCGATGCGCATCACGATGCAGCGCCTCGTCGACCACACGGCCATCAGCGCCGCGGCGGTTGCCGCATAGACGACAGAATTGTCGATCATCGGCGGCAAGCGCCTAGGACGGCGACCGGGGGCTGGAGGCGTAGTGGGGGTCGGCGGCCAGGTCGCGGCACAGCTTCCAGGCCAGGAGGCCAGCGAGCGGGGGGAGCACGAGGAGCAGGATCCGCAGCGTCCAGGTGACGGGCTCGACCCCCACGCTGAGCTGCTGGGCCAGCACGTCCTGGCCCCCGGCCACGAGCAGGACGGTGTAGAAGGTGGCCA
>Ga0187893_10006400_pt1 | contig 20174 bp, 10 predicted proteins | sample MA1701074metaG_FD_139574 | JGI IMG/M metagenome (GOLD analysis project Ga0187893, IMG submission 139574) | White microbial mat communities from a basaltic lava cave in the Kipuka Kanohina Cave System on the Island of Hawaii, USA - MA170107-4 metaG ...
GAAGCTGGCATTCTACCACTGAATTACTCCCGCTCTGGTTCTACCCCCCAAGTTTACGGCTTTTCGCGCATGCTGTCCAGAGGCCATCGGCAGCACACGGCAGCACGCAGCACCGCTCCAGCCCCGCCCCGCCACGCCCAATCGCGGCCTGCCATTGACACTGGCCGTCCACTGTGTCATCAAAGCAGACAGGGAGATAACATGCTTCAAACAATCCTGGTGGTGATCCTCACCGTAGCGGCCGCAAACGCGCAGACGGGCACGGGCAACATACAAGGTACCGTGAAGGACGCCACCGGCGCTGTTCTGGCGGTGGCAAAGGTGAGCGTCACGCATACCGCCACGGGGCGCGAATTGGAGAGTCAAACCAACGAAGCCGGCCTGTTCCTGTTTCCGTCGCTGCAGCCGGGCGCCTACCGCATGACGGCGCAGGCCGCCGGGATGCAAACTTGGGAGGGCGAGCTGACTCTGCGGGTTGGGCAAACGGCAGTTGTCGACCCTGTCCTCAAAGTGGGCGCCACGGTGACCGAAATCACGGTCGCCGGGGACGTATCGCCGCTCGTCACGACTACCAGCGCGACGCTCGGCAACGTTGTCGAGCGGGCACGGATCGAGCAGTTGCCTCTCAACGGACGTTTTATCCAGACGCTCGTGACGCTGACGACGCCCGGGCTGGAAGGAGCGTCGTCAAGCCCGCGAGTTTTTGGTTTGCGCGCGACTTCAATGGAATTCCTTCAAGACGGAGCGGTGCTGACCAACCGTGACACCGGCGAGCTTTCCGGACGCCCTCCCGGCATCGACACTGTGGAGGAATTCCGCGTCGAGACGAACAACTCCTCGGCTAAGATGAACCGGCCTGCCACCACCATCCTTTCGACCAAGAGCGGCTCGAACGAGCTGCATGGCGCCATTTTTGAAACGCATCGCAACAGCGCCATCGGCGTCGCGCGGCGGCGTCAGGATTTCTATGACAAGCCTCCGCACCTGGTGCGCAATGAATTCGGCGCATCGCTCGGCGGCCCGGTCTATCTGCCCAAGCTTTACAACGGGCGCAACCGCACGTTCTTCTTCTTCGCCTATGAAGCCTTTCGCAACCTATCAGCCAACACGGCGAGCACTACGATGCCCACCATGGCCATGAGGCAAGGCGACTTCAGCGGCCTGATCGACGGCGCGGGCCGACGCCTGGAGCTCTTCGACCCCTGGAGCACCAATTCACGCACCTGGCAGCGGGTGCCGTTTGTCAACAATCAGCTCCCCATGAGCCGCATGAATCCTCTGGCCAAGTACCTTTACAGCGTCACGCCCGCGCCAACGCAGCCCGACGTGAATCCATTGGTCGCGAACAATTATTTTGCGCCCGGTGTCGCCAACCGGCTCGATCATACCGAAACCGTCCGCATCGATCACCGGCTCTCGGAGCGCGATCAACTGTTCGGACGATTCACGCATGGCAACCGCTGGGCCAAGAACCGCAGCGGCACCAACGGTTCACCCGTCCTGCTTGACGACGCCGCCAATGTCACCTTCCGTCCGGTTCGCAACGACAGCGCCGTGTTTAGCTGGACGCACAACTTTTCCCCCACGTTTTTCGGCGAAACGATCGCTTCCGGCTCCAATGAGGACCTGTTCATTTTCGTCGGAACCGATCATATCAACCACGCCGACCGGCTGGGGCTTCCCAATCCATTCCAAGAGACCGGATTTCCAAACATCTCATCCACAGGTTTCGGGATGGAGTATTCCTACTCGGACAATAAGCGCAACAACATCACGCAGGTGATCAGCATTGACCAAAACTTCACTAAGATCAGGGGCCGCCATACGTTCTTGTTCGGCGGCCGGTTCCGGCATGAGCGGCTGAAGGTGCTGCCGGATCAGCAGCAGGTGCAGGGGGCGCACCAGTTTTCGAGCCTCGCCACATCGCAATACGATCCGGCTTCCGGTTCCATCTTTGCCGCATTGCCCAGAACCGGGCATAATGCAGCCAACTTGTTCCTTGGAGCGATGAATCCCTATTCTGCGCAGTTTGTGCGCAAGTGGTACTTTATGCGCGGCCGTGAGTATGCGTTGTATTTGCAGGACGATTTCAAAGTGAACTCGAAGCTGACGCTGAATTTTGGCCTGCGCTGGGAGTTTTATCCCGCCATTCGTGAGGGCAACAACCTGCTGACGGGTTACGACCCCAAAACCAGATCCATCGTCAATGGCGTTACGCTCGAGCGCATGTACGAGCTGGGCGCGGCCACGCCGGCGATCGTGAAAAACTTCACCGGCATCGGATTGCGCTTCATCCTGCCCCGTGATGCCGGCCTGCCGGATACTTTGATGCGTTCGAACCCCTATGACTTTGGGCCGCGCGGGGGCTTTGCCTACCGGCTGGGCTCGGGGTCGCGGGCAACTGTGGTGCGGGGAGGTTACTCCCTGTTCGGTTTCCCCATCCCTTTGCGCACCTTCAATGCCCGCATGCGGAGCAATGCGCCAACCAACGCCCGATTTACCTGGGATGTCAATAACTCGGCCCAGAGCCCCGATGGTTTGCCGAACTATGGCCTGCGCTCTGTGCCGGCCCTGCTGGCCGGAGTGAACAGCCGCGACGTGCTCGATCCCAACGTACCGGGCGGCGTTGTACGGGGATCGTTTCGGACCAGCTACTTTAATCCCTCCCAACCCACCACACGCGCCCACGAATGGAACCTCACGCTGGAGCGCGAGATCCTGGACAACATGGTGGTGAAGGCGGGTTACGTCGGCACGCATGGAAGCCGGCTGGAGCAATTCTATACTTTCAACGAGCAGCCTGGCGCCTATGTCTGGTTCGCGAACACAGGGCTCCCGTTGCCCGCGGGAGTGTTTTCCGGAGTTGCCCGCCGCAATCTCAGTACTGAGGCCTTGGGCGACATTGAAGAGTACCGCAAAACAGGCTGGTCGAATTATAGCGGCGCAACCTTTGAAGTGCAGCGCCGGTATTCGAAAGGCTACGGCTTCCAGTTGTTCTACGTGATCAGCAATGCGTTCCGCTCCGCGGGCAACGGATGGAGCGACGATTTTCTGCGCGAGCCGAATGTCTTTCTGGCCGGCGCAGTACCCTCCGATCTCAATGAGCGCAACCGGTTCCTCAACTACCGCCGCGACATCGAAGTTCCCAAACATCGCGTGCGGTGGAACTGGATTGCCGATCTGCCGTTTGGACGCGGCCAACGCTTCGCACAAAACGCCAACCGGTTCGTCGATCGCTTGATCGGGGGCTGGCAGATCGCCGGCTTCGGAACGATACGAAGCAATTACTGGTCGCTGCCTACAGGCAATTGGGGCGAGCTCGGAAACGTCGAAGTGTACGGAAAGAAATATCCCATTGAAGACTGCCGCAGCGGCAGTTGCATTCAGGGTTTCCTGTACCACAACGGCTACATACCGGCCAATCGCATCAATAGCGTCGACGCGCGCGGCGTACCGAACGGGGTGATGGGCGTGCCTGCCTCTTATTCTCCATCGCACCGGCCGATATTCCCCACTCCGGCTAACGGCGGCTCGTCAAGCGATCCCAACTTCGCCTTCTATGAGACCAACACGGTGTTTGTGCGAATGCGGGATGGGAGTTTGCAGCGCACCACCATGGACACCGGCTTGCATCCGTGGCGGAATCAGTTTATCCCCGGACCACGAAGCTGGGGTCTGGATGGCTCTTTGTTCAAGAGCACGCGCATCAACGAGCGATTCGTACTCCGCTTCAACGCGGATTTCTTCAACGTGCTGAATATGCCGGGAATCGGCCAGCCGAATTCAAACTCCGGGATCCTCAGTTTGCAAAACTCCGCAAATGAGGCGCGGCAGTTGCAGTTGACTATGCGGCTTACCTGGTGAGCCGCGTTGCTGGCAACACGCACAGCAACCGCGACGGTTTACACTGAAAGCATCCCCGGCCATTCCGATTTCATCTATGAGCGAGAAGCACCGACAGTATCCGTTTCCCATCATCGAGGCCAAATGGCAGCGATTGTGGGAGGAGAACAAAACGTTCCGAGTATCGAATCCCGGCGACGCAGGTTTCCAAGCGTCCAAGCCCAAGCTCTACGTGCTCGATATGTTTCCGTATCCGAGCGGCGATGGCCTTCACGTCGGTCATCCGGAAGGTTATACCGCCACGGATATTTTTTCACGCTATCGCCGGAAAAACGGCTACCAGGTGCTGCATCCGATGGGCTGGGACGCATTCGGGCTTCCGGCCGAACAGTATGCGATCAAGACCGGCCAGCACCCGCGAGTGACCACCGAGCGCAACATCGAGCGGTTCCGGGCTCAGTTGAAGCGGCTGGGCTTCTGCTATGACTGGGACCGCGAAATCAACACTACCGACCCGGCCTACTTCAAATGGACGCAGTGGATCTTTCTTCAGATTTACAACTCCTACTACGATGAGGCGAGCGGTAAAGCGCGCCCTGTTGCCGAGCTTGAGTCCCGAGGCTTGAGCCGCGACGAAATAGACGCGCGCCGGCTCGCCTATGTCGCCGAGGTTCAGGTGAACTGGTGCCCGGAACTGGGCACCGTGCTTGCCAACGAGGAAGTAATGGACGGCAAAAGCGAGATTGGCGGCTACCCTGTCGAGCGCCGGCCGCTGAGACAATGGATGCTACGCATCACGTGCTATGCCGACCGGCTAATCGAGGGGCTGGAAGGGCTCGACTGGCCGGAAGGCATCAAGCGGCACCAGCGCGAGTGGATCGGGCGCTCGGAGGGGGCGGACGTGACCTTCGCCCTGGCGAATTCCGCCAAGAGCATATCGGTATTCACTACGCGGCCGGATACGCTCTTCGGCGCCACTTATATGGTGCTGGCGCCCGAGCATCCCCTGGTGGATGAAATTACAACTCCGGAACACGCCGCGGCGGTAGCGGCCTATCGAGCGCAAATCGGCGGCAAATCCGATCTGGAGCGAACCGGCCTCGCCAAGGAAAAGACCGGCGTCGATACGGGAGGTAAAGCGATAAATCCCGTCAACGGAGAACAGATCGCGGTCTGGATCGCCGACTATGTCCTGATCAGCTATGGAACGGGCGCCATCATGGCGGTGCCCGCGCACGACGAACGTGATTTCGAATTCGCCCGGCAGTTCGGACTCCCCATCCGGCATGTTGTGGTGCCACCGCCGGGAAACAGCAATCCGTGCTTTACCGGCGATGGAACTTCGATCAACTCCCCCATCATCGATGGGCTGCCGACACCGGAGGCTAAACGCAAGATCACGGCATGGCTTTCCGAACACGGGCTCGGGCGAAAGACGGTGAACTACAAGCTCCGCGACTGGCTGTTCGCCCGGCAGCGCTATTGGGGCGAGCCGTTTCCCATTGTTTGGGAAGACGGGCGGCACCGCGCGGTTCCGGAAACGGAGCTACCCGTAGTGGCGCCCGAGCTGGAAGATTACAAACCAACCGGCACTCCCGACCCTCCGCTGACCAAGGCCGTGGATTGGGTGCGCTACTCCAATAGCGCGCGCCGTGAAACCAACACAATGCCGCAATGGGCCGGTTCCTGCTGGTACTATTTGCGTTTCATCGACCCTGGCAATAACCACCGGCTGGCAGGCCAGGCGGCGGAGAAATACTGGATGGGCGCCAATGGCAAGGCGGGCGGCGTCGATCTCTACGTTGGCGGCACCGAGCACGCCGTTCTGCATCTGCTCTATGCCCGCTTCTGGCATAAAGTGCTCTACGATCTCGACTACGTTTCGACGCCTGAGCCGTTTCAAAAGCTTGTCAACCAGGGATTGATTCTCGGAGAAGACGGACAGAAGATGTCCAAATCGCGAGGGAATGTTGTGAATCCCGATCACATCGTCGATGAATACGGCGCCGATTCCCTGCGGCTGTTTGAGATGTTCCTCGGCCCCCTGGAGCAGGTGAAACCCTGGAGCACCAAGGGCGTTGAGGGAGTCTACAGGTTCCTCGGCCGCGTGTGGCGTCTGTTCATGGAGAGCCCCGATGAAAACAAATGGCATCTCTCGGCCAAAGTGGAAGATGTCGAGCCTGGTCCGGCGCAGTGGAAGGTGCTGCACGAAACAATCCGGAAAACCGGCGCCGACATCGAATCCTTATCCTTTAACACCGCTATCGCGCAGATGATGATCTGCGTCAACGAGTTCACCCAGGCCCCCTCGAGGCCGGCGCGGGCGTTGGCCGTCTTTCTCCATCTACTCAATCCTTTCGCTCCGCATCTGAGCGAGGAGTTGTACGAAACTCTGTCCAGGCGCTTCGCCTTCCTGCCCGCGGGGCCGCTTTCCGAGCTGCCCTGGCCCTCCTATGAGCCAAAGTTCCTGGTGGAAGATGAGATCGAGATCGTGCTTCAGGTAAATGGAAAAGTCAGGGACAAGCTGGTGGTGGCGGCGAACCTGGACGAGCAGGGGCTCAAAACCGCCGCGCTCGACAGTGAGCGCGTCCGTCAGTATATCGATGGCAAGCAGGTTCGCAAGATCATTGCGGTTCCCAAGCGCCTGGTGAACATAGTCGTGGGCTAAACAGCCGGCGCGCGGGGAGGCCGGCGTGTTCTGCCGGACAGCCGGGGCATGGATTCTTCCGAACTTCGCCCAGAAGAGCCGTGTCCCCTGGAATCCTGCTTCAACAGCATCTTTACACCGATGATCAGCAGTAGAACGGTCTTTGCGATCTCGGTGATGTTGAAAGCCATATGGAAGTTTCGAAACCGCGTCCGGGTGGGAAACACCGTTCCGGGGGCGCCAAAATCGAACGATCTGCCAAGGGCCGTAATTTCCGGAGTCAGGTAGGCTTTTTGAAAGCAGACGAGCAGGAACAACGCCGCGCCGATTCCCAGAATCACCCTGTTTCTCTGGGCGGCGAACAAAAGAGCAACGGCAAGCAGCGCCGACAACAGGACCTGTACAAGACCGTACGAGTCAAAGTAAAAGCGGTTGAGCTCGGCGGCCTGATGCCGGAGCAAAGCCCTCGCCTGACCGGGACCCAATCTGTCCAGAATTTTCGCCGCACCCTCGGCGGGAGCTTCCAGAATGCGGTCAACGCTGACGAAATTCTGGGTGGCGACAAAAAACATTGCCAAAGACAAGCCAACCCAGACGCCAAGGATCAGCACGGAGAATCTGCGCGTGTGCATTAGGGAACCGGATTCTTGATTCTACCGCAGGGCGCGCTCAGCGCAGCGCGCGCAATGCCAGCGCGGTTGCAATCAACGGATCGTCTTCTTTCACCAACCCTTCCGGGTTCGCGAAACTGCCGTCGGCGCGCTGGCGGCTCAGCGCCCGATGAGGCGGGGGCTCCATCCCCAGCAGTCGAAAAGCCTCGTTTGACGCGGCGGCATAATAGTAGGCCAGGCCCACCTCCCACCTTCGGTCGGGATGTGCGTCAAAGCCGGGTACGCGGTCCTCAATGTGGTTTTGCCGGATCCACCGAACCGCGGCCCGTACCCTGTCGCTGTGCATGCGATCTTGCATCGCCAGCAGGCACAGTAGCCCGTCGGCGGTGGCGCTGCCGTAACTGAGGTAGCGGCCGTGGTGGGAGCCGGCCTTGTTGGCTTCCTCGACGACGGTGGAGAAGAAAAACCCGCCGTCGGGATTCTGGCATCGCTCGACGAACACGCGCGCGGCCACGAAAGCCGGATCATTCGCCGCGGCTCCGGCAGCCGCGAGCGCCTGAAGAACGTGCCTCGTCATGGAAAGATCCACGTGCCCGGTATGGGGTGGAATGCGCCGCTGGCCTCCCACGCCCCAGGCTCCGTACACAAGATGGTCCCTGCTCCAGCCGTTTTCGGCGGCAAACTGCTGGCTGCGCAAGTATCGGGTGATATCCGGCGTCGAGCGATTCATCCGCGCCAGGCTGAGAATCATCAACGCGGTTGCGTAGTTGGGATAGTCGAAGGCGGCGTTGTCGCTCCTGCCCAGGCAGCCCTCGGCATCCGTGTGCCGGCGCAGAAAGGCTACGGCCTTCTCCGCCCCGGCCGCGGGCGCGGAAGGGGAAGCCTGCAACAGGGTATCCAACACGAGTCCGGTCAGCGATTGCCCGGATCGCAGCAATCCATAGGTTTCGCTATGCCAGCCGCCATCGCGAGCCTGCCTGGTCCAAAGGTAGCTGGCGGCGCGGTGGGACGCATCCGCGCGCCCGCATCCCGCATCGAAGCAGGCCGCCAGCAGCAGTTGCCGCCGGGTGAACATGCCGGCCTACTTGCGCGCCTGCGTGCGGTCGACGAGCATGGTGAGCATGGCCGCACCAGTCACCGCAACGCGGCCAGTGATGCAATGGTGGCCGGCCCAGGAACCGTCCTGGTTTTGCAGTTTCACCAGTTTGGTTTTTATGTCGCCGTTCCATTTACGCCACTCTTCGCCGCCCATGCGATGGAGGCTGTCGCTGATGTTGAGGTAGGAAAAGAATTCCTCGCCGCCCATGGAGCCAAAGCCGGCCACAAAACGGTCATTGCGCAGCTCGGAGACCACGTGTTGAATCCCACGCGCGTTTTCCCGGCGTGCTTTTTCATCGCGGGAGAATTGCTCCAACTCCTGCGCGCGTTTGTAGAGATCGACTCCGGCCGCCGCATCGGCGACGCGGCCGCGGCCGCCGGCGGAACCGGCCGGCCCGGATGTGTTTTTCGTGTATGTCTCGACGCGCGCGAGCACGGATTCATTCACCTGATAGCCGCGGCTCTTGGCGGCGTTCAGTCCCCGGGAGGCCATTGAAGTGCTGAGGATGGGCGCCCAGGCGCCGGAAGTGTTCCAGCTTCCATCCTTTTGCTGGTTGCTTTCTATTTTCGAGATGCACTTGCGGAGCGCCGTTCGCACGCGGGCGTTGCGGGCGGTGTCCGGCATCAGGCCGTCGACTTCAGCCAGGAATTGGGCGGCGAGGAAAGTGTCGATGAAGGGACCGAGCTTGCCCTGGATCTGGGTGCCAGTAATACTCGTTACCTGGATACCCTGAGCCGGGCTCGCTTCCACGCTTTGGAGCACGAACTCAACGGCTTTTCTTACACTGGCGCCATGTAAGCCTCTGGCCGGGTGATGCCCGGCCTTGAGCAGAGCCAAACCGGCGACGGCCGTGTTGGCGACGTCGTTTCCGGTCGATACCAGTCGTTCACTCTGGCGCATGTGAGACGTCGCACCCCCATCCTGTCCCCAGCCGCCGTCACTGCCTTGAACCGAGACAAGCCATTGCGCTCCTCTATCTATGGCTCCCCCGGCAGGATCTGAAATGTTAGCGCTTCCGAAGCCCGCGAGCGCGAGCGCGGCAATCATGATCGTCTTCATAGAGACACTCCTTCGTTCGAATTTCCGGCAGCCAAAGGATGCCGGGAGAGGCTATAAGCCCTCACCGAAGGGAATGCCGCGAATTGGATAGTCCTTTCAGACTTTATTCGGCGTCAGAAAGCGTGTCGGCGCTGTGGTCGTCGCCCAGGGCGCCAAACTGCAGGCGCGTTTCTTCGTCGTAGGCCTGCATGACATCGACCACTGGCTCCGGCTCCTGCTCCACCACTTCCTCGATGTCCTCGCCGGCGATTTTGACGCGCCGGTAGTAGGCCATGCCGGTGCCCGCCGGAATCAGCCGTCCCATGATGACGTTCTCCTTGAGGCCGCGCAGGTAATCGACCTTTCCGTTAATGGCGGCTTCGGTGAGCACGCGGGTCGTCTCCTGAAAGGACGCCGCCGAAATGAACGAATCGGTGGAAAGGGAAGCTTTCGTAATTCCGAGCAACACGCTCTTGCCGAGCGCCGCACGGCCGCCGGCGTTGATGACACGATCATTCTCTTCCTTGAACTTGAACTTATCGACTACTTCTTCGGGAAGGAACTCCGTGTCCCCGATATCTTCGATTTTCACCCACCGGAGCATTTGACGGACGATTACTTCGAGGTGTTTGTCGTTGATATTGACGCCCTGCAACCGGTAAACCTCCTGGATTTCATTCACGAGGTAGCGCTGAACTTCGCGTTCGCCTTTTACGCCGAGAATATCGTGCGGATTGAGAGGACCATCCATGAGCGGATCGCCCGCCTTCACACGCTCGCCTTCCTGAACGTTGACGTGCACGCCGCGGGGGACGGGGAATTCGTGGGTGGAGCCGTCTTCGCCGAGGATCTGCAACTTGCGCGTACCGCGGGCGATCTCACCGAACTTGACGCTGCCGTTGATGGGCGCCATGTAGGCCGGGTCGCGCGGCTTGCGGGCTTCAAACAGTTCGACCACGCGCGGCAGACCGCCGGTGATGTCTTTGGTTTTGGTGGTGGCGCGGGGAATCTTGGCCAGCACGTCGCCGGCGTGGACTTCTTCCGAATCCCGTACCATTAAGTGCGCGTGCGTGGGCATCAGGTAGCGCTTCTCATCGTGCTTGCCGCCAGAGACAGGCCGCACATGAATGGAGGGCACGCGCTTTTCATCGGGAGAATCGACTACGACAAGCTGCGACAGACCGGTGATCTCGTCCACCTGCTCCTGCAAGCTGACGTTTTCGATCAGATCTTTAAAATGTACGACACCACTGATCTCGGTAAGGATCGAGAAGGTGTAAGGATCCCATTCGAGCAGCAAACGGTTGGTTTCGACAGGCTGGCCGTCCTCGACCAGAATGCGGGCGCCGTAGACCACCTGGTAGCGCTCCTTCTCGCGGCCCTTATCATCCACGAGCGCCAGTATGCTGTTGCGGTTCATCGCGACGCGCTCGCCCTTGGCGTTGAGCACGGTCGCGATGTTCATGTAGCGGACGATGCCATTGCTTTTGGCGTCCTGCGTGGATTGTTCACTGGCCCTCTGCGCCGCTCCACCGATGTGGAAGGTGCGCATTGTCAACTGGGTGCCGGGCTCTCCAATCGATTGCGCCGCGATGACTCCCACCGCCTCGCCCCGCTCGACCAGCCGGCCCGTGGCAAGATTCCGGCCATAGCAAAGCTGGCAAACACCCCTCTTCGATTCGCAGGTGAGCACGGACCGGATGCGAACGCGCTCGATTCCAGTGTTCTGGATTACGCCCGCTGACTCTTCGGTAATCACCTGGTTCATCTTCACCAGGGTGCTGCCTTCGTAGTCGAGCACGTCTTCGAGAGCAACACGGCCGACGATACGGTCACGGAGCGGTTCGATAATTTCGCCCGATTCAACAATGGGCTCGACGAAAATCCCTTCGAGCGTCGAGCAGTCGAGCTCGCTGACGATGACGTCCTGGGCCACGTCGACCAGGCGGCGGGTGAGGTAGCCGGAGTCGGCGGTCTTAAGCGCCGTATCGGCCAAACCCTTGCGTGCGCCGTGCGTGGAGATGAAGTACTGCAGCACGTTCAGACCTTCGCGGAAGTTGGCTGTAATGGGCGTCTCGATGATTTCTCCCGAAGGCTTCGCCATCAGGCCGCGCATGCCGGAAAGCTGGCGGATCTGCTGTTTGGATCCACGCGCTCCGGAATCCGCCATGATGTAGATGGGATTGAGATAGCGGCCAGTACGGTCGTCGTCTTCCATCACTTTGAACATCTTGTCGGAAACGCGGTCGGTGACCTTGGACCAGATTTCGATGATCTTGTTGTAGCGCTCGCCGTGGGTGATGGCGCCATCCTGATACTGCTGCTGGACTTCGATCACCTGCCGCTCGGCGTCCCTCACCATCTCCAGTTTTTCGCTGGGCACCACCATGTCGTCGATACCGATAGAGATCCCCGCCCGGGTGGCGTAGAGGAATCCCATCTCCTTGACCTCGTCGAGCATCTGCACGGTTGTGTGCAGACCGAAATTCAAATAGCAGTACTGCACCAGTTGCGACAGGCCCTTTTTCTTGAGGAGCCCGTTGATGAACGGCATGTCCTCGGGCAGCGCGTCGTTGAGAATGACGCGTCCAACAGTGGTCTCCATGTACTGCTTCTTGTATTCGATCGGTTCGGTATGGATGATGTTCTGGTTATCGTAGGCTTTGGACAGATCGATCACCCAGCCGGTGTGCCTCAGCTTGATGGGGCTGAGCGTTTCCACTTCGCCCATTTCCAGAGCAATCAGCACGTCATCGCTCGATGCGAACATGCGCCCCTCGCCCTTGGTTCCGGGACGCGCCTTGGTGAGGTAGTAAAGGCCCAGCACCATGTCCTGGGTAGGCACCGCGATCGGCGAGCCGTGCGCCGGAGAAAGAATATTGTTGGAGGCGAGCATCAGCGTGGAAGCTTCGATCTGGGCCTCCGGTGAGAGCGGAATGTGGACGGCCATCTGGTCACCGTCGAAGTCCGCGTTGAACGCGGTGCAAACCAGGGGGTGTATCTTGATGGCCTTACCTTCGACCAGAACGGGCTCAAAGGCTTGAATGCCGAGCCGGTGCAGCGTCGGAGCGCGATTGAGAAGGATGGGGTGATCGCGGATCACTTCCTCGAGAATGTCCCAGACCACCGGGTCCTGTTGTTCCACCAGTTCCTTAGCCTGTTTGATGGTGGTGCAGTGACCGCGCTGCTCGAGGCGGTGATAGATGAAGGGCTTGAACAGCTCCAGGGCCATCTTCTTGGGGAGTCCGCACTGATGCAGCTTCAACTCGGGCCCGACAACGACGACCGAGCGGCCCGAATAATCCACGCGCTTGCCAAGCAGGTTCTGGCGGAACCTGCCCTGCTTGCCCTTGAGCGTGTCGGAGAGAGATTTGAGCGGCCTGTTATTGGCGCCTCTAAGCACCCTGCCGCGGCGCCCGTTGTCAAACAGAGCATCCACGGCCTCCTGCAACATCCGCTTTTCGTTGCGCACGATCACGTCGGGAGCGTGCAGCTCGATGAGTTTCTTGAGCCTGTTGTTGCGGTTGATGACGCGTCTGTAAAGATCGTTCAGGTCGCTGGTGGCGAAACGTCCGCCGTCGAGTGGAACCAGCGGGCGCAGCTCCGGAGGGATCACCGGGGTCACGTCGAGAATCATCCATTCCGGTTTGTTTCCGGATTTCCGGAAGCTCTCGACGACACGCAGCCGCTTGGCGTACTTCAGCTTCTTTTGCGTGGAAGCCTCGGTTTTCATGTCCTCGCGGATCTTGAGGCTGAGCGCCTCGACGTCGATCTTCTTAAGAAGCTCCTTGATTCCTTCGGCGCCCATCATGGCAACGAACTTGTTGCCGGGGAACTCCTGATCGAGCTGACGCTTACGCTCGTCGGAAATGACCTCCGCTTTGCCCAAACCGGGCACCTCGCCGGGATCGACGATGACGAACGCCTCAAAGTAAAGTACCCGCTCGAGCTCGCGCAAAGTGATGTCGAGCAGGTAGCCTATGCGGCTGGGCAGTCCTTTGAAAAACCAGACGTGCGAGCAGGGGCTGGCGAGCTCGATGTGGCCCAGCCGCTCCCGGCGCACCCGCGACAAGGTGACTTCCACGCCGCACTTGTCGCAGATGACTCCACGGTGCTTCATCCGCTTGTACTTACCGCACAGACATTCCCAGTCCGCCACGGGTCCGAAGATTCGCGCGCAGAATAACCCGTCGCGCTCCGGCTTGAAGGTGCGGTAATTGATGGTCTCCGGCTTGGTAACTTCGCCGTGCGACCAGCTTCGGATCTTCTCGGGGGAAGCGAGACTGATTCGAATCGAGTCGAAGTCGGCGATCAGGTTCGCCCTGTCATAAGGGGATGAACGATACATTAGATTTCTGACTCCTCTCCTGGTTCCCGCATTTATCCGCTAGTCCGCCGCCATTGCCGTGTCCGGCACTTCGCGCGGCTTCTTCATCAGTTCCACATCGAGGCACAGCGACTGCAGCTCGCGAATCAGAACGTTGAACGACTCCGGGACGCCCGGCTCGGCGGCTGCTTCGCCCTTCACGATGGCCTCGTAGATTTTCGCCCGGCCGTAGACGTCGTCCGACTTCGCGGTGAGCAGCTCCTGCAAGACATAAGCGGCTCCATAAGCCTCCAGCGCCCAGACTTCCATCTCGCCGAAGCGCTGGCCGCCGAACTGCGCCTTTCCCCCCAGCGGCTGCTGGGTGATGAGCGAATACGGTCCGATGGAGCGCGCGTGGATCTTGTCGTCGACGAGGTGCGACAGCTTCAGCATGTAGATGTAGCCGACCGTCACGGGCTGCTCGAAGGGCAGGCCGGTCATGCCGTCGAACAACTGGATCTTGCCCGATGTTGGCAGGCCCGCCTTGGTCAATTGATTCTTGATATCCAGTTCCGCCGCGCCATCGAAGACGGGGGTTGCAAAATGGAGGCCAAGCGCATGCGCCGCCCAGCCGAGATGCGTTTCGAGAATCTGTCCGACATTCATTCGCGAAGGCACGCCGAGCGGGTTCAGCACGATCTCCACGGGAGTTCCGTCGGGCAGGTATGGCATATCCTCGTCGGGGACGATACGGGCGATGACGCCCTTGTTGCCGTGCCGGCCGGCCATCTTGTCGCCCACGGAAAGCTTACGCTTCATGGCGATGTAGACCTTCACCAGCTTGATGACTCCAGGGGGGAGCTCATCGCCTTTTCTTAGCTTGGCGATTTTCTCGTCGTTGATTTTCTCAAGGACGGATATCTGCCGTGAGGTCATCTCCTCGATCTCGTCCACCTGCTCGTTGAGGCGCGCATCCTTGTCCTTGAAGCGAAGCCGCTTAAGGTCCTTGCCCCGCATCTTGTCGATAACATCACGCGTGAGAAGCGCGCCCTTGCTGATGAGCTTTTTGTTGGTTCTCTCGTCGTGCAGGTCTGCGATGACCTCTTTTCCTTCCATCAGGGCGCTGAGACGCTTGGAGCGCTCGTCATTGAGGATTCGCTTCTCGTCGTCCAGGTTTCGTTGCAACTGCGCGATCTTGGAGTCCTGGATCTGGTGGGAACGCTCGTCCAGATCGACTCCCTTCCGGGAAAAGACACGGGCGTCGACCACGACGCCTTCAATGCCTGGCGGGCAGTAGAGCGAAGCGTCCTTTACGTCGCCGGCTTTCTCTCCGAAGATGGCTCGCAGCAGCTTCTCCTCAGGCGTCAACTGGGTTTCGCCTTTGGGAGTCACCTTACCCACCAGGATGTCGCCGGGTTTGACCGTAGCGCCCTTGTGGATGATGCCGCTTTCGTCCAGGTTGCGGAGGAACGTTTCCGAAATGTTGGGGATATCGCGGGTAATCTCTTCCGGCCCCAGCTTGGTATCACGAGCCTCGATTTCGAACTCTTCGATATGGACCGAGGTGTAGTAGTCGTCTTTGACGAGCCGTTCGCTGACGACGATGGCGTCTTCGAAGTTGTATCCTCGCCAGGGCATGAACGCCACCAGGACGTTGCGCCCAAGGGCCAGCTCTCCTTTGTCGGTGCACGGTCCGTCGGCGAGCACGTCGCCTTTGCGCACCCGTTGGCCTATCCGTACGATGGGTTTCTGGTTGATGCAGGTATTCTGATTGGACCGCTTGAACTTGATCATCTGGTAAATGTCGGCGCCGACTTCGCGCGACAACTGGCCTTCATGCACGTTGCCTTCGACGCGGACAATAACGCGCTCGCTATCCACAGAGTCGACGATTCCGGCGCGGCGGCAAAGCTGAACAGCCCCGGAATCCCGGGCCGTGACCCACTCCATGCCGGTGCCGACAAAGGGCGCTTCGGCCCGCAACAATGGCACGGCCTGACGCTGCATGTTCGAGCCCATCAGGGCGCGGTTGGCGTCGTCGTTTTCCAGAAACGGAATGAGGCTGGCGGCGACCGACACCAGCTGTTTTGGGCTGACGTCCATGTACTCGATGCGGTCCCGTCCGATGAGCACGAAATTTCCCTGTTGGCGCGCGTTCACCAGCTCGCGCACGATCCTGCCTTCCTTGTCGATCTCAACGTTGGCCTGGGCGATGATGTACTTATCCTCTTCCCAGGCGGAAAGATAGTCGCAGTGGGCCTCAAATTCGGGCGCCTGCTTATTCTCCTTGAGATCCTTGAGGTTCTTGGCCAGCTCGTTCCTGGTCAGCACATGGCCGACTTTCAGGTTCGTGTCCGAGGGATTCAGGATGCGGACTTCATCCACCAGCTTTCCGTCCACGATCCGCCGGTAGGGACTTTCAATGAAGCCGTAATCGTTGATGCGGGCAAAGCAGGACAGCGAAGAAATCAACCCGATGTTGGGGCCTTCCGGCGTCTCGATGGGGCAGATCCGGCCGTAGTGAGTCGGGTGCACGTCGCGCACCTCGAAGCCCGCGCGCTCCCTGGACAATCCGCCCGGGCCCAGCGCGGACAAACGCCGCTTGTGCGTGATCTCGGAAAGCGGGTTCGTCTGGTCCATGAATTGTGACAACTGGCTGGAGCCGAAGAACTCCCGGATGGCCGCCATCACCGGCTTGGCGTTTACCAGGTCGTGAGGCATCGCCGTGGACATTTCCTGATAAACCGACATTTTCTCCTTGATGGCGCGTTCCATGCGGACCAGCCCGATTCGGAACTGGTTTTCCAGAAGCTCGCCGACGGCTCTCACCCTGCGGTTGCCCAAATGGTCGATGTCATCCACCGTCCCTACGCCTTTCCTCAGCTTGAGCAGATAGCGGATGGTGGAGATGAAGTCCTGTTCGGAGAGCGTTCGGCGGTCGAGGGCCGTGACGTCGGCCTTATCGAACAGCTTAATATTGAACTTCATGCGGCCCACGCGCGAAAAATCGTACTTGCGCGGGTCGAAGAACATTCCCTGGAAGAGCTGCCGGGCGGTGTCGAGAGTGGGCGGGTCGCCGGGGCGCAACTTACGGTAGATCTCCAGCAGCGCGTCGTTCTGGCTCCGGCAGCTATCCTTGCGAAGAGTTGCGGAAATTACATTGCCAACTTCGTCCCGCTCGGGGAAGAACACTTCAAACGACTCGATGCCGCACTCGATCATTCTGGCGATGGCCGCCGGATTCAAATCATGGTTGGCCTCGACCAGCACTTCGCCCGTTGACATATCAACGACGTCAGCCGCCATAAAGGCGCCTTCCAGATCGTTGGCGGCCGTCTCGACCTGTTCGACTTTCGCTTTGACTAGAGTCTCAAATACGCTCCGGGTGATTTTCTTTCCCTGCGTTACGATGGTCTGGCTGCCCTTGTTGACGGCGTAGGAAAGCTTCATGCCGATCAGTCCCGGCGAGAGCTCCCAAAACAGTTTGCTGTCCTTGATGCGAATTGTGGACAGCGTGTCGGTGTAGAACGTTTTAAGGATCTGCTCGTCGCTTTTCAGCCCGAGCGCCCGCAGGAAGACGGTCCCGTAGAATTTTCGTTTCCGGTCGATGCGGACGTGAAGCAGATTCTTATTGTCGTACTCAAATTCGACCCAGCTCCCGCGGTAGGGGATAATCTTGCCGAGCACGTAACCCTGCGCGGGCACTTTTTCGAAAAACACGCCGGGGGAGCGGTGCAACTGGCTCACAATCACGCGCTCGGTTCCGTTGATGATGAACGTCCCGTTGTGAGTCATGAGCGGGATTTCGCCAAAAAAGACCTCCTGCTCTTTGACATCGCGTACACTTTTTGTCCCTGATTCTGGATCCTTGTCGTAAACGGTGAGACGGATCGTCACTTTGAGCGGAGCCGCGTAGGTCATTCCGCGCTCCTCGCATTCGGCCACGTCGTATTTGAGCTGAAGGCTTACCGGATCGCCACAACGGTTGCAGAAAGTAACGATGTTTTTGTTGAACGTGCCGCAATGGTGGCAAAGCACATCACCGGGATGAAAGGGATCGGTCTGGATGGTGGACCCGCAAGTGCGGCAGGTTGAACGGAGGTGGTGCAGCCCTTTGAGGTTGCCGCATTTGCATTCCCAGTTTCCGATTGAGTAGTCGACAAACTCGAGCTGGCTCAGACCTCGAAAGTCCGTGATGGGAAAAACCGAGCTGAACACACTTTGCAGTCCGTTGTCTTCCCGCTCCGGGGGAAGCATGTTCATCTGAAGAAAGCGCTCGTAGGACTTCTTTTGCACCTCGATCAGGTTGGGAATTGGAATTGTCGTCTTGATCTTGGAAAAATCCACTCGCTCGCGAGTACTGCCGGAAACCGGATTCTGCATGTATCCACTCCTTATCGCCGTGCTGTTCGGCACGGGACGCTAATTCGTCCAAAAGGAAAAGCCGGGACACGCCCCGGAGGCCGGCCGTAACAAAACCGGGTCCGCGAGCGCGCCAAAACCTGAAACTGGGGATGTATACAGGTCGTAAAAGAAACTGTTGCCGCGATTGTCAGGCGGCAAGGCTGGATGAAGCACACAGCGGGGCAGGTCCTTCGGAAACACTACGCGCGCAGAGGCCGGGAGATCCCACACTTGAAGGGAATCTCCAGAAACCGTTCCCAACACAAAAGCAACCTGGTTCCGGTTGCAGCCAGAAACGAAGGGAAAAAAGGTCACGCGCGCAAAGCCCGGATATGCTACCGCCGAATCTTTTTCAGGTTAACAAAACAGACAGGACGCCGTCAAATGCCGTTCCAACCCGCCGGGACCGGAAGTGACCCGGGCCGCGGAGAGGCGCGAAACCGCCGGCTCCCGCCAAAGACTGCCGCAGTTCCGACTACGGTTACTTGACTTCCACCGTGGCCCCGGCTTCCGCGAATTTCTTTTTGAGGCTTTCCGCCTCATCCTTGTTGACGCCTTCTTTTACCGGCTTGGGCGCATTGTCCACCAGATCCTTAGCTTCCTTGAGGCCGAGGCTGGTAACCTCGCGGACTACCTTGATCACGTTGATCTTGTTGGCCCCAACAGCCGTCAGCACAACGTCGAACTCGGTTTTCTCTTCGACTACCGGGGCGGCTGCCGCGCCACCCGCGGCCGGCGCCGCGGAAACCGCAGCGGCTGCGGCCGATACTCCCAGTTTCTCCTCGAGCAGTTTTACCAGTTGCGACGCTTCAAGCAGCGTCAGCCCCTGGATCTGATCCGCAATTGCGTTGATATCCGCCATTTCTCGATTACTCCCTTGTAATGTTTAGAATCTTCCGGCCCCAAGTCCCGCCACGCGGCTGACGCCGCGATTCCAGCGTCTCAGGACAAAAACTTGTTTTCCTTGACGCCCTGATCGACGACTACGGCCAAGTTGCGCCCGACGCCGTTGATGGCAGTCACCAGACGCTGCGCAGGCGCATTGATCAGGTAGAGCAACTTCGCCAGAACTTCCTCCCTGGGGGGCAGGCTGGCCAATTCCTGGATCGCCTTCACATCGATCGCGCGGCCCTCTACCATCCCGGCTTTGAATTGGAGGCTTGGGTTTAGCTTGGCATAAGCGGTAAGAGCCTTGGCTAGGCCAACGGGATCGGCCGTTGTGAAGGCGATGGAGGTCATACCGCGGAGTCCGGTCAGGATTTGCTCGGCGGGAGTGCCCACAGCCGCTTTACCCGCGATGTTGTTCTTGACCACGGCGTAATCACCGCCGGCGCCCCGAATGGTCTTGCGCAGCTCAAAGTCCTGCTGCACGGTAATTTTTTCGAATCCGGTGACAAATATATGAGGGGAACGCAACGCGCTCTGGCGCAATTTCTCAGCGTCGTTCCGTTTATCGGCTTTATTTTTCATGTTCCTCGCTCCGCTGCTGAATCAAACCTGTCTCAGGTTGTACCGGGTCACGTCCACAGTAACCCCGGGGCCCATGGTTGAGCACACGGTCAGGCTTCTTACATACTTGCCCTTGGCCGCGGCCGGTTTGGCGCGAACGACGGCCTGAATGAGCGTTTGGGCATTTTCAATGAGTTTGTCCTGAGAAAAGCTGATCCTTCCCACGGGAGCGTGAATGACCCCCGTTTTGTCGACACGAAACTCGACTTTGCCGGCCTTAACTTCGCCCACGGCTTTGGCGACGTCGGCGGTAACGGTGCCGGTTTTCGGATTAGGCATGAGCCCTCTTGGGCCGAGAATCTTTCCCAGCCTCCCGACCGAGCGCATCATATCGGGCGTGGCAATTACGGCATCGAAATCCATCCAGTTTTCCTGTTGGATCCGGGTGACCATCTCTTCGCCGCCGGTGAAATCGGCGCCCGCCTCTTCGGCCTCTTTGATCTTGTCGCCCGAAGCGATTACCAGCACTTTTTTCGACTTGCCAAGACCGTTGGGCAGTACGATGGTGCCGCGCACCATCTGATCAGCATGCTTGGGGTCTACGCCAAGGCGCATGTGCACTTCGACGGTCTCGTCGAATTTTGCATACTTGATTTTCTGAACGAGTGGAAGGGCTTCTTCCAAAGCGTAGTCGCGCCGCTCGACGGCCTGAGCGGCGGCATTATATTTCTTGCCTGCTTTTGCCATTATGTTGACTGGTCCAAACGGCTTCGCTTA
>Ga0187893_10006401_pt1 | contig 20173 bp, 21 predicted proteins | sample MA1701074metaG_FD_139574 | JGI IMG/M metagenome (GOLD analysis project Ga0187893, IMG submission 139574) | White microbial mat communities from a basaltic lava cave in the Kipuka Kanohina Cave System on the Island of Hawaii, USA - MA170107-4 metaG ...
CGCATGCCCAAGCGCAGGCGATCATCGAGGGCCTGCCGGATGCCGTAAAGCCGTTTGTGACGGTCCTGTCACAGGAGCAACCCGCTCCGGCACCTCAATTCCCCGCTCCCCTGACCCATCAGGACGCCCAGAATATTCTCCAAAGTTTTCCGGAAGATATCCGGCCCAATGTGACAATCGCTTTGAGTAACGGGTACATTACGATTTCCTCCCGGCCTCCTTTCACGCATGCCCAAGCGCAGGCGATCATCGAGGGCCTGCCGGATGCCGTAAAGCCGTTTGTGACGGTCCTGTCACAGGAGCAACCCGCTCCGGCACCTCAATAAGACGCAGATTTCCTCTCTTTGTTTTTTCTTAATTCCGCCCCTTTTTAGATGATACAATGCCCCTTCGATGCGCTGGCGAGAAACCCTCATACCGACATTAAGGGACGTACCCCGGGAAGCGGAGGCCACGTCTCACCTTTGGCTCCTCCGGGGCGGTTTTATCCGCCAGCTTTCCTCCGGCGTTTATAGTTTTCTTCCCCTCGGCCAGCGGGTGCTGCAAAAAATTTCCGCCATCATCCGCGAAGAAATGTTTCGCGCGGGGGCGGACGAAGTCCTTTTGCCCGCCCTTCATCCCGCGGAACTTTGGCAGAAAAGCGGCCGTTATCAGGACCTCGGCGGGGACAAAATTTCCTTTCAAAGCCGCTCCGGGCAGGAATATGTACTCGGCCCCACTCACGAGGAAGTGATCACCGAGCTGGTCGCGGGCTCCATCAAATCCTATCAGGACCTGCCGGTGACCCTTTTTCAGATCCAGACGAAATTCCGCGATGAGCTGCGGCCCCGCTTCGGCGTGATCCGTACCAAAGAATTCATCATGAAAGATGCCTACAGTTTTGACCGGGACGAAGCGGGCCTCGATCAAAGCTATGAAAAAATGAGAAAGGCCTACGAGAAGATATTCACCCGCATGGAGCTCAAGTTCCAGGTGGTGAGCGCGGACCCGGGGATGATGGGGGGCAATATGTCCCAGGAATTCATGGTGGAGTCGCGCTTCGGCGAAGACCGGGTGGTGCGTTGCGACAAGTGCAACAGCCTGAAGAGCCTCGACATTGCGGGAAGGGCCCAGCCGGACGGCCGCGCCTCCAAAGAATCCTCCGAAAAAAAACCGGAAGTTTTCGACACGCCCAATCTCAAAACCATCGAAGAAATCGCGACCCAGTTCAAAATCCCCCGCGAAAAGATGGTCAAGACACTGATCTATATAGGAGACGGGAAGCCTTTGGCCGCTCTCGTGACGGGGGAGAGCGAGCTCAATGAGGGGAAGCTTCGCCGGCTGGCCCGCGTGAAGCTTCTCCGGATGGCCACGGCGGAGGAGATCCAAAAATTCACGGGTTCGCCTTTGGGTTTCTCCGGGCCCGTGGGCCTGAAGGAGGTCCCGCTTTTTGTCGATTGGGACGTGGAGTTCTTGAGTGATTTTGTGACCGGCGCCAATCAAAAGGACAAACATTTGAAGAATGTGAAGTTGGGAAGGGATTTTAAGCCGACGCAGGCGGGGGATTTAAGGTTTATGCGCGAGGGCGACCGCTGTCCCGACTGCCGCTCGGAACTGAAAATCATCACGACCATGGAAATCGGCCACATTTTTAAACTGGGCACCCGCTATTCCGAATCACTCGAGGCCTGCTTTGTCGATGAAACCGGCAAGAAACGGCCCGCCATCATGGGGTGTTACGGGATCGGCGTCTCGAGGGCGCTCGCCGCCGTTATCGAAGAGCATCATGACGATAAAGGAATCCTCTGGCCGAAGGCCGTGAGCCCTTACGACGTCCATCTTTTGACGGTGAATGAATCGGACCCCGGGACCCGCGAGGCCGCGAAAAAACTTTATGAACGTTTCACGGAAGAGGGGACGGGCGTCCTTTACGACAACCGGAACGAAAGGGCCGGGGTCAAATTCAACGACGCGGACCTGATCGGGATCCCCATTCAGGTGATCCTCGGGGAAAAAAATCTGAAGCAGGGAGTGGTGGACGTGAAGACCCGCAGGGACGGGAAATCCCAGCTCGTGAAACCGGAGGAAGTGCCGTCTTTTATTAAACAATGGCAAAAAATCTAACGCCCGTCATTGCGAGGAGCGAAGCGACGAAGCAATCCCGGAGATTGCTTCGCCCCTGCGGGGCTCGCAATGACGCAAGCGGAGGTGTTCTGACTTATCTTTTGGTGGGTCTGGTCCTCGCCGCGGGGCTTGTGGGCGCCGTTTATTTCCTCCGCTCAAGACAGCCGCAATTCGTTTCTTCGCCCGGGGACGCCGCGCGTTCCAAAGGGCCGGCCCGGGCCGCTTTTGAGATTGTCGAATACAGCGATTTCCAGTGCCCGGCCTGCCAGGCTGCGCAAGCCCCCCTCAATGAAATTTTGATCCGGCACAAAGAAAAAGTCCGGCTCGTTTTTAGACATTTCCCCCTCGCAGGACACCGCTGGTCGGGATTGGCGCACCAAGCCGCCGAATGCGCGGCCCGGCAGAATAAATTCTGGGGTTATCACGATGCGCTTTACCGGGACCAAAAGCTTTGGAGCCTTGAAGGCGGACCGCCCCTTGAAACTTTCATGCGTTACGCACGGGAGGAAACGCTTGATCTCGACGGATTTGCCGGATGTTTATCCAATCAGGAGGTCTCCAAAAAAATCAATCAGGAAAAATTGACCGGGACGGGCCTCGGCGTCCGGTCCACTCCCAGTTTTTTTGTGAACGGAAAATTGGTGGTGGGGGGGGCGGCCCTGAAAGAGGAAATGGAAAAGCGTTTTGCCGAAGGGGCCGTACCGTGACCTCCTCCGGCCGCGAAGCCTTCTGGTTCTTTGCCCGGATTTTTGTCGGCCTCATTTTCGCCTATGCGGGGCTTGCCAAGCTTCTGGAGCCGGCGGCCAATTTCGAAGCGGCCCTCCTCAAATACGGTGTTTTTTCACCCGTCTATATTCCCTTGATTGCGCGGGTCATGCCGTGGTTTGAGTGGATTTTGGGGAGCTTCCTTATGATAGGATACGCCCCCCGCCTAAGCGCCGCCCTGACCGCCCTGCTTTCCCTGGGTTTTTTGGTGACGCTTGCCTCCAGCCCGCTTTTTTTGGGCGCGGCAGGAACGGATTGCGGGTGTTTCGGCGCTTCCGGGCTGAAGCTTTCCATCCATCAGATTTTCGGGGTTGATTTGGCGTCCCTGGCGGTTTCCCTGAAGCTCCTTGCCAAAAAAAGCTTCCCCGGCTCGCTGGATTCCCTCCTACTGAAGGGAAGGGCGGTAGCGGACGATATTAAGAAAACCAGATAAAGGAGAAGGAGCGGTTATGAGACGATATCTCTTCCTAATGTTTTTGGTTTCTCTCGTCGGCATCGGCCCGGCATGGGGCGCCACTGACCCCGCGACCAAGCTTTCCCGCGGAATCCAGAACACGGCCTTCGGCTGGTTTGAGATCATCAATGAAACCGGGAATGCCGCAGACAAACGCGGCTTTTGGATCGGTTTTCCCGAAGGGCTGATGCGGGGAACGGCTTTTGGGGCGGTCAGAACGGTGGCGGGAGTTTTTGAAGTGATCAGTTTTCCCTTCCCTTACGGGGACAAAGGCTACGATGCGATTGTTTTGCCCGAGTCGGCTTTCACCCGGCGTTAAATTATCCCGGGGCCTTCTTTCCGTCGTCCTCGTCGCCGGGCTTGCCGGGTGTCAGAGCGTTCAAAGTCTGGGCATCGCCAAGCCGAAGACCATTCCGGTCGAATACCGGCAAAAAGTGGGCCTTTATGTCCACGACAAGCCGGAGCGGTTTTTTTATCCGGGTTCATCCACCACGGACATTTCAGACCTCATGGCTTTTCACATGCAGCAGGTCCTTCCTTTTACCACCGAAGGCGTCCTTAAGGAAATCTTTACGGGCGTGGAGCAGAAAGAACCCGGCCCCCAGGTGGTTTTTAAATCACAGGACCTTGTGGGCTATTTCGAGATCAAGACCGTGAATCTTCGCTACGATTTCCCGGACACGGGCGCTTACAATTACCGGGCGGATGTCGAGCTCCTCGTCGAATTCAAAACTCTGGAGCATGAGCCGGTTTGGCGGGCCATTTTCCAAGGCGAGGGCGTGGGTTTTTCGAACCGGGACGTCAACTTAAGCCCTTTCGGCAGGGAAGCGGCCACCGCGGTGGAAGACGCCTTTCACAATGCCATTGATAGCATGCAGGAAGCCCTCTTAAAGTCTCCCTCCTTAAGGCAGTATTTTCGGATCCGCCAGAAAACCCACCCGGCCCAGCCCGAACAAGCATCTTCCCCTCACCCCTGACCCTCTCCCCTAAGGGGAGAGGGTCAGGGGTGAGGGGTGTTTTGGTTCATTTCATGACCCAGTTGGGCCGTCCCCAGGACCACCCCCGCTTTTTTATCCTCAATAACCCTTGTTTCTCTCTTTCACTCCTCTTATCTTTTAAGGGAGATATGAGAAAAAGTCTGCGTAAGGAGTTAAAAGACTTGGAATACGCCCTTCAGGACTTCCTGGAGCTGAAGGCCTCGCTCGACGAAAGAAAAGCACGCCCCCTCAAGGAGTTTCTCTTCTCCGGAGGGAGGGAGGGGATGGCCCTTTCGGCCGTCGAGGGCCTGCATCTGGCCCGCCAGCTGGTCCTGATTAAAGAGGGAGATCCCAACGCACTCCGTCAGCTCATTTTCGTGACCCCCAGTGACGGAAAATTTCGAGTGAGGCACCTTTCAAAGTAACGTCATTGCGAGCCCCGGAGGGGCGAAGCAATCCCGGGTGACAGTTTCAATGAAACTTCTGATTGTTGATGATGATCCGGGCATTACGGAGATGCTTCGTGATCATTTTTCCCTCCGTTCTTTCGAAGTCCTCACGGCCCACACCGCAGTGGATGCGCTTTTTCTCGGCTTCCATGAAAAACCCGATGCGGTGATTCTTGACCTGGGGTTGCCTGATTTTCCGGGGGAGCAGGTGCTCCAGACGCTGAAGAAATTGCTTCCCCGGACCCGCGTCCTGATCCTGACCGGGCAGAGCGGACCGGAGATGGAAGCCCGTCTTTACGGGCTCGGCTGCGATGCCTTCATGGGAAAGGGCGCGGCCCTTAAAACGCTGGAGGGGATTATCAGGGGATGGGAGAAATAAATGTTTTACAATTCATTCAAGAGTGTTACCATAATGGCCGTTAATCATAAGCAAACGGGGTCAGCCTATGCGGATTTCAAAGAGCTTAATAATTTGTTTTTCCCTTCTTGTTATCTCCACCCTCACCACATCCTGCGCAAGCACCGGCCCCAAGATCACCAAAAAGGAACGCGACGAAGCCCAGGAACTCTTTACCATTAAATTTATTCAGGCCTCGGAGAAGTGGCTTCCCCGTGTTTACCGGATCGGTTACCGCCTGCTTAACTCGCCCGTGCCGGACTATATTCACAAAGGCAAACCCACCCAGCTTTACCGGTTTGTGGGTATCGGTGTGGAAGAGTTAACTTCCGCGGGGAGAACCGTTTATAAGATTCCGGTGTCCGTCAAAGGGGTCCTGGTCCGGGGGCTTTATCCGGGGAGCCAGGCCGAAGGGCTTGATATCCAGCCCGGAGACGTCATCCAAAGGCTTGACGGAACAAAGATTGATCGCGTCCGCACCTACTTTAGAAAAATCCGCAATGCCGCGGGCCGTCTTGTGAAAGTGCAAATTTGGCGGGACGGAAGACAAATCGAGCGTTACCTTCCCATCGAAAAGGTTTTTTACAACGCCCAGTTTTTTATTGCGCCCAGTTCCGCACTCGAAGTGGACCCGACGCTTTTTTCCAAAGTCTTTGTGGGAGTGGGGGCCATCCGTTATTGCAAAAATGACGACGAACTCGCCGTCCTGATGGGGCATGAGCTTGCCCACACGGCTTTGAAACACCCTGCAAAAAAATTGGGCATCCGGACCGGTTCCCGTCTTGTTTTCGGGTCGGCGGCAAAGGCCATTAATATTTTCGGGATCCCCGGCGTGGGAAATTTGGTGGTCGATCCTTTGGAAAAAGCAACGGACGCGGCCGTCTCGCGCCGTTATGAAAGAGAGGCCGATTATTTCGGAATGCTGCACGCCTTTCATTCCAACTTTAATGTGACGAACGGGTCCAAAGTTTTCAGCCGGATTGCGACGGACAATATCAGCACCGGTTTTCTTGCCTCCGCTTTTGCGGAACAGCCCAAGGCTTCGGAGCGCTTCTTAAGAGTTGAAAAGGTCATTGCCGAACTCAACGACAAATACCCCGGCCGAATCGAGGAAGCCGATAAGAATTCCGATTGGGAAATCATCATTCCGGTGGAAAACGGCGAAACTTACGACCAGGTCCTGAACCGGCTTGTGGAGGAAAGGCGCCCCGAACCCCAGTCCGCAAGGGTGGTCACCACCGTCAATCCCATCAAGCTTCCGAGCGATCCTGCGGTCGCTTACCAGCACCCGCCCGCTCCTTCAGCACCCCGTCCCAAAGAGCATTCCCCCGAATTAGTCGTCACACCCACGCCTACGCCCTCCCGGTAGTTTAGCCGGCATCCGCCAGGATTTGTGGCGGATGGGCCGCCCCGTGTACCAAACTGGGTCATAGAATGGCCCACCCCTGATTTTTTCGTCCGTTTTCCCTTCCTCTGACATTTCCGCAGGCTTATTGTGGCTATTGTCAGTCTATGGATGCTTCTGTTAAGGCCAATGAGTCGGTGTTGACCCTCAAGGAAGCCGCAGATTATCTCCGGCTTTCCGAGATGACCGTTTTGCGGCTTGCCAACCAGGGCAGGCTTCCCGGCGCAAAGATCGGCCGTCAGTGGCGTTTTTCGAAAGAAGTTATTTTGAAGCTGGTGCATCGTGATTAATCTCGGCCTGATTAAAAAGACTTTCCTCGGACTTTCCGCCGGCCTTTTGATTTTTATTCCCTTTAATCTGGGAATGACTTCTTTCGGGAGTAAAATTGCCGTTTCGGAAATCTCCGAGGAAAGAAATTCTTCTTTGAGCTTCCCCCTTGAGTCTCTCTCCTTTTATGAAGAGTCTTTTCAAAAAAGCAGCCTCTTCGGTCTTTCCACACCCCAGGCCTCTCTCACCGTCCTCCGGTCTTCCATTGCCGAACTCGCCAAAGACTACCGCCTGAAGGGCGTCGTGATTCTGGATGAGCCCGAGGCCATCTTTGAGGACGCAAGGATCCAAAAAAGCATTTTTTTGAAAGCAGGGGACCGGCTCGGAGAATTGGAAATCAAAAAGGTCAAGGAAGGATCGGTGGTGCTGGGGTATTACGGGGAGGAAAAGGAGATGAGGATCGAATGAGAAATCCGATTTCGGATTTCGTGCTTCGAATTTCAATGGTGCTTTGCCTGGCTGTTTCTTCGCCAGTTTACGCCGAGGAGGCGCAAGCCGCGCCCACGCCGGATTCCCATCTCACACTTGAACTTCAAGGCGTGAATATCCTCGACGTTTTCAAGATTCTCGCCAAAAAATCCGGCCTCAATATCGTCGCAGGGAAAAATGTGCAGGGTCAGGTTTCGATTTTTCTGCAGGATGTCCCTGTGAAAGAGGCCCTCCGCACGATCCTCCAATCGCAAGGATTGGCAAGCATTGAGGAAAACGGCATCGTCAAGGTCATGACGGAGGAGGAGTACCTTCAAAAATACGGCAGGCCCTATGACGACAAAAGGATCGCCCGGTCTTTTCATCTCCGCCATACCCCGGTGGAGGTCCTTGCCGGAAAACTTTCCGAACTGAAAAGCGCCGCCGGAAAAATTCTCACGGAACCCCGCACCAATACACTGCTCATTACCGAGATTCCGGAGGTGCTTCGGGAGATGGAGGCCTTGATCGAAGAATCGGACCAGCCGCAGGAGACCCAGGTGTTCCCCCTTCGCTATAGCCGTGCCGAAGACATCGAGCCCAAACTTAAAAGTTTCATGGAGGGAAATCAGGGGAAACTTGAAATCGATAAACGCTCGAACCGCGTCGTCGTGACCGATATCGGAAGCCGGATCGAAAAGATCGGTTCCGTGATCGAGGCTTTGGACGTTCAGGTCCCCCAAGTCCTCATCGAAGCCAAGATCGTGGAGGTCCGGCTCGGAGACAGTTACCGGCAGGGAATCAATTGGGAGATGATCGCCGAGGAGCTGGGGGACTTTAACAACTGGAAGGCCACCGCTCCTTTGGCTGTCTCGCCGCCTATCGGGGCTGTGGCCTTGAGCACGTTGACGCTGGGTTCGGGTGAGGACGACCTCAAAATTGTGATGGACCTTTTGGAAAAGGTGGGGAAAACCAACCTTCTTTCGAGCCCCCGGATCACGGTCCTCAATAACGAAGAAGCGAAGCTTGCCGTGGCCACGCGCCAGCCTTTTGTTTCCCAAACCGTGGTCCAGACCGCAAATTCGACCAATACGGCGGACAACGTGCAATTTGTGGATGTGGGCGTCACCCTTCATGTCCAGCCGCGCATCTCTCATGATGATTTTGTCGAGATGAAAATCAAACCCGAGGTTTCAAGTTCCAATCAGACCGTGGAACTCGAAGCCGTGGCCCCCGGCTCAAACACCACCTTTACCCGCACCCGGATCCCGGTGGTCACGACCCAGGAACTCGAAACGACGGTGCAGATCAAGTCAGGGACCACGGTGGTCATCGGAGGGCTCATCCAGGACCGCCAGGAGAAACAGTCTTCCAAGGTTCCGGTCATCGGCTCGGTGCCGCTTTTGGGACGCGCGTTTCAATCCAAGGCCCACGATTTTACAAAAACGGAGCTTGTGACGTTTCTGACTCCCACGATTATTAAGCCGACCACGCAAACGAAGGAAGAATCCCGCTTTTTTGATCCCGAGAAACGGATGCTTCCCTTCGAGATTTTCGGAGATTACCCCTACCAGACCACCCACGCCGATCCGGGCCGCTACATTAAATTTGGAGAGATCCCTTATTGGGAAAAATCCGATGCAGATCGCCGATGAACTCGAACTCCTTGTAGAAGAAAAACAAAAGAGAAATTTCTCAAAATGCTCGACGAAAGAACTTTGTCTTTTTGCCTCAAGCCTTAACCGTCTTTTGGAGGGGGGAGTCCCTCTCCTCAAGTCCCTTCAAGTGATTCAAAGAGAATCCCCCCGCCCGACTTTTAAGGAGGTTTTAACCCGGCTCGAAGAGGAAATCCGCCAGGGAAAAAGCGTTTCTCAAGCCCTCGGAGATCAAAAGCTATTTCCCTCTTATTTCATACAAATGGTCCAAGCGGGGGAACTTTCGGGGAATTTAGACAAGGTTTTGGGGCTCCTCGCGGAATATCTTGAAAAGGAGGAGGAGCGGAAAAGAAAAATTAAGGAAGCCCTGGCTTACCCCTGCCTTATTCTCGGCCTGGGTTTCGCCACTTTCTTTGTGCTTCTCAAATGGGTGGTCCCCAAACTGGCATCCGTTTATTCGGATTTTGGAGCAGAGCTTCCGCTGGTCACCCGCATCGTTCTCGCTTTAAGCGATTTTTTCATTCCCTTCGTCATTTTATTTTTGATCGCCCTCGGGGCTTTCGCCTTTTTCCTTCGCAAGAAAAAAGAAAAGCTTCTGCCCTTTTTTAGAAAATCTTTCCTTTCGCGTTTTGCCTCGCTTCTTTCCATCGAGCTTCAGAGCGGGATCCCCATTCTTCAGGCTTTGGATTCTTTCGGAGATTTGGGCCGGGCCAGAGAATTGCTTTCGGAAGGGCGCGGGTTCGCGGATTCCCTCAAAGGGTACGGTTGGGTTTCGGAAAAAGACCTTGCGCTTATTTCTTCAGGAGAAGAGTCGGGCAAGCTTCCCGAGGCGCTGGCCCAAGTTGCCAGGGAAAGCCAACGCGACATGGAATCACAGGCGAATTTGATGATCAAGCTCCTCGAGCCGGCCTTGATTCTTGGAGTGGGACTGGCTGTCGGTTTTATTGTTGTGAGCACCATTCTTCCGATACTGGAAATTAACGAACTCGTCAGGTGATGAAAATGAAACAAACATATGTTCGTCATTGCGAAGCCGAAGGCCGAAGCAATCTCTTAGCGGCGGGATTGCTTCGTCGGCACTTCGTGCCTCCTCGCAATGACTGTGGATTCACATTAATCGAGCTCTTGGTGGTCATAGTGATTCTCGGGATCCTGGCAAGCCTGGCCGTACCGCGGCTTGCGGGAAGGACGGAGGAGGCGCGCGTGGAAGCGGCCAAAGCGGATCTGGAAGGGGGGATTGCCCTGGCGCTTGACCTTTTCGAAGTCGATACGGGGAAATACCCCGCTTCCCTGGAGGAGCTCGTCAAAAAACCCTCCGAGGCCGCCCGCTGGAAAGGGCCCTACCTCAAAAGGGGCCTGCCGAAAGACCCCTGGGGGAGCCTCTATGTCTACCGCTTTCCGGGAAGCCGGAATTCGCACGGTTACGATCTCTTTTCGCTGGGACCGGACCAAAAGGAAGGGACGGGCGATGAAATCGCAAACGGGGTTTCTCCTTATTGAGGCTTTGATCGCAATCCTGATTCTCTCGATTGCCCTTGTGGCTTCATTGGGCGGGATCGCTCAATCCCTCCGGGTGGCGAAAAGGGGGGAAGGGGTGACTAAAATGGTTTTGGAAAAGGAGAAGAATCTCTTTCAACTTGAGATCGATGGAACAATTGAGTCATAAGACGTCATTGCGAGCCCCGAAGGGGCGAAGCAATCCCGCCTTTGAGATTGCTTCGTCGGCTTCGCCTCCTCGCAATGACAGTCCAAAATTTGGTTTTGTCTTGGTCGAGCTCCTCGTGGCCACAGTCCTTTTCTCGCTTGCCGGATCGGGGCTTTACACGGGCTTCATGCAGGGGATCAAAGCAAACCAAAGGATTAAGGAAAGTTTCAAAACTTACGATCCCTTCAGGATTCTCTTCTTTCATCTGGACCAGGATTTAAGGAATTCTGTTTTCCTCCGCGATTATCCTTTTCAAGGCAAGAAAGAGGAGATCGGTTTTCCGGTATTTTTCGATAAAAAGGTTCTGTTAGTTCATTACTTTCTTAAGAATCATTCCCTTATGAGAGTCGAAAAGGAACTGACCCCCTCACCCTTTTCCCTCTCCCCCCGAGGGGGAGAGGGTGGGGGTGAGGGGAAGGGTAAAATCCTTCTCGCGAATCTTCAAGCTCTTGAATTCCAATTTCCCTATAAGGACGAAGAAAAAAATCTAACCTTCGAGACTTTTTGGCTGGACGAGCCCTATTACGGCATTCCGAGAAGCGTCCGGCTGAACATTCAACGAGGCGAACTGGCTTTGCAAAAACTCGTTTCCATTCCGCAGGGAAGGACCGGGTACCTTCAGAAGAATGAATAAAAGAGGCTCGGCACTCATTGTTTCGCTTTGGGCGCTTGCGGTTTTCTCGATCTTCGCCGCGAATCTGGGTTTTATCAGCGCCGGACACACTCTTTTCATGAAGCGGGAACTTGGAAATCTTGAGGCAAAAACTGATTTTCTAAAGGGCCTTCAATCGGCAAGCCAGGCGATTCTTTCCGACCCCGAGCCCCATGAGGACTCCTTTGAGGATGCATGGTATGAGGGACGTTCCGATGAAGAATCCAAACTCAACCTCAATTTCGCCTCCGAACCTTTTCTCCGAAACTTCCTCAAACTTTTTGAGGAAAAAGTGGATTCCTTGAAAGGGGAGAGAAAAGATTTTGTGAAGCAAATCCTGAAAGCCCGTCAGAAGGGGAAAATCCCCTCCCTCGAGGAACTTTATCTCCTTGAAGACATTGAGAAAGAGGACATTGAGAAACTGCGCCCTTATCTGACAGTCTATCCCGAAGTTTCGCAAATGAATATCAACACCCTTCATCCTTTGATTCTCAAGGCCTTGATCGAATCGCTTCCCGGAGATTCTTTCGCCAAAGACGAGCTTTACCGGAAGCTCGCGGAAGCCCGTCTTTTTGTGTCCGACGATTTGATTCCGAATCGATTGGCGGAGAAGCTTAAACTTACCCCCAATCTTTCCATGTTGATGCTTGTGAACGCCCTTCTTCCTCACCTCACAACCGACTCGAGGACTTTTCGCCTCGTTCTTGCAAGCAGCACGGGGAAAAAGGCCGAGGCCGTGGTCCGGGAAGCGGAGGATTTTACGGGACTGGAGGTCTTGTATTGGCATGAAGGGTAAAAAAAGGCTGATCGTTGAGCTCCGTGATTCAAATCTCTCGCTTCTCCGGCTTGAGGGGGAGAGGGGGGAGAAATTCGAAAAAATTCATTTAAGGGAAATTCCCACGGAAAGGCTCCGCGAAAAAGTCGCCTCTTTTACCGGCAAAAAGAGGCCTCCCGAAACGCTTCTTCTCCTTTCCCGTTCCGAGGTGATTCAAAAGGAATTTGTCCTCGCCCCCGGCGGAGAGACCCCATTAAGACAAAGACTTGAAAGAAAACTCGAGGAGCTCCTCCCCTATTCTCCCAAAGAGATGGCGTGGGGGATTTCCGGGGGGCTTCTTCTGGCGATCCCGGAAAAACCCCTCAAGGAGAAACTCCGGTTTCTCGCCGCAATCGGCCTTTATCCCGACGAAATCCTTACCGAAGACCAGACCCTTTTTTGGCTCCTCCTTGAAAGAAAGGAAAAAAGCCCTTTGCTTTTCCTCGAAGCGAATGAGGAAAGAGTCCTTTCGGTCTTTTGCGAAAAAGGGAAATCTTTTTTTTCGCGGACCTTCCCATCGGCCAATTTTATTCCCGAACTGTCTTTCTCCCTCCTTGAAAAGGGGGCAAGACCAGAAAAAATTCTGCTTTCGGGCGAATGGGGTTCCGAGGCCCGCTCCCAAATCGAGGCCCATTTCTCCTGCTCCCTTGAAAAATTCGAAATCCCCGCAAACGGCCTCGTTCCTTCCTCCCTTTACGGGGCCTCCCTGTTCGGCAAATACCCCGCGGCCAGCCTCCTTCCGAAGGAGGAGAAACTGAAAAAAAGAAAAGAGGAGAAGGAAAAGCTTCTCCGGGAAACCCTTTCAAGCTTTGGCCTTTTTTTCGGAACACTTCTTCTCGCTTTTCTGGTTCAACTCGCCTTTGGAACAAGGGAGATCAATAAAATTTCAAGAGAAATCAGCCGGTTAAGCCGCGAACTTCGGGAGGTCAAGGAAATCCGGGCTTCCCTTGAGCTCCTTTCGAAGTCGCAGGCCTCCAAGGAAGGACTTCTGGAATTCCTGAAAACTTTGGCGGAGAAAACACCTTCTTCCATTCGCTTGAAAGAACTCCGGATCGAAGGAAAAGAATTCCGGTTCAAGGGGGAAAGCCCCTCCCACGGCGTTCTCTCGGAGGCGGTGGAGACCCTTTCTCAAATGTCTTTTCTTGAAGCGGCCAAGCTCGAGGAGACGCGGTTGAGAAAACGTTTGAACGAAGATTATTTCGAATTTGAGGTGGGTGCGAAATGGAAAGCCTGACAGAGCCGTCATTGCGAGGCCAGCGTAGCCGGCCGTGGCAATCTTTGAGGTGGTTGCGCCGGGATTGCTTCGCTTCGCTCGCAATGACGATCCTCGCAGCCCTCATCTCTTACGGGACGCTTTTCTTGGTTTTTTCTTCCTCACTTCGTTCGCAAAAAGAAGTTCTCCGGGAAAAAGAGATTTTGCTTCGGGATTCAAAAAGCCTCCTTTCGCAAAAAAAAGAACTCGTCTCGGAATGGGAAACTAAAAAAATTTCCTTCGGGTCCTCAAAAAGCCCTGAAGAGAATTTGAATGCATGGGTCAAGGAGCTTCTCACGCACGGCTCCTCCCAAGGGCTGGTTTTCTCCAAGCTGGAGCCCCAAGGGGTAAAGGAAAAGGAGGGGGGAAAAGAAATCCGCCTGCTTCTTTCCTTTGAGGGGGACATCCTGAAGCTGGCGCGCTTTCTCTACTTCCTCCTTGGAAAAGATCCGCTCTCAAGGGTCGAATCCTTTGTTATCAAGGAGGAAGAGGCCAAAAAATTTTCCTACGAACTCACCCTCGGCAGGGCCCTTTTATGACAGAGATTTCGGAAAGCCTGCTTCAGGAAGTGAGGCCCCGGATCGCCTTTCATTATTCCGTTCTGCCGCTCGGGAGGGAAAACGGCCGGCTTAAACTGGCGGCGCCTCCCGACCTTTCAAGCCAGTCCAAAGAGGAGCTCCGGACCCTTCTCGGCGGGGAAATCGAGTTTGTGCCGTTCGAGCGCTCTCAAATCGGGGTCTTGATCGAAAAGCATTACGGGGTCGGCGCGGGCACGATCGAGGCCCTTACCAACGAAAAGGAGGAGGAGGAGAAGGAAGGCGGAGAGCTCATCGATCAGAACAAAAAAGAGGAAGCCACGATCACAAAGCTTGTCAATGAGCTCCTCCTCGACGCGTTAAAACACCGGGCCTCGGACATCCATATTGAGCCCTTTGAAAAAAATTTCCGCATCCGTTACCGCGTGGACGGCCTGCTTGTCGAGGCCCGGGTTTCTGAAAAAATCCGCCTGCTTGCCCCGAGTTTGATTTCCCGGATCAAAATCATGGCGAGCCTTGATATCGGAGAAAAACGCCTTCCGCAGGATGGACGAATCAAAATCAAAAGCCGCGAGGAGGAACTGGACCTCCGCGTTTCCGTGCTTCCTTCAAGCGCCGGGGAGGCCATCGTGATCCGGATTTTGAAACCTCTTGAGCTTCTGGGGCTCGAAGAATTGGGTTTTGACGGGGAAGCCGTGGCCAAAATCCGTGATCTTTTGAAATTTCCTAACGGAATGATTCTGGTCACGGGCCCGACAGGTTCAGGAAAAACGACGACACTTTATGCCTGCCTGAAGGAACTCAATTCCATCGAAAGAAAAATCATTACGATTGAGGACCCGGTCGAATACCGGCTTCCGGGCATTATCCAAATGCAGGCGAACCTTAAAACCGGATTTACCTTTGCGAGAGCACTCCGCTCCATGCTCCGTCACGACCCCGATTGTCTCATGGTGGGGGAGATCCGCGATCAGGAAACGGCCGAGATCGCCGTCCGTTCGGCCCTGACGGGGCACCTTGTTCTCTCAACCCTTCATACGAATGACGCCCCTTCGGCTGTGACGCGGCTTCTTGAGATGGGGATCGAGCCCTACCTGGTCGCATCCTCCCTTGCGGCCGTGATTGCCCAGCGACTTGTCCGTAAACTCTGCCCTCCCTGCGAGAGATGCGCCCACACCGGCTTCTTTGGCCGTACGGCCATTTATGAGCTTATGAGCATAAGCGAATCCACCAGGCCGCTTATTCTGGCGCGCGAGACGGCCGGAAGAATTGGGAAGCAAGCCATCCAGGAAGGGATGAGGCCCCTTGACAAGGTTCATCACAAGTGATACACTTTAATCGAACGCAGGAGGAGAAAATGGCTACGAAATTGCCCCGGTTAAATGTGGTGATGGAGCCTTATGTCTATCAAACCCTTCATAAACTGGCGAGAAGGCAGGGTCTTTCCATGTCCCTTGTGGCAAGGGATTTGTTACGGGAGGCCCTTCTGATCTATGAAGACGCCTTTTGGGCCAAGGAGGCGCAAGCCAGGGAAAAAACCTTTGTCAGAGAAAAAGCGCTTAAACACCAAGAAGTCTGGAAGTGAAATCCTCTTTTTCAATCCTTTACCACCCCGACGTTCCCACCAAAGATCTGCCCCGGATTTCCAAAGATATCCAGCACAGAATCAAAAAAGCCATTGAAAACAAGCTTACCCTTCTTCCCGAAGAGTTTGGAGAACCCTTGCGGCGGACCCTTAAGGGTTATTGGAAGCTCCGAATGGGCGATTACCGGGTTATTTATAAAATCACAGGTCATACGGTAATCATTTTAAGAATCGGGCATCGCCGCGAAGTGTACGAGAAGTAGTCTTTTATCTTGAAAAGGCCCTTCTGGGCCGCCCGGAGTACCAAAGTGGGCCGTTTCGTGACCCGTCCCCCTCATTTTCATCAAATTTTTCCCCCCGCGCTTTCTCCAGGGGTTATTTTAGAAGAAAGACATGAAACCTGCCCGGCACGACGGGACATTCAGTATTTGCTTGCTTCTTGTTTCCTGTTTCTTCTGCCTTCCTCCTCTTCATGCCGATGAGACGAGCCTCGCCGTCAGCGAGGATACTTTTCTGCGGAGGGGAGTGCCCAACCAGCCGGGTGGGGATGAGACTTTTCTAAGAGTGCGGAAAGCCGGAGACAATCGTTCGCTCCTGAAATTGAATCAATCGGCGATCCTTGCCGCGATCGGAGAGAACATCCTCAAGAAGGCGATTCTTGAACTTACCATCGAGGAGACGGCCGATAACTGGGGTCCCTCCGGCCGCACGATTGATGCCCATGCCGTGACCAAAAATTGGACCGAGGCCGGCGCCACTTGGAATTGCGCCATCGACAGCAACGTGACGAATCACAGGCCGGACTGTGAAGGGGAGACGGAGTGGGAGATGAGGGAATCCGGTCCGAACCCGTGGATCCAGGCGCCCACGGCCACGGCTTTGATTGTCAGCGCTCAAACAGGCGTCGTGACTTTTGATGTCACAAGTGATGTGGAAAAATTCGTCACAAGCACTTTAGCCAATCACGGCTGGATCATCAAAAAGACGGATGAAAATCAGAACGGCCAAATCCGTTTCAAGTCGAGTGAAACAACAAGCTCCCCGCGTTTGATTTTGGAGATCGAAGAACGCGAAGGCCCGCCGGCCGAAAATCCCGATTCCGGATTCATTCACGGGAAGGTATTTCATTCGGTGACCAAGGCGCCCATCGAAGGTGCGAAAGTGACGGTTCAGGGAGTGGAGGGCAGAGTTTTAACGGACGTTCAGGGTGCTTTTACATTTGCCACGCCGGGAGCAGGTTTTTTTGTCGCCACGATTCAAAAAGAGAATTTCACGCGCGTCCAGCGAAAGGCGGAAGTCGAATCCAAAAGGGATATTGCCGCGGACCCCGTTTTCTTGACGCCCCTTGACCCCGCCGTCACTCAAATTGGATCAGGCGGAGGACTTCATGTATCTAACGACGGAGAAGTGCAAGTTGAGTTTCCAGCGGGCGCTTTGAATCAAACCATCCCTGTTCGTGCCACGCGCTTCCGTGCGGGCGATCACCTTCCCGGCCCGCTTCCTCTCCAGTCGCACTTTACTTATGCGGTGAATTTCCAGCCGGACGGGATCACCTTTAATACGCCGGTGACCTACCGGATCAAAAATGATCTTGGTTTCCTTGCCGGCACTCCGATCCCGGTGGGAATTTACAAGCAAGACCAAGCCCGCTGGGAAGCGCTCAATATGGCGCAGGTGACCGCAGACGGCCTTTGGGTCCAGGGCCAGATTCCCAGCTTCACCTCCATTGACTGTAACCTCCCCGTCTTTCTTAGAAAGGCGGCCGTCCCTCCCAAGCCCGTCAATGACGATTTGACCCTGATGAAAAATAAAAATCTTTCTTGTAAAATTCCGGGATGTGAAATTGATCTTTTGGACGGAGCCTTGAGAACAGAAATCGATCTTCCATCGGTAAGGACCTTGGGGCGAAATGAATTACTCCGTTTCCGCTACGACTCCACCCAGGCCTCCCCAAGGATTGCCCTCGGAACCCGTTCGCAGGTGCCTCCCAATATCCAGCTTTCCCCCACTCAAATTACCGGCGTTTTCGAGTTCCAGGGCCAGCGTGCCGAGGCAAGTTTCACAGGCACTCTTGAGGAAGTTCTGCTGAAACACGCGCTTCCCGCGAAAAACGGCCGCGGAGAGTTTCTTCCAACAGGGCTCTACAAGTTTCATTACCGTCCCTCCAATGACTACAGCCTCCGTTATGCCACAGCCGACTTTTTTGGAGGCCCTCCGCGCCAGGAGCTGACCGTGGTGAGTCCGGAGCTTGTTTCTTTTGTTTCTCCCATCATAGGAAAAGTCCCGGTGGTGAATGAAAGAGAAAGCCCCTTTGGGGCAGGATGGAGTCTGGAGGGACTGGAAAGGATTTATCCCCAGCAGGATGGATCTTTGCTGTTAACGGACGGCACCGGCTCCGCGCTTCCTTTTATTCCGGCGTCCCAGGCGACGGGATTTGCGAATCTCGCCAATACCGCGGTGAAACGACTCGCCTTTGACGCCGCAGGGAATCTTTATGTGGCGAATGGATTTGCCGCCGTCTATAAAATCACGCCCCAGGGCACGGTTTCCACGTTCGCTTCGGGAATCAATTTTCCCAATGCCGTGGCTGTGGATTCGGCGGGAAATGTTTACATCTCGGAATCCGCCGCCCCAGACAGGGTCTGGAAATATTCCCAGGACGGCAGCTCGCGGACCCTCTTTTTCGAAGCCCAGACGGCAATTAGAGATCTCACCTTTGACGGTCAGGGAAACCTTTACGCGGCCGGCAGGAAGCTCTTCCGTGTAAACCCTCAAGGCCAGGGAGAGGAGCTTTTTGAGCTCATCGGCGGGATCGGAGGAGTTGCGGTGGATGCAGGAGGAACCGTCTTCGCCACCGAGTTTCCGGTCACGGAAGGGCCGATTGACAATCTCATCACTCTGGGCATGGGAAGAGTTGTTGTCAGGTTTCCCGATGGGTTTCTCACCACCTATGCGGTGGGGTTTAAATCTCCGCAAGGGATTATTCTGGACCCCGAGGGAAATCTTCTGGTGGCCGATCAAGGGCTCAATCAGATCCTTCGGGTCACTCCGGACCGGATCGTGGAGCCTTTTGTGAGAGGGGAGCCTTTTACGGATTTCAGAAGGACTCCTGTGGCCGAAAGCCCGGGCGTTTTTGATATTGTGGACGTGGCTTCGAGCCCCTCGGGCGGACTTTTTACGCTTCACCGCTTCTTCAGCGGAATCGGCCTCGCCGCCCGCGTCTCCAAAATTGCGCCTGCACCCAAATACTTTCCCCCGCCCGAAGAATTCTCGGAAATCACTAAAAACGGGGACGGGAGCTTCACGCGCCGGATGAAAGACGGACTTGTCAAGAATTTCACGGGCCAGGGTTTTCTCACAAGCGTCGTGGATCGGAATAACAATACGACGGTTTACGCCTACGATTCCGCAAAGAAACTCACGGAGATCACGGACGCCGTGGGCCGGAAAACGGTTTTTTCCCATACACCGCAGGGGAGACTGGCCTCGGTAAAAGATCAAAGCTTCCGTACCACTTTTTTTGAAGTCGACCCGCAAGGGAATCTCATCCGCGTCACTTTCCCGGACAATTCGGAGCAGAGGTTTGCCTATGATTCCGAACACCGCTTGACCCGTGAGACAAGCCCCCGCGGCCACGCCACGGATTTTCTGTACGATGCGGTGGGGCACGTGGTGGAGGAGATTCTTCCGGAGCGGGAAGTGATCGAAGGGGGAGTGCCCGTCCTGAAGCGCTCGCGCCGGTTTTTCAGCGCGCAGAATTCCAGGGGACTTTCCAATTCGCTTCCTCCGGGCTCCGGAACGCCCGAACATCCGGCCGCGCCCTTTCTTTCAAAGGATTGGCAGGCGGGCTTTAAAGATGCTTTGGGCCGGGAGAATACGGTCCAATCGGATTCATGGGGCCAGCCCGTGCTTCTCAAAGACCCTTTGGGCCAGCAGAGCACTTTTACGAGAACCCAGGAAGGGCTCCGCATTGACGCGTCCAGTCCCAACGGGCTTTTGACCACGCTTCAGTTTGATCCCATGAAAAATTTGAGGCAGGTGAGCCACAACGCCCCGGGAGTGACCCAATTCACCTATGAGGCGGTCTTTAACCAACTTCAGGAAATTACGGATGGCGTGGGAAGGAAAACTTTCTTCACCTATGATCCGAAGGGAAACCTCACCCGGATCAGCGATCCTTTGGGCGCACTCGGCCTTTACCACACGGACCTTTCCTATAATCCCCAGGGGCTTCTTACCCAAGTGAAGGACCCTGTGGGAAGCATCACGGGATTCACCTATGACGCTGTGGGTAACCTCAAAACCACGACCGACCCATTCTTAAAGACCACCACTTTGAACTACGACGCAGCCGGGAATGTGGTGAAATCCACCGATCCCCTCGGCCGGGTGAGCGAGTTTCAGTATGACGCTATGAACCGCCTTCTGCAGGTGAAAGACCCGGACTTGAAGCTCACCGAATACACCTATGATCCTGAAGGAAACCTGATCAAGGTGAAGGACGCGAAAGGCGAGCAAACCCTCTTTGAATACGATGCCCTCAATTTTCTTGTTAAAGTGACCGATCCATTAAGCAAAGAAACGCGGCTTTTTTATGACGAAAAAGGCAATCTCGTGAGGCAGATCGACCGGAAAGGCGAGGTCATCAATTTCACCTATGACTTGCTCGACCGCCTTCTCCAAAAGGTC